>Ga0180437_10002608_pt1 | contig 28362 bp, 27 predicted proteins | sample SS_ome_4_FD_132410 | JGI IMG/M metagenome (GOLD analysis project Ga0180437, IMG submission 132410) | Hypersaline lake sediment archaeal communities from the Salton Sea, California, USA - SS_3_D_1 metaG | ecosystem: Environmental > Aquatic > Non-marine Saline and Alkaline > Hypersaline >...
CTCAAGAAAAAATCCATGGTGCTCGTTCCAATGAGCAAGAAAGATAAACTTGCTAAACGTTTTAAACCTGGTGGCAGATGGCACCGCCGTGGCATTTGCAAAGCGGTCTATATAAAAGAAGACACACAAATTAGTAACGTAATTAATAGGGTATTAAAATTCTATGGCTAAGATATACTTTTGGTTGCATGGAGGACTAGGGGATGTAATTTGGGCATACCTACAGAGTCCACAATGGTTAAGCTTTCAAGCAATAAGAGACAAAAACCCTGCTGCCAGAATCAAAGCCATAGTAATAAGCTATAATCGTCAATCTGCTGAACTAATCAGATTTAATCCTTATATAAACGAGATAGACTATCATCTTCCCAATGGAGAACAGAAGAAAGGTATGAGAATGTGCGATATAGTCGCACAGTATGCCGAAGATTTTCTTCCTTATACTTCAACACAAATGCATGGCCGCAACAGGCGACAGAAGATATATCTAACCGATGAAGAAAAGGGCATAGTCGAGAAGATAAAGACTGCTGGACCATATATAGCAGTTCACCCCTTCGCGAGCATAGACAAGCGTCAGCCACTACCCATAGAAGGCTATATTCCTCTAATGGACAAAATAATAGACTCAAGCAACATAGTCTTATTAGGTGGTACTCACACGAGAGCATTCGGTGGAAGTGGGGACAAAACACTGGCTCGTAACGAAACACTAAAATATGGTCACAAGGGGGTTTTTAATCTTATAGGTCGGACTAATAGTAGGGTATCTACCAGTTTAGTGTTAGGGGCCACAGAATTCGTCGGAACCTGGTCCTGTTATTCCACAGCATGTTGGACCATGGGAATAAAAGCTACAGTTATCACCCATACGTCCCAACTAGAAGGATGTAATAGGCTTCATAGTGGAAAATACAAGGCTCATCATCCTGCTGATCGTATCCTACCTTTTAATCCTAATACCGATAGCTATGATAAAATAATAGAGGAAATACTATGAAAAAAGCTTTAATTACTGGAATAACAGGCATGGACGGATCTTATCTTGCTGAGCTACTTCTATCTAAAGGATATGAAGTCCATGGTATGATTCGCAGAACCAGTTCTTATATTAGACATCGTATTGACCATCTCACAGAAAACCCCAGCACCAAAGACAAGGTATTATTTTTGCACTACGGTGACATGACTGATGGTTCAAATGTTTCCAGGCTTATAGAGAAGATCATGCCAGATGAGATATACAATCTCGCTGCGCAATCTCATGTAAAAATATCGTTCGACATACCAGAGTACAGTGCCCAGGTCGATGGCATTGGCGTAATACGCCTTCTAGATGCCATTAGAGAAATTAAACCGGATGCTAAACTATACCAAGCATCCACATCAGAACTGTTCGGTTTGGTTCAGGAAACACCACAAACAGAAGTCACCCCATTCTACCCTCGTAGCCCCTATGCAGCAGCAAAACTCTATGCTTTCTGGGTAGTTAAAAACTATAGAGAGGCCTACGGATTATTTGCCTGTAACGGTATCCTTTTTAATCACGAAAGCCCCAGAAGATCAGAAAATTTCGTCACTAAGAAGATTACGATGTCAGTAGCGAATATTGTTGCTGGCAAACAAGAAAAAGTATCTCTTGGTAACCTATCTGCACTAAGAGACTGGGGGTATGCGCCAGAATTTTGTCTTGGTATGCACATGATGCTTCAGCAGGACAAACCAGATGACTTTGTAATCGCTACAGGAGAACAGCATTCTGTTGAAGAATTCTGTTCGGTAGCATTTGAACATGCTGGAATGCCACTGGAATTTAAAGGCGAAGGTCTAGAGCGCAAGGGCTATGACGAACAAGATACCGTGAGAGTAGACGTCAATCCTAAGTATTTTAGACCGACAGAAGTTGATAGCCTATTAGGAGATGCCTCTAAGGCTAAAAGAATCCTTGGTTGGGAGCCCAAAACAAAGTTCAAGGATTTGGTAAAAATTATGGTCGATGACGACATTAAAAAATCAAGACGATGACTAAGAAACAACCTATAGCAATACCGTTTCATCATAGATTACAATATGGCTTCGGCGACATAGTAAGAACATGGCTTATGCCTGACAGCTGGTGTGGAGTACTGGAAAATCTCAGCAAAGAGAAGAAGATACACCTCTTGGTATGCTGTCACAATGGAAATGCCATACAGTTTTTTAAATATACCCCATACATAATCCCACATTGGATAATATGGAAAGGACACAGCCCTCCTTATCAGCAAATTGCTAGAAGAATTCCCGCAAAACTGATGACACAAGAAGAGAGAGCCTCTATATGTAAAAAATATAGATATAAAACTACAGACATACACCTAAGCCCTGCCGAAAATGAAATATTTCATCAAATCACAGCCGAACCATATGTAGTTGTTCACCCATTTGCCGGGGGCAAGAATCGCATGCCAATAGACCCAAAACACTATAGGATTTTGATTGACATGCTAATAGAACAAACAGGACAAAAAGTAGTCGTAATAGGAGGAAGCTTTCAGCGTCACAAACGTTTTAAAACTATACCAGGTAGAGATATAAACGAAGAATTTGACTACGAACGTCCTGGTCTGACAAACCTTGTAAACAAAACCACACTTAGACTGCCAACAAAGCTAGTGATTGCCTCTAGGTGTTTCTTTGGAAACTGGTCTGCCTTCTTGTGTGCTGCATGGGAAAGAAAGATTCCAGCAATAGTGTTCTTTGGAGAACAAGGAAAGAATATTCCAAATAACAAGAACTTTAAAAGAAGATGGCACAACAAGTGTTTTGCAATTAAAGCTAATTCTGCTCCTCCAAAAAAGATATTTGCGAATGCAGTTGAGCAATATATAGAAAATATAAACTAATGAAACCATCAAATGAAACATGTCTTGTCTTATGTGGAAACCTAAGCGAAGTGATATACAAATACCTTACCTCACCAGAATGGGCTCGCTTAAAATATTTTAGAGAAACGAATCCCCATATATCCATTAAAGCAATAGTTATTTCTCCTGATTCTCGATCCGTGGAACTTATTGAACATAATCCTTATGTAGACAACATAGAATGGTGTATGCCAGATAAAGAATTAAGTATTTGCGATCCAGCACAAGATGCGATAAAGCTATTACCACTCGAAGTAGCCAAAAGACCTGAAATATACCTTACAAAAGAGGAACAGGAACAAATAGAAGAAGTAAAAAGACACAAGCCTTTTATTCTTGTGAATCCTTTTGCAGAAATACCAGAGGAACAGATCTTCTCGGAGACTCAATATGAACCACTTATTAAGGAAATACTAAAAGAAACAAACTATAAAATTGTAACAACAGGAGCACACTGTATCAAAAAGACAAATGTATACAACCTAACAAACGAAGTAAGCAGCAGAATGGCTGCAGCCTTAATACAAGAAGCAAGTGGTTTTGTAGGAGCGAGATCTCATTATTTTACGCTAGCTTGGCTGTACAGAATCAAAACCATAGTAACAATACCGACTGCTTTAAAACCGCAAATAACGAAGCAAATCGAAACCGTTTGGCCCAGGCATAATCAATATAGAATTTTCTGTTTTAAGAAGCCATTAGGACACAAAAAGATTGTAGATATAAAAGAAAGAATAATCAGTTTTCTGGGAAATTCTTTGCCTTATGCACCTAAAAAAAGCAAAAAAATATCTGTCTCACGAAGAAAAGTTTATCTTTGGCTATATGGCGGATTTGGTGATTGCCTTTTGGGATATCTTTATGGCAACGAACACAAAAGAGGGAGCAAGGCCTGGAAGTATTTAGCTGGTATTAAAAAAACTTTTCCTGATCTTTACACAAAAGCTATTGTTATGTCCCCCAACGAACAGTCTAGTCTTCTGGCAGAGTATAACCCATATATAGACGAAACAGTATATACTACCAGTATCGGAATCAACAACATTGGAAGGAAAGTGAAAGCAGCCATTGCTAATATAGCACAAGATTATATAAATCTTGATAATCTATTAACAGACGATATCCCCTATGGTCAAAACTATATTTATCTTCCTGTCAAAGACCAAGTCGTCCTTAATAATATTACAGAAGATCTTAAACAAGAGTTTATCTTTTTACATCCATTCGCCAGTATCGAAAAACGTAGAATATCAACATATTACGCATATGAAGATTTTACAAATTGGCTTATAGAGCTTATAGATCGGCTTATAGAGACAACAGGCAAAAAGATTGTAGTAGTTGGAGGAGACTACGTAAGAAAAATCAACAAAGAAAGAGAATTCGTAAAGGAAAGATTTAATTATCAAAGAAAAGGATTACTAAACCTCGTAAATCAATCAAACTTACTAATCGATACTCATTTGATGTTAGCTGCCAATCTTGTAATTGGTTGTTGGTCCTGTCACGTTACCAACAGAATACGTATGGGTAAAGCAGCCATACCACTTCTTTCTCCAACTGCTGTCTCTAATTTTCTTAAGGTAGCTCAAGATCGTAATATTTTGACAAAATCTCTTAAAGAATCAATAGTTGTTTCGGACTTTCTAACATCAGAAATAATTAGTGATATAGCCAATTTGGCTTCGGAGGTTCTTGATAATGGGTCCTAATTTTCTAGTTGTTGGAGAGACCAAGTGTGGAACAACTTCTTTATATGAAGATTTAGCGAAGCATCCTCAAGTTCTGCCCCCTAATACCCAAAATGGACTGGCAGACTACAAAGGCGGAATAGTTACGCTTCAACAGAAAGAGATAAGGTTCTTTGACAGATATTGGGGCAAAGGAACAGATTGGTATTTTTCTCAGTTTCCACATACGACACTAGATCAAATAACAGGAGAGGCTTCTCCTACTTATTTATACAGAGACCTAGCGATGGAAAGAATTAGGCATATTCTACCTGGGGTTAAGCTAATCATTATGTTACGCAACCCAACAGATAGACTCTATTCACACTTCTATCACTTGGCAAAGATTACACCAGAATGGAAAAATAAATATCCTACTTTTGAGGCATTCATAAATTCTGCTTACGAAAGCGACTATTATCTTATAGACAAAGGCATCTACATAAACTCACTTAAACGGTGCTGTAAAATATTCGATCAATCTCAGATACATATTGTTAAATCAGAAGATATGTTTTTAAGACCAAAAGAAACCTATAACAATATACTAAATTTCTTAGAGATACACGACTTCTCGCTTAGTAGCTTTTCTCATTTTCGTAAAAACAACTATCCAAATCCTATCGACAAGACAACAAAACAAGATCTTGATAGGTTCTATAGGCCATATAACCAAGAACTAGCAAACTTCTTAAACACAAAGATATGGTGGTGAAATGACTACTGCAGAAATGATAGAAAAACTAATAATAACCAATCTTGAGATATGGCATGAAGCATCCAAGATAAAGGACCTAGACAACAAAGTAAGAAAAGAACTTTCTATGTCGCCTCAAGAAAGAGTGGATCATTTCTTTGTGGTAAGGAAACTTAATGCTATTAGATCGAGAATACGCTGGGGAATAGATAAACAATTTGGAACAGGCGCAAACGAAACTAAAATTGACTATTACACAGGAGAATAATATGCTTACCTATAGTCTTTCGGAACTGGTTGACAAGCTATCTGTTGTACATCTTAAACTCTGGCACATAGAGGACGAAATAGGGAAACGCAAAAAGGAAGATTATCCGGCAGAAGAAATCGAGCCTCTTTGTAACCAGATTGTTACCCTAAATGCTCTCAGGATAAAAATAGTTAACTCAATTGATGAAATGTTTGAAGGCATGAAGAAAAACAATGATTAATAACTTTTTGAACCAAATAAAATCCTTTGCCTTGGCAAAATGTCTTATCTCAGCCATAGAAGTAGGCTTATTTGAAGAACTACAAAAGAAACCCCTTAAAGCAGAACAGATTAAAAGTAACCTACAGCTAGCAGACTCTCCTATCATTGATGCGTTTCTGGAAGTATTATCTGAGTTTGACATTCTTTCTTGTAAAAATGGCTATTTTCACATAGGACAAACTATAACAGACCTGGTGCCTATAGACCAAAATATTAAGGAATGGACCAAAGAGATGGGAGTATTCTACACTTCCCTGGACAACCTAACAGAACTACTGCAAACCGGCGATTACAGTCAAACAGCATTGGCAAAATATTGGTCATATAAAACCACGAAGAACAGAGAAAAACTAAACAAAATAGATGTACAAGACTACTCGTTGGTTATGGAATCTTCTCAGACACATATTGCAGAAGTACTTTCAAAGAAGTACAACTTTAACAAATATAAAAGAATTGTAGATGTTGGCGGTGGTACAGGAAAATTATCTATTATCTTAGCCCTTCAAAACCCCGAACCATTGTTTACAGTAATAGAACTACCTGCCGTATGCAAGATAACGAAAGAAAGAATAAAAGAAGCTGGTTTAGAGAAAAGAATCTCTGTCGTACCTTTAGATTTCTTTAAGAATCCATCTTGTAACCTTCTAACAGATTGTCTTTTGTTTGTAAGAGTCTTGCACGACTGGACGACAAAAGAAACAAGAATACTATTAGAAAGATGGGCCTCCCACGTTAAAGAAAAAGGCTCTTTGTTTATAGTTGAACCCATGAAAGAAGATCAAAAATCAGGTATTTCTTCTCTTATGTTAGCTCTACTAGGAGGATCTGGCAGACGCTCCACACAAGAATACACAAAGATTCTACTTAAACTAGGATTTAAAGATTTGGATATTAGCAAGTGTACCCCATCTTCATGTTGGTCTATTAGAGCAAGCAAATGAAAAACATAGTGATCATAGGAGCAGGATACTTCGCAAAAGAAATAGCGTTCCTTATAGAGGACATCAATAGGAGCAAAACAGAAGACAAATGGAACCTGTTGGGCTATGTAGACAAAGATAACACATATCTCAATAAGACAATAAACAAATACTCTATTCTTTATGAAGAGAAAGACCTATGCTATCTCGACGTATCGGCCGTTATAGGAATAGGCAATCCAAGTATAGTCGCTAATATACAAACAAAACTGAGAAGCCTACCTAATATAAAACTACCAAACCTAGTCCACCCTTCTGTCTTTTGGGACAAAGAAAATATCCATATAGGTAAAGGAAATCTCCTTTGTGCGAACAATATCTTTACCACAAATATCACCATAGGTTCCTTTAATATCTTCAACCTAGCCAATACCATAGGACACGACTGTGTAATAGAAGACTGTTGTGTAATAAATCCAGGATGCAACATATCAGGCGGAGCAAAGATAGAATCCCGATGCCTAATTGGTACAGGGGCAACGATTATAGAAGGAATACAGATAGGAGAAGGTGCCATCGTCGGAGCAGGAGCAGTAGTAACAAAAGATATAGATTCTTGGACCGTTAATGTAGGGGTTCCAGCTAGAGCTATTAAAAAGATTTCTAAAAATGCCCCCAAGTAAAAAATATGCTCTTCATGTCGGTGGAGGACTAGGCGATATAATACTAACCTATCTGCATGGGTACCAAGGATGGGGTTATTATCGTTCACTTAAAACAAAAGACCCAACTTGTAAAATCAAATTAATAATTACAAGCAAAAATCCTCTAGCCCACACTCTGTTCGAACACGATCCCCACATAAACCAGATAAGATCATATCCTTGGGAAAACCCTATGTATTATACGCCAAAAGAAATATGGAAGTATTTCCCTAAATATCGGCATATACTATGGAAAGATCCGAACAACCGTGCCAAAGAACATATTTTATTAGACCGTAACAGAAAACTTTTCAATAGCCTTAAAAAAGAAACTCCAAACAGTTTGTTTCTCAGCCAAAACGATAAAAAACAGGTCGATACAATAAAACAGAAAAGCTATGTGGTCCTTCATCCTTTTGCAGCTGGAAAAGAAAGAATTGTACCAGATATAGAAGACTACTATAAAATTGCCAAGGAAATTATAAGTAGGTTTGGATATAGTATTGTAGTATTAGGAAACAACAACAAACCCCAAAAACCTCAAGGTGAATACTTCGAAGAAGATTTTCCTTATACGGACAAAAAGATTATTAACCTTGTCAACAAAACAAACCTACGTGTAAACTTTAAACTTGTGCAACGCGCTATAGCCTTTATAGGAACAGCATCATGCTACTTCTGTATAGGTGTAGCAAGTAACCGTTTACCAGCAATAGGCTTCATACCTCCAGAATTTGAGTCTGCTGCCAATAGGCGTATGGAGGCATGGTCCTCTGAAAACACGAAAGCTGAATTAATAGTTGCCGGACCTAAATCTTTCAAACCAAACCTGGCCTCTGTTTTGAAAAAACTAGACAGTATTAAATAATGTTACAGGTTCTCAAAAGTCTATGTATTGTTTGCGACTGTGGTCTTGGTGATTTCTTTCGTCATTATTTTACCGCTAGTGCATGGAAAGCAGCCCGTGTCATAAAAGAAGAACACAAACGAACAACCATAAAAGTAATTTCAGCTTCTGCAAACCCTCAAACAGCACCACTGTTAAAACAATTATCTTTTATAGACGAAGTAATAGAATATCCCTGGTCCTGCTCACCTGAAACCAGAGCATCGTTCTATAATACATTTAAAAACGACTATCCCTTAATTGTGCCTAATGAGTCACAAACAAGAGCAAGAAGATTTCAAGGAGCTTTAGATAAAAAAGTAATCCGAAACAACAAGGTAATGAAAGACATAATTAGAAGCTTAGCTATTCACAAAAGATCACCTAATACGATAGAGAGCTTCCTTTCTGCTAGCGATAAACAATATATAAACTCTCTGGATCTCAAAAAATTTATTATGATTCATCCATTTTCTGGAAACCCTTCTCTTCGGGTAGTTGAAGTAGAAGAATATGTTCCGTTGATAGATATCTTAATAGACGAACTTAAGTATCAGGTTGTTGTTGTTGGTGCAACAAATATAAAAAGAGAGACAATATACAACGAAGAACATTTTAACTACAATAGGCCAGGTCTAGTTAATCTTGTTAATAATAAACAAACAAGCATAGGGTGCTGCGCCTATCTATCTCAAAAAGCAAAAATATTCATAGGAACTAGATCCTGTTTCTTTAACTCTGCTATGGCAGGACAAGCAAATAAGATAATTCTACTAATATCAGAAAAACAAGAAAAACGTTTTGTCTCTCTTACCAAAAGGAGATGGTTTAACTATCGTCAACCAATAGTAATTCCAGTCTCCCTAGGAGAAAATCTAGACATGATACACGAAAAGATACCCCTACTATTGAAGTCGAGTTAAAAATGATTCCTCTATCTGAACCAAACATCACAGGGAACGCCTGGAAGTATGTAAAAGAATGCCTGGATACAAACTGGGTAGGCTACTTCGGTAAGTTTATAGATAAACTAGAAGAGGAAGTCTGTCATTATACCGGAGCCAAGTATGCCATAGCTTGTATTAACGGCACTAGCGCCCTACACCTGGCTCTCAAGGTAGCCGGAGTACAGCCAACACATGAAGTCATAGTGCCTACTTTAACCTTTGTGGCCACGATAGCAGCCATTAGATACAACGATGCCCGGCCTGTCTTTATGGATTGTGACGAGTACCTCAATCTAGACGTGGGAAAAGTAAGAAGATTCTGTGAAGAAGAATGTATAAAGACACCAGCTGGTCTCAAGAACAAGAAGACGGGCCGAAGGGTCAGCGCCATAGTCCCTGTACATATATTTGGAACTCCATGTAAAATGTCTGAACTCATGGAAATTGCTAAAGAATACGACCTGATGGCCGTAGAAGACTCGGCTGAAGCCCTAGGATCTACTATTGACGGAAGGCAAGCAGGTACTATAGGAGATATAGGCATCTATTCCTTCAGTGCAAACAAACTGATTACTAGTGCCGCCGGCGGTGTTATCGTTTCTGATAACAAAGACCTAGCCGAACAAGCGATGTACTATGCCACTATCGCCAAAGATGATCCTATTAGATATGTGCACAATAACCTAGGGTACAACTATAGAATGTCTAATGTTCATGCAGCTATCGGTCTCTCGCAAATGGAAAAGCTAGATGAGTTTATCGAAATCAAGAAAAGAAACTATACCTTGTACAAAGAAAAGCTTAATGACATTAAAGGAATAGAACTATTAGGCTATCCAGAGAACACCGATCCCAACCTCTGGTTCTATGCTATTATGGTTAAAGAAGGGTACGAGCTAGAACGAGAGCAGCTAATGCTTAAACTAGCAAACGAAGGAATAGGAATACAAACGAGACCTATATGGAAATTAAACCACCTGCAGGAACCATATGGGTTTTATCAACGCTATGAGATACAAAATGCCTATAAATACTGGAAACAAGGACTAAATATACCTTGTAGTACCACCCTAACAGAAAGCCAAATTGACACTACGGTATCAGCAATAAGGAAACTTGGACAATGGCGCTAACAGCAGAAGAAGAAGCAAGAGTACAAGATATAGAAGAGCAAATAGTGAACCTATTCAGGTTACTAGACGGCGCAGGCAGTCGTACCAGACTAGACAAACACTATATTGTTTTTCAAAATGATCTTAATAAACTAGAAGAAAGAATGGATGAGTTCAGTGCTGATCTGGCAGAGTTATCTGCAAGAATCAGAAAACTTCAATAGTTCCATCAATAAACCTATATAGAAACCGCCGTCCATCCCTTTTGAACTCCATCCAACTTGGATTCTTTTCCCTCATCTTAAAGAGGGTACTGCTTACCTGTGGTGCTAGCTTTTCCTTAGGACCTTCTCTATAGCCGCCCAAAATAAGCATATCAGTAAGCTCAGAAGAAGAATAATATCTATCGTCAGCATCCGCTAAGACGTACCTTATTGCCTCAGCAAGAGTAACAGATAGCGACGGTGTAGGAATAGACATATCATCTACAAGATCATCTAGATCGACCTGGTCTTTTCCCTCTACAAGTTGAGCTTCCTCCGTGTTCTCTATAACAATAGGCTCAAAATCCTCTTGAACAGCAACACTAGCTGGCCGAGGTTTCCGTCGTCTAGACATACGTACTCCCGGTCTCTTTACGAATATCCCATTTTTAAAAAAAGCCATCTTGTCTCCTTACGAAGGTGCCACCTCCAGACCATGAATTTCAGTAATATGTCCGTAACACACAGCCTTGACAGTTGCAGCTTGAGTAGCAGAAGTATCGATCCCAATCCTAATAATGTCCGGCGGGCCATCTATAAAGGTAACAGAACAGCCAAAGTCAGCATCCTCATCATGATCCTCATCAACATTAAACCAACTCTGATCACACCCATCTGCACATCCACCTTGAATCCTATATTGTGCCCACTGGGCGCTGCTTATAGCGACCTGACAGATAAAGTCAAAATGATAAGCAGATAATGACGACGAAACTTCAAGTTCTTCACTTGCTCCATCAAGATACAGATACTGATCTCCTTCATATCCACCTTCTAATTCGCCCCATAGGAGCACATGAGACCCTTGTACTGTACCAGCCAACGTCGTAAAACTTCCTGTCGCATGCGCCTGCTGTCCATACCAATTGGTCTTGGCATAGGCACTACTAAGAACGCCCGAATAAGCTGCTTCTACTTCGTTCTTGTATCCAGTTCCTATAAACCCACTAGTAACATCAGTTATAGTATTATAGATGCCACTTCCTATAAAACTATAATGATCACCAGCCGAGCCGGCTTCAATAGTATTCTCCTCCCCAGTTCCTATAAAAGAATAGTCAGAGCTATTTATATATCCAGAGTCTCCGCTTCCTATAAAACTTCTTGTAGAACTAGCTATTCTGTTATAGGTTCCGGTTCCGATAAAGCTATCAAGAGAACCTGTAATAGAACTAGCAGCAGTCCACATACTTGAGCTGCCTATAAAAGAACAATCAGAATTAGTAATAATTGCCGAATTGCCATTTACAATAGCGCCACATACAGAATCAGTTATGTAATTATTTATTCCATTAACTATACAAGCACACTCAGAACCACTAATTCCACTATTAGTAGGGCTACCGGCAAATCCATATGGTGAGTTGTCGATATCAACAACATCACCACAGCCAATAAAGGCATGGCTAGAGTTTCCTTGAATAGTATGTCCATAACCACCACCAATAAAAGACCACTTTGAACCACCAATGGTATTGCTACTACCACCACCAATTACAGAATAATCAGAATCATATCCCGTTTCTGGGCCGATAGTGTTGCTGTCTCCGCCACCGATAAACGAACGATCTGCACCATTTCCACCTACATTATCCTCTTCTATAAGGTTATCGGTGCCGCCGCCAATAAAACTATCGACATTAGTCTTTTCTATTACACTGCCAGTGCCACCGCCTATGGCGCGACTTGTCCTGGTAATCTTAGCCATTCCTTCTCCTTAGATATCAGGTGGAGCACTTACATATATCTGTAAAGTCTCTACTTTGGCAAACCAATAGGCCACTTCCCCTGCCTGTGTAGCAGCAGTAACCTGTAGGTTTCCATTGGCTGCCACGTCAACATCGACTGCCACGGCATTATCAAAGGAATCTGTTATCTCCGTCTCGGCAATATCGATAAGCTCTGCCACTTGGCCAGTCTCTTTGGCAACAGTAAGATCAAATATAGTGTGATAAGCTTTGGTAACCCCAGCAGCCGAAGATCCTCTACCTAAGACAGTGCACCTTATAGCCCACACAGAGTCATCTGGGATATCAACAACTTCTAATAAATCATCTGGCGACAGTGTAACTGTAGTTCCCAAACCCTCACCTTGGGTTGCTCCATGCAATAGAATATAACTGGTTTGAGCATCTGCATTAACTGTACCACTAAGTGGAGGTAGAATCTGTGCGGATGCATAAGCAAGCTCCCCATAGAATCTAGCATTAGCATACCTACCGATAGCAGTACTATAATCACCTGCAGCCGAACAATCTGACTGTCTGTGTTTTGCAGAATAGTCGCCAGTACCTAGCTCAAAAATTATACTACCAGCTGCCCCTAAAGCATTATCCAGAGTACTAATGGCTTCTTCTACGTTATCATGTAAACCAACATAGTTAGTAGAAGAATAGGTGAGCTGATCAACTGAAGTAGTAATACCATGTAGAACAGTAAAAAGATCATCAATTTCGGCCTGTGCCCCAGTATCAGTTGCATTGATACCATGAGGGTTATTGGCAGAAGCAGTTCCATTACCAGTATACCCAATATGATCTCCCAAAGAAGTGTAACCAGCCACCATCCAAGGTGACAATACATCATCCTGCCAAGTTGCAGCACCTCTAGTACGATTAATTTCCCACCGAATCCGCTTCAAGTCTCCAGCAAGATCGGTAGTAGCAGACCTATTTTGGGTCGATGTGCTTGTAGTCTGATGAACCTCTGTAGAAGGATGGGTATGCCCCAATAGCAAACTAGTCAGGGTATCATGACCTACATTGTCAGGATCGCCAGCCTGCCATCCTGCAGTTACATCATGGATCTTTAAAAGATAGTCAAGATGTTTAGCAATACTGTAATTTAGAGCAGAGCCTAAGTGATAGGCAGTATATCCTTCGCCAGCCAAACCATAAATATCTGTATTCAGCTGAGAAACATGTCCTTCTAATACATCTGTTCTGTAGTCCAGGCTTGTACTTAAGCTGTTAAGTGCAGAACTTTGATAGGCATGGCCGACAGCTGCCCACAAAGGCTCTAAATCAACTGCTGCTGTAAGAGAAGTAAGCTCAACATCAGTAACTGATGCTATAGCGTATAGATCTTCAAATACCTCAGCTATTGTCTTAGGTCTATCTTCTGTGGTGTGCCAATATCTCCCATCTGCTACACTGCTACTAGCGTCATTGAAAGCAAAGAGGGTTGCTCCGCTGACACCGTAAACAAAGCAGTCGATTTCCTTACGCAACGGCCACCTGGTATCCTTTGCCCCAGCTGGTAAAGAGTTGATAATCGGATGGGTATATGTATTCCAAGCATTCCGTAGCTTCTGGGTGTTCTGCGTGAGGGTGCCAATAGCAGAGTTAAGCTCAGTAGCAGAGGTTTGACCTCTTCTGGCCTGTCTAAAAGAAAATGCAGTGCTGGCACCACGGTTGATGGCTTCTGATGCTGACTTGGTGTCATCAGCATCTTCTATCCATGTCCAGCTCCATCCATATGCCATTTCAAATCTCCTCTACTATTTTACCAAATCTTTAGCAAAATCACCTACAAAGCCAGTTTTAGCCTGTATGAAGTAAGGCTTGGGGTTCTTCCTGAGTCCGTAGTGCTTAGTACAGCCTTTAGTTTAATATATCTATAAAGTGTTCCTGCAGCAGTGCTAGACCTCCACTTAAGGCGGCAGTATTCATTGGCATAGTCATCAACATTAGAGTCATAATGCAAAACAACAGCCAGTGCTGGGTCTGTTTCATCGGTAATACTCCTAACCGAAAACCAGCCATAGTCATCTGAGCTTACGTTGTTCTCCAGGTCGAACAAGCTGGTCTTCTTGGCGTAGTATTGTGCTACAATATCCATACCGCTATATATCTTCTCTCCTGTAAACGCATCAACATATGGAAATCCTTCGATAATTAGCTTATGGTTATATGGATATAACTTGTCTACCTCTTTTAAAGTAGCTTCGTTAGTAATGCTAGTAATACCTGCCTCTATTAATGGCTCGTCTAGGTTGTACCAGTTATCGGCCAGGGTCCTAAATTTGTGTATTCCTTTTGGTATTTTTACTACTCCAGAGACCCTAGAATCGTCTAAAATACATTCCCTATCTCCTAGATCAAGTCTGGCCCCAGAAGAGCTTACAACTTCAAAACAACAAGTATAATAGCCATTATCATATCCCCAACCGGCAGGCACTTCTCTGACCCGACGATCTCCGAATGGATCCATCCAGTCTACATAGTGAACGTTTCTCCATAGAATTATACTGTTGGCCACTGCACTAGGATTAGCATCGGTCGCAAGACCTATAGACGTATTGACCACTGCTTGATCGGGACCGGTAAACTTAACGCCAACAGTACTACTATCCGTAACGAGTGTCATAGCAGAAGTTATATCGGTACTAGAAGTATCGAACTTCTCTATATCGGTATCTTTTAGGTTATCGCTTTCAACAGTTCCGCCAAAGTTCACTGATTTGGGAACAATCTCCTCAGTCTCCCGGTTATAAGGCATAATGCCAAACCAGTCGGTCCAAGTAGAGTCGTCTTTAGAAGCAGAAACATAATACTTGATATTTGTCTCTACTAACCTGGGAGAATTTGTACCTACAGACCCTTTCTCAATCTTTTCGCAAGCTTCTAGTGCCACACGAGAGAAATATACAGCCTCTCCTTCAGGGGCCTCAGCTTCCAGTGACTTAGTAATCAACGTATTACCGTCATCTTCTGTATAAGTTTGTCCCATTAACTGCATTGACCCACTGGTAAAACCATATCTGAAGGATTCTCCCACCTGAGAGTCATGGCTACCTTTAGTTATTATCAGCTTTATCCACCGTAGTTTGGTCAACGGAAACTGCCATACAGAAACAGGAATAAGAGCTGTTGTTGCAGAGTCAGTTGGTACCAAGTACCATGTATAGCCATCAGCCGAATACTGACAAGTTATAGTAGAGTCTCCTCCAGTGGTCCCCTTAAAATCAAAAACGACTTTAGAAACCTCTAAGTCTTTGTTCCTACTAGCCCTGACCTTCAGTTCGCAGCTCATCGGCCCACCCGAAGAACAAATTACTTCGTGCTGCCACATGGTTTTATCTTGCTTAAAAAGGTTAGATAATCTACTACTGCCTATAATACTATGGCTAATTCCAGCTCTTTTGCTAAGCGGACTAAACGAAACATCGTCTTCTGTAAGACCAGTAAGATTAATCATACAGTAACCGCCACTAGGATGTACAACTCCTGGATTAATAGTCGCCTGAGTCTCTCTGATGTCCACCCGTGCCGTGGTGTTCTCTGTGTCGATTAATGCCATATCAGAAAATACATCTTCAATATGAGCAAAATAACCAGCAGTATCCTCTCTAAGCATAAGCAAAGAAGTAATCCTATGGTTTAGTTTCGTGGCCTTGCCCACAAGCCGTTGTAGTTCATAGGACCATCTTTCATAGAACCGCCTATTGGTCTGAACAAGCTTTCTTAGCTCTCGAAGGATCACCCCTATATCCTGATCAAATACTTCTGCTGCTTCCTGGACTGCTGAAGCACTAGAATAAGAGCCCTTTTCTAAGGTAAAATCTTTGTATTTGCTCACTGGCTGAGAAAGATTAGGGTGGGTATCCTGATATGTGTCCAAAGCTTCTTCCAGCTGATCTGAGGTTGGAATAACCCCCTGGTACAGGTACTCTTTAAGCACCTGATCAATGATATATTCCTTATGTGTCGTAGCGAGTGACACTATAGCTCCTCCAGTAGGTTGACAGTTACAGCCCGAAAAGCAATATCTTTACACATAGGAGAGAAATAAGGTTCTATATCTTTCAAAGACTGAGTGGTCTTTTTATAGTATTCGTAAAAGGCCTTCATAAACTGCGGTCTAGCCTTTTCGGCAACAGGCTGTTTAAGGAACCTCATGGCCAAGGAAGTACTTAATGTAACCTTCTTGTTGGCCTCATCGACCTCCTCAATATCTCCTTCTGATACTATTTCGGCAATATTATAGAAAGCACTATAGGCTGTTGTGTCGAAGTAGATATACCCATCATTTACTGGACCGGTGGCAAAATATATTGTATTAGCCTCATAATCAACAGAATACAGCCCCTCGAAATCCAGCCCCGATCCTAAGTCCCTATAAGAGAAGGTAATAATATGACTATTTAAGGGAGTGTTGGCGGCATTGTCGACATAGACAGATACAGTATCTCCGTCTATACACCAGTCGCCATCAGAACTTGCTGCGCCAAAATCATCAGGATCCACCTGTGTCACAAACTGATTATCAGGCACATCAATTGTCCTGGTGGTCTTTACGACATCAAATGAAGGAGAGCCCACAAGCTCCCTATCAGCAGTGAGTCCTGTAACTGTGTAAGTATAGATATTGCCTGTAGGGCTGTCATCTTCAGGAATTCTTTCTTTAGCAGTATTGAGGACAAGTAGTTCTGATTTACCATCGACATAAGGCACCTCCATTGGTTCTACGCCACTGCCTAATAAGTCTGCTGAAAACTTAATCGTTCCTTTGACAATCATTCTATTAAACCAGCTATGAGCAATAGTATTTCCCGAAATGAGCTGGATAAAATTAATATCTTCAGAAGAAACCGTGACCGTATATTCATCCTGAATAACATGAACTACAGACGGATCTAGAATGATTCTACCTGTATCCATCTTGCCGGTAACAGGGTGTTTGTAATAGTCCCACTTATCAGGAGTAAGCCGATCTGCTTCTATCATTTTACATACGAAATATGTATCCCTGTTTAGATAAGGTGCTTCGCCCAGATAGATATTCCCCGTTCGCCAATCAAAACTATACCTGTCTGCTTGAAGAACACCACCATCTCTAAGCTCAGTATCTCCATCAACATATTCTACTGGAGTAGTAAACTGTGCGGTTTCTATCAAGGTATCAGTACCGGTTTCATATTCTTCAATCCTGAAGTTACAGGTATCAGCACCAAAAGTCCCATCATCAGGCGGCTGGAAGAATGGAGGAAGTTCGTCTGTCTCTTCTACAAATTTATATAGGTTTTCTTTTGTTTTTCTAGGAACATATGTAGACTTCGCAAGCTTAGCAGTAGAAGCAACAGGAGACTTTATCGAGGCAGCTGAACCAGAACCCGAAGAAGCAAGCTTAACAGTAGAGGCAATCTCGGACTTAACCGCATCAAATACAGCACTGGAAGTTTTACCTTTGGGCAATAGGATTTTAAAATCTTTTGCTCCAGAATAGTTGGCTTCCTTAAAGGATATTATTTTGACTTTTGACTTGTCGCCGTCACTAGGGTTTTCTAGGTTCATTACAAAACCCTGTTCGGTCAGTTCTATAGTAGGATTGTCTCCGTCCAGACAAACCTTGATCTGCGTACCGCTTGAAGGAACCATTCCACGAGCAGATCCGTCATTATGCCCAAACTGTAATTCTGTACCATTTCTATTTAAGAAATAGACCTTGCTTTCTTCGTCTATAGAACTATAGCTAGTTTGACACCCAGCATTGAGCTGTGTACTACTACCTTTTGGACAGTATTCCCACTGCTCGCCATCTAGAAATACCCTAATATGGTGCTCTAGGTCTCTATATCCTACATAGGGCAAAGGATAACGAAGAGTACCAGTTTCGCCAGAACTCTCAACAGTAAACTCTACTGAATCTAAATCCATAAGTGCAGACAAACCGGCAGTCCCGGACCGCGCCCGAGGATAACTATAGCTTCCCCAAAATGGCAACGCCAATCCTAGTGTACCTGTTACCGGTTCGTTTGTAAGCTCTATAGATGGATCTCCACCAGTGGGAATATTTACTATGTCTACTTTCTGTATTCTTTCTTGCTTAAGCGTCACCTCTCCGTCAAAAGCATCAGGAAATCTTTCCATCCTAATCCTATGTCGAAGAGTATCTACAGGCTTATCAGTAGATACCGAATTACTTGCAGTATTATTAAAATTTACTATTTCAGGAATCTCTGTTCCTGCTCGTCTCTGAGGTTGAATCGGTAACCAATTAGCCCCATCATTATAAGAAATCTCATGAGTAACATCGGCAAGCACTGATTCTTCTATAGGGTTCTCAGAAGCCCACACAGAAACCTTACGGATTTCACTGCTGGTAGAAAATGCCCGAGATACTAAACCACCCTTGGGTTTAAACTTCCTGGAGTAAAGATTTATGTCTCTTATCCCTATACCATATCTTAACCTGGTCCCAGACATGGTTTGAATTGAATAAGGATCGTGTTGCTCTAGCACAATATGGACATATTTAGTCTTGCGCGGCAGAAAGGAGAAGAACCCTTGGCCTGCAAACTTCGAGGTGGCAGGAGAAAGAGTAAATACGTCTTCTTCCTCTTCAGAGATAAAGTCGCCTATAGGAGTCTCATCTTTAACAGAAACGTATTCTGTCCCGTTCTCAGAAGTCTCTAATGCAACTATCCGTACCGGTGAAAAAGTACCAAAGTTAATAGGGTTAATGTTAATATGGTTTATTACACTAGGAGAGTCCAGAACGAGAGTAAGATCTAACACAAGAGGAGTACTTGCCTCATTGACTGTAACCTTCTCGTACTCGACCCATGTATCAGGATTACCATCTCCTAAAGCATCTAAAGAATCATGGCCAAAAGCGTCAACTTGAGAATTATTACCAAGAACCCCATTGCTAGGTTCGTTTATGATATAAGACTTTATCTTTGGCCTTGTGGGGTCGCCATCCAAAGGCAAAAGTACAATTCCTTCATCCTGACAAAAGAAGCACTCGTCTCTTTCTAAAAAGTCAGATTTTACATCAATGCGTTCTGCAGTAGTAAAGCTGTCTCCAAAGAAGAACCCTGCCCCCAAAGAAGGATCTGCATATAGCAGATAGTCTCCTATCTTACCGGCCGTTTGTCTTGCTAGATTCAATGCTTGTTCTCTATATGCAACAATTGAATTGAAACTAGCAGCAACGCTTCTATCTATGGCACCTATTTCAAGAAACAACGCTGAGAGATCTTTAGAAATCGCATCAGTAAAAGTATTATAGACTACAGGATTAGCTGGCATGCCCTCTTTAATCTCCATGGCTTTACCGACGATAGACCCATCAAGAGATTTTATAAAAAGAGCCATTGCCTCTTGGTAAGCAAACAGAAGATCATCCTGTGTGACCGATCCCTTATTGGTATACATAGAGTTCACAGTCTCTAGAAAGACCTGTAATCTGGATAGTACCAGTTCGGTAGGCGGCTGCGATAGATGTTTATTAGGCACTAGAGTTCCTTTATTCCTGCAATAGTTCTCGCTCCTCTGGTTTGCTGTGAAGGCTGTGAAGGCTGAAGTTCTTCCCGTAGTCCTGCTGAAGAACTATAAGCAGATCCTAGTACTGCATATTCCAACAGCTTAGGTGTCGTACTATGAGAAGCGGCGTTTCTTCTTAAAGTAACCTGCAGGTATATCTTAGAAGAGATTATACCATCGGAAACTTTTCTTATATAAACCTTCCCTCCTTCAACAACAAAGATGCTTTGGTCTTTATCAAGCCATATAGTAGAATCATCCGAAGTGGCATCGCTCGTTCTAATAGTATAAGAAACCGTATATAGGCTTTTTACTATGGGGTTAACTACCTTAATCCACATCTTCTGTGGCATAAGCTTGTATTCAGAGAACACATTTGCAGTACCGTTAAATACACCCTTCCAGTCAAACAGGGCGTCAGGCAGGTCTGATTTTGCTACTGCATAATACCAGTCCTTGCCAATTGTTAATTCTTGGCCATCTTTATAAACCTTAACAGGATAATCATCCTGTGGCGTATAAGAAGAAGAGACATAAGGACAAAACCTAAGCATTCCTACATCGTTAGTCGCAGCAGTATCTTCCCTTTTGGTAAAAACTAGTCTTTCATGTTCTACTTCTTCTTGTCCAAAAACAGGAATAGGAAACCTTGTCTCTTTATAATTAGGGCCATCTTTCTTTATAATGTCATACTCAATGGCGTTATCAATACCATCTGTCTCTGTGCCTTCTACGGTCTTAACAGCAAGAACACCCACATCATCTATTTTAAGAGGACGGGAAGCAAAAATAGCACTATCCGCATACTTGCTATTGGCAAACCATACATTATCTAGTGCCAAACGATATAAATACTTACTAATAGGCACCTGGCCAATATCCGTATTAACCCCTACTATTTTAGCAAGATCGTTGTGTGCCAGAGCTTCTTTTATTGACCCACCTAGTCCAGGCATAACATCAAAATCATCATTATTATCTGGGTTAAAAACATCATGAAGAGACTGTTTCGTGTCGGTAAAATAATCTACTCTTTCATAAGAATGGACTGAAAACGTAACAACAACAGCCTTCACAAACGACCTGTCCAAATCTATTCTGATCTTTCCGTCTACCAAAGTAGCAGTAGATAAAAGACTAATCCTATGTCCGTCCGGAGCAATCCCCTTGATGTCATTTATATAAAATGCCTCTGTACTAGCCCCTTCTACTATTATCTGGTTGATGTCTTTGCCTCGGCCCAAGTTAAATCTTAGTACAGTGGTAACCTTTTCTACTGGAGTACTAAGATAAACATTTCTCTGCCAAAAGGTTCCTCTCTCGCCATCTATTAGGTTACTAAAATCATTGTCTGTTTCCACTACTACTTCAGTACCATAAGAGTCCTCATCGGAAAGCTGTACGACATCGGTGGGCGGTATAAACGGTTCGTTTTCAACAGGAAGAACCAAAAACCCACCATGCTCGTCTATCACTGCACTAGGCAGTTCATCAGATGTCTTTCTAATCTGTGTTCTGTTGTCACAGTACAAATCTTCTGCTCCTAGCTCGCTACGCGGTATCCGCATTATCAAAGGAGAAGAAAATGAATTAACTAAAGCAGAAGAAAACTCATTGTCAGGAGAGGCCAACCACTCTAGACGAGTAATAGTAGCCTCCTGTTCTGCTAGAGTTTTTTCTACATCAGAAATAATACCTTTCATCATCAAGAAATGATGGTCATTTAACTTATTTCCAATCTCATCTACCTGTAGAAATGCTGCTTCAATATCGTTTTGTACTGCCTTCATCATTTCGCTATGTGCATCTGATCTACAAAGATGCCAGACAAGACTCAATATCCTTTGAAATGAAGGCTTAGGCACATCTGCATTAATTAAAGTAGAAAGCTCTCTTAGAGCTGCAGTATACTCTTCAGCATTTTTAACTTGTCCCTTTGCCTGAAAGTCTTGCAGCAGTTCCTTTATCTGTCGTGCCTGAACCGCAGGCAAGACCCTCATTACACTAGGCAAGAAATCAGTCATGCAGTCTACCCTTGTCCGCAAAAGCCACGTAGGGCAATCCTTTTGATGGAGCCACTAAGGTTATCCACCTTCCAACATCTCTCTCAGTGATTTCCTTTATAAACTTTCTTTTTCCGTTCTTCTTCTTTATCTCAACCCTAAGCCTATGGCTTGTTCCTCTGTCACACACCATGAGGCAGCCTACGTGTTGCTCTTTTAATAAGGCCTGAACCACCATATGGGTCCTAACAGGCTTATGTGTGCCCGGATTGGCCTCCACTACAAACCTATCAAACTGATGCCACTCAGTATCAGGAACTTTTAAAACACATACATTAAATAGATTAAACAGACGGACGCAAGATATACCGTCTAGACGTCCTTTAGACCAAGATGCCACACCAGCCTCAATCTCTTGATCAGAGCCAGACTCCTTTGTGTCATCACCGAAGAACTTTACCCATCTTGCCATGTGTCATTATACAGTATCGGTAGTTACAGGAAGATCAGACATATTACACCTAACAGTATTGCCATCAAGAGTCCAGGTAACATAGGCATAATCTGGAGCTACACCAGCAGCTTCATAATCGCCTTCTAGTTCAATAAGATCTACTACCCGATCAGCAGCAACATGTCTAAGTTGTGTGATCACACGGCGAGCAAAAGTAGGAGTATAATATGCACCATCTATCATTCTATCGGTACGCCGTTCCATACCGATAATATCAACCCTTAGCAATTCACTTGCCGAATTGTAATATGAACGTGTAAGTTTCATTCTTTTCTCCTCTATAGTACTAGACTACTCCTAAGTACTTAGAAATGCAATGATCTCCTCTAGGATCACTATATGATATCTTATCTCCAGCGTCGAAAACCAAACAAACATAATTCGCAGTCGTATGACTCGTATCTGTAAATGGATTTGTTCCTGGATTACCCGCATCAGGGGTGAACAGAACATCGTCTACATAAGTTGAAAAAGAACCATCACCACCTCTAGTAATTTTTATCTTATACCATTGTGAAATATTAATGTAACTTGCTGCTGTTCTTGCCCTAATACCCACGGCACCAGCCGTAGTTTCGCCAATGCCCACATATTCTGAATTTGACAACCTCAAAAAATATCCATTCTGTGTAGCATCGTCAATCTCTTTTACAGTATCAGCAATAAATATAACATCAGATGTATTTCCATCTGCTCCCTTATATATCCAAAACTCCCACGATCCATATGCCGCCTCGGTATTGTGATCCGGTTTTAAATACGTAGTCGGCAAGTACAGAATACCAGCCGCTATATTTTCGATACATTTTACCTCTTCGCCGCCTATCGTATCGATTGTAATCTTCCAAGTGCCTGAGCTTATCTTAAAAGGAGAAGAGTTAAAGCCAAGCGTACCGCCTGTTTCATTGGCTACCGATTCTTTTACTCCCCAATCGGTCTTAAACTGTATCGCCCAGGCTCCTTGCAGATATTTTTGGGCTATCCATGCCGCCGATTTGGCATCCGAAAAGATTTCCACCGCTCCGGCGATGACTCCATCCAAAAAGATAGTTTCTGTACCTATTTGCATATTACTTGCAGCAAACCCGGTATCAGTCGTCACAACTATATGCTGCCACTTGTTTGCAATCAGGGTTGTTGAGGCTTCGCCATCTACGTAAATAGTAGGAGATGTCCATCCGGTAGCTGTGACCGTTCCCGCAGCTACCTCGACCGAATGCGTGCCTGCGTCGAAATCTATAAAATCTTCGGTTGTCGTTCTTGGAAAAACCCAAAAAGAGACCGTCTTCATAGTCTCTCCGGTATTTCCTATATCAATATAGTCATCTGCCCCATCGAACCGCATACCACGACCAATTAAATACCTTGCACTGACCGGACCCGCGAGCGTGCCATCGTTGGCATTGCCCGATTCATCGGGCACGATAACGGAGCCACCCGAACCGCGAGGGAGCATATTCCAGCCACCCACAAGCCCACTTTCGTTGGGGTTTACAGACTGCGGTGCTCGAATACATCCATATGCCTTGTGCGGCCAAACGGTCATTTTAAAAGCTCCCCGAATAGTTGCGCGTGCTCGGCAGCGGTTAACACCCTATTCACTACAAGAGCGGCCTTTACGACAGACTCTACATTGTTGTTATTTAGTGCAAAATTGCCTATTAAAAGGTCAGCATTATCTGCAGTAATCGTATTTGCACTATCTCCATCTCCGACATATAACCCATCTACATAAAACTGGGGTACAGCTCCATTGTTAAAACTGACTGCTAGTCCCTTATGGCCCCTTAGGGTTAATCCATTCTTAGAAGAAACAGCAGCTCCATCGTATACCCTTAATCCATCAGCCTGCATATAGAAATCGTAGTTGGTTCCACCAAAATCCCTTTTAGATATAAGCTGCTCAGTTGTAGTCTGGCTTACTACATCCATTAGAATAATAGCCGCCCCTTGAGTTAGACGCAGTCCCGTATTATCTGAAACGGTTATTTTAGAGGTTGTAGCCGGGAATCTTACTCCGCCCCCGCCCCAATCTATCGACGTAGGCGTTCCATCGTTATTATTGCCCGACCAATCCCTAAACGATCCGGACCTATAGTCGTGGTACATTCTAAGCTCGGAATCTCTGATAAGTTGTTGTATCAATGCGCCCATTTTACATCTCGTTTATCTTCTTAAGCATTTGTATATGATAATCGGCAACCTGAAGCGGGGTCATGACGAAATCAGTAAGTGCACAATGTAATATACTTCCTGTTAAATAGTCTGCATTCCCATCATTGGCACCTAGATACATATCAATTGAATTGGCTATTGATCCTGTTTCGTTAGCCGCATTTTCATATGCGCCGTTTATATATATATTAGCTGCCGCTCCATCGTATGTGCCAACTAATGTGTATATTTTGCCTATACTGGGGTTAGTTAAACTTGTTGCACTGGCTGCTGTCCCCCCACCATCAACAAGAAAGTAAAGATTATCTGTCGCATTTCTATAATATACCTCAAAGCCTTCATCGAACCCAGAGCGTTTTTCGGCAATATATGCATCAGCAGCCTTGCTATTTAGTATAAACATTAACATTATAGACATTGCATCGGCATAGCTAAACCCTGAGCCATGGGATATAACCATATGATCTCCACCATCAAAATTATATCCCCTTTGGTGCGATAATTTTGTTGGTTCTGCTGCAGCAGCACCGAAATCCGCATCTAGATCGCTTCCTCCCCGGCCTACATTTAGGGATTTGCCATTTGTCGCATCGTGCTGCTCCATTCTAAATGGAAGATCTATTATCGCCCTGTTTCTATAATCGTACATTAGATCATAACTGTTTCTGGTGGTTCGGCAATATAGTAATCAATAGCTTCTTGTTGAGTAACCAAGGACCGAAAGACCTTATACTGAGTTATCTTACCATCAAACTTAGATCCTCCAGCCAGAGAACCCATATAAAGAGCACTAACTACTGTTGGGGTCCATGCAGTTGGATCGCTATCTAGTACAAGTTTACCATTAAGCCACACATCAGTATCCCCGGTAGTCCCGGACACCACTAGCACATTACGCTCATTCGCAAACCAATACCAAGAATATGCAGATATTGAAATATCAGCTACAAGAGTTCCGCCTAGTGTAATACTTAGTTTATTGCTATTTGCATTATCTTTCTTACAAATAGCTACATCACCACAATCATTACCAGAAACTAAATACTGCAATGCATCGTTATCGTAGTCGAAGTGGGGCCAAAACTCTATTACTTGGCTTATCTCGGCACAGTTGAACTCTGTTCCAGATAGATTATAAGTGACATAATCATTAGTTCCGTCAAGCGTTATTCCAAAATCGATTGAAGGTGCTCCGCTTATTGTCCCGTTGTTTTCTATTACCTTCTCGACCGATTCAAACCGTTCTGCGAACAGGCACCCCCTGCTTCTTTCTGCCGGAGTGCTATTTTTAACCAATAAACTCATTATGATGTTGGTACTGTTGATGTTTCGTAGAACACGACTACACGGATCTTCATGTCCGTGTCGGTCACGTTCGCATCCGTGGTTAGGATTAAAGTATCGGCGGCTGAGTTCCAGTGGGTCATAGCCGTGTTTCCATTTACTCGACTCCGAGCTTGTCCATTTCGGCTATAATAGTGTCGATGATTGCAAGCTGTTTTTCTGCTTTTGTTTTCAACGCGACAATACCTTCTCGACTGTAGAGCTTGGCGTTCACAAGCGCTTCGGCCACAAGCAGTTGTTCCTTCCCCTCGGTTTCAACCTTCTGATATTCCGGGGTGTTAAGCTTTACCTCCTCGCCAGTCTTTGCTCCTATTACTGATATTGACATTTTTGTTTCTCCTTTGTTGTCAGCCAATTATTGTCAGCCGATTTGATATATCTCCACTCTTGAATATACTTCGCTGATACCAAAGTTTGCAGCAAGGCCATGCCCACTTGTGACTTTTGAACTGGATACCCGGTGTTGTAACTCAAACGTCTTATTCGCACCCGCAGAAGATAGATCGATCACGCCTGATCCGATGCTTAACGTGCAATTTGAGAATGCTCCAGTTGTTGCTGACCCTCCAATGATGTCGTCACTAGAATCAGAGGTGTTCCTGAGCTTGGACTGGTGTCTCTGCACATCGTACCCTGGGGCATAAAATCGGATTTCATAAATATAACCCTTGGTCAGCGTGATAACACTAGTGCTTGTATTCAGCGAGCACAAACTACCATCTTGATAAGACGCTGTATTGAGAGTTCGTTTTTCCCAACTACCTGATGTTGCGCTGCCTCCATCTGTTCCAGCTGATTTTACATCCTCGTATATACCAATCAAAAGACCACCGTTGCCACTACCTCCACCGCCTCCATCATCAACCAAACCCATATCAGCCAGAGCATCTGTTACATCAGATATCGAAGCCCAGTTATTGTAGTTCGCTTTTGCTCTTTGTGTTACGGGCGTTGCGTTATAGAACCCGAGCTTTTGATCCGTTGCCGTACCGATTTTCATCCCGGTAGTGGTGTCAGTTATGATGTCGTTTGCTTCGAGCTTGATGTCGTCCAGAAACTTGACCGCGCCCGTGCCGACATCTATCACGCCGTCTGTTTGATCATGTGTAAACGAGATCCACTGAGACGAATCGACAGTAACGTCGGACGCACTAAAAATCCAAAACGTCGGATTAGTTTGATTAGCGCATGCATGATCCTGGTTGCGGTTTGAGTAATCGGTTATAATTATATTGCGCCCCAGCAAATCCCTAATCCACCACTGGTCTGCCAAATTGCCCGCACCTACGCGAGTGCTGCGGCCAGCGTAAACTGACCCTCCACTCCAAACATTGTAATAACTATTACCCGCCTCAACATAAAGTGCCGCATCTAAATATGTATCACCGTCCACTTCCAGCTTGCCCGAAACAAATAGGTCGTCATTGGCACTGAGGCTTTTGTCGCTGGCCCCAGCATCACCTATCTGAACTCCGGTATTGCCCATGAGTTGCAAAAGCCCTGCCCCAGTCGAAATTACACCATTGGTTTGGTTATGTGCAATTGAAACATTATATTCTGGGTGAACAGTGCTTGACGATTGAATCCATACCGTCGGGTTGGCCTCCAAACCATGGCCGAAATCGGTGGCCCAATCAAGATTCTCACAAATAATAAATCCGCGAGAATTTGTATTAACTCCCAGGACCATAGCGGGTTCCGTCTGGGTAGTAGAATAAGCCAGGCAAGCATTTGACCCGCTTCCAAAAGTTATCCGGGCGTCGTTTGGCATCCTTAGGCCACCATACATTATTGCCATGTCGGTAAATCCTGAGCCGCCGTCAAAATAGGCGGAACCGTCCACTTCCAGCCTGCCCGACACAAATAAATCGTCATTGGTATTAAAAGTATGGCTTGTCGAACCAGCATCACCTATCTGTGTAATTCCCGTTCCAGTAGGGAGTATCTGCAAGTTCTCATTTGTAGCCGTGATAATTCGCGCCGTGCCGTTGATAGTTAGGTCACCGGTCATGGTGACAGCATCGCTCGACACGATAGGCGCACCATTGAGACACGTTATCGCGTCAACAAACGTAGTTGCACCGATGTACTCTTGTCCGTCTGCAAAATAAACTTCTGGCATTACCATGTTACACCACCCTCGTTACTACGCGGAGACCCCAGGTGCGTCCCTCGCTATTTGGCCATGTTACCGTTATTTCATCCCCTAATTCGCAAATGACAGGAGATGGGAAAAAGTAACTTAGTGACGTGGGAGAACCCGAGGAAGTGTCCGAAACTTTATACAAGTCGCAATCATAAGTTGCTCCATCGTTAGCGTCTAAGCCGATGGTTAACGCCTCGGACGTGGTGCCCGC
>Ga0180437_10002609_pt1 | contig 28356 bp, 12 predicted proteins | sample SS_ome_4_FD_132410 | JGI IMG/M metagenome (GOLD analysis project Ga0180437, IMG submission 132410) | Hypersaline lake sediment archaeal communities from the Salton Sea, California, USA - SS_3_D_1 metaG | ecosystem: Environmental > Aquatic > Non-marine Saline and Alkaline > Hypersaline >...
CGAAATCGAATATCCTACGAAAGCCGACGCCGCCGAGCACGAATCCAGGCCGAGCCGACGGCAAACACATAGCGCTGTCATACTAGAGAGGGCCGTTGCCGAGCCAGGCAACGGCGTCGCCGATCGTTTCACCCCGGAATCCGCCCACTGTCTAGCACGGTCGCCTTGGATGCGACGGGCAGCAGAGGGTGATTCCCACACAGAGTAAGGAGAATTGCTATGTCATTGTGTCAGAAGCTGAGTGGCCGATGCTGTCTTGGGTTGATTGTTGCCATATGTGCGGCGGCAGTCGCACAAGGCGGATGGCGGCTGCGGTCCAAGCCCATCTTTCCGAGACGCTCGTATCGTGCCCCGTCGGTTCAAAAGCAGCAGACACCCATCAACGGCCCATCTGTTGCCGACAGGCCCCTGATGGCACCTGTGCAGTCCCAATTTCCGATTCAGTCCCAGTTTCCGCCCCGGCCACAATCTGCCGCCCGACGGCCTACGGACTCCGCCGGGCCCGACGCTGGCGCGGTCCGGATTGACCCTGCAGACTCCGCAGTGCGCCGGCCCTCGACACGGCCGCCCAGTGGCGTGGCGAGGACCGATGCTGGCAGCTCTTCGGCACGGAGGCCGTCACCACGGCCCACCGTACGGCACGGATCGTCGATCATTACATTCGACAATCAATCAGGAGAGCCGGCCTTGGTGCGGCTCGTAGGACCGACGCGGGCCGAGGTCCACGTGCCCAATGGCGGCCGTAATTCGATCCATCGTGTGGCCGCCGGTCACTACATGATCCACGTCCGCTACGGCGCGCCGGGCAACTACCGCTACGCCCAGGGAGACGCGTTCAACGTGACCGGCACGGCAACCAGCTATTCCCGCGTCACGATCACCCTACATACGGTAACAGCGGGCAACTATGCCATAGGCACCAGTTCGGCGGCCGCCTTTGCCAACGCAGTCCCGTGATACGCGATTGCCCGTGCACAGTCAAATGACGTTTCATACTGCTCCAAAACGCCAAAGCCCTGGTCGGCGTCAAGCGCTGGGTCCGTGGACAGGAGAAGTGGAAAAGCCCATACTACTGGGGCACATTCGTGCTGATTGGGCCAAAGTGAGACACCTTTCGCGGGTGTGAATCGATGATAACCACTGTTCAGGACGATGTTTTGCGTTAGTCATTGCTTTGTTCTCAAAAAAACACGAGGTGTATTACCATGACCTGGAAAATGAACCGTCGCCAATTCGTTCGCCAAACCGTCGCTGCGGGGGCCCTCGCCGCCGCGCCGGCCACGTACACGGTACATGCCCGCAATCCAGACAAGGCGGATACGTCAAAGATCCTGAACTACAGCCCCGACATGGAGTACCGCCGTTGCGGCAAGACGGAGTTGATGCTCTCGGCGGTGTGCCTGGGCGGACACTGGAAGCGGATTGGAAACGTCCTGGGCATGATGCCTGGGCCCGAGATCTGGAAGTCCGGGGCGTTTCAGAAGAATCGAGCCGAAGTGGTAAGCAGGTGCATCGGCCGGGGAATCAATTACATCGACGCGTGTACTGGGGCCGAAGTGATCGCCTACAGCAAGGCACTTCTGGGGCGTCGAGAGAAGATGTACCTGGGCTACTCATGGTGCGAGCGAGAACCTTACGCTGAAGGCTGGCGGGATTTCGCAAAGCTTAAGCAGAGCCTTGACAGCGGCCTTAAGGAGGCCGGTCTGGAATATGTCGACTTGTGGAGGCTGTTCCTCGAAGAACGAAGTAGCCGACACAGCGATGCGGAGATCGACGACTGCATGAAGGCTCTGGATTGGGCCAAGCGCACGGGTAGGGTTCGGTACACGGGGATTTCTTCGCACGATCGCGAACACATATCGAAGCTCATCCAGAAGTATCCGAACGAGATCCAGGTGGTTGTCGCGCCGTATACCCCTTGGGCTGCTGAGCATGCCGATATGAAACGCCGAGTCGAGCAGGGCGTTAAGCTTCCGCCAAGCCGGAAACCGCCGATCCCGCCGCGGTTTCAGGTTGTTCCCGAGCCTGACGTGCGCTCAGCGATGGAAAAAGCCGACGTGGGCTGGCTGGGGTCGAAGCCCTTTGCCTCCAATGCGTTGTTTGATGGCAATTCCGCGCCCGGCAATCCCGACGAAGATCGAGACAACCGCCTCGCCCGACTCGCGATCCGTATGATCCTTCGCGACCCGCTGATCGCGGCCCCTATTCCCGGACTGCTTACCGTCGAGCAAGTGGACAATGTTGCTCTGGCTGTCAAGGAACGGCAGGTGTTGGATGGGGAGGAGAAGGCCGAATTGGAGCGGGCGTTGGATCGCGCGTGGGCGAAGTTGCCCAGTCAGTATGCTTGGCTGAAGGCCTGGGCGACGGTTTGAAGAACTCACCGCGGTTTGCGATTCGGGCTGAAGGCACGGCACAGTCAGTTTGGAAACACGAACCTTCGAGCAGGTCAACACCGCAGAGGCCGAGTCTGTAATCGGCCCGCCTGTATTGAGAATCCCAAAAGCTTTGGGTTGGAGGGCGACGATGCGCAAGAGCCACGTCATGTTTAGTAGTGGGACTAGGGTATCTCCTGCCCCACGGATCGTCCTCACGGCGTGCCGTCTGGCCGCCAGTCGATTTCTCGCAGTTCCCCTGTTGGTGACTGCTTGCGTCACCTCACTGGCCGCCGAGGAAGACTACGTGGCCGAATTCACGCAACTCCTGGAAGAAGCGGAGAACCAACGCACGGCCGGTAGGTTCAAAGATGCGGAACTGTCGGCCGTGAGATTGAAATCGCTAGCGGAACGCGCCTTGGCAGCCAAGCCCGAATACTTGGCCGGTGCGCTGAACACGCTTGGTGTCTTGTACCTCGCTCAAGGCCGGTATGCGGAGGCCGAGGCGTCGCTCAAGCAAGGCTTGGAGATTGCGGAGAAAGTCTTCCCGCCGGCACACCCCAACTTGGCGACCATTTTGGACAACCTGGGGGACGTGTTTCATGCTCAAGGCCGATATGCCGAGGCTGGCGTTGTGGACCGGCAGGCTCTGGAGACCCGCAAGCAGGCCCGGTCGCCGGAACACGTCGGCATGGCCAGTAGCTACCTCAGCCTGGGGAACCTCTACAAGGCGCAAGGCCGCTATGCGGAGGCCATGGACTCGTATCAACAGGCATTGCAGGCCTTCCAAAAAGCCCAGCCACCGGAACACGGCGGCGCGGCCATGGCTTTCGACAGTTTGGGAAGAACCCTCTATGCCCAAGGCCGGTACGCGGAGGCTGAGACGCTGTTCAAGCAGGCCCTGGGAATTCGAGAGAGAGCTATTCCTCTGGACCGCCCTGGCTTGGCCAAGAGCCTCCATATCCTGGGATGTAACTGTGAGGCGCAAGGTAGGCAGGCGGAGGCGGAGCGGTGGTACCAGCGAGCCCTGGACGTCCACAGCCAAGCGGAGTTGTCGGAGCTTGGCTTGGCCAGGACCTTGCACAATCTGGGGCGTCTCTGCCACGCTCAAGGCAGGTATAGGGAGGCCGAGGGCCTTCTGCAGAAAGCTGTAGCAGCCTCGGAACGCGCGGGTTCCATTGAAGACCGATGCTGGACGTACGGCGCACGCGGCGCCGTCCGCTATGACCTGGGACGCTACACGGAGGCCCTCGCCGATCTGCGCCTCGCGATGCAGCTCGCTGAAAGAGTTCGCGCTCAACCCTCCGGCGGAGAGATGGAACGAGTCACCGCCTTCGCAGGGTTTGCCGGCGTCTTTGACGTCATGATGGCGATGCAGGTTGAAATGGACGGAGACGAAGAGGCTTTGGAGACCATGGAACGTTCGCGTGCGCGGACGCTCCTTGACCAACTCGAGCTTCGCAACATTGACCTATTAGCCGGGTTGCCGGCGGCGAACGCGGCAAGACTGAGACGCGCCGACGCTGACGCCTGGGCCCGATTGCGAGAGGTGCAAAGACAACTGGAACTGCTATCTGCTCCGCCCGGTCCGTCGGCCAAGACGCGTGAGTCGAAACAACAGGAACTTCGGCTGCGGCTCCGCCAAGCGAAGCAGGATGTAGCCGATGTCTATGCCCGCGTCCGCAGTGCCAGCCCCGCCTATCGGCTGGCCATCGGTAAAGACCGTAAGCCGGTGACAATGAAGACGCTCCAGCAATGGGTCAAGGAGCAGAACGCCCTGCTGCTGGAGTATATGATCGGTTGGACGGACGGATACGTGTTAACCGTCGCCGCGGACGTGGAGCCGCGGATCCATCGACTAAGCGTGGGCTCGCAGGTTACGGAAGTCCTGGGCGGCGATCCTGGGCCGCTGACCGTCCAGCGGCTCCAAGCGATCATCAACGGTAAAAGCCAGACTGGAATCGTGAACGCCCTGCGCGAATCGGCAAACCCGGAGGAGCTGAAGCCGGTGGTGTCGCGTCTGGCGTTACTGTGGAAGGTCCTGATTCCCGAAGCCCGACGTAAGGCGCTGGTGGATCAGAAGTACCAACGGCTGATCATCATCCCGGATGGGGCGCTGGCTCAGTTGCCGTTCGAGGCGCTGGTGGTGGAGCCGGGCGAGAACCCAAAGTACCTGCTGGACATCGCCCCGCCGATCCAGTATGCCCCGTCGGCCACGATCCTCATGAACCTGGCCGAGCGCCAAGCAGAAGGCGTGAACAGGGCCGCCGAGCCGGTACTGACGGTAGGCGACTGCCGCTACGGGCCGGTGGCTCAGCCCAAAGAAGAAACTGTGCTGGCCCAATTGGTGCCGCAGGCAAGGTACGCGAGCTTGGGCGGCCGGCTGGCCCCCCTGCCGCACTCACGGACGGAGGCCCTATGGATATCGCAGGTCTTTGGCGACAAGGGCACCAAGGTAGCGGCGCTCAAGGGCGACCAGGCGACTGAGGCGGCCGTGCGTCGTAACGCCCCGGGCCGCCGGGTGTTGCACTTCGCCTGTCACGGGCTGGTAGACCAGAGCTACGGCAACCTGTTCGGCGCCCTGGCGTTCACCCCCGGCCCACAGGTGGACGACCCGGCCAACGACGGCTTTTTGACGCTGGCCGAGATCTACGAGTTGGACCTTGAGGGATGCGAACTGGCGATCCTCAGTGCGTGCGAAACCAACGTCGGCCCCGAGCAACGCGGCGAAGGCGTTTGGGCGCTGTCTCGCGGATTCCTGGCGGCCGGTTCTCGTCGGGTGGTGGCCAGCAACTGGCTAGTCGACGACGAGGGCGCGGCCAGCCTGGTCAGCTATTTCTGCGCCCTGATCGCCCAGGCCGAGAAGCAAGGCGGGCCGGTCGATTACGCCAAGGCCCTGCACGATGCCAAACGCTGGGTCCGTGGACAGGAGAAGTGGAAAAGCCCATACTACTGGGGCACGTTTGTACTGTTGGGACCGAGCTGATCGAAGTTCGATTACCGATGAACACATCAACTATCATGCTTTCATGAAAGGGGAGACAGATGAAATCGATGGGTTACCGCAGGGTATCTTGGCTGCGGTCGTTGGCAGTCGCTTGTCTGTGTGTCTTGTATCTGGGACTTGGGGGCGGTTTGCAGGTTCAAGCCCAGGCCCCGACGTTTCGCGGAGATCAATCGCCGGAAGGCCGCCGTTGGGCAATCCTGGTAGGCGTAGAACAATACCATCGGGTGAGCCGCCTTCGTCATACAATCAACGACATCAAACGACTCTCCGAAACACTCCAACAGCGCGGAGATTACCGACCAGACTGTATTCTGGAAATCGTCGACACGTCGCCCAATTCCCGGTTTCAGCCGCTACGGGCCAGCCTGTTGGCCGAATTGCCCGGTTGGCTGAGCAAGGTCGGGCCGAACGACCAGGTGCTGGTGTATTTCAGCGGCCACGGGTTATGCGGCGAGGACGGAAAACTCTACCTGGCACCGATCGACTGCAACCCGGACGATCTGGCTTCTACCTGCATCGAGGTGCAATGGTTGCGCGAGCAGATTGCCGCTTGCCAGGCACGTTTCAAGATCCTGGTCATCGACGCTTGCCATGCGGGCAACGAGAAAGGGGAGGCCGATACGCCAAGCGTCAGCGCCAAGGATCTGGGAACACCCTTCAAGGATCTGACCGGCGTGTTTACCTTGGCCAGTTGTGCGGCCAAGGAGAAGAGCCAGATTTGGGAGGACATGGAGCAGTCGCTATTCAGCTACTGGTTGAACCAGGGCCTAAGAGGGCACGCCGACCAGGACGGCGATGGTGCGATTACGATCGACGAACTCTACGCCCACGTTTACCGAAACGTGACCCAAACCGCCAAACTCCATTTTCCTCGGGCGCAGACTCCGGTACGCATCACAAAACCACCCGGCGTGCCGGTGGTGATCCGTCTGAAGCCGCAAACGCTCAGGCAAGTCCTGGCCGATGTGGCCGAACAACTGGCCACGGACATGACTCTCCAAAAGCTCTCCAAAGTGGGAGTGCTCGAATTCACTAACGACACTCGCCTAGGCGAGTTGCTCGGTGCCGATTTCGGGCTGCTCGGCCGCTTCTGTGCTGAAGAGCTGGAACGCCAACTGATGGATCAGGGGATGGGCAAGTTCAGCGTGGTCGATCGCCGCCGGCTGCAGGCCGTACTCAAAGACCGGCAGTTTTCGGTGAAGGATCTCGGCTCGTCCGTGGCGATGAAACAACTGTCGAAAGACGCCGGGGGGATGCCGGTGATCGCCCTGGGTACGCTACGCAATCGGACCGGCCGTGTGGTGACGCTGCAATGCAAGCTGGTCCGCACCGAGAGCGACGAGTTGGCCGGCTCCGCCGGAGGGACCGCCATGCTCAACGAGTCGCAGTGGGCAATGGTAGGACGTAGCGTTGCCGTGAAGCCTGAGGAAGATCGGTTGCCGGAGGCCCCCACGGCAGGCCAGCCCGCCCGGCCGGTAGCCTCCACGGTAGTCGAACGCCTGGATCGCCGCTCGCAGGGCCCGCACCCGCTGTTGAATCCCGATTTTCCCTTCCGGGTCAAGATCACCGTCGACGGCAAGGAGCGCAAAGCGGTATTCCGGAAAAACGACATGTTCGTGGCGCTGGGCAAAGGCGAAGTGTATCGGGTGAGAATCGAGAACCGCGCCGACCATTCGGTCATGATGCGGCTATTGATCGATGGGCTCAACACACTGCCGGAACCGAAAAGGGAAGACCTCGATAAAGCGGTAAGAGTTGAGCCGACCAGCCAGAAGAAGAGCGAGTATCTGCCGGCGCAGCGGGTCAGCCTGGATGAAGCCCAAGCGTGGAGGCTCAAACCCAAGGCGCACATGATTCCCGGGTTCTATAGCGTAACCGGCGACAACGCCAAGTATCGCGAGTTCCTCGTGGTCGATGCCCAAGAGTCGCTGGCCGGCCGACAGCAGTTCACGGACCAGATCGGCCTGATCACAGCGGCCTTCTACGCCGTCAAAGGCAGCAGCCGAGCCGTAGGCACCACCGAGGGAGACCGTCGCGATGGAAAGACCGGCAAGTACGATGCCAACAAGATCCAGGCCGGCAACCTCCTCGGCGTGGTCCACATCCGCTACGTCGAGCCCGAAGTGCTGCGGAAAGTCCAGGAAGAGGAAGGGCCTCCCACAACCTAACCGATCGAGACGAAAGGCGTGCAGCGATGAACCGTTTCCTCCACCGGCGGCTGAATGTCGTCACGATATCAGCCCTCTTTGTCCAACTCGCCTGCGCCCATCTTGTTGCCACTGCGCGAGGCCAAGACTTCAGGCATGAAAAAGTACCCGAAGACACGTGCATCTTGGAACTGAATCTTCCTAACGGCGCGACGGTCAGTGTCGATGGCCGAGACTACGGCACCAAGCGGCGGCTGACGTACCGCTCACTCCAGCCGGGAAAGACCTATACCTCACTGATCCATGTCACGCTCCCCGAAGGCAAAGAGGAGCAGCACAAAGTGCTCCTAGAAGGCGGTCGTCGTGTCGCGCTCGCCTCCTCGGGCCGATCGGCTATTAGGCCGGAATTGGTGTTGCAGGCGGGACACACCCGCGAAGCTCGATGCATCGCACTGAGCCCTGATGGACGTAGGCTACTGACGGGGGGTCATAGTGACTGCAAGGCTATCTTGTGGGACGTGTCTACCGGCAGGCAACTGCGTACGCTGGAGGGCCACGCGGAAGACATTCTCTCGGCGGCTTTCAGTCCCAGCGGTCGGCAAGCCGTGACTGGCTCTGACGACAACACGGCCATCTTGTGGGATGTGGTCAGCGGCAGAACGCTGCGTGTTCTGCGCGGGCACAAGGCAGAGGTTCAGGCAGCAGTTTTCAGTCCAAGCGGTCGTCAAATGCTCACCGGCTCGGGCGACCATACGGCCGTCGTGTGGGACACAGCCACTGGCAGAAGACTACGGAGCTTCCGCGCAACTGGTGAAGTAGAATGCGCGGCCTTCAGCCCCAATAGCCAGCTCGTCGTCGTTGGGTGTGACGATGGAAAGACGAGCCTCTTCAACGTTGGAGGCGGACAGTCAATAAGAACGTTCGGCAGACTCCCTTCAAAAATAGGCTCCGTCACCTTCGGCCCAAAGGCAAAGCGGCTCCTGGTAGGTCACAATGACGGAGCTGTCCTATTCGACGCTTCCACGGGAAGACAATTACAGAGCTACGAGGAACACGCATGGATCCACTCAGTCGCTCTGAGCCGTGACGGTCAGCACGTGCTGACTGGGGCCGCTGGCAGTAGTAAACTCATTTTGTGGGATGCTGCCTCGGGCGAGAAGCTGCAAGTCTTCCAGGACTTCGGGTCTGGAGACTACGTACGCTGGGCTTCTTTTGGCCAAGATGGTCGGCCGTTGGCGGTGTACACGAAGGGCCCGAAACACCGCAAGATGGTACTGATCGACGCGACCTCGAAAACACCGATGCAGAGCTTCACAATGCGCGTGTCCGCCGTGAATTGCGTGAGTTTCACGCCGGATGGCAAGCATCTGGTTACTGGTTTGTATTCTTCGGCAGTGCTGTGGGATCTGGCAGGCGGTACGACATCTCGAGCGTTCCACATCTCCGATGGCCCCGGTGGTCTTCGCTCGTTGGCGTTCACCCCAGATGGCACGAAGCTGTTGGCTGGCAGCGAGATCGACAGACCGGTCTTGGTGGAGGTCGCGACAGGACAGGCCCTACGTACCTTCAAGAGGAGCGACACTTGCTTGAAGCCGGTAGTACTCAGTCAAGACGGGCGGCACGTTTTGGCGGCAACATACGGTATGGAAGCTGACGCAAAGGCCGTGCTTTGGGATGCGGCTACTGGCCACGAGTTACTGAGTGTTGAGCCGAAAATCGGTACTCTCGTCGCCGTAGCGTTTTGTGCGCAGGGCCGGCAGATGGTGACTGCTTCTCGGGACGCCATAATCCTGTGGGATACGAGTACGGGAGAGAAGCTGCGCGTTTTCAGACGGCGGCTCGAACCCGACATCACCTGTGCTGTCATGTGTCCCGATGGACAAAGACTATTGGCCGGTTTGGAGGGCGGCGCGGCAATCCTATTGGACATGACCACAGGAACGAAGTCGATTACGTTGCGTGGACACAACGACAGTGTCACTTCTGTTGCCTTTGGACAGGAAAGCCGAGAAGTGCTGACCGGTTCAGGAGATGGAAGAGCGATCCTGTGGGATGCGGTCTCGGGAAAAGCTCTGCATGTTCTGCAGGCAAGCTCTGCTGGTGTCAACTCTGTCGCCTTCAGTCCTGACGGCCGACAGCTTGCTATTGGGCTCAACGACGGAACGGCTCGGTTGTTCGACTCAGGATCAGGACGACAACTGTTGCAGCTAGTCCACTTGGACGCCGCTACCAATTCGCGCGACCCGGAACTGACTGGCCAAGATTGGCTCGTCACCACCCCAGAAGGCTTCTTTGACGGCTCGGTCGGTGGACGCGAGAAGCTGATGTTCCGTGTCGGTGGTGAACTCAATGTCGTGCCGGTCGACCGCTTCTTCCAGGATTTCTATTATCCGGGCCTCCTGGCCGCCATCTGGCGGGGCGAGCGCCCGTTGCCCAAGGTCGAAATGGGCCAGAGCCTGCCGCCGAACGTGAAGATTGTCTCGCCGGAAAAAGGTGGCGTGGTCGAAGCCGATCGGGTAACACTGGAAGTTGAAGTCAGCGACGAAGGTGGTGGTGTTCGCGGGCCGTGGCTCGTGCAGAACGAGGCCCGGGTGCTGGCGCCCGAAAGGACTCAGCGGCAAGGCAAGAAGATCATGCGAACGTTCGAGATCGCGCTGGTCGAAGGTGACAACCAGCTCGAGTTCCACGCTGCCAGCGCCGACGGGTCGTGGGAAAGCGAACCGGCGCTGATGACGTTGCGCTACGAGCAGCCGCTGCCCAAGCCGGAACTCTACCTGATCTCCGTCGGAATCAACCGCTACGCCGAGCAGCCGATGAACCTGGGATTTACCGCGGGCGACGCCAAGACCATGGCCGGGCTGTTCCGCCAGCGGGGGCCCGTACTCTACGGTTCGGTGCATGCGACCACGCTGCTGGACGAAGAGGCCACCTCGTCGGCAATTCTCCAAAGCCTTCGCGATCTCGCGGCGAAGGCTCGGCCGCAAGACACCGTGGCCGTGTTCCTGGCCGGCCATGGCACGGTGGTCGGTCGGCAGTATTACTTCCTGCCGCACGAGTTCCATCGAGAAGGCGACTCGTTGGAAAAAGACGTGCTAGCGCAAGGTCTTTCGGCCGCCCGGATCCAAGAAGCCCTGGTCTTGATCCCGGCCCTGAAACGCATCGTCGTCTTCGACACGGGCCAGTCGGGCGGCAAGGTAGGGCTGGCGCGAACGGCACGCGATCCGTTCGCCTTTCGCGGAGCGATCGAGCGGCTTAGCCGCTCCAGCGGCGCCTTCATGATCGCCGCGGCGGCCGTCTCCGACAAAGCCCAGGAGGTGCCGGACTTGGGGCACGGTGTCTTGACCTACACCTTGCTTGCCGGACTACAAGCAGCGGGAGGCGGTCCGCTGGAAGATCAGTGGATCGAGCCTACCGGCAAGGATCGGGTGGCCAACGTGCTCGACTGGTTCGGTTTTGCCTCGTCTCACGTTCCCCGGTTGACCAGGCAGTACTTCGGTCGGCAACAGGAAGTGCAGCACAGCAGCCTGGGCACGAGCTTCCCTGTGCTTCCGGTACCGGCCTCGGGCAAGCCCGTCCGAATTGCAGCGACTGCTGATTCGGTTCCGGCGGTGCGGCCCAGACCAACCTCGGTGACGCACGGTTCTGGTCAGGCGAAGCTCCACGTTGTGGCCGTGGGGATCAACCAATACCGCGAAGAGGCGATGAACTTGAAGTTTGCCCGAGCCGACGCCAAGGCGATGGCCGAGCTATTCGGCGAGCGCGGAAAGCGTCAGTACCGCGAAGTGTCAACAGCGGAAGTCCTCGATGGTCAGGCGACGAAGCAGGGCATTCTTGACTCGCTAGAGAAAGTGGCCGGCCAAGCCCAGCCCGAGGATACGCTGGTAGTGTTTCTCTCGGGACACGGCAGAATGGTCGGGCAGCGTTACTACCTGATCCCGCACGACTTCCATCGCCAGGAAGACAGCGTCGAGGAGGATATTCGGCGGCAAGGAGTGCCCGCCGACGTCCTGGCGGATGTCGTTTCGAAGGTACCGGCACGGAAGCGGATCCTTATCTTTGACACGTGTGCCTCGGGCGGCGCCTTGAAGATCAGCCGACAAGGCGAGGGCCCGTTCGGCTTCCGCGGGGCGATTGAGAAGCTGGGCCAGCGGCAAGGCGTATTCACGATCGCGGCATCGGCAGCCGGCCAGGAGGCCCAGGAGATCGAACAGCTTGGACACGGCGTTTTGACTTTTGCCCTTCTCGCCGGTCTGCGCGCCGTGCCGCCCGGCGGACCATTGGAGGGCCTGGCCGTCGGCCCCAGTGGCCCGGAGGGCACGGTGGACGTATTGGACTGGTTCAGCTTCGCCTCGGGCCACGTGCCGCGTTTGACGAAGCGTTATCTGGGCCAGATGCAAGATGTTCAGACGGCCGGGCAAGGCACGAGCTTTTCGGTGCTGCCGGCAACAGAATAGTGGCAACCTCCAGGAAACCATCTGCAAATACATTCGCACCTCAAAAGGCGTGGAGAAGAACACCATGATCGGGCACGTGTATTGTCGCTGGGCGACGGTATTGTTCCTTCTGTTTACCGTTGCCGCGTCCCTACCGCAGATAGCCCGGGCGGCTGACCAGGCCGCAGAGCAGATTCCCGAAGACACCTGTATTCTGGAGTTGAACCTTCCGGCTGGTGCCACGGTGACGGTCGACGGCCATGACTACGGCACCAAGCGGCGCCTGACGTACGAAGGTTTGCAGCCAAGCAAGACGTATCCCTCCCTCCTCCAGATTCACTTCCCAAGCGGGGGCCAACGTCAATGTAAACTGCTCATCCGAGGGGGGCTGCACGCCCGCTTGCCGGCTCGGGATCCGAATAGCATTAAGCCTGATCTGGTGCTTCAAACAGGACACACCCTCGGAATCAGTAGCGTGGCGTTCAGCCCCGACGGTCGGAAGGTGCTCACGGGGTCTTTAGACAAGACGGCCATCTTGTGGGATGTGGCCACCGGCGAGAAACTCCGCACACTCTGGGGACATGGTGGCAGCGTCGATTCAGTGGCGTTCAGCCCTGGCGGCCGGCAGGTACTTACCGGGTCTCGTGACAAGACGGCCGTCTTGTGGGACGCAGCCACCGGGAGAAGAGTCCGCACGTTCCAGCCGTACGCTCAAACTCTGACGTCCGTAGTCTTCGGCCCCGATGGAACGAAGGTGCTTGCAGGTTGCGGGAATACGGCGATTCTGTCAGATACGCAAACCGGCAAAGAGCTTTGCACTTTCCGGAGTCACGAATATGCGGTGATGTCCGTAGCCTTCAGCCCCGACGGCCGGCAAGTGCTTACCGGGTCTTGTGACGGCGCGGTTGCTATGTGGCAGACCGCAACGGGGCACAAGCTGCAGGCCTTCAAAGGACATGCATCTTCCGTCGACTCTGTGGCATTCAGCCCCACCGGCCAACACGTGTTGAGCGGATCGCTGGACAAGACGGCCATCCTGTGGGACGTCTCGACGGGCAGGAACTCAAGCACTTTCAAAGGGCATGAAAGCGATGTTTTGGCGGTGGCGTTCAGCCCCGACGGCCGGAAGGTGCTCACGGGATCTTGGGACAAGACGGCCGTTTTGTGGGACGCGTCGACAGGGCGCAGTCTGCAGGCTTTTCGAGGACACAAAGCACCTGTCTACTCTGTCGCATTTAGTCCAGATGGTCGGCACGTACTAAGCGGCTCCCTGGACAAGACGGCTGTCTTGTGGAACGCCTCGACGGGGCTTGAGCTACGGCGGTTCAATGAAGGTCCACAGGCAGATGTGGTCTCCTTCGCCGAAGTTAGGCTAAGCGGTCAGCAGTTAGCTACAGGTCTGTGCGGTGATAGGACTGTCTCTTGGGATTTGCGGAGCGGAAACAAACTGCACACTTTGGATACGGGGCAACCAGCGTGGCACGTCGCCTTTTCGCTAAAAGCAGCCCGGAAACGGGTTGAGAAAGCCAAGGGTAACCTTCGCGTTGCTGACCCATACGCATGGCAGCTAGGCGGCATCAATAGCGTGCAAGGATTCGTATATGACGCTGCAGAAGATGACTTGATTCTGGTGGGCGAGATCGACGAAGGCCGGGCCCCACTGACACTGGACGATTTGGTCGTCGCGCTTCGGGCTCGACTGGTTCTGTCCGGGTGGCCCGCACTAGCGATCGATGAATCCGTTGCGGAGGAGAGCACGCGGGCGTTGGATCGAGACCTATTGCCTGTGCGGTACGAAGGCGGTATCAAGGGCACTCAGTTCGGCAAGGATCTCCTGGCTGCAACCTTTCGTTTGAAGCAACTGGAAAAGGGCATCGTGCGGCCAGCACTTAAAGGCTTTCGGAGTTATAGCGAACTGGCCAACGAAGGAAGGGCATCGCCTGCTTCTAAACAAGCTGACGTCACTGCCCGATTCTGGGTTGGGGCGGATGAAATCTCAATTGCCTGCCGAGAGAACGTGTGTTTCATAAGACAATTGCAGCTGGGTATTCACAACGAAATACTATCGGCGAGCGTGAATGGGAAACGAATCGACGATGTAAGACGTCTGGAGCACCCCCCCGCCGACGCGTTTGCACAGCAGGTTAGCAAACAGTATGACCACCTTTGCCAAACGTATCACTCCTTCAATCGCCTGCGAGGACTTTTCGAACTGATGGCCATGAGCGCCGGCGTCGAACAGATGGAACGGCGTCCGGATCTTTCCTTCTGGTTGAAGCAGTATTCGGTTCAACGAGTGACGACACCTGCGGAAGTGAATCTCCAGTCATGGAAACCGAAACCACAGCAGGTACTCGGGGACACTTGGGTAAAGCCTCGGCTCAAGACGCGACCTCGGGGATCGGCTCTGGCCAGGAAGGCCATGGCCTTGGCATTGCAGGACGGTGACCTTCTGGCATACAGGGATGCTGTTGTCGGTACAAGGCCTTCTATACCGACCCTTTGTTGGAGCCTTGATGTAACCAGCGCGTTGGATCGGGACGAACACGATGGACATCGCCCAAGCGATTCTGTCAGTGCCGAGAGTCACTTAGAACTCGCCACCTTACACAATCAAACCATCTTGCGTGAGGTCTCGACAGGCAAGACCTTAAGGACGTTTGCAGGACACAACGCCTCGGTTGAGTCTGCGGTTTTCAGCCCTGATGGCCGACTCGTGCTGACGGGCTCCTTGGACGGCACGACGCGTTTCTGGGATGTATCGACCGGAGAAGAACTCCTGCGGCTGGTCACTTTCGATGGCGGCAGGGACTGGCTCGTTGTTACCCCAGATGGACTTTTTGACGGCTCCGAGGGCGGCCGACAGAAAGTCGCATATCTCATCGGCCGTGGATTGAACGTCGTGCCAGTGGACCGCTTCTTCCAGGGCTTTTACTCTCCGGGCCTCTTGGCGGCGATCTGGCGCGGCGAGCGTCTGCTGCCCAACGTGGAAATCGGCAAGCATCTGCCACCCGAAGTACGGATTGTCTCACCGAAACACGATGGGGCGGTCAAAACCAGACAAGCATCGGTCACGGTCGAAGTTACCGACCAGGGCGGAGGTATCAAAGGGCCCTGGTTGATGCACAACGGTTTCCGGGTGTTGGTCGATAAGAAGCCGCTTCGCGAGGGAAATACCGTTTATTGGCAGTTCTCCGTACCAATGGTTGAAGGCCGAAACAAGTTGGAAGTCCAAGCGGCCAGCGCAGACGGCTCCTGGGAGAGCGAGCCGGCCGTGTTGGTGCTACGGTATGAGAAGCCACTGGAGAAGCCAACGTTGCATCTAGTGGCCGTGGGGATCAATCGATATGTCGAGGATAGTTTCCGGCTGAAATATGCGCGGTCGGATGCGCAAGCGATGGTTGATCTGTTTCGCCGTCGCGGACGCACCTTGTATAAAGAAGTGCGTGCCGTTGCACTGCTGGACGAACAGGCGACTGCCGCAGGAATGCGCCGGTCGATGCAGGCGATCGCCCAACAAGCGGAAGTTCAGGATACGATGATGCTGTTTCTTGCCGGCCACGGGGCAATGGTCGGCCAGCGATACTATTTCATTCCGCACGATTTTCGCGTCCACCGTGAGAGAACCCGCAACGACGACATCCGCGAGCAGGGGATCCCAGCAGATGTGCTAAACAGCTTCCTCTCCAACGGTGCTGCCCGGAAGCGAATCCTGATCCTCGACACCTGTGCTTCAGGCGGGGCAGTGGATTTGTTTCAGGTGGGCTCCCGGAATCCGTTCGCCTTCCGCGGTGAGATCGAGCGACTCAGCCGCAGCACGGGCACCTACGTGATCGCCGCCTCAGCGGCTACGGAAGAGGCCAAGGAGCCCGAGTCGCTAAAGCACGGCGTGCTTAGCTATGCCCTCCTAGCGGGTTTGAAGGCTGTTGACGCAGGCCCCCTGGAACGAACTTGGGTCCAGCCGACCAACCCCAATCAAGTGGTTGATGCGATGGAGTGGTTCACCTTTGCCCACGGTCACGTGCGTTGGCTAACAAAGCAGCACTGCCGTCAGGAACAACACGTCCATTCGACAACACACGGAGCGGGATTCGCGGTGTTGCCGCTGGTCGAACACTGACGTGTCAATACACTCGAAAGACACCCGACACGAAGGAGGAGGTTTTGCATCGCCACTGACTCAGATCGTGACGGACACATGATTCGTTGAAAAACTGTGTCTGGGTCTTGCGTGGCGGCCACCACGAGAGTAGAATACAGGCCCATCGAGGAGGGGATATGCATTTCCGGTAAATTTCCCTCAGCAAGAGACGTTCTTTCGGAGGGGTGAGTATACAAACGTATCGACTGAGGGTCAGAAGACCCACAAACGGGAGGACCAAATGAATGGCCTGAAGATCTTTATGCTAGGGCTCGTATTGCCAGGATTCTTCTGGGCCCCGCCACCGGCATCCGCCCAGCAACCCTTGTCAAGTGGCAAGGATGCACCCAACGTCGTTCTGAGTGGAACTGTCGCCCAGAGATGGGCCCTGCTGATCGGTGTGGAGGACTACGCGGAGATTGACGATCAGAAGTACTGCGCCGACGATGTCAAGGACCTTCAGGGCCGATTGATCGCGGCAGGCTTTCCCGTCACCAACGTGTTCCTCCTCAGCGACACCGCGCGACAGCCGAAGTACCTTCCATCGAAAAGCAACGTCGAGCGACAGTTGGAGCTGGTTCCCATGCTGACCAGCAAGAATGACTTGCTGCTGGTCGTCTACTGTGGACACGCGGTGCGAGTGGACGGCAAGAGCTACCTTTGTCCCATCGAGGCTCGGCCGGAAGCGGCGAAGGAAACACTGATTTCGATGGATTACGTTTACCGGCAGTTGGCCGCCGCCGAGGCAACTTGCAAGCTGTTAGTGATCGACGCGGCGCGCAACGCTGCCGGCAGTCAACGCAGCACGGTCGAGGAGTTTCTCGATTCTGTGAAACAGCCACCGCCAGGAATTGCCATTATGGTGAGCTGCCAGCCGGGACAAGCTTCCTTAGTCGACAACGGCCTCAAGCGGGGCACGTTTATGCGCTTCTTCGTGAAGGGTCTTGAAGGCCAAGCGGACGGGGACGGCGGAAACAGCAACCAGCGTATCTCGTTGGGAGAGCTGTGTGATTATGTCCGCACCAAGACGGGAACTCAGGCATCACAGCAAGGCAGTCACGCTCAATCCCCCGTATTGCACGGGCAGGTTGATGCAGACTTCGAGATCGGGCTGGTCCCGAAGTACACACTGGATGCCGAGAGCTATCCGACAATCAATGACGATTTGGGTACGACCTCCGCCCGACTGGAAGCGATCGCCAGAATCACACCACAATCGATGCAAGCCTACAACCAGGCCCTGGTGTCCTACGGACAGTCCGACATTGTGGAGGCAATCGAGTACTGCACCGATTCAATCCGGCGAGACCCGGGAAACACGTGGGCCCATATCTTGCGTGCGTCCTGCTACTCCGCGTACGGTGATTTTGCCAAGGCATTGGAGGACTACAAACAACTAGGGATTCCTTTACCTTGCCACGTGTCGGCGAAAACTGCAGAACTCAAGCTGGGCGACGAAGTTACGGCGACCGTTTCTTGGGGAGATAAACTGTACGTGACCAAAGCCAAAGGAGAATGGCTCTGGGTCGACTCGCTGGGGAACGACCAAGCCAAAGAGGGCTGGATTCACCAGAAGCACGTGGAATAGCAGTCTGCAGGAGATCGAGTCATGTATCGGATAACCATCGAGGCGTTTGTGTTGTTGGGCATCTGTCTCGTGTCTTGGTCATACGGTCAGCCAGCCCCCTCGAAGGCCCCGGAAATCACACCGCAAGACCCGCGAAAACGCGCTTTGCTAATCGGGATCAACGACTATGCGGAAATCACAGATCTGCAGTACGCCTGTCGTGATATTCAGGCGCTCCGCGATCGGCTGCTTGCGGTGGGTTTTCGTGAAGAAGACGTGATCCTCTTGCACGATCGCGCAAAGCGAAGCCTTCATAAGCCGTTCAAGGCGAGTGTCGAACATCATTTGGATGAAACGCTAAAGTCGGTGGGCCGCGATGACCTGATCTTCTTCGCCTTCAGCGGACACGGAGTGGATCTGGAGGGCACCAGTTACCTTTGCCCGATCGAGGCTCGACTCAAAGACCCACAACAGACGCTGGTCTCCCTGGAACACATCTACCAGCGACTGGATTCGAGCCGGGCGGCGCAAAAGGTGTTGCTGATCGACGCCTGCCGTAACGACCCGCGTCCCGGAGGCGAGAGATCGCTGGAGACGCCGACCGATACTCTGACAAGGTTTGCCCGTTCGCTGGAGCATCCGCCGGAGGGTATTCTTGTGTTGAGCAGTTGCAGGCCTGGTGAGGTATCAGTGGAAGACGACAAAATCGGACACGGTGTCTTCATGCACTTCATTATCGAAGGCCTCCAAGGTGAAGCCGATCGGCACGGCGGAAACGGGAACGATCTGGTTTCGCTGTTCGAATTGTACCGATACGCCAATCTAAGAACGAGAACTTACGTGGCCCGCACGCGCGATCAAATGCAGACGCCCGTATTACGCGGCGAGGTCACGGGCGATTATGAACTCGGCCGCGTTTCCACCCGCGAGTTGGAGGTCGAAGCTGCCTGGTCGGAAGTCCGTGACAAGCCTGACTTGTTTGTCGAAACCAGCCCGATTCTGCAATGGTATCTGCAGATGTACAAGCGGATGATAGAGCGCTCGTCGCCGCGATCCCAGTCCCAGCAAAGATTGCCCGCTGACGTGCGGCAACGAATGGAACAAATGTACCAACGACAAATGGAGATGATTGAGCGCCAAGTCAGACGACCGGAAGCCATCGTGCTGAGCAATCCGTCGATCGTCACCACGAACGGTTCGGAAGCCCTCTTGGCAATTCAGCGAGCCTATGCTTTTGGGATCCGGGGAGATTGGGAGGGCGCGATCGCCGCTGCCACCGAGGCGATTCGCTTGGAGCCCGACAACCCGTTTGCCTATCTGATGCGCGGAATGGCGTACGTGGGCCAGGCGGGGAGCCTCCAGAGAGCCCAGTCAATGATGGGGCAAGGAGCGGATCCTCAGACGATTGTGAGAATGCTTGAAATGGCAGAACGCAATCCCACGATCGCACAGCAGGTCAACGCGGTGCTCAGCGAGTTAGGCAGGGCGGCCCCAGAGATTGTGCGGGATCTGGAAGCGGCGAAGAAGGATCCGGGAATGCTGAAAAGAGCCGTTCAAACGGCATTGGCAAAGCTGGATAGCATGGCGCCCCTGGCGAGTGCGCTGGAGGATTTTCATAAAATCGACATCGGAGTGTTGGTTCTCTTGGAAGACAAGGCCCAATTGAAGAGTGGAAACAAGGTTGTCGGCAGTGTGTCGGGATATGTGAATTACTGCGAAGCCAAAGAGGCCAAAGGAGACTGGGTGCGAGTCGAGGATGTACCTGGAGTGAATGCTCCGGAGGCGTGGGCCTACAAGGACCAAATCAGTCAGGTCTTCTCCTACTTTGAACTGTTTCAAATGGTGATTCGATGATCACGCACGACTGCGGTTCGATCGTATTCACGCTGCTCACCCCTCCTTTGGCCCGGCGCGTGAAAGTCTACCCTGTGAATCGCTCCCTCCAACGTTTTCCGAGGAAACTGATGATGTGTCAATTCAGAGCAGTATTGATGGGGCTTGTGCTCTCAAGCATTCTCTCCACTGCCCCGCTGGTTGCCCAGGATACGAATCGCCACCCCTTCACCGTGACGACGCCTGAGGCGCCGCAGAAACGCGCCCTGCTGATCGGAGTGAACGACTATGCGTTCATCAACGATCTGTATTATTGCGGCCGAGATATTCAGAGCCTCCGGGATCGGTTGATCGCGGCCGGTTTCCCGCCTGATAAGGTGACTCTGTTGCGCGACGGCTCAGAGGAAAGCAGGTACCAGCCTCTCAAGACCAACATCGAGCGCGAACTGGACTTGATGATCGATACAGCGAAACCGGGTGACCTGCTGCTTGTCGCCTTCAGCGGACACGGAGTGCATCTGGAGGACACCAGTTACCTTTGCCCGATCGAGGCTCGACTCAAGAATCCACAACAGACGCTGGTCTCCTTGGAACACGTCTACCGGCAGCTTGCTTCCTGCCCGGGCGGGCAGAAAGTTCTGCTGGTGGACGCATGCCGCAACGACCCACGGCCCGGCGGCGAGAAGTCGATCTCCAAGCCAACCGAAAACCTGGACGCCTTCGCCCGATCTCTGGAATCTCCGCCTGAAGGAATCCTGGTCTTCACCAGTTGCGAGCCTGGCCAGGTGTCGGTCGAAGACGAAGACTTGCGACACGGTGTATTCATGCACTTCGTCCTTGAGGGCCTCGAGGGTGAGGCCGACCGTGACGGCGGCAACCTCGATAAGCGGATTTCACTTCTGGAACTGTATACCTACTCCAACCTGAAGACCAAGACGTACGTGGCCCGGAAACGCAACCTCGTACAGACGCCCGTGCTGCGCGGCGAGGTCACAGGCGACTATGAAATCGCCGCCGCCCTGCCCCCACAACCCGAAGAGCTTCCTTCGCGGTTCTCCCGCATTTCCATGATGAATCTCGACCAAATCCTCGTCACCGATCCGGATGTCGTCACCGCCGGCAACCCACAGGCCCGGTTCGCGCTAAGAAAGGCTTATGATCTCCTGATGGGTGGCTGGCCGATGTCGGACGATCTTTCTCGATCGGACTGCGAAAAGGCTGTAGCAGCGTGCAACGAGGCGGTTCGCTTGGAGCCGCAGAACCCGTTCGCTTATCTGCTCCGTGGTATCGCATACCGGAAGGCTGGCGATTTTGCTGAAGCGATTGCCGACTTTCGGCGACTCGAGATACCATTGCACGTGACGGTCGGATACCGTTCATTGGAACCAATCGAACTCAGAGTCGGCGATCAGGTTACTGGCACCGTTGAGGCGAATGACCGATTGACCGTCAGTGAGCTTCGCGGTGATTGGCTCAAGGTCGATTCCGTGACGGCGCTGGGTAGCATCAGGCCAGACGACGGCGGCAAACATGGCTGGATTCACCGGGAGCATCTCAAGAACGAGTTGCAGTCCCCAACAACCTCCGTCGCCGCGAGGAGCGTCGCGAGGCGACGGATCGCTCCCGGAGATCGTATCGAGACCATCACTGCCGACAATCCTGATGCACTCGATGCATTACAGCGAGCCCGTGATATCCTTGCGGACGACGTTGACTGGGGGTACTCGGCTGTGCGTAAGGATGTGACCGGCGAGGAATGCGATCGGGCCATCGCGGCATGCGATGAGGCAATCCGTTTGGAGCCCGAGAACGAATCTGCTTACCTTTTGCGTGGCTTGGCCTATCGAAAAAAGAACGATTTGACGAGGGCACTTGCCGACTTTCGGAAAGCGGGCAAGTCAATGCAACTACGCGTTACCTCCCGATCTGCACAATTGAAAGAAGGAACGAAAGTCATCGCCACCCTTGCTTACGGCGAGACGTTGAATATCACGAAGATCAACGGTGACTGGCTCCGGGTCGATTCCATCGGAGACCAGGACGGCAAACGTGGTTGGATCAACAAGGACGCTATCCGCCAGCGCGAAATGTACACTTCCCGGACAATAGATCGAGTCGGCAGCATCGGCGAAACGCTCCGATCCACTCCGGTGCGTAGAGAGATCATCAATCGCGCGAAGGGCTACATCCCCTACGGCGGCTACCTGCCCTTCTAACTTGACTTCTGCCGATTTTGTGTAGTTCTGTGCTGGTCCAGCGAGTCTTCGGCGCACGAACGAGGGATGATCAAACACCACACCAGACGAACGAAAACACCAGATTTCGCCGGCCAACGGCCACGAAACCATCAAGCTCATCGACGTGTACGGTAAGAACGCGCCACCCCGCCACCGGGCCAATTGAAGCGGCAAACTGAACGGCACCACTGACGGCACCACGCGGACTTGCCGTCGACACAAGTCGCGGGCTCGGCGCCACTTGCGAGATCGTACCCGGAGTCTTCTAATCCGCAGGTTGCAGGTTCGAATCCTGCCGGGCGTGCTTCGCACTGCGACGCACCACGTCGCACTGAATCGCACAACGTCGCAAAACGCCCAGAGTTAGGGCGACCACCCATTTAGGGAGGCCGCCCTTTTTCGTCGCACCACGTCGCACCGCGTCGCATAGTATCGCACCCTGACTGCTGCGCATGCGCTGCGCTTTTGGCACGGGTTGGGTGGAGAGCGGTGGAATTCCCGGCGAGGAGCGTGCCGCATGGCGGACTTGCAGTTTCCCTAGCCCTGTGAATAGATCGCCCCACACAAGCCGGATTGCTGTGGTGTTCCTTCTCACGAGGGGTGTTGCTGTGATAAACTGTGGAATCCGACGGAGAACATCCGGAAGCAGGCCGACTGATCAGCCAGGCAGGGGGGTTAGACAGAAGGGCCATGACAGTTTTCATCAGTTACAGCCACGACTCGAGCGAGCATCGCGCGAGAGTACTCAAACTCTCGAACCGCCTTCGTGAGGAGGGAGTCGACAGCCAGATCGACCGGTACGAGACGAGCCCGCCCGAAGGGTGGCCCCGCTGGATGAATGCGCAGTTCCGCAATGCAAGCTACGTCCTCGTTGTTTGTACGAAAACCTATTACCGTCGAGCAACTGGTGCCGAATCGCCTGGAATCGGTCGAGGCGCGCGATGGGAGTCATCCCAGATATTCCAAGAAATCTACGACGCCGATTCAATGAACGCCAAGTTCATACCGGTGATCTTCTCGGCAGATGACCAGCGGTTCATTCCAGAGCCACTGCGCGGTTCCACCCATTACGATCTTTCGACAGAGCACGGTTACGAGGATCTCTACCGGCATCTTACGGGACAGCCCAAAATCGTCAAACCAGTCCTCGGGCAAGTCAAGGTTCTATCGCCTCATAGGCCTGCAGATCCATCCGAATCGGCAAAGGGATTCTGGAATGTACCGCTTCGCCGCAATGAGTTCTTCTCGGGCCGCCACGAACTCCTCATCACCCTTCATGACCACTTGAAGCCCGCGGGCGATCGCCAGTCGCCATTCGTCATTGGTTTGACCGGTCTGGGTGGCGTCGGCAAGACCCAGGTGAGTGCGGAGTTCGCGTACCGATTTCGGAATGACTACTCGGCGGTGATTTGGCTTCGCGCAGACTCGGAAGCAGGTTTATATCAATCTGTGCTTGATGCAACGGTCGGACTCGGGCTTCATGAAGCAGCCGCGGGCGACCCCAAAACAGTGGTGGCCGCCTTCCTGCGATGGTTGAATGACAATTCCGGATGGCTGCTGATATTCGATAGCGCCGATCATCTCGACCTTCTGCCGCCCTACCTTCCTGTGACGGGTGCGGGGTCGGTCTTGGTCACTACGCGTGCCCGTAATCTCGACGCTGTTGGAACTCGTTGCGTCCTCGGCCTGACGGAGCTTCTTCCACAAGAGTCTTTGAGCTTCTTATTGAATCGTACTCGACGGGGTGACACTTCCGATGAAGAGCTTGCCGCGGCAAATGAGATTTGCAGCGAACTCGGTCATTTGCCGCTTGCATTGGAGCAAGCGGGTGCATTCATTGCTGCTAAGGCCAGTCCTTTTCAGGCGTACCTGTCCAGTTACCGTTCTCGAAGACTTGAGCTGCTCGAGCAGATGAAGCCGTCGATGGGCAGTTACCCCGCATCGGTTGCGACCACGTGGGCAATCAATTTCGACGAAATCACACGCGAATCATCTGCCTCGACGGACCTACTGCGGGCAACCGCGTTTCTTTCGGCAGCCGCCATCCCTTTGGAGTTCGTCGTCTGGGGTGCCGAGGAACTCAGCGACGCGATCTCCACCGCACTGGCAGGTATTCGTGAAGATCCGGTTGCGCTAGACGAACTGATCGAGCCGGTTGCCCGGTATTCGCTAGTCCGACGTGACCTCGACGACGAAACTCTAAGTACACATCGGTTGGTGCAGGAGGTTCTGCGCGATGGCATGACTCCCGACGAACACCGCTTATGGATAGAACGCATCGTTCGAGCGGTTGACAAGTGCTTCCTGATGCCAACAGAGTTCGAGCACTGGTGGTTTTGCGAGCGTCTCGTGCCGCACGCTCTTGTGGCAGTCCAGCACTGCGAGGACGAGCAGTTACAGACGAGAAGTCCCGGCCACCTACTCAACCGATTGGGCTGCTACTTGTCGGACCGTGCACGCTATTCAGAAGCCGATGTACTTCTTGAGCGGGCGCTTGAAGTGCGGAGAGAGTCGCTAGACGCGGCCCACCGGTATATTGCAGAGACCCTGAGCAACCTCGGATTGGTGGCAGAACGCCAGGGTGCTTATTCTCGTGCCGAACGACTCCACCGCGAGGCGCTGTCGATAGTTGAGGGGAGCGGCAATGAACAGGAAGCGGCCGCAGAGAACAACTTGGCGTCCGCGCTGGTAGAACTCGGAAAGTTGGCGGAGGCTGAGCAAGCTTTCCGAAGAAGCATCGAGTTAAAAACTGTCGCAGCCGAACGGGAAGACGTCCGGATTGCGTTAACCATGGCAGGCTTGGCCTCGCTACGTGCGACACTCGGGGATTTGGCAGAAGCCGGGGATCTTCTGCGAGAAATCATCGAGCTGAAACACCAGGTATTACCCTCGAACCATCCTGTGCGGGCGCTCGCCATGGGCAACCTCGCTATGGTTAAGCTAACACTTGGAGAGACCAAGGAGGCAGAGCGGCTTCTGATCGAATGCCTGAAGATCAGGGTTGCTGCGTACGGCAAATATCATCCAGAAATCGGAGTGACTCTTTCCAATCTTGCAGTTCTGTTTGCCGATGAGGAGCGGTTCGACGAGGCTGAGGATGCGTGCAGATATGCGATCGCCATCCTCGAAAACACCCTCGGCCCGCGCCATCCTTTTCTTGCGAATGCAATCAACAATCTTGGCTCACTCTATCTAGGGCAATCGCGTTATTCCGACGCCGAGGAACAGCTGTGCAAGAGTATTCGCATCTGGGAGGCTGTCGAAGACCCAGGTGGTTGGTACCTAGTTGCCACACTTGGGAATTGCGCAACGTTGTATGAAAAGACGGACCGATACACCGAAGCCGAGACGTTCGCCATGCGGGCGCTCTTGGTGGCCGAAAGGTGCTTTGGCCCATGCCACCCCAAGGTGGTGCAGGAAGTGCTTAATGTCGGACGACTAGTGATGTGCATGGGAAAACTGTCGCAAGCTCGCGAATACGCGCAGCGGGCGATGAAAGCCATCGGGTCGGTCCCGCGCGACGACCCCGACATCTTTCTGGAGTCCACGAGGTTGCTGGCAATGATCGAAGAGGAGTGCGGCCGCATCGAAGAAGCAACGGTTCTCTATAGGCAGTACGTCGATCTCGCGGAGGCGCAGCTCCCGCCAGGCCGTGAATTAGCGATGGCGCTCTACAACTTTGGGGCGTACATGGCAGAACACAACCACCGAGATGAAGGAGTGGCCAACCTTCTTCGGGCGGCTGACGTCGCAGCTTCGTCGCTGGGAGCGAGATCCTTCGAGGAGGGACTTGCCCTTTACGGTGCGGCGACCGTGTTTGGTAAGGTGGGCGAATCGGCGAAAGCCGAAGCCTATGGTCGTCGAGCGTTGGAAATTCTCCGCAAGCACGAAGCGAAGCATCCGCAAGACGTCGTATGTTGTCTGTCGCTGCTGGCAACGGCGTGTTCCTCACAGGAGAGGCCTGTCGAAGCCGAATCGTTCTACCGCGAGACGATCAAGGCTTGGAGGTCGCTCGGTAAACCGAAGTTGAAGGGCATCGTGAGTGCTCTAAGCGGCTATGGCTGCCTGGAAAGTGAGCGGGGACAGTTGCCGCATGCAAAAGAGCTACTTGATTCGGCGATAGAGATGGCCGACAAGATGCTGGGTCCTGCGGATCCCGGCAGGGCGGCCCTATACAACAGCCAAGCGCTCTATTACGAGGCGGCGGGCGAAGTCGAGAACGCGTTGGTGATGTGCAAGAAGGCGCTTGATGTTTGGGAAGCGGCGGGATGGCCCGACCATCCTCACGTGCTGGTTGCGTACAAGAATTACGTGATGTTACTTCGCACACACAAGAGGTTCGTCGAGTTGGAATCGATACTTCCGCGTGCCGTCGAAAAATGTCGGGAAATACTAGGGGAGAACAGTCGCGATGAGGCAATTCACGTGAATGACCTTGGAGTTGCAGTCGAAGCGCAAGGGAGACCGGACGAAGCCATAGGCTACTTCAGAAGTGCGTTGGTAATCTGGGAGGCATTGGGCTGGCCCGAGGATGATGGCATCAACGTTGTGCATAACAACCTCTACGCCTGCGCTCTGAAACACGAGGACTTTTCGGCCGTGGTGTCATGCGCGGAGTCCGCTCTCGCGCATGTGCGGAGACACTATGGTGCCCGCCACCCTGCCCTCGTTGGACAGCTCAACAATCTCGGTGTTGCCTACCGGGAGTGTCGGAAGTTCGATCTAGCCGAGGACTACTTTGAGCAAGCCCTACGAATGGTCAACTGCACGCTGGGCTCTGATCACGTTGAGTTACCCCTAGTGTTCTCGAACTACGCTAGACTGCGAAGGGCCCAGGGCCGAGAACAAGCGGCGAAGAAGCTGGAAGACAAAGCGAATCGGGCGGCTCGCCGCCTACGGCGTAAGCGGAAACGGCAGAGATGACGTGGCTGGTTAGTGGCACGTCTAGAACTGCACGTCCACAAGCGAGGCGCGTTGCGTGTGTCGGTCTCATCGGTCCAGACATGAAGACGCTTGTTCGCTACGTGCGTCGGTCTCCCCAATTCAGTCGCCCAAACGAGGAACGCCAGGCTGCGGCTGTCACGACCTCTGCCACTGCCCCTCGGGAGACGAGGATGTTCTGCGGATAGATCCCGCGAGAGGAGCCCCCCCGATGTTACATCCTTCCTGGGTTTTGAGGCGTCGGTCGATTTCACCTCCGCGCGCTGGGGATCACCGGAAAACCGCGTCGATGAGCCGGACCGTCCAGGTCCGGACGAGTCTGGGGCTGCCGTCGATCGGCGCGTCCGACGCGGCAAGTCACTTGCCGAATAGATGACGCGGGTTCACAGATGACGAAAGCCCCCAAGTCACGTATAATGGCGGCACCATGACCAAGAGAACAAAGAGACTCGTTAAGCCCCACGGCCGCTGCATCTTTTGCGGTGGAACTGGCTTGAGCAAAGAACACATCTGGTCCGACTGGCTGAGCGGCCTGATCCCACGCAATGATGAGCACGGCGAATACTGGGGCCGTATGCGCCGCGGTGGTGGCTCGAGGAAAGTCGAATAGACCGAGCCACCCGCCTATTCTGCTCGCCAGGGCAGCGTTTTTCAGAGAAAAGTACGTGTCGTCTGCGAGCGACGCTGCAACAATGGGTGGATGAGCCGTGTAGTTGACCGCGCCAAACCCCACGTTGAACGGATGATTCTCGGCAAGAGTTTGGAGTTGAATCGCAAGGAGCAGACCGACCTAGCCGCTTGGATTGGCATCACGACCGTCATCCAAGAGTTCGCAAATCGCCTCGGAGTTCCTCGAATTCCACCTGAGGATCGAACGGCGCTGATGAGCACGGAAGCTCCACCACCCTCGTGGTCGATTTGGATTGCCAGATATGCGGGCGAATGGTGGGCTCCGATGGGCCATTACCATATACCGATGTCTTACTCGAAGCGGCCAACCGACGACGAGCCTAATCCCCCCAGCGGTGAGCTTCAACTGACGACATTCACGCTTGGTGAGTTGCTCATCCACGTTTTTACTTCAACGCAGGCCGAAATGACCGAAGCCTACCAATCATACATTGGTGGTGCATCGAACTCTGCGAAGCTTCAGCAGTTGTGGCCCATCCTTGGGGACACGTTGACTTGGCCGCCGTCCTGCCCGTTTCGAGATCACGAAGTGGACAGCCTCGCGTTTGATTGGGTGGAAAAGCAGTGGGGTGCTCGAGGCTTGCCGGGACGACCGCAGGAGCGAGACGTTCTCAGACTGGCGAATTGGCTCGCATCAATCACCGAGAACGGGAGCGACGGATAGAGCCTACTTCCACCGGGATTGTCTTGAGCTTCTCGCCTGAAGCGGTGTTCACGACCGTGTTAACATAGGCAAGTGCCGGAAGGTGACTGAGGCCGATTTCACCGACACACATTAACGCAATGCACAACTTTCGGGGGGGCGGGTGCCCGGAGGAGGGCGCCGTTTACTAGCTCATGACAAGCCCTCCTGAGCGCGCAGGGATGTTGGACTAAGCGGCTTCGCCGCGAGGTGGGGCTGCAACGATTGAGAGGGTCGTTCCTCCGTGAGCTAGGCTTGGATTTCCGGCCAACGCGGCTGGGATTCACTCTGACCACTCCGAAAGGA
>Ga0180437_10002610_pt1 | contig 28351 bp, 22 predicted proteins | sample SS_ome_4_FD_132410 | JGI IMG/M metagenome (GOLD analysis project Ga0180437, IMG submission 132410) | Hypersaline lake sediment archaeal communities from the Salton Sea, California, USA - SS_3_D_1 metaG | ecosystem: Environmental > Aquatic > Non-marine Saline and Alkaline > Hypersaline >...
CATCTCCATCGTAATTCATTTTAACGAGTGAATTAGCAGGCACTCCGGATGTTCCTGTTGAGGTATAACCGTAATAGTATCCTTTGAAATGATGAAATCCTCCCTGAAGATAAGTAGGTCTGTTAACAAAAGCTGCACTCTGAGAAGTAGCACTTAAATCAGGAGAGCTTGTGTTTGTCGTAACATAGTAAGATCTTGTGTCCTCTGACCTCTGGAAAGTATAATAAAAAATATTAGTCGCAAAAGGTCCGGGTCCGGGGTCTGGCTGATCAGGCGGCGGGTCCGGTTGGTTTGGCGTAGTACCATAAGTTGATTTTAGTTCAGTTCCTTCTAGCGAAATCATAGTTCCGCCGAAGTGAGTAAGAGCATCCCCTGTTATGTTTCCATTGCTATCAACATCTTCCAACTGATTTACTGAAGCTGGTATCCATACTGACGAAACCGATTGTCCAATGGTATTGGTAAATTGCGATTTATCATAAGTAAACGCACATGGATAGCCAGCGGGGAATCCCGGTCGAATTTTTTCTAACGCATATCCGTATCTATCTACAACTTCTACACTATTCTTTTTATACGGATAACCAGATTGACGAACAGCATATGTAAAAACATAAAAAGAACTTGCCTTCAAAGAAGAAACTGTTCGAACAGCATCTGGTTCAGCGGGATCGAACAATTCAACTTGACCAGTTGGTTGTATCTGAAATTTCACAACATGATCATCAAAAGAGCCACCTGTAAGTTTTGCTTTTTCTTCCCTTCCACGATCATCCAATAATTGATCGGCAGTTGTTTTTGAGTAAAACAAACCATCCAAAGCACCACTATTAATGGCTGACTGTGTATAATATCTGGAGTCAAGAGTCGTTAACAAAGATGATCCAGCTGCAAAATCAGTCTTTTTATAAAACAAAGAATCCATTTCAGTCTTACTATATACATCGTTTTTGGTGCGCGTAATGTTCTTGTTTGGATATCGACTGTCCAATGCACCATTATCGAGTTCCGTTTCCGTGTAGTAAATTGTATCAAGTTGACCATCATCCAACTGCTCCTGAGTATAATAACGCCAATGATGGTCAGTGCTGATAAGGTGTGTGCTGATCGAACTGGAAAAATTAGCTGCCAGATCTGCCATTTCTTTCAAAGCACTATCCGCTTTATCCAGATTATTCCTGAAGTCATCGCCCCAGTTGAAGTCATCATCTGTGGAAAGCGCAAAGTTAAAATGAGTAGTAAATGTAGAAGCTGGCATTTCAACCTCAAATATTTACGATAGTTCTGGTATCCCAAGTGTTCAGGATAGGATCGTAAACCAAATACTCTTCCAGACTATCGGTTAAGGCAAATAACTGATTTCCACTGTTGTAAATCTTCTGGATCGGATCGTCAGCAGTGAAGTTCAAAGTCCATGCGTCTGCCGTGTACATGTAAATCTTACCGTTTTCCAATCCAGCAAAAATGGCGTAATTGTCCACTTCATCATTCGTGAATGCTAAGTCGAATTTTTCGACACTATTCACTTTGGAATCAATCTCCGTGAAATCGATTGAAATTGCGGAAGAATATCTATCTGCAATGTAAACCGTTCCTGTCGTATCTGTCTTTTCAGTACCGATATACATTTTTCCGCCCAATTCAACCATCGAATTGACTTTCACTTCAAGTTCATGAAGTAATGCTGAAATCGTCTGCAGATCATGAATCTTACCACTTACTTGCCCCATCCAGAGACTGTCCACAAAACTGGCAAGAGAAGTTACGGTCGAATCTGATGTAAATTTCCTGAAAACACCCTTCTTCGTTACAGGCTGCGTAACGTTATTGGCATAATCTCTGAACTGTACACCAACACGCTTAATGCCATCGTCCTTCTGGAGCCTCCAATAACGATATATGGCGGCAGGAATAAAATCGCCAAAATCATCATCCGAAGCGCCCGTATCAGGATCAATGTTGATAAAACGAAAGTCTTTGACCTCAGTTGTGTCGTCATTGAAATTCAGCGTCAAATGGACATCTCTTGTCAGGGTGCTCTCGGAGTTATTGTTGATAACCAAAGTCCCAGTCGGCGGCGTCGTGTCAATGATGAATATACTGTGATGGAATATGGTTAAATCACCAACTCTGGAATAATCAGATTGCGCCCCAAACTCATCAAGGGCACTAATCCTGATACCATAATCATCTCCATCCGACAGATTTAAGGTCTCAAACTCATACTGGGTAACGCCGAAAGGAATACCATCTGAAATCAACTGCCAGTTCTCATTCCCAGAAGCATTCGCAGTGTATTCCAGCTTGTAGAAAATCTTATCCCCATCAAAGTCCGAAACATTCACTGCATCCCAAGTAATCAACATCCTCTCGTCAAATATCTCTTTTTCCAGCGGCGTCAACAGTGTAGGTTCGCTCGGAGCATGGTTGTCAATAGTGAATGCGTCTGGAAGTGTATCCCATTCAGAAGCATTCTGATGAAGATCAACCGCCCGCATCCTGAGTCCAATGTTCTTCGATTTCGGAATTTGCCTCACATTCCAGACATATGACGTATTACCCTGTTCAACTCCAGAGGTAATATCTACCCATCCCTTATTATCATCAAATTGATCTGTGTATTGAATCTGATAAGTGACAGGCGTAAAATCAAAGTCCCTCGGATTGGCTTCAACCCAAGTGATATAAACATCACCGGATAATGGATCGCCAGTATCCATTGGGCCTGTGAGAATAGCCTTGTCCGGAGAGGTGGTGGCACAGATAAAACCTGACCATTCGCTGACTCCACTTGTATGAACAAAGTTTGAAGTAACCATCGAATAGGAGAATGCACTTCTCCCCATGGTGTCTGTAAAGCCTTCATAATAGAAGACACCTTGGAATTCGGACGTTTTGAACGCCCCGAATGGTTGACCCCAATTTTTCCCGAAACGTGCCATATTAGAGCTTACTTAATTCAACAGGTTCGTAAGACGGAATGTAATCATCTTCTTCGTAGGATTCTCCGTCTTTCTTGATCTTAACCTTTGCTTTTTCGAATCCAGCAATGGTTCCAGTAAAATTATCACCGTGCCACGGTGCAACTTCTACTTTGTCGCCTTCTTTCAGCCCCATGCCTTTAATCTGTTTCTTGGCGTACTGAGTAGGAGTCAAAACCTCGTCGTCATCTGTAATGAGGTAAGTGGCATGTTCATGTCCATCCATATTCTTATCGGTACGATCCAAATAGGCTTCCTTCATACCGTCTTCCGGATAAACACCAAACTGACACCCACAATCACATTCGATCACAGTCCTGACGTAATCGGTGTCAGCGAAACCGGTCTCTTTGAACTCGGTGCCTTTAGGGATCACGCTTTTACCGGTTTTGTTCAAAGTGTCGTATTTCTTGCATTTGGGACATGAAACAAGATATTTGTCTCCGTCCCTGTCTACGACAACTCCTTGTGCAAACTTATACCAGTTCATTTGGTTTCCCCATTAAGGAATTTCGCTGCATCTTCCAGATTATCGAATGCTTTGCCGCCATTCTCCTCAACCATTTTCTGGACTTGCTGAAGGGATTTTAACTGTCCTTTGTCGAAACCCTTTTTCAGAACGCAGAAAACTGTCTTTTTGGGGCGTTTGTTTGAATCATCAACCACTTCGGCAATGGAGTAAACACCCTGCATCTCTGAGGTGATCGTGTAAAGGCAGAAATCACATGTCTTACGTTCTTCGATTTCCCTTTTCTGCGCTTCTTCGTTCCAGTCGTCTACAACGGGGTCAAAGAAGCCGATATCTAGTTTTTTAATGAGTTTGTCGCGCCAATCGGATCCTGCGCATGTGCCGCCAAGGAAAACTCTCTTCTTCAGTGGCTGCAGTTTGATGGCGCTTTTGCCGTGAACTTTGCTTGAAAAAATGATTTTGTCGATGATGAATTTCTTGCCATCGAACTTTTTACTCTTCAATAAATTATTGCAAGTTCCTTTTTTTACATAGGCAATTGTTAAATGTGGACGATAAGTTGGATATGTGTCAGTGACTTCCACATTCTCTGAAATAAGCTTATTCAGCCTATGCATATCGGGACTGTCAATATCGATTTTCAGCACATCGTATCCATCACCTCTGAATTTAGAGATGGTTCCAAGCTTTAATTCAATAGCCGATTCACCTCTCAGGAGGGCTTTAACTTCGTCGGATTCGGCTGAATGAAGCCCATATTTCAATGTAATATGGATTTCATTTTCTCTGCCATAAGATGGGTCTTTGGGGTCGGTGTAAACATCTTCATTAGCGATGTTTTTCTTTCCCCACTCCATCAATTCTTTTGCGAATTCTTTCGGCAGATCGACTTGGGTCGAACTGAACTTGTATTGCACGTTGTTTTTTGACATTTTGTACCAACTCATAATTATAACTCACTATTGCTGGCGACCGTAGTGGTCCCGGTTGAATTGTCGGTAACATTCGCCGTAGTATTGCTTTTCAGAGTGTTACCAACGACAGTAGCGGTTGTTGCACCGCTTAACAATACACCAGTGTCGCACCCAGTAACATGAGCGCCATTACAGGAAATAACAAGGTCTGCATCACCAATTGCTCTGACACCAAATTCTGCGTCATCGAATCTCGTGGTATTCAACATGATTTCACCATCAGTCACGTCGATTCCAACGCCATTCTGAGAATTATGTGTAATTCTGGTTCCATTTACAGAAACGATACCACCATCCACAGCAACATGGACAGAAGTGGTCAAAGAGTCCTGAAATAAGCAATCATCAATATAAAGTTGACCGCCAGTTCCAGTAAATTTAATGGCATAATCAAAATCTTGAAAAATACAACGTGACAGATATAAAGTGCCACCATTGCTGATTTCTATAGCCACATTTGTACTGGATCCGGAAGCCGCCTTAAAAGTGGTATCAGTAAATGAGACCGTCGTAGGACGAATCAAACCAAACCCAGTAATGGTATCAGCGATCAAAACAACCGTAGAACCGCCCTCTCCGGAAAACTGAACATTTTGTCCGACTGGCATTTCCAGTTGGGACCCCACATTGTGAGTCCCGCTGTCAAGTCTGATTGAGCCACCAGCCACGGGAAGGTGATACAAAGCGGCATCAATCCTTGTCACATCCCCTTGACCACCGGGAGACACGAGAAAGTCAAAAGCCTGTTGTTTTGTAGGTTCTTTTTCCAGAACCTCAGATAATTGTTGGCGAACATCTGAAAGTGCCCCTAGAACGGTTGCAGTATCAGACGAACCGAGCACGCCAATTATCTGTTGAACGGCACGAAGTTCGTTCTCAATGACGTTGTGATCTCTGGCGTTCATAACCTGATCATTGCCGGGAACGTCATTCGTTTCGTCCTGTTGATTGCTCGGCATAATTTGATTTGGGTAAAAAGTCATTGATAGTCACTCCATGTTATACGACATTTCCAACAAAGTCTTTTCCGTGAACGACAAGACGTGCCTCGCCGTCCAAATATTTAATCCCGTCAGCGGGCATAACCTCGAATTCGCCAACGAATTTAAGGGCAATCGGACCAATCCGACCTGCAATCGTATCAGGTGTAGGTTCTTCGCTTTCGGTTACAGGTGCTTCCTCGGTTGATTCCGTTTCTTCAGTTGTTTCTTCGGTAGTTTCTTCAGTAGTTTCTTCGTCTGTTTCCTCGGTGACTGCGTCATCCAAATCTTCATTTTTACAAGTCAATTCTCTCAGAGCATTGATTACTGAAGGATTGGTGAGGGATTCGATTGAATTTCTGGTTTGAGTAATTGTCAAGTCACCTAACAAACCTTTCTCTTCTGCAATCTTGAGAGTTTCATCCAAGTCTGCGCTATCAAAATCGTTAAAGAATCCCTGTTCTGCCAAGTCAATAATGCTTTCCTGAACTGGTTCTGTTGTCACATTGGTATAATCTTCTGCTCCCATCTGAAGAACATCAAAAGTTGGGTTGTTCTGTAGAGGTCTATCTGATGTTATTTCAACATAGATCGTACCAGTACCTGTAACCTGTCTACCCAGATACTGGTCAAGAGGAACAGTTAATTCTGAATCTTTGTACAGCCTGATATTGAATGTTGGTTCTCCAGCATCCAAAATCAATCGTGCAAAAATAATGTTACTTGCCCCTTCTGGACCTGTTGACTGGAAGAAAACAATCTTATCGCCATTGCCAGCAGATAAAAGAACAGGAACAGTTACGGTACCCTGTCCATTATCTTCAAAGATATTGAAGGGATAAAAAGGCTTATCCGCAATGTTTTCCTGTTCTGTGGCAAAACGGATGTGAGTATAAGTCTGTTTATCCACATTGAAATTGACTTTCACATTGGAAACAACCGGCACTTCCATAAATTCGCCTTCGGCTGCTGCAATATCTTCCGGTTTCAAGTCAAACGAAGGACTGCCCAGAATAGAAGTCAGATCTTTGTTAAATAGTCTCTGTGTCTTCGTCACTTCCACAGTTGAAGCAAATCTAATCGGACTTGCCGGTGATTGAAGGTCCGTTCCAGATTCCGGTATATAGTCAACGACTGTCACGTTATCACTGGTATCAACACAAACCTGAATACTTGAGTTGTAAATCTCCTCAATCGACATCGAACCAACGTCCGGAACAAGAGCAAGTGCTTGTTCAGCGCCAATCAATTTAACTGCCTCGCGGAAAGGTAAAACCTTACACTGGATATTTTCTGCCGGTGGCAAGAAACAACCAGTAACGTCGTCTTGTTTTTCATCAGTAGATTCAGTCAAGCGCCCCAGAACTTTGAGATAAATCTTCTGAGATCCGCTTCTGTCGTCCGTGAAGGTAACGTACAGATTCCCATTGAAGTCCGACTCGATATCTGGCGAAAATGAATTTGATTCACCATTTGTCAATCGAAGATCTGGTTTACCAAATCCACTTCCAAACCACTGTTGTTTGGCATTGTCGTAATAAGAGATAAAGATATCTTCTTTATCGACAGCACACATATTGCTTTGCCAAACAACAACCACATCGCCGTCCGTAGTTACTGTAATAGCAGGACTTCTGGCATGATATCTGCCACCGACATTCGTAATACGGATGTCAGAGCCGCCTCTGGCGCTTGTCGTCCATGCCTGCGCTGCCCTGTCGAATTTGCCGTAAAAAACTTCATCGTGACCGTATCTGTCGTCCTGCCAGACAACATGGATGTTATCGGCAGCATCGATAGTAATGTCAGGTCTGGTGGAAATGCTGACAACATTCGTAAGAAGCAGGGCATTGTCATATTTAACGTCAACCGTTTGTTGGACATTTGTGTTTTCAGGAAGGTCTTCAATAACCCCAGACTCCTGAAAACCGGTGACCGCAGGTACTGATTCATTATCGCCTTCGTCAAGGGCAAAAACGACATACTGATAGATTTCGTCGTTCTCTACTCGACGGTCGATAAAGAAGTCTTTCGATCTTCTTGCCCTAAAAATTTTGCCAGCAGATTCAGAAACAGCCATAGTCTTTACCGGTATTGTATTTGTCCAACAGTTTCGAAGCCTTGTTCTCTTGCTTCGTCAATTGTTCTTGGTTGAGCCTCAGAATTCTTTGACTTTCTTCTCATGATTACGACAGTTTTGAGATCGGTATCGTCAGGATTCAACCATGTCAGCGTAACCCTTGGAGCGTCAGGATTATCATTTTGTTGTGAACTCAGATCTTTAACAGGACCCGGAGGCGTTGTATCACCTACCAGATCAATAGTTTTACTGATTTTTGACTGATTCCCCACATAGTCAGATGCAAAGAATGTGTAGGTATAAGCCAGTCCGTTTTGAAGCCCGCTGTCCGTGTAGCTTATACCCGTATTATCGTAGACCAGTGTACCATCAGTATCATTCGATGCTGTGGCGTTTATTCCTTCTTTCCGCAAAATTTTTAATTCATTAAAATCTGCATCAGAAGGATTAGTCCACGTCAAAATAGCATCTGGGTTGGTCGCATCACCACTTGTTGTGATCGAGATATTTTTGACCGTTTCAGGAGCAACCGTATCGCCAGCGACCACAGCGGCAAAACCTTTCGGTCCAATACCAATGGCGTTTTTTGGATAAACGGTGTATGTATAAGTCTGGGCGTTTACGAGACCTGAAGTATCCTGAATCTCATAGAATGTCTTCCCGCCTCTGGTGACCGTTGAAAGAGCACCATCGTGAACGATAATCCTCGTAGGAGGACTTGGGGTTGCCCCATATGCCGGTTTACTTCCGTCCGTGGTACGCCAGACGCGGAATTCAGTAGCGTCTGTTTGTTCATTCCATGTCACACTGTTTGTGATAACAAGGGATGAGTCAATAAAGGATGCCGCTGAAACACCCTGAACAGCCTTTGGTGGATCGAACAAGCCAACCCGAACCAGATTCAAAGCGTGTTCAAAAGTCAGATATGTTCCGGGTCCTTCGTCGGCTTCGATGTAATAAGCCACACCTTCAGCAATGATACCAGCAACGTCAGCAACCTTATAGGCAACTCCCTTATTTCCGGAGATGTTTCTTAAGTTATTGTCAACGATCTCATTGTACTCATTAGTGCTCCATGGTGTTGCGCAGGGACCAGTATTTGCAGTCACGAAACCATTATGGGAGAATTTGCCGCCAAGTTTTTCAGTCAATGTCGTAGAGGAAGTCAATGTGGACGTACTTGGCATATCTCCGTCTGCTGGCACTTTCAGAATAGCATATTTCCCAACGCCGCTGTTATATTGAGAGAAGTACCAGTCTCCTCCCATTTCAAAAATGTCATGAGGTTCATTCGTCCCCAAAATACCACTCATGCTGGCACTTTCCAAAGTAAATAATGTATCAGGATCACGTCTTTCTACAATGATTGAACGATCACTTTCATTCATTCCACAGGTGTACAGATATGTTCCGTTAAAATACAATCCTCTGGTAGTCCTTCCTGTGGTTACTTTTTTCTGTAAGATGCCAGTCGAATATTTATATTTCGCTATTTCATGATAGCCGCCACGTGTCCCTGTGGGTCTAAACCATGTCACATAGGCTGAGTCGCTAGAAGTGTCAACCCAAACCGCATGAACAGGATGGGTATAATTCCCAGTGTCAATATTTTTAAAAGTAGCGCCACCGATTCTGGCACCCGTATAATCATAATTCACTACATTAATTGTTGCCCGCAATGTAGACGCATTAATCTGATCTACTTTGCTGTCGGCAATGTAATATGAAGTCGCGGCAGCATGGAAACCGGGGGCGCGACGACTGTAAATTCTACAAGGAAGTTGCGAACTCGAATCCAGAGTAAACGTGTCATCGTAGAAGTAAATCGTACCACCATCAAAAGAGTTCGCCATCCAGCGACTTGAGGCTGGACCCGTTGTGGGATAACATGGAAGGTCGTTGAAAATGACCGTTTCACTGCCATCGCTGTAATCAACGCGGGTAAGTTTCAGTTTATCAAGAGTGGTTTCATCATAGTTGTTTGTCGGTACAATATAAATATCGGCTTTCCCGGTAGCATCATTTCTGTATTCGCGTGCCCTGAGAACGATCATTTCCTCTGAAGGCGGCAATGCTGTGACGGAGAAATTCTTTGTCGTTGTGGAGTTCAGTCCAATGCGCTTGTAAGTTTGCCCACTACCAAGTTGAGATTCAACAATTTCATAGATGTCGAATCTGACAGTACCGGAAGTAGCCTCAAGAAGTCTGTAATAAGGCAAGAAAGTATTATACTCAAGACTAGTGCCCGCAGGCGTATCGTATTGAACTGCCACAGTGTTATTGTACGCACTACTTTCTTGCAACCGTGCTACAAGGACATAGGTTACAGATTTGATTGTAACCGTAGGTCCGGAGCCTATTTCAAGGGAGATTCCGGATGGGATATCAGGCAATACTAACGCAGCATCCCATGCAGTGGTCCCTGTTTTCTTGATCGTCCCAACTTCTGTTTTCAGACCGGTTCCAGCAGGCGCAGCATTGTTTGTCTTTTTGGCGAGATCGTTTTGGTTATTCAGTTCACCATCATAATCTTGAACTGTTTCTGGCAGCCTCAAGTATGGACTTATAGAGCCACCTCTAAGGACGTGAGAGTCATTAATCTCTTTTGCCCCAGTTCCAACAGGAATGATCTCAGGTCTTCCGTCATCGGGCCAGCCGTATTTCAGAGGACTTCCAGAAGAGTTATCCAATGGGGTGAATGTGATGTTATCAACGCCCAAAACATCTTTCTGAGGAATTGAAATCTGAACCTGAACAGCAGGGGCAATCGGTCCTATTTGGATTCTAGTGAAAGTAGGAGAACCACCAGCCGGTAGAACTTTGGCAGAAGTAATAGTATCCGTCGTTGGGAATCCGTCAGAACTTGATGTAGCTGTCAAAACACTATATAGGAATGTTCCGGTTGTGTATTGTCCGCTAACTTCATTAAAACGCGCCCTAATCAGTATATACCATTTGCCATTGTCGTAAGCAAACGATTGTGCCCATTTATAAAGGTCGTCTTCGGAAGCGTCTTTCGATTCATTCCCTGTCCGCACAAATGTGTCTGGATCGACTTCGTAAATACGTCGCTGACTGCTTGTATAACCCTCTCCATAGGCTCTGGGGCTTACAGTAGCTCCAAGGATATATAATTTATCATTGAAGATTTTTGCATCTCCAACATTGAAATCACTTGGAATCTGTTTAATTAACTCACCATTGTAGTTGTATTTTGATATATGTCCCTTTTCAAAGAAATTTAAAATGTAACCATCTTTATCATTTGCGACCGTTAAGTCCATAGAGTTACTTGCTGACGCTTGTTGAGAAAATGCACTACAATTCATTTCGACATTTTCAACAGCAACGTCCATGTAGGTCATGTTCCTGAGTGTAAAAGGAACACCCTGCTCAAGAGGTCTAACAGTATTCGTTAAGTTTTGATAATGATTTTTATAAACTGTTACTGGGTAACGATACATGGCATCTTGCAGCGTAAGCTGTACCGCCGACATGTCCGTATCCCAAAAATCAAGTTGTCCACTATACTGCCCCGCAATGTATCTCTGAGACTGAACTACAATAGCAGGTGTGTCATAGACTTTGCTTTCGGACTGGGGCGTTGCAGAAGCACCACCAACACTATGAGGGGCTGTTGGCGGTGTGAAATCTGACTTCCATACTCTTCTTTGTGTAATCCGGAACTCATCAATGTGCCCATGGAAATGTTTGAACAACTGCGCACCACCGCTTGTTTGATCACCTTCGGCACCAATAATAAATCTTGTAGTCGCAAAATAAGTTGGTACAAAAGTTTGAGATATAACACTAGGACTCTGAGCTACCAACTTTCCATCCTGATAAAACCTAAAAATATATTTACCAGCTGCAAGTTGCAGCGTCAATGCAAAGTGATACCAGACATTAGGAGATAATTCCTGTCCAGTAAAACTCCAATTCCATCTTAAAATATTAAAAGACCATCCGCCGCCTCGATTATACTGTAGGACAAGATGTCTTCTAGTTTCAGGAATGACACCCGGAGAATTTGACCCCGGAGTGTACATCGACGAAAAGAGTGCCTGAGCAGTCTGTGAAACAGTTGTAAATCTGGCAAAGAAATCAATCGTGGCAGGTGGATACACATTGCAATCAGTAACAGGTTGATTTCTATCAGTTACAGTGTACGTTCTGCCACGCAACGTGACTTGTCTAGTAGTGTCAGGGATTCTTAAATTTAATGCTGTTTGATCGCTGTCTCCGGAAGGATTCAGAGCCAAACTTCCCGCAGGAAGGACACCGCCAACAGAGGAGGGGAACTTCTTCACATCATTGTTTATTACGGCATTTCCTGAAAAAGAAACACTAGTTTTTGTGTTTTGTATGCCAAGATTTGTAGTGTTATTCCATGTATTGGGATTTGCAAAATTCTCATTATTATCACGACGTGCCCGACCTTCCCCCATATTGTATTCAGTTCTACCTGTGGAGGGATTGGCTGGATCGGAGAGTCTATCAAAGGGGAGAAGTAGGCTGGTACAATTATCATTTCCTGCCATCTTATATTCCTTGCAGATTCAGTTTCATTTCCACTGTTTCAGGGTCCACATCCAATTGTCAGAAATACGATTATAGGGACTGGAAACTCTTCGGTATTGTTCGGGAAAAGTAGGGGGAAATCCTTTTATTTTTTGCTCTTATTGAAGATTTTGATCTGAGGAAAATAGAAAAAATAAATAGTAATATTTTTATTGTCAGAAATATATGTAAAATAAGTACTTACAAAAACATTAGTAAAATTTTTAAGATTTTCTATGAGATATTGTTTTTTTTACGAATAATAACCAGAAGAACGACGGGGAGAACAATTAAACTTTAAGGAGATTTAACATGAAAAGGCATTTCATACTGACGATCATGATTTTTACCGCTATGGTGGCAAATTTGGCTGCCCAAACGCTCTCTGAGATCCAGAAGAAGGCCAAACAGGAAACCAACAAGAGGGTGGAGAAGGCAATCGAAGAAGTGCTCTCTGAGGAAAAGATAGATCTTCCGGCATCCGTCAAATCAGCAGAACGGCTTTACGAGAGCGCAGTAAAGAAATCGGTCAAAGTATTTGAAGATAAAGTTATTAAAGCCATGGACGTTCGGGATAAAGAAGTCCAGAAAGCTCAGAGTCTTTTTCTGAAGAAACTTGAAACAGGCATGAAATCAGAAACTAAGAAAGGAAATTTGGAAGGGGCATTGGCAATTAAAGCAAAAATTGAAACTCTCAAGCCATCCAACAAAGAACGATCTTCAGATTCCAAGAAGAACGTGAAACGAATAAGTCCTTCTAAAGTAAAACAGTATATTGTCGGTCGCTGGAAATATTTTGCCCAAGAAGAAAACAAACATTATATTCGTGAATTCAAATCAGATGACACATGCACTGTGTCAGATGACAAAGGGAAGGTCTATTGGACAAGAAAATATGAGGTAAAAGCAATAGATGGGACTGCACAAGTGCATATTAAAATTAATAGTTCACTGACAGTAGTCCACAAGATTGTCGATGCCAATAATATCTTGATTGACGACAAATGGAAAGCAACAAGAATTAAATAATCTAAATTTTCTCAATAACACATAAGTATCTAAAAAATGTTATTGAGAAAATGTCTTTCCGACATTCGGGCGGCAAATCTTTTTTCTTCATTAAATAGGCAAATTTTAATTTTCCAAAGATATTCACATGATCAATCATGTTCTTTAAATACTCTATGGTAGAGGTTCTGCTGCCACCCCACCATTTTTTCCTTCTCCAGTAAGATGTCCCTACATCTTCTATAACATACAGTCCACCACTTTTCAAGTGCGGGAAAAACAATTCAAAACTGGCTATCTGCTCTGAGTGCTTATGTCCACCATCGTCTATGACAATGTCTAGATCACCCGTGTCTTTGATTATATTATCTCTAATTTTTGGATCTTTTTGATCTCCAATATACACATCATATTCATTATCACGAAGGTGATTTTCGTTATCGAGACCAATTATTTTCGCTTTCGGAAAAAAAGAGTCCCACATCTTTAATGAAGCACCTTTCCAAACACCAATCTCCAACAAGGTTATTGGAAGATTTTTGAATTTTTCAAACAATCTTTCATAGATTTTAGTGTATCCATGGAATTCGCTTGATTTGTCAGTAGAATGTTTTATCGCCAATTCATCAAGTGTCATTATCTTCCTCTTTCAAGATGATCTTCTTATTCCCTATGTAAAAAAAGGGAGAAGAAAAATGCTTAAACATTAAGGCTCTTATGTAGTTATATAGCTTTTTGTCTTTGTTTGCAAGATCTAAATTATGACTTGGAAAGTTTTTTCTAAAATATGTTTTCGTTTTTTCAGTTTTCACTTGTTTACGCGATGATGCTTCTCCAGACAGAAGACTTCCCACTGTGTCCTTAAACAGCTGAATGCCTGCTTCTGTACATTTGTTATAGAGCGTTTCTCCTGTATCGTCTTTGGAAATTCCCACCTTTATTTGACTTATTATATCTCCAGAATCGATTCCTTCGTCAATATAATGCACAGTGACGCCAGCTGTGTCCTCTCCGTTTATTATAGGCCATGTAGTCGGGTAACAGCCTCGATACTCTTCGCATAGCCCCATATGTACATTTACACAACCATTTTTAGGAATCTGGATAATATGGCTCTTGAGTATCTGGTCATAATAAGCCACTATTATAATGTCTGGGTTTAGTTTTTTTATAAAATCAACTGATGTTTTATCGTTAATGTTATCTGGTTTAAAAATTCTTAAATTGTGTTCAATGGCAAGTTCAGATACAGATTGAAACCATCGACCCGGTTGGGTGTCTCCGTCTTTATTGACAACAACACTCAGGACTTCTGCTTTTTCATTGTCTAATAGACATTTCAAACATCCATATCCGATATTCTTGCCGCCAACAAATACAACTTTCATCCGTAACCCCTTTTAGATTTTCAATAGGTTCTCTTTTATTGATTCAAAAAGAGTGTGTTTTTTAATTTCATTATAACCAAAAGCGGCGATGTCTCTTCTTTCTTTTTCATTCTTCAAATAATATTCAACAACTTCTTCAAAATCATTTAATTCAGAAACAACTAACAAGCCTTTATCAGCCAACCACTGATGTCCAATAAATGGCTCAGAGATAACAAATGAGTTATTACATAGATAATGACTTATGACTCTTATAAACTCTATAAGATCTGCTTCTGAATAATGGATATTCAAACAAATTTTAGATGATCTTATCGCGGATATTCTTTCCGCCCCAAATAATTTATAATTCTGATCATTACAGGAATACTTTTGAGATAATTTATTAACTACATCTCCTCTTCGTTGCGATTTCGATCCGTAAAAACAAAAGTCATATATTTGATCAGCATCTATATTATTATCAAAAACTTCATGATAGCCAAATTCAATATAGTTAGCTGTATTATTGTAAAGATGCTTATGATAAGGATAGTAAAAATCCCATATAATATCATTTTCATCAAGCAAATAAGACAGTTTGTCCCATTTTTTCCTTTGCCATCTAGTTGCGACCGCCTTCATTGGAAGTTGTTCAGTCTGAACAACAACATATCTTTTGTTATTAAATTTTCGAGTTTTGGTTTTAAAATTTATAAATCCTAAAATGACTTCTATATCTGCATCTGCAACATCAATCGAATGATATATATATGTTTCAAAATCTAGTTTTTTAAATATGCTCTGAAATGCAATAGCCATATCGTGAAAAACCACTTTACTACGTCGTGGATAAACAACGTTTATTTTCCCTTTGCTCATTTAAACACCGAATTATAAAAATTCATTTGTTTTATTGCTTTTCTCTTGCGCACATTGTTGAATTGTAAAATAACTTTGTCCTTTGCCAATTCTTCGTAATTTTCATGAAACGTTTTATTAAAGTTTACATATTCAGTCCATTCAGGATAGAATTCAAATGGAAGCAGTCCTTTATATATTAAATAATTGAGGACATACATATCACGAATCCATCGTGCTGGCTTATAGAAATGCTCTTCATTCGCTTCGTCCCATTTTCCAACAATTGGCTCAAATTGTTCTGCAGCAACGCAGAAAAACCCACTTGCTATAAGAGGAGTTTTTTTCTTTAATAATTCTTCGTTTTCAGAATTACTTAGTAAAGGGACACTGCATAAAGGCGTTTCACCATGCTTAAAAAAATAAACCTTTTCCCTATTTTGGGCATGGTCAAATAACTGTTTTACTGGTTTTATAACCATTGCATCAACGTCTATAAAAATGATTTTGTCATATTCTTTCACATCGATATAATTATGTAACTTACATTTGTATTTTTTATACTCATGCTTGTTAGTTTGTTTGCTGATCTCGATTGTTAAATTCTGACCTATATCTACATCGTCATTATCTGTTAATATGGCAATGTCATCTTCGTACTCTCCAATAGTCCTTAATTTTTGGATAGAGATCTCTGCCATCTTAACGAAGACAGGATCACCACCGCATACTAAATAAATTAAATTCATTTAATCATCCTTCCTGATCACTGTAATACCACGTCTTGAATCCAAAGCGTAATCAACATGCCACCCATGTTCCTTCATGGCTTCGATGGATGTTATTTCACTTCTTCTTTTGCTGTCATGAATCATGATAGTATTTGTTTTATCAGATGAAAAAATACAACTATTTAATCTTGCACAATCGTGTCTTTTCCTCTTCCCTCCTTTCGGTGAATCAATAAATGCCATATCAAAGAATGGGAATGTAAAATCTTTAATAATAATCGGGTTGGTATTGTCGAACATTACCATGTTTACATTTCCATATTTATTAAATATATTTTTATAATAGTTAAAATATTTACTTTGATATTCAAATGAGACAATTTCGCAATCGTTCTCAAGGAAACAGTAAGTGGATATTCCTGTTCCAAATTCTAATACATTTTTTATTTTATGTTCTTTAACGTACCCGCAAATGAAATCATATTCTATTTCATCTATAGTAGAACCACCAAAAGTACACAAGTTTTTATATTTCATTTTGAAAGTCCTATTTAAACATTAATTTTTGTTTCAAAATTTTTCATTAAGTTAGCACTCCCCCATATCTTTCCTGCGTTGGGATTTCCAATTCCCTGCTTTCTAGAATTCAACGCTTCTTTTTTTATGTCTTTTGGCTTATCAAGTTTTTTATATTTATTGTATTTTGTATTTAAGTCATTGCCCAATCTATTGAAAAACTTTTTCCCAAAATGGATTTCTTTAAACTTTAATATCTTAGACGCTCTTTCAAAGAAATCTCTATCAACTCCGTCGTGCCCTTCGTATCTTTCGTCGTATCCGCCTAATTTTTCAATAAAATCATTCTTAAAAACAGCAACTTTCCCACGGATACAACCTTTACCACGTCTTAAAATCACATTTGAATCATAAGGTTTGCATAGATCTAATATTCTTTCTGCGCAACCTTTCACCGCAAAGTTATCTCCATCTAAAGTACATACAATGTCGCCTGTCGCTAATTTGTGAGCAATATTTTTTGAATGAGCCATATGTAAATATTTATACTCTTCAATGGTTCTATAATAGTTTAAAAGACCGCTTTCTATATACGGAGCACCATGCTTCTTGATAAACTCAGGTAATCCGTCTTTACTATTATAGTCAAGGACAACAAACTCTACATGGTTTTCACACCCTTTATAGTCTTGCATATTTTGTAAAAAAACATCTTTAAAATAATCCATCCAGTCCATTAAAGTAGTGCAAAATGATAATTTTCTCATTGTTTTCCTTCGCTATCTATCACGCCAATCCCTACCGGGATTTTAAGTTGAGGGTTTGTGTCCTTGAATTCTCTGTGAGGGTATTTGTTTTTGATCTCTTCCCAGAGCCTTTTAACACCACCACCCCCAAAAGGAGAGAATATGTCATGTAGAGCAATGAACCTGCTTCTGTTTTTCATTAACTCGAAATCTGTTTTAACATTTTTGTATGTGTGACCTCCATCAATAAAACACAGATCATATTCTCCTTCTAGTTTTAGGTTTCTGGAATCTATCTGCTCAAAAACACAAGAAGGAAACATTTGGTTGTATTTATGAAAATTATGTTTTTTTATAATTTTTGAAGACAAATCGATCCCAAAGCTATGGGAAAAATGTTTATTAGAGGCCCTTAAAAAGCTGTCCATCAGAAAGAATAAACCACCTCTTTCAACGCCTATCTCCATGTAACTATTGATTTGGTCTTTATTTTCGAAAACCCAAGACATAAATTGAGCCAACTCATTAGGATATTGTTTACACTGTAAGCCGCCCCACGATCCAGCAAAGTGATAATGATCTATCCCTAATCTTTTTGCATTCAGGAAAATTCCTATCTTATTTTTTATAAATCGCTCCCAGAAGGTTATATCATTAAGATCCGTCTCTTTTTGTTTATATAAATATTCATATACTTCTGTGTTTTTTAAGAAACTGCCACCCAGATATGTTGAAAACTTTTCGAGGAAATCATTGGCGTTTTCACAAAGAACGTATGTCTTCCCTTTGTGGCTTTCTTCTATGTGCTCTGCTAATCTGAGATTTCTGGCAATATAAGTAGGAACCCCTGAGCTATGGGCAACATGCATCATCCCACTATCAACACCAAGAAACAATTCAGAATGTGACATGATTTCTAAACATTCTTTTAAGGAAAGGTGTTTTCCAAGACGAATTGTTTCATACCCTTTATCTTTCATTGTTTTTAACACTAATTCTTCATCTTTAGGCGGTAAATTTTTACACTTATGGGACTTTCCATCAAACTGATAACAAAAAACCTTACTATCATTGGGTGCCCACTTTATCTTAGATGGCAAATAAGGGGAAGAAAATACTTCTTTCCAACTTAAATATCGATCTCCTTCATCATCCGTAACAGAAATCTTTCCATCACAGTCAATCAGAGAGATGATCTCATTAATCTTGTAATTCACATCTCTTTTCTTCTTGCGTCGATTATAATACCAAGAAGAAACAACAACTTCTTCGCGAAGCTCAAGACTCTTATTGAAAAGATAATTAACAGTCGCCCAACAATCACCCAACCCACGACCACTGGCACAGTAAACCTTATTAGCCATTTCTTCTCCCGAAGATCATTAAGTTTCTGACGACATACCCTGCACACCCAAGCCTCCTCCACCTGTTGGCGGTATCTCGTGTTTCTGTCTCCAAGAAAAGAAATCCATTATCTTCTATTTTTGATATCCAAAATTCTTTTGGACGACAGTTGATATGCCCAGTCCCCCGCTGCCCCGGAGGAGCAGCCGTAAGAAATATGAATTTTCTGGCAGAATTAGTCAGATTTTCAATAAAGGCTTCTGATCCTTCAGGATTAATGTGTTCTGCTGCTTCAACTGACATGGCAATATCAAAAATACCATAATCCTGAACAGAAGTTATATCACCCTTCGATATCCCGTAAGCAATTTTCTTTGGCATGAATTGTTGAGCCGCATCATAATTAAGTTCTAAACCTTTGATTTTTTTGACACCTGAATACCGAATCCCTTCAAGATAGGAACCAACGCCGCACCCAAAATCGATGACAGATGTAGGTCTGAAATGTTCAACGATATCTTTGCCAACAGCGATTTCCCACTCTCGGTATTCTTCAAAATGTCTTTTGTAATAATTATGATTATATCCCATTGGACCCATCCGGAAAAGTCTTCGTAAATTCATCAGCATCCAAACACAGAGTGTATTTCTTCTTATAATGAATCTCTTCAAATGTTTGTTTATTCCTTTTGTTTAAGATGGCATAAACAGGCGTTCCCACGCTATGAGCCAAATGCATCATTCCACTATCAACTCCAACAAAGAATTTAGACTCAGCAAGGATACGAACACATTCTCTTATTGTCTGATTTTTCCCTAACTTCCTAACCACATATCCTTTATTAGTTATGTGTTTTAAGATCTTTTCCTCTTCTTCTTTGCTCATATTACTGAATTTTTTATGAGAAAACCCATCAAACTGATATGAAAAGTAGCTTCTCTTGTTTTCAGTCCATTCCATATGTGTCTTGAAATATGGATCCTGATAGACCTGATCCGCATTCAAATACTGATCGCCTTTTTTTTCAGTAAGAATTATTGTCCCTTTAGAATTCAATAAAGGGATGATTTCTTCTAGTTTTTGTTTCACATCTCTAATCATTCCATGTCCACCATGGAACCATGTGCAAAGCTTTACTGGCTCTCCAATGATTTCACTTTTCCTCAACAAGTAGTTCACACTCGCCCAACAATCTCCAAGACCCTTCCCATTAACACAGTAAATGACATCGTTCTTACTGTAACCTTCCAATTCATCAGAAAAAGGAATGTGAGTTGGAGGTCTATAGTCCCCATCGTATCCGCGTTCCCCCACGTATTTGAAAGTTTTAATCTTTTCGCCAAAAAATTTCATGAAAAGATCGTAAAGCCTTCGTGTGGCAACAATCTTTCCCAATCTATTCCTGTCTCTGAACATTGAATCAAAAGCAATCCGGTTTTCTGGATGCATATGAACACATCGGGTTATCCCACAATCCTTAATGGCACGCTCATATCTCACAACCAATCCGCTACAACCAACATTGTACGAATTACTCACAACAGTGGTTCGTGGTTCATATTCTTCAGATTTAAGGATTCTATTTATTGTTGGTTCTTCTCTTGGTTCGTTATTCTTTGTGATTTCTTCTGCGATTTTGTTTATAATATCGTGAGATTCGGGACGAACAAAAACGCTGCCCCCATTAAATTTAGAAGAACTGTATGTTGCGATTCCAATGTCTTTGAATTCGGGGAAATCAAAAGAAACAGTTTGCCAACAGTCTAAATCATGTGCCCATGTCTCTTCATTGATCATACCATTATCAAATAGCGCTTTCAATGCGAAGATCTTACTCCCAGTAAGGCATGATTCATTAAGGTCAAAACGAACCGGCTTAATCCCTTTGAAACTGAACTCAAAGTTCGTAACCAAAAGGATGTCTTCAGGTTTCCATCCTATCTGGAGACTGTTTTCTAGTTGGGCACAGATGTTTTTATTAAGTTTTTCAAGACTATATCTGCTTTTTTCTTGAAAATTCGCAACCATCATCTGTTTCATATGTCGATTTCCTCAGAAAAATTCTTCACCAAATGAGCTTTCCCCCAATGAGGTCTGCTCTGATTCGCAACAAATTCCTTCTTTTTTAGTTGTTCCTGAGTTATTTTCTTATTTATTTTCTCTGTTTGTTTCCAGTTTTTGTTCTCCATATTATTGCCGACCACTTTCCTTGGAGTCTTAATTCTTTCCATAAAATGACCAGCGCCACCTTCCCACCACATCATTTTATATCCCAACGCCATTGCCCTATACAGTAAATTTTTATCATCTTCACCATAGCCTTCAAGATCTTCCGAATACCCCTGAATAGCCATAAACTCATCTTTATACATCCCAATGCGACCGTGCATCATTCGTTTGCCTTTGGCGAAAACAGCCTTCTTAGGGCATAGTTCTGCTAATCGATTCAAGGCAAAGGCAAAGTGGGCACACGTATAATTGTCAGCATCAATATTGTTGACCATGTCACCTTGTGCAACTTTGAAAGCCACATTTCTGGAATGACTCATGCTGTAGAATTTTGGTTCTGTTGTCTTGTAATAATTCAATATTCCAGCATCAATGTATTTCATCATTTCTTTTTTAATCCAATCATCTAAATCATCTTTGCTGTTATAATTAAGGATTACAAATTCAACCTTAGGATAATCGATATTGTCTTCAATGTTCTTAGGAAGGGTGACTTTCAAATCATAAGCGCGATCCATACAAGTTGTGCAGAAAGAAATCTTCCTATGTTTCTTAGCCTTTAACGGCATAGGTTCTTTATTGGGATTCCAAAAATCCCAGTTATAATCATTCCAAATAGCCATAATCTAATCCAATAAACATTCAGTTCCGGGGATATGTCCGAATATTTCCTCAGATAATTCAATTGCCTCTTTATCCGAATTTACAATCTCCCGATAAATAACATTGTCTTTTAACACTTTCCAGCGTTCAAACACTTTTGCTTTATGAGCCTCATGCATCAATTCATTTTTCTCAAATGAACTTCCGTTGGAGAACATCGTTCCCAACTCATTCAACGTCCATTCTCTATTTTCTTTTCCAAAATGTGCTGCAATTTCCTCTCTATATTCTCTGTCAATTACAAATCTGTTGTAATTGATAGATATTCTATTTTTTTTCAAAAAATTTGTTTCACCAAGATGTTCTCTGGCAAAGTATTTCCAGTATTTAATACGGCGATCAAAATATCGATATCTCCCATGGAATCCAATGCATTTGGCGTCTTCAAGCCATCTTTTATCTGTCGGAACTTTATCCATTTTATGAAAAAAGTTTAAAACACATTTTTTGTGTTCTGGTTTTATGTACAATTTACTGGCTTTCCAATTGAAGAAGTCACGAATAATAAGAACATCAAATATCTTTCTGCTTTTACCAAGGATTTCGTCTCGATTTTCAATAAGCTCTCTTGTTCTTAATTTTGAAATATTATTATCCTCATAACTCATCATGAGACAGTTCTTATGACATTCCCTAAATGGTTTAATATCAAATTCGTTCCAGTCTTTCATTTTAGGGAGATCTTGATAAAGTTTTTCTATGTTTGGATTAACAGTTCTTTTATAACTTGTTTTATAAGGATCTCGATAAATGGGGCAGTTATTGAAATAATAGACCGGTTCGTCAAATAAGCTGGCAATCCAATTTGCCAACATGTGATTGCCAGATCTTCTCAGTCCGATAACACGTATTTCGGTTTCGTTACGATATTCAGAGTCCATTAATCAGTCCAACAAACATTCAGTTCCGGGGATATGTCCAAAAATACGTTCAGATAACTCTACGGCTTCTGTCTCTGAGTTGACCAGTTTTCTGTAGAATTCATCGTCCTTTAAAAACTTCCATCTTTCCAAAGTCTTCATTTCATCTGCATTATGCATCTTCTCATTCTTGTCGAAAGAACTCCCACGAGAAAACATAGTTCCTAGTTCTTTCAAAGTCCAATCACGATTTTCTTTCTTAAATCTACGTGCAATCTGCTCCCTGTACTCTTTGTCTTCAATAAACTTGTTATAACTGATTGGAATTTTATTTTCTTCCAAATAATGAGTTTCATTAAAAAATTCTCTTGCCATAAGATTCCATTTATTCATTTCAAATTTATTTAGTCGCCTAAAGGCTCTTTTTCTGGGAGTATTCTCACAGCAGAGACGACTTGCGCTCCAATTGAAAAAATCCCTCAATACCAAAACATCAAAAACAAATTCACTTCGACCAATTGTCTCTTCTCTATTTGGCAACAACGCACGTCTTCTAGCAGGATTGAAATGAAAATCTTCAAAACTTAAAAGGAGACATTCTTTTTTAACATTCCTTACTTCTTTGAGTTTTTCTTTCTTAAAGGCTTCATTCTCTATAACACTTTGACATTTCGGTTTTTCTCCTTTTTTAACTGGTTTGCATTTTAATATTGGAATATCATGGTACAGTTTTCGTATATTGGGATTGATATTACGAACAAAATAAGTCTGAAATGGATCTTTAAATGGGCAGTTATTGAAATAATAGACCGGTTCATCGAACAAACTGGCTATCCAGTTTGCCAACATATGATTCCCCGACCTGCGCATTCCAAAAATGCGTATTTCGTACTTATTACGGTATGATTCACTCATGTTTCGACAAATTTCATCAATTTGTCGATGATGGCTTCGCTGGAGAAAAATTTGGAATAGAGGATTGAGTTCCGTCCCATCTTTTTGATCATTTCTGGTTTTTCTATGAAGAATTTTAATTTCTCGTAAAAAGCATTTGTCGAATTACAAAGGAATCCATTGCTGCCATCAACGACCTGCATTCGGTTCCCACCATCTGTATCGGTGGCTAAAATCGGACATCCACTCGCCATCGCTTCACCTACGACTCTGGCGAACGGTTCCTGCCTTTTAAAATCTATGAAAAAAAGTAAGATATCAATATCAGCCAGATAGTCCTTGATTGTTTTATCAAACTCAGGACGACATGTAACATTGGGGATGCTCTTAATCTTTTGTTTAACTTCCCCGGAAGTCCCCATGAAATCCCATTCAATCTTGTCTTCAAAATCTTTGTTGATACTTAAAATAAGAGGCTGATGATCAATATTCCATTTATTGCCCATTCCTTTGGAGTGTTTTCCTATCCTGATTTTTTCAGAAGGTGTTTTCTCAGTTGTAACTGAATTGAGATCGATAGGACTCTCCAAAATCATTCGAGGAAGATGTCTTACTCGTTTGTGTTTGTCTTTGGATCCTATCTCGTCAAAGAACCTTTTATTTGTTGGTAGAATCCCAACTCTGTCGCATTTCTCATCCAACTTCCAAAGATGTTCTGCGGGGCTAACAATAAAATTGAAGATGAAATGCATCTGAGGGATACGAGAAACATCGACAAAATGCTTATGTTTATCTGTTTTCCCTTCCCAATAATCCAACTTGGTGAAATCTTTACTGTCAGTGTTAATAACAATCAGACAATCCATCTCATAAAACCGTTCCACTAATGGTTTGTCTTCATTAAAGATGTCTTCAATAATCTCCACTTCAGAATCTATTCGATCCATCACCTTTTCAGGAATGGCTGAATCTGAGGAAATTATGAAAGCGTTATGTTCTGTATGACGTTGAATAGAACTGGCTAATTCCGCTGCTCTGAATTCTGAACCGCCAGCAATATGCATCTTACTCATGACTGCTATGTTCATTTCTTGCCCTTTTTGTAAACTTTATCTCTTTCTTTTTGCTGTTTTTCCTCAGTGTAACGACGAATTTCATCCCATCTGGACCACTTTTGCTGCCCTTCTAGATATCCTTCAACAGCTTGAACAACCATTTCCGGAGTTATCATATCAAGACATTTGGGAATATAAACGCCATCTGATTGTTTGACCACATATTCACACATGTCTTTGTGATCTTTCTTATCGCCGTCACCAATTGGCATTGTTCTGCTTTTCCAACATCCACCACCAATATTCTCGCCATCACAACACGGAAGCATACCACATGTATTCAGATATTGCTGACCAGTGTAAGCTTCCCATCTCATCGGTTCACGACCACCGGCAAGGACAACGCATGGGCGCACGCCAAGACGACCCTGATTTTCGGGAACAGGAACGGAAGCAGCTAAATGCATAAGGAAAGTAACAGGGCATATAACACCTGAGGAATGATAAACAAGCCTGATCAATTGCCTCAGATCTGTTTTCCCTCTAAGGTCAATAACATCGTTCAGGGCGGGATGATTATGTTCGTCTTCTCCAGCTTGAACAAATTGAACTCTTCCCTTCAGTGCGTCAACCACTTTTTGATAACGGGGAGGATGCCACCATTTGCAGTTATGTGAAACAATGCCATTTGAAACATATGACTCAGATTCACAATTAATAACATCATAAACAACGGAATCATCTCCTTGTTGTATATTTGTTATTTCAGTAAAAACCCAATCATTATCTAAGGCACTTTTCAAAAATTGAAAAGCTTTGTTATCTGATTTTGTTTCGTTGAAATTCCTAACGATTTTCGCCAGTTTGCTTTGGGTAATCGTCTTAAATTTTTGACCTGTTTTCATTTGCGATATTTGCTTGTTTAATTCAATATCATCTGAGGAGAGCTTTTCTCTTACAGAAAACATATTATTAATGATAACAGATGCATAAGGGATTCCATTCTTGTCTTGTTCTCTTTTGGATTTTATCAAATCCAATAATTTCTCTTTTTTCTTTGTGACTGAAAAATTAACTTTTTCACTGAAATTCACAACACTTTTACGACCAATGAGAATTAGATTATGAGATATACATTTCCCATAATTGCTGTCAATCAGATCTTCAGTCTTGGTTGATCTTATTCCCAGTAAAAAAAGCATTTCCTTAATATCATGACAAAAATCTTCATAAACTGAATTAAACGTAATATTCCCTTTCTCGGAAATACTTCCATCTGTTGAAAAAACACCATTCAAAAAAGACCCCATCTGTTTTCTACCAATGCCCCAATAACTCTCTGGCAATCCATGTCTGCGCCACTTTCCTTTGTATTCAAAATCAGGAAAGTATTTCCTTATTTGAGGGGAAGTGCAATAAATTTTAAAAAACTTTTTTTCACCTTCTTCGCCAGTCGTTTCTAATCGATGACCGATTCCTTCCTTGTCTAAATATTTTTCTATTTTTTCTTTCAATTCAATCTCATGTTCTGGGACACAAAAAGCATAATCATTTCGGGGAGTCAAAAACCCATCCCCCCATAAATGACCAATACAGTACCATAGTTCAAGATCATCACCATTATCTTCTTGCAGCATACCTCCATCGCCTGCCACATGAAGTAACTTATCTCCAATAGATAAATTTTCTGCTTTTTCCCATCGGAGATTGCCATCTGGACTTAAAACCCGCAATAAATGATCATGAGTTATTTTATAACAGTCTCCAAAACTTGTTTTGATTTCAAGTGTTGGTTTGACTCCATTTTCTTGAACATGAGAAAAACTTTTCTTTCCATATTCTGAAAGAATTTCTGATTGTTTTTTGTCTACATCCTTTATCTTAACGTACTTACTTCCAATAAGGACACGACTGTCCTCATGAATGCAGGTAAAATCGAATTTACCTCCAGAAATAATTATCCAAAAAGGATCATCTTTACCAGTGATTTCACGAACTTGAGAATACCATCCCTTTTCCTCATCTGAAATATGGATATCGCCCTTACAATGCCCATATTTAATAGGAATATCCAATAAATCCGACAGATGCTGTGTGAATCCCTGCGCGAAATGCCATGGTCCCTGATTGGACTGATGAATCATGGGATATTCTACATGGATATGTTCCGCATCGTCATCATCATCTTCTATTTTGGTGATATACGGATTATTTTCCCACAATTCGCTACAGGGAGTTCGAACATCTGTGAGGAATTTATTTGGATGGGATTTATGAAGGTCACGGACACCGGAAGTCATCATGCAAATGTCCCCCGGAGATTGCCCGTTATGAAGGATCAGCTTCCTCTTGACATCTTTTTCGAGGTCAACGATCTTCTGGATTTTCCCTTTCTTTTCCTCTTCTTCTTTAAGAGACTTCTCAAAGAAGTCCTTAAAAGAGGATTCCTCCAAAAGATCAGAGGGGATTTTTGCTGTAACTCCGCAAGGGAAAAGAACTTCGGCGTGATTTTCTTTTTTAGTTACTTCGAAACTTTCTATTTTTCCGGTATCTTCTTTTATCAGATCTTCTATTTTCTTATCGCCAATTACATCTTTTTTCACGGTCAGAGTCAAGCCAGAGGAAAAATGATATTCCTTCATGGTGTCAGTTTCAATAAGATTGGCGCTCATTTTTTCGTTTCTTTCTCCTTGTATTCGATAGTGTGAACCCAAACTTGATCCAGTTTTTCGACGTAAAATGCGTTAGGAATGATGTTTGGGGCAGGCGGTCTCCCGTTGGTGACCATGTCTTCATATTCTTCTAGGGTTAACTTTTTGAGGGTTTGCACTGGAATCCGAACTTTGGGTTTCGGAACGGATTCAACATCTACTTCAACTTCCTCGTTATAAACCTTCTTTAGAGGGGCAGGATCCCCTTTCATGATAACGTTCACGATACCACGACAAGACCCACAATTGGGGCTTCTGCGGTATTTTTCGATCTGTTTGGTGAGATCTGGGTAGGCTTCAAAGAAGGCATTATTGGTCTTGAGGTCTTCCTGAAGTAGATCATAAGTAATCTTTTTTGCCACGTTCATCCTCCCTTTAAAACTGAGGAAATTGTTCAAGTTTCAATTCAATATATATTATACAAAAAAATCCGAAAATTTGAGATTTTTTTTGTATTTATACTAGATACACAAGTTCTCCCCCTACTGGAGCGGCATACCAAGCCGGTCCATTAAATGTGGAAACGACGTTGCCATCGTTATCAAATCTAGTACTAGTTGGTGCCGATCCATAATTCCGAACAATAAAGCCACCATCGCTAAGAGGAAATGCAGTAGTTCCCGTATTAGAAGGAGATACGATGGTCTCACTCTTTATGACAGTCGTTCCGTTAGAACCATAAATAATAAAGCGCATTAATGAAGAAGGAACATTTTTGGCAAGGAAGAAAACAATTCTGTCATTGGTAAGACGTATAGCAGAAGGAGAAACTGATAGAAGAGCAGTGTCCGAGAACACAGTAAAGGAACTTAATTCACTCCAACTAGGACTATATTTTTTGGCATATGTCGTATAAGTTCCTCCACTTAAGTGTATATAATAAACCATAAAATTACCACCACTCAATCCAACACATGCTCTTGGAAGTGGTGATTCCCAGTTAGGAGCATTAAAAATCCTAAACTGACTCGTTGTTGGAGAGCCACTGGAGTCATAAACACGTCCCAAAATAGAATGTTCAGTTCCTCCATATTCGAGCCATCCACGCCAAATAGCGACAAACCCACCACTGTCCAAATAACTTCCTGCAAGAAAACCATTGTTATTTCCAGTGTAGGTGTTCATAACTGTCAAGCCAGTTGCTGTTGGCTGGCTTGATCCATCTGTTGTTATGAGGCTAAAGCCAACATCTCTGTAAGATCCACCAGAATTGTAAGCTGTCATATAAACAGCTTTTTGGTTCAATAGACCAGTAAAAACCTTGTCAGATGCCAAATTGTTATTCCCCACACCTCCATTGGCTACTTGGAAGTTAGAGCCA
>Ga0180437_10002613_pt1 | contig 28331 bp, 28 predicted proteins | sample SS_ome_4_FD_132410 | JGI IMG/M metagenome (GOLD analysis project Ga0180437, IMG submission 132410) | Hypersaline lake sediment archaeal communities from the Salton Sea, California, USA - SS_3_D_1 metaG | ecosystem: Environmental > Aquatic > Non-marine Saline and Alkaline > Hypersaline >...
CACCACCGAAAGAGCTCCCTCATCCCCTGACACTCACGATTGGGAATTTCGACGGAGTCCATCTAGGTCACCAGAAAATCCTCGCAAAACTCCGAGAACAGGCTGGAGAAAAAGGATGCGTCTCTGTCATCACCTTCCCCAACCACCCCTCTCATGTCCTTCCAAAATCGCCCCCCGTTCCTCTCATATTAAACCCCGCAAAAAAGCTTGCTCTCCTCGAAAAGTATGGCGTTGATCTCGTCTACCTTCTCGAGTTCACCCTTGATCTCGCCCAACTCCCCTATGATGAATTCATCAAGAAAGTCCGGGCCGTCTATCCCTTTGACCTACTCATTTTAGGGAAGGGAGCCACCCTTGGAAAAAAACGGGAAGGCACCCCTGAAAAACTTACAGCCCTTTCTGAGAAACTAGGCTTTCGTCTCGAGTATCTCACCAAAGCCGAAATAGACGGAGAAACGATTTCTTCGGGAAAAATTCGCGCCTACTTAGAAGAAGGCAACCTGACAAAAGCCCACACATTTTTGGGACATTAGAAAGCGTCATCGAGCAAGTAGATGTGGTAATCCTCTCATAAAACTTGCAAAATCAGATTTAATTTTCTTTACATTTTCTTCATCCGACGATTACAATGCGGTAAATTTTGCCAAAACGGCGAAACTTTAAGAGGGTATTTTGAATACTGCCTTTGCCGCTGGAAGATGCAGTCTTTTTCTCACAGGAAAAAAACACACCTCCAAAAACAGTGGAATGAATTTTCAAACACCCTCGTAAACACTTTTATTATCGGAGGAAACGACATGCCACAGGTAAATAACACCAACAAGTCAGCCGCACGACCAGAGCAACAGCCAGTCCAAACACAACCACAAAACCCCATCGGATATCTCGTTAAGAACGCAGTATTTCCCGTTTTGAGTGAAATGTTCTATCAGTCAACAGGCCTCACAAGCATGCCCTATGTTGGAAAGGCGCTTGCACCCGTGAGCACTTTCGAAAATAAGGCCACTACATGGCTAAACAGCTGGGGAGCTGAAGCAAAAAAAAGCACGCGGAACAAAGAAGATGCTGCTCCTGCTTCAAATCAGGAAACTACAACTCAGGCTGCCCCTGCTTCAACTCAGGAAACAACAACTCAGGCTCCTCCTACAAACACCGCTAATACAACAGAAGCTACAGCAACCTCTTGGTTTTCTATGCCTAATTTGAATTGTGGATGTTGCGATGGAGTGAAAGGTTACTTTCAAGCAAATCAAGCCAGATTCTCCACAGCAGCAGCACTTGGAGTAACTCACGCTCTTCTCAGCCGCATTGCAGCAGATAACTGGCCAAAAACAAGCGTCAAAAGGAGAACTTTCTTCACAGCCGCAGCAACAATGGCGATTGTGGGAACAGGCTCCTATTTTGCTGGAAGCTCTCTAAATCCCTTTGAAGTTGCTGACATGGCGACAAAAATCGTCATTTCTCGACATAGTTGGGAACACGCTACAAGACCCGCTCTTCAGTGGGGAACAAAAAAGTCCCAGCTTATCTATTCAAAATGTGCAGAAGGATTCAATGGAGCGTTGGAATACACCAACTGGAATCTAACCTACGACATTAAGCCTTACGGCACCAAGAATGACTAGGTAATTGCTACATCACTCTCATAAGGGGAAGATGCATCTTCCCCTTTTTCTATTCTAACAACAACCTTAAAGGAAACCCATGACTACATTTTTCGCTAATACACTCTACCCTGCCGCCTATACAGCTGCTACAAACGTTTTAATCGATCAGGCTGAATACTGCGCTAAAAAAAATGAATTTCTTACTGACCTTCTTGCTTGTACAGTTGAAAAAGCCTCTGAAGAGACCTCTCGTTTTTTTTCAAATTTAGACCTATCGAAAATTGACGAACTTTTGATGCCTCCCCTCTCCCAGGCCATCAAAAAGGTTGCTGCTGCCTCGTGCATTGGTGCGTCTTCCACAATCATCAATGCAATCATGACTCGTCTTCCAGGTGTCAAAAATATCAACCCATACCTAAGAGTGGCTACTTCACTAGCAGCTGGGACCGCAGCTACATTTTTTGCTTTCCAGCAAGTTGAAGAACTCACCTTTGAGCCAAATCACCTGGCAGAGATGATGGTTCAAGTCGCAGGAACAGCCCTTGTCACGAAAGCAGCTGTACCAACAGCTATCTTAGCTCTTAAGACTTTTGAAGTATTCATGAGATGGACTGGAAGCGCTACCCGACTACTTGTCAGCTGCCCTCTCGAAGCTGCAAAGTGGGATATTGGCCTCCCCGGCAGAGAAGTTGCTCCAGCGCCAAAAGGAAACACAGGAGCTCCTGCGCAAAAGAAAGATCAGTAATTGGAAAAAAAAGGGAAATTTGAGATAATCTCCCCTTATGCCCAATCTATCTTGTGGAATCGTCGGCCTCCCCAACGTGGGAAAGTCGACCCTCTTTAACGCTCTCATCAAAAAGGCGGCCGCAGCGGCCGCCAACTACCCCTTCTGTACCATCGATCCCACTGTCGGGATCGTTGAAATGGAAGACCCTCGCCTTGCTCAGCTCGCTGAGATCTCTAAAAGTCAAAAAATTCTTCCAGCCACAGTCACTTTTGTCGATATTGCTGGCCTTGTTGAAGGAGCCTCTAAAGGTGAAGGACTAGGAAATAAATTCCTTGCCAATATCCGCGAAACGGATGCAATTGTCCATGTGGTCCGTTGCTTCGAAAATGAAGATGTGATCCATGTGGCGGGCAAAGTAGATCCGATTAGCGATATTGAAGTGATCAACCTCGAACTAATCCTAGCCGACCTTCAGATGGCCGAAAACACGGTCCAAAAACTTGAAAAACAGATGAGGGGGAAAAAAGAACTTGGACCCGTCGTTGACTGCCTCAAAAAGGCGATCGCGCATCTCAACGAGAACTTGATGCTCCGCACTCTTGAATTTAACGACAAAGAAGCGGAAATTCTCAAAGACTACCCGTTCCTCACTATGAAAAAGGTGATCTACGCCACCAATGTTGGCGAAGAGGACCTGCCTACAATGGAAAACAACTACGTTAAGGCAGTTCGAGACTACGCAGACAAAGAAGGGAGCGGAGTGATTCCAATATGCGCGAAGCTCGAAGAAGAGCTCGCCCAACTCTCCCCCGAAGAAGCAACAGAATACCTTGAGAGCTTAGGCGTTGCTGAAACGGGCCTATCCAGACTTTCGAAAGCCGCCTTTTCACTTCTCGGCCTCATTAACTACCTCACAACCGGTGAACAAGAAACTCGCGCCTGGACGGTCCGGGAAGGAACAAGCGCGCAAGTAGCCGCTGGAGAAATCCATACCGATATCCAAAAGGGGTTTATTCGCGCTGAAGTGGTCCCCTTTGTTGAGATGATTTCTCATCAGGGACGAGTGGGAGCAAGAGAAGCGGGCAAAGCCCGCTCCGAAGGGAAGGAGTACATCGTCCAAGATGGCGATGTGATCCTATTCTTTCATAATTAAGACTAATCCTTAACAAGCTTCGCAATCACGAGTCCGCCAAGGAACCAACCCACGATATAATCGACAAAGCTCATCATGATCCAGGAACAAGGGAAGTGCCACCAGTTCCAGGCAGGTAGAGCAGATAGGATCGCCACAGTGAATCCAACCAGAGTCACAAAATAAACTCTCCCCCAATACCTCCGTATCTTGGCCTTCAGCAAGAAATAAGTGATGAAGAGTGCTCCGAGCACTTGCGTGAACATCCCAAAGGCAATCGACTTTGTCATGCTAGAGAAATTAACCCCTCTCTTGATATTGGCAAAAATGAATGGATGCACTTTACTAGCCCCTGTCTGAGCTTCTCCCTTTTGATCCATGTAAGGAATCACGTAAATCCCATCTTTGGGAGCTGCGCTCAGTATCGTTGACTCCGTTTCCACCTCGTCGGTGAATCTCTGAAAAGTCATCTTATGAAAAGGTAAAACAGTCCAAGAAAGGGTAAGCCACAAGAACACAAGAACTCCACCAACAATCGAACATCTAAGTAAGGGTTTCCACATAGAATTTGCCTCCAAAATTTGTAATATGCCATCTGTATAAAAAATCAAAGAATTGATTACAACAACTTGAGAAAGGCTTCTTCAGTGAGAATCGTAACCCCGAGCTTCTTAGCTTTTTCGTATTTGGAGCCGGGTTGATCGCCCACAAGAACAAAGTCTGTTTTCTTTCCAACACTGCTACTCAAAGTGCCACCACGCTCTTTGATTAACTCCCCAGCTTCCGATCGCGAATATTTAGAAAGAGTCCCCGTCAGAACAAAGGTTTTTCCCGAGAAGGGGTGATCGGTCACTCGCTTCTCTTTTTTGATCGTCACTCCAAGATGGAAGAGGCGATCGATCTCTTTCTTATGCTCTGGATTCTCAAAATAGGAGACGATCGACTCAGCCACTTTTTCCCCGACCCCTTCGATCTCTACGAGCTCTTCAAGAGAAACCTCTTCGAATGCATCCATTTCCACTAATTCTTGGGCGAGTGTTTCAGCGATCCCCTTGCCCACATGTTGGATTCCGAGAGCAAAGATGAGGCGAGCCAGGGTGGTTTTGCGCGATTTATCTAGACTTGCAAGAAGGTTGTCGATCGCCTTTTCTTTAAAGCCCTCCAAAAGAGCTAACTCTTCTGCGTTGAGGGCAAAAAGATCGGCCACACTTTTTACGAGCCCTTTTTCCACAAGCTGCTGAACTACTTTGGGTCCCATGTGTTCGATATCCATCGCATCTTTGCTCGCAAAAAAGGCGATCCTTCGCACGACCTGATCCCCACATTCCCGGTTAGGACACCGAATAGCTACTTCTCCCTCTTTTTCAATCACAGCATTTGAGCAGATGGGGCACTGACTGGGGAAATGCCATCTCTCGGAACTTTTCGGCCTTTTCTTCATGTCGACTTCGACCACTTTGGGGATCACGTCTCCCCCCTTCTCGATAATCACTGTGTCTCCCACGCGGATATCTTTCCGCTCGATCTCTTCCTTGTTATGCAAGGTTGCGCGGGAGATGGTACTACCGGCAAGAAGAACTGGCTCAAGCTCGGCCACAGGGGTAAGGACTCCTGTACGTCCCACTTGGACGGTGATCTCACAGATTTTCGTGGTCGCCTGCTCGGGGGCAAACTTGTAAGCAACAGCCCATCTAGGGCTTTTTCCCGTTACCCCGAGCTCTTCACGCAAAGGAAATGAGTCAACTTTGATGACAACCCCATCGATGTCGAAGCCGAGATCGTGCCGCTCTTTTTCTACCTCCTTGGTGAAAGCAAGGATCTTGTCTATTTTTTGTTCTTGGATCCGATGGCGAGCGGCAAACGAGGGTAGGCCCAGCTTATGCAGAAATTCATGACAAGCAAACTGACTCTCCACTGCGCCACTTGAATCGACTGCGATCCCATAGAAAACGACCGAGAGTTTTCGCCGCTGCGCCTCTTTTGGATCGAGAAGCTTGAGAGAGCCGGCAGCTGCATTGCGAGGGTTGGCCCAAGGCTCTTCACCCGCCTCTTCTTTTCTCTGGTTCGCCATCCGAAAAGCAAGGTGGGACATGAATACCTCCCCGCGAACCTCAAGTACATCAGGTGGGTTGTCTCCTTCTAGACGCAGAGGGAGCGCGGCAACTGTTTTAAGATTAGCCGTTACATCATCACCCTTCTTCCCATCGCCCCTTGTAAGGGCTCTGACAAAAACCCCCTTCTCATAACGAGCCGTCACCGCCACTCCATCCATCTTTAGCTCTGCGCAAAAGAGGATCTCTTCGCGGCCTGCGAGGCGAAACACGCGCTGGATAAAGTCTTCAAGCTCTTCTTCTGAATAGGTGTTGGCGAGTGAGAGCATTGGAACAGTGTGCGCAACTGAGGAAAAGCCCGAAGTGGCCATCTCCCCCACTCTCTGAGTCGGCGAAAAGGGGACGATCCATTCTGGATGAGCCTTTTCAATCGCTTCGAGCTCTTTGACCAGATGGTCATACTCATAATCAGAGATGATTGGTTTGGCCTCGCCAAAGTAGGCTAGATCGTGCTTTTGGATCTCTGCAATGAGCTCTAAATACTTTTCTTTGGTCACGCTTGCGATGGCTCTCATTCAACGGCAAAAATTAAGGTAGCCAGGGGCGCTACAGAAATCCCCTCTCCAGTTTCAGAGTTCAGTATACCCGATCCCCCCCATTCCTCTCTATCGGTATTGAAGATCTCTTCGCCTTTTTCAAAAGGGAGTTTTAGGTCGTCGAGGCGATTTGGAGTAAAATTGTGAAGAACGTAGATCGTTTTGTCTTCACCTTTGCGAAAGTAGCCAACCAGGAGAGGGTTTTGACCGGGATCTCTTTGCTCAAAGCTTTCAGGGGTATCATTTGAGAGGGGTGAAGTCTTCAGATAGAGTTCATTAAGCTCGGAGACCATCCGGTAGATCCCCTCGTGCTTTTCATCTTTCAATAGATGCCAAGGGAGCTCTTCTTTGCAGTTCCATTCAGTCACTTGGCCGATCTCTCCCCCCATAAAGAGGAGATTTTTCCCAGGGAAACAGATCATCCAACTCAAAAGGGTTCGAAGACTGGCAAACTGCTCCCACTCACTGCCCGGCATTTTCGAAAGAAGGCTTTTCTTCCCGTGGACTACCTCGTCATGAGAGAGGACGAGGACAAATTTCTCATCAAAAGCATAGGAAAAGGTAAACAGCAGAGTGGAGATCGCCCCTTCCCTTTCTTCAAAAGGGGTCGCAAAAAATCGGAGAGTGTCGTTCATCCACCCAAGGTTCCATTTGAGATCAAATCCAAGCCCTCCTTCCTCAACTGGCTGGGTGACCCCTGGGAACGTGGTCGACTCCTCAGCGATCATGAGCGCATCTGGAACCCGCTGGTGGATGATCGAGTTCATATGTTTCATGAACTCGATCGCTTCCAAGTTCACATTGGTCCCAAAATGATTAGGGACCCACTCCCCATGTGGCCGACCGTAGTCGAGATAGATCATCGAGGCGACCGCGTCAACGCGGAGCCCATCGATATGCATCTTTTCAAGCCAGAAAAGGGCGCTTGCAATCAAGAAGTTGGAAACCTCAAAGCGGCCGAAGTTAAAGATATGGGTATTCCAATCGGGGTGGTACCCCTGACGCGGATCCAGGTGTTCGTAGAGGTAGGTCCCATCAAAGCGGGCGAGGGCATGATCATCAATTGGAAAATGGGCTGGAACCCAATCGAGGAGCACTCCTATCCCATGTTGGTGGAGCACATCGACCATATACTGAAAGTCTTCCACTTTGCCATACCTACTCGTCGGAGCAAAGTAGCCGGTCACCTGATACCCCCACGACTCATCGTATGGGTGTTCACAGATCCCCATCAACTCAACATGGGTATAGTGCATCTCAATGCAGTAGTCAGCGATACGGTGAGCCATTTCCCGATAATTGAGGTAGTGTCCCTCCTCTTTCTTCCAGGCGCCCGGGTAGAGCTCATAGATGTTGAGAGCTTGGTCCCTTCCCCGTTTCGCAAGAAAATCTTCGTCGCCCCAGTGATACCTATCTACATCGGCTACAACCGATGCTGTCCCTGGGCGAAGTTGTGCATAATGGGCGACGGGATCAGCTTTCACTTCCCGGTCACCTTCCCTACTAACGACCACATATTGATAGGCCTCTCCTTCAGAAAGACCAGGGATAAAAATCTCCCAGATTCCCGTCCCGCCTGCGGAGCTCATCGGATTCGTGTAGGCATTCCACCCATTGAAATCTCCAATCAGAAAGACGGACGCTGCATTCGGTGCCCAGAGGGCAAAACGGGTTCCGCTCACCCCTTGATGCACTTTGAGGGTTGAACCGAGCAAGTTGTAGAGTTCATAGTGGAGCCCCTTTCCAGCGAGATGAAGATCGAGCTCTCCTGCCACCTGGCCAAAAGCATACGGATCATGGGCCAGTTTTCCATTTTCGTGAAAAATGCGGTAATCGGTCGGAGCAATCTGCGAAGAGACCTCGAGTTCATAGAGGCCCGATTGATGAACCTGCTCGGCTTCGACTCTCTTGCCACAGATTTCTAGGTGACAGCCTTCAGTTTCAGGACGCCAGAGGCGGATCACCTGTTTCTGCTCATCAACCGCCTGGAGCCCCAGTGCCTTATGGGGGCTCGCAAGCTGTCTCTGCTCGATCAATCGGGCTAAGTGCTCATCCATGAAAAATATCTATATCCCAAACGATAAATAATTGCACCAGATCCTCTTTTCCCCTATAATGGCCGGGTATGGATAAATCTAAAGTACGACGAACAATTCCCATCTTCATGCTCACGATGATCAATGTAGCGACCATCGGAAGTGTGAAGAATTGGCCCCTCACGGCAGAATATGGCTTTTCTTCTGTCTTTTTCTTCCTTTTGGCCACCCTCATCTTTTTCATCCCAACCGCCCTCGTCTCTGCCGAGCTTGCGACCGGATGGCCCAAAGTGGGTGGGGTCTTTGCCTGGGTGAAAGAAGCCTTTGGCCACCGAACCGGCTTCCTCGCTGCCTGGCTCTTGTGGGTCCAAACCATCGTCTGGTACCCCACCGCCCTCTCCTTCATTGCCGCTGCGATCGCCTACATCTTCAACCCCGAGCTCGCCCTCAACAACTGGTTTACCTTCTCCATTATCCTACTCGTCTTCTGGTCCACCACGCTCGTCAATCTCCGAGGAATGCGGACTTCGGGATGGATTTCCAGTATGGGAATGATCCTAGGGACCTTTTTGCCCGGAATCTTCATCATCGTCCTCGGTGCGATTTGGTACTTTAGCGGCGCACCAAGCCAGATCGACTTCACGAGAAAGGCGTTTTTTCCAAACCTCACCTCCATCTCCCAGATGGTTCTTTTTGCGGGCGTACTCATCAGCCTCGCCGGGATCGAAATGTCTGCCGTTCATGCACGTGATGTCGTCAATCCAAGAAAAAACTACCCCAAGGCGATCCTCTACTCTCTGCTCATCATCTTGGGTCTTTCTATTCCTGGAGTCCTTGCCATTGCTCTTGTCATCCCCCAGTCGGAAATCAGCCTGCTCGCCGGCTCTCTCCAGGCCATCTCGATTTTCCTCGGTGCCTATAACCTCAAAGCCTTCACTCCCCTCCTCGCCTTTTTGATCGCTCTTGGAACGATCGCCTCGGTAAGCACCTGGGTTGTCGGTCCGACTAAAGGCCTTCTTGCCGCTGCTGAAGCAGGAGACCTTCCTCCTCGGTTCCGCAAACTAAACGAGAATGGGATGCCAAAACCCCTCCTCCTCTTCCAGGCAACCGTGGTCACCTTCTTAGGCCTCATCTTCGTCCTCTTTCCCACCCTCAACGAAGCCTACTGGATGCTCATGGCCCTTGTGACCGAACTCTACCTAATCATGTATCTGCTAATGTTTGGTGCAGCGATTAAACTCCGCTACAAGCGCCCCACCACCGAGCGCCCCTACAAAATTCCAGGAGGAAATGCCGGAATGTGGATCATCTGCTTGGTTGGGATTCTCGCCTGCATTTATACAATGGTGATTGGATTTTTCCCGCCCGACCATATCCCTGTGCAAAGCCGCTCGACCTACATCTCGCTCATGGCAGCAGGGGTACTCCTATTCTCTCTTGGACCGACTCTGATCCTTCTCTTCCAAAAACCTGAGTGGAAAAAGTTACACTAAAAACGATCTAAGAAGAGCCGCTGTCCCTTTTTAAGCGATAGCGGTTTTTTCGAGCTCCAAGAATCTCTCTTGTTCACGCGAAAGGCGTTTGCTCCCCTAGGAAGAGCAAGCTGAATCTCCCCATCTGCTTTTGGATGGATCACCACCTTCTTTAGCTTTCTCTTCGACCACTCGAGATCGAAAAGGGTCCCCTCTTTCGTCTCAGCACCTGTCAGCTTCCCCGCATCAAACTCTTTGGGAAGAGCGGGAAGAAGAGCCACCTTCTCTGCCACTTCAGAGAAAAACAGAGAGAGGATCTGCTTGGCCCCTGCATGAAGAAGAGGAAGCGGTGATACACTTCCAGGGACCTCTTCTTCAGGAACTAGCCCAAGGTGGTTGTGGTCTTTAGTTGTTGGGCACAAGATTCCCTGAAATCCAGCCTGAAACGCCCGCTCCAAGTCGGGAAGAAGCTGAAGAGCTCCCCACTTCTTTTTAGATAAGGGTTGCTCAGGGATGAGCGAAGCGAGCTTTAGCCAAAACGGAAAGACCTCTTTCATCTCACCCCGAGCCTGAACTTGGTCCCACTCTTGCTTCTTCTTTACTCCAAGGGAGAGGCGAAGTTTAGAGGGGGCAAGATCTACCGGCTTGATAAAGGGAAGTGAAGTGTGTTCCCCTTTTCTCCATTGAAGACCAGCTGGGGTGATCTGGTAAGAAAAAAAGCCTTTTTTCCCGTGGCCGATTACCTCAACCCTTCCTTTTTCAAGGTTGAGGGTTACGGTAAACTTTTTCACTGAACCTTCGACTGGGAGACAAAGTTCTTCTACTTCTCCTCCCACTAGGTTCGTAAAAATCAGCTTTGCTGGAAAGACCTGCACCTGCCAGGTAGAAAATGGAATGAGACAGCAGGTCCCTGGGCTGTGGGAAAAAGGGGCAAAGCGCAGAGCTATTGAGATAGACATCGACCGACAAGCCCCTCGGGAGTGTTTTCTGTGCACTCCACTTTGATGATCTGATTCCTCTGAAAATTATCATTGGGGACAAGAACCCGGAGGAAGTTCTCCGTATGGCCTGAGAAAAAGCCCTCTCTCGATGGATCGACATCTTCAAGGAGAAGATCCATCTGCCGTCCCACATACCGCTCGCGCAACGAAAACGCCACCTGTTCGCTAAGGCGAAGAACCTTTTGCCTACGCTCCTCCATGATCTTCGGATCCACCTGGTTGGGATAAAGGGCCGCGCGTGTCCGATCTCGCTTGCTATAGGGGAACATATGAACCTTCGCAAACTCCACCTCTTTAATCATCTCAAGAGTCTCTTCAAAGTCGCTTTCGGTTTCCCCAGGGAAGCCAACGATCACATCCGTTGTGAAAGTAAAGTCAGGAGAGGCCGCTTTAAGCCGCTCAATCGCCTCGATAAACATCTGCCGTGTGTATTTTCGGTTCATCCGTTTAAGAATTGCATTCGAGCCAGACTGAAGGACAATATGCATGCTATGACAGGTGGTCTTCCCCTCGATGACAGCACTTAAAAGGTCATCATCTACTTCATCGGGATCGATCGACGAGATACGAAGCCGCTTGAGCCCCTCGGTCTGATCGACCATTCGGACAAGATCGGCAAGGGTGGCTGGCTTTTCCCCTTCTTCCGGAGCTCCATCAAAGTCCCCTACATTGACCCCTGTTAATACCACCTCTTGGTGGCCATTGGCGATCAACGTCTCGATCTCCTTAAGGATCGGTTCGATCCGTCTCGACCGACTCCGTCCCCGTACATAAGGCAAGATACAATAGGTGCAAAACGAGTTGCATCCATCTTGGATCTTCACAAAGGCGCGTGTCCGGCTTCCAAAATGATCAATCGCAAACTCGGGCCACTCCTCTTCAGGAAACACCTGGGCAAGGAGCGACTCCTTCCCCTTATTAGGAACGAGATGATCCACCTCCTCCATTGCAGCAATCTCTTCAGGAAGGCGATCAGCCAAACATCCTGTTACAACAACCTTTGCTTTGGGATGCTTTCGTGCGAGTTGCCGAATCTGGTGACGAGAAGAGCGATCAGCCCCTTCAGTCACCGTGCACGTATTGACAATGCACAAATCGACCTCTTGATCAGACTCCGCTTCGGTATATCCCATTTGTTTAAGCTGGGTTGCGTAGGCTCTTGACTCGTATTGATTGGTGCGACAACCGAGAGTCGCTAGTCGGAACTTTTTCTCTTTTTTCATAGGGGAATCATTATGCCAGCAAGAGAGGCAAGAGGCAAGCCTGGAAAAAAAATTTAAAGAATCTTAAAAAACAGCTTGGCTAAAATTTACGGAATTTTCTATACTCCATCTCATTCTCAAACCCTTTGGAGGTAAACATGCAAGTACAAAGTCTTATGAAAAGTGAAGCAACTGCTTCAACAACTGCTCCTAAAGCAGTCACAAGCAAAAAAGCAGAAGACACAAGCAGCAAAAGCAGCGTCGCTCCTGCAGCAAAAGAAAACCAAACAGTAGAACAGCGCGCAATGGCTAAGCTTACTGCTGAGCAGCGATCTGCTGTTGCATTCCGAAAAGATGACAAAGATGGAATGGCTTACTATGTTAAGCATAATCAGTTCGTCTTCAACGAAGAAACCGGAGCTGTGACAGACACACGACGTGGAACAATGTGGCGTGTTAGCCGAGTCCATGTAGAAAATCAGTTCAAAGCTTGTCTCGATGCTGAGAAAGTTCTAGATAAGCACACAAAAGCTATCAAACAAGCTGACGAAGATGCAAATGCTGGATTCTTCACTAAGATTGGACGTGGAATTTCTAACGTCTTCTCTTCAATCTGGTCAGGAATCAAGTACGTTGTTTGCCTACAGTGCTTCTTCGGTGAGTCTTCAGAAACAAAAGCTGATGCTCCTAAGAAAAACGAAAAAGCTGAGAAGGCTGCTGCTAAGTAGTTCTGACTTTCAGTCTTTTAGACAAAAACTCCTCGCGGTTTCCGTGGGGAGTTTTTTTATGCCGATTATTTCTCTGGAAAAGCGCCGAACTTTCGAAGAGAAAGATGGCTTTGTTTTGTGATGATGAGATGATCTGCAAGAGTGATTCCCATAATTTTGGAACATTCTGCAAGGTTTTTTGTAAGCCGGATATCGGCATCAGATGGAGTCGTATCACCACTAGGGTGGTTGTGACACACAATGAGACTCTGCGCACAGTGGTGGACAGCTGGCTTAAAAACCTCGCGAGGATGAACAAGCACCTCGTGAAGCGTTCCAATTGAGATCACCTCATGGTGGATCAACCGACACTTGACATCGCGAAGGATCACGAGAAGCGCCTCCTTTGAAAAATGGCCAATCGCTGGACGGGCTATCTCGACAGCATCTCCAATCGTCATCACAATTCTTCTTGGAGCCTGCTGCTCTTTTGACTTGCGAAGGGCAATACCCATCGCTGCCTTAAGAAGAATGGCTTTGGCTTGCCCCATTCCCTTGATTGCTACAAGTTCCTCAACAGAGGCGTTGCAAAGACCCTCGATCCCTCCAAAGGAGAGGAGAAGCTCTTGAGCTAAAATGAGAACAGACTTCCCCTGTGTCCCCGTTCCAAGGAGGATCGCCACTAGCTCTTGCAAAGAAAGAGCTTCGATCCCATCGCGTAAAAGCCTTTCTCTAGGCAGTTCAGAAGGGGTAAATCGTTTGGCTAAGTTCACCGGATAAATCTCTCGACTTTGTGCTCGAGGGAAGCGGGAATCTCCACCTCCATCAACACGTTGTTCTCTTCATACTCAACCGAAATCACATGCCCTGAGCTCATGAGCTCACTCACGAGGCCATAATGGCTTTGTGGGATGCAGAGATCGACTTTCTTCCGAAGCGCCTCGACTGCCTTGATCATCTGCTCGAGAAGATCAGAGAGTCCCCGCTTTTCCTTCGCAGAAATCTGGATCGTATTGGGATAGGCAACACGGAGCTTGGTCAGCATAGTTCTATCTGTTACCTGGTCCACTTTATTGAGCACAGTGATTTTGGGGATATCCCCTGCTCCCAGATCTTCAAGAAGCTGGATCGTTGCCTCCCCTTGCTGAAGAGCCTCTGAGCTCGATGCATCGACCAGATGGATCAGCACATCGGTATACACCGTCTCTTCAAGAGTACTTTTAAAGGCAGCAATCAACGTGTGAGGGATTTTACGGATGAACCCCACCGTATCAATTAGGAGGATCTCTTGGTTGTTGGGGAGGGTATATTTCCTCGTGGTCGTATCGAGCGTTGCAAAGAGTTTATCCTCAACCAGAATGTCAGCGCTAGTAAGAGCATTGAGAAGGGTCGACTTGCCCGCATTTGTGTACCCAACAATCGCGAAGGTGGGGATCTGTCTGCGCCGACGCGCTCCTCTTTGGATTTCCCGGTGAGCGCGGACCGCATCGATCTCTTTTTGAAGACGAGCCATACGGTGGCCAAGCATCCGGCGATCAAGCTCGATCTGCTTTTCTCCGGCTCCCTTAAGAAAGCCGCCGCCCCCTGCTACCTGGCGAGAAAGGTGAGTCCACATCCGCTTGAGCCGGGGCATCGTGTAGCGGATTTTAGCTAGCTCGATTTGGAGCCGCGCCTCTTTTGTCTGCGCATGCTTGTTGAACACTTCTAAGATGAGCTCAGTCCGGTCAAGAACGGGTCGCTTGAAGAGTTTTTCCAGGTTTTTCTGTTGGTGAGGAGAGATCTCTTCATCAAAGATGACGACATCTATTTTGTACTCCTCACAAAGGGCAAGCAGCTCTTGGAGTTTCCCCTTCCCGATCAGGGTCGCTGAAATGATCTTCTTGAGCATGATCGGCACCTTATCGACCGTCTCCAGTCCATAGGTATCCGCAAGGCGCTCAAGCTCTTCTAGAGAAGTTTCACATTCATCTCGCTCATCACTGCGAAGGTGAATACCGAGAAGAAGAGCAGTCTTGAATGTTTTCAGTTCATTGGGGTCTGTCATAGCGTGAAAGAGAGTTCTAGCCCATCGTGTGCAAGGCGCACATCTTCAGGCAGTTTTTGGTTGGTTGCATCGTGTTCTAGATCATGGGCCATATGAGTCAGGAAGGTCCGCTTGGCTCCGACAGCCCGGCTAAATTCAACCGCCTCATCAATCGTGAAGTGGACCTCCGAGGGGGTGTATCTCACCGCGCTCACCACTAAAACCTCTGTTCCTTTGAGGTCTTCGATGATCCGGTCATCAAAATGGCGGATGTCGGAGATATACGCAAGGGGTCCGAACCGATACCCAGTCACCTTCATATTCGCCTGGGTGTAGCTCACATACTGAAGCTTTAGCCCTTGGAACGTGGCTCTCCCAAAATCCTCTTCGAGAATCTGGAAGTCAAACTGAGACTGAAGAGTTCCGTCAGCCTGCTTTGTCTGGAAAAGGTAGTGGAATCGATGACGCAATTCATCATAAGTATCGATCGAGGCAAGAATCGGCATCCGCTTCTTATGCTTGAAATAGAAAACACGAAGCTCGTCGATCCCCCCAATATGGTCGTAATGGGAATGAGTCAGCAAAACCCCGTCGAGCTCATCAATCCCAAAATGGAGCGCTTGCTCTCGAAAATCAGGCCCAACGTCGATCAAAAACGTCCTTCTACCTACCTCGAGCAGAACTGAGGGGCGCGTCCGTTTATTCAAAGGAGAGTTTGAAGTGCAGACGGGGCATTTGCAAGTGATCACCGGTATACCGAGCGATCCTCCCGTCCCTAAAAAAAGGAGCTTTGCTTCCATATAGAAGTAATATTAGAGTAAGTCTCGATTGTTGGAAAGAAGGGTATTTGCTAGCTGTCTCCCATAGTAGCCGTGGTAGAGAAGCCCCCTCGAACCGAGCCCCGTGAACACATAGTTTTTTTCATCCATCTTCTTGATGATCGGCAAATAGTGGGTCGTTGAAAGGACACGAACGCCCGCTTTCCCCCCGATGATCTTCCCTTCTTTTGCATGGACCGAGAGATTCTGCTCAAGCAGCTTTTGGGCAAGGGGAAGATCAGGCTGGTCATCGACAAACTCCCTCTCATATGTAGAGCCCACTTCAAACTGATTCGTTAGCCCAAGGTGGGCAATGTACCCCTTCGAGATAAAGCTCCGCTCAAAAGGAGGGGCCCCCTCAACGAGAAGGGTTTGTCCTTTCATAAACTTCACCCCCAGCTCCTCCTTTGGAAAAAATTCTCGAACGCCCCATCCAGCAGCGACAATGATCTGATCAAAAGACTTTAGTTCTTCGAGCGACTCGATCTTTTTGAGTTTTAGGATGGCTCCCCTCTTTGAACAAGCCTTCCAAAGCCCATCCAAATAGCCGTCCAAAGAGACCGTGATCCCCGAATGAATGAGAAACCGCTCTCCATCCACCGACTCGATATCCCCAAACTCATCTACGTGATCGTTGAGTCTTTCTCGCTGCTCCGGGCTTTGTGCATGGCGCCAAATCCCATTTTGGTGAGCCACCACAAGAGGGGTGGACTTTTCGGCCACCTGGATGAGACCTTTAGCCACACGAAGCGCTTCATCTGCATGGCAGCTCCGTCTAGCAGCCATTCCTGGATAAGGGTGCAATAGGCCACTACACACACCCGAGGCTCCTCCCCCGATCCCCTTTTGATCAAAGAGAGTCACCTCCACATCTTTATTTTCGAGAAGAAAGTAGGAGACGCCAAGACCTGCAAGCCCTGCACCGATTACCGCAATTTTCATTTGGCGCTCTCGCGAGTCATCAGATATGTTTCTAAAGAAAAGTGGAAAAAGAAAGTCACCACTGGGGCAAGAAGGGCGCAGAATGGAAGCATCATGAAGAACCACTTAAGCACAATCGAAAGGCCCCCTGCAGTCGTGATGTACATCATATGGGTTACCACTGCTGCAAGGGAGAGGACACCAATCACAAGAAGAAGAGGAAAGAGAGCAAAAAGAAAAGGGACACACATCTGGAAGGGGTTCGTCCGGATCTTTTTCACTACCGATTTAAAAAGATCTTTGCTCATCTCTCCCTTCATTGCAGCTGCTGGCGGGAGATAAAAGAGGCCAAGTAAAGTAAAAATTCCAAGAGCAATCGAGCCTAAAACCAGGAGAAAAGGACCAAAGGAGAAGATCGCTCCAATGAGAGGACCGGCCATGGGGATCGCCCGCAAAAGGTAAAAAATTCCTAGAGCCATCCACAAGATGAGGTAAGCAAAAATTAGAGGGATAATCAGATAGGCAGCTCCCCAAAAGAGGGGAAGTAACTTTTTAATTACCTTTGAAAACTCCACCTTCTCTCCAGCTACGTCATGACGGTACATCTCAATGAGGACAAGGCCGAGCGCTGATAGGATCCCCGCTGTGATGAATATCGGCAGGAAGACAAGACTGAGCTGGATCCAGTCCCCTGCTGCCAGCGAGATCGTCCGAAAAATCACAATGAGGAGTCCGCAAAGGGCAAGGATGGGAAAAACAAGGAGCCACTTTTTTCTTGAAAAAGAGAGAGAAAGAGCTCTGTTAAAACGTTTTTCAAAATGGGATAGCGACATGCTTACCACTATACTAAATCCATCTGAGAAAATGAAGAAATTCATAGCCCCAACCCAACATTAAGAAATCTTAACAAGAATCAAATATGAACTTAAATCGACTAATAATTTAATAACAGGCAAAATAATTAAACTAAACAATCAAAATAAGAGGTTTTTATAATGTCATTAATTACAACGGACTTTATGTTTCGAAACAGTGATTTAGTTTTTGGAAGCACTGTTGCCGCCTTAGCTGCTGGGGAAGTTTTTTCTTTAGGGAAGTATGTTGGTGAAAATACAGAGGCAATTCAGGAGTCTGTCGAACCACTCGTACAGGCGTTTACAAGACAAGAGGGAGAACAAGATGATGTTTTCCATGGTCGCCTAATAAAAAATGCTGGAATGACCGCGGCTGTTACTCTTGGAACAGGAGCCGTGATTGATAAAACAATCTCTATTATAAAAAATACACCTGCACTCAGCAATAATTTATCTCTCACGATCCCCGCAATCATAGGCACTCTTTGCTTGATCGCCGAGGCGTTTTTCTATGGGAGCTCCCATATTGAGACATTAAAAGCAGAGCTTCCAAAGCTCGCTTCTAAGGTTCAAGATGCCTTCACGCAAAGGGAGGGAGAGTCTGACGAAGCGGCTTTTGGCCGGATCACTACAAATGTGATTTATACAACAGTAGGTCTCACCGCTCTTGGAATCGCCTGTGCTGGAGCCGCATCGCTTTCAAGTGCTGTGATCAATATCATCGTTCATGGTGGCAAACTGGAAAAGCTTCTAGAGCTAGGAACAATCTTACCTGGTAGCTCGACCGCACTCGGGATGCTTGGTTGGTATGGAGCAGTTGCTGGGAGCCATATGGCTCTTGCCAAAACAAGCTTTGATCAGCAAGACGCGAAAGGGATGATCTATCACTCAACAGCTGCTTTCCTTGCCATGGCATTCCCTATTCAGAGTCTTTCTACTTCCTCTGCAATCGGTCTCACCTCTTCATTCACCGGCCTTGCCCTTATGCTTGCACCGAGTGATTCCATAAAAACTTTTGGAAGCATGATTACCTTGAATGCTGGAGCCAATCTCTTCTTCAAACAAGTCACATCTTGGGTTAGCTACTATACTGGGGAAACGTACTATACACACAAGGCCTTTGACTTTCTGCATGTAGTTTTTAAGAATTTTTCAGCGACAGTCAGCACGGTCGCGGCTCTGACCGGCATTGAATATATGCGTAAGAGAATACTCCCCCATAACAAGAAGGAAAATCCCAAAGTAGCCCCTCTTGAGACCCGAGACATCCAGACTGCTCCCTCTTCTCAGCTAAAAGGTGGAGCTTCAGAGGCAGAAGTGCCTGTCTCTCCAAAAATTGAGACTGCTCCCTCTCCTAAGGTAGAAGAAGAGATCATTGTCCCTACTGAAAAGAGTTCAACCTGGTCTACTGCAACAAAACTTCTTGGAGCTTCTGCAGCCCTAACTGCTCTTGGCGGGCTCTACTATGCCCATCAAGCAGAAATGCTTAAACTCACCTCTTTTGACACACTCTCTGCCTATCTAAAACCTGAGAAGATTCAGCTCCCCATATTAGAAAACATCCCCAGTGTAAACGATGCAGCAGCAGGTCTGCCCCAGTCAATCGCAGGAGAGTCCTTTCAGAATGATCTAGTCAATCAAGATACGGCTTCATTCTGGGATCGCCAGTTTATTAAGGGAGTTTTAGCTGGAGGAATCGTACCCGTTGGTGAGCTCATCCGAAAATCTCTCCAATCTTCACAGCAAGTAAAGGACCTTGCAACACTAGTACAAGTGCTTGTAGATCTTGATACACTAAGACATCCTATACGAGGAGTGCCTCTAGCTGGGATGGCTAGTCATCGCTGATCTTCCCTTGCAAATTTTTAGAAAATCTGCGATCTTTCTCGCATGAAGATTTTACGCATACCAGCCCTCCTACTCGTTTTAGGAGGGTTTATTTTTCTCTCCAGACAGCCCCCTCCTAAGCACTACCTCTCCGTGGGAGCGATTTTCCGGAACGAAGAGCGGTTCCTCAAAGAGTGGATCGAATACCACCATATGCTCGGAGTGGACCACTTCTATCTCTTGAACCATTTCAGCGACGACAACTACAAGCAAGTCCTTGCTCCCTACATTGAGTCGGGCCTTGTAGAGCTCTCCGACTGGACAGAGGAGACCTCCGACCAAAAAGCTTTTAAAAATATGCAGTGCCGCGCCTATGGCGATTTGATCGAAAAAACCAAGAAAGAAACCGCTTGGCTGGCCATCATCGATATCGATGAGTTCATTGCCCTAAAACATGGGAACTCTATCCCTAAATTTCTCAAAGAATATGAGCAGTATGGTGGGATTGGGATTAACTGGCAGCTCTTTGGAACGGCTGGAGTGCAGCGCATCTCCGAGAGTGAGACGCTGATTGGTTCCCTGATCAAGAGAGCCCCAAAAGATTTTGATGCAAACCGTTTTGTCAAAACGATCTGCCGGCCGAAGCGGGTGAGAAAAATGGCTCAACCCCACTTTTGTAAATACAAGTTTCCGTTTGGCCATGTGACAGAACAGAAGACCCCTTTCCCCTACGAGAGCCTCACACCAGAAGTGAGCGTGGAGCGGATCTCCCTCAACCACTATACCCATCGCGATGAGGACTTTTTCTATACTGAAAAAAAGAGGCGAATACTCGAATGGTTTCCCGAGGCAAAAGTAGAAATGGATCCAGTCCTCAATGAGGTGGAAGATCTGTCGATGCTCCGGCTTGTCCCCGAGCTACAAACAAGACTCAGCGATCCTTGTACAGGTACTTCGGCCGAGTGATCGGTGTCCCTTTCCCATCCCGAGCGATTTTTCTTTCATAGACGATCTGAACCGCTATCCCCACACATCTCGATAGTCCAAAGAGCACCGTGTAGTACTCAGGACTTGGGAACCCAGCCGCGGAGAGCATCGAGCCCGAGATCGCATCCACGTTGGGATAGGGGTTGGTGATCTTCGGATTTTCCTTAAGCACCTTAGGCGCTGCTTCCCGAAGAAGTAAGGCGACCTTGACGAGTGGGTGGTCAGGATAATGTTTCTTTGCAAAGGCATACTGAACTGTTGCCCTTGGGTCTTCAACCCGCAAAACTGCATGACCAAACCCTGGAACAAGCTGCTTGCTTTCAAGCCGTGCTCGGACCAGACCTTCCATATCTTTTAGACTGGGATTATCGCCGAGCTCATCAGCAACTTTCTGCACAAACTCGAGTGAGTTCTGGTTGGCACTTCCATGGCGAGGTCCTGAAAGCGCGCACATCGCTGCAGAAAGAGAACCCATGAGATCCTCGAGACCTGAGGCAACCGCTTTCCCCACAAAGGCCGAGAGGTTTCCCCCTCCATGATCATAGTGGAGGATATTGAACAGCTTGAAGACCTCAACAAGAGAGGCATTTTTTTCAGGTACCTGGAGCATCTCGGTAAAAGCCTCCATATACCCAAGGCTAAAGTCGGGCTTAGGAGTCTCTCCCCACCCTGCATGGTGGTTAATCACACAGGCGACTAGATGGGGAAGTTTGGCAATTACATGTAGACAGTCGAGTCGATAGTCCCCTGTTTTTTCGTGGATATCGAGAAGAAGTAGGGCCGCAGAAAAGAGCTTCATCGGGTGCCCTTCCTTGGGGAGCTGATAGATCTGCTTCACCACCGTATCAGAGCAAGCGGCATATTTTGAGAGCTCAGCGTAAAATGACTCTACCTCTTTCTTGTTTCCTTTTCTTCCCGCGTGGAGAAGATGAATCACTTCGATGGGTTCCCAGTGAGCGATCTCACTTAGAGGAAGCCCACAGTAGTGGAGACCTTCCTCTGGATCGACAAACGAAGTGACGCAGTACCCAACAGGATATCCGCGCATTCCCGTTTCAAGATGATCCTCAGTTACTTCAAATAGGACTTTGCTCATTGGACTGCTTCCCTTTCTTCGATGAGCTCTTTTTCAGTAAGCCCGATTTTTCCTTTGAGGAACTCATCCCATACTAGGCCTTCGACAATTTCCACCTGCCCCTCCCCTTTTGATCTACATGGGAACGAGAAGATAAGGTCCTCTTCTACCCCGTAAGGATTCCCGTCCGAGCAAAGGCCGACAGAAAACCACTCCCCTTCAGGGGTAGGTCTCATCAAAGAGGCAATCGAATCGATCACCCCGTTGGCCGCTGACGCAGCTGAGGACTTACCCCGCGCAGCAATCACCTCTGCTCCCCGCTTCTGTACTCTTTCCACAAAGGGACCTTCAAGCCAGCTCCGATCGCCGATCACCTCTTCAGCTGGTTTGCCTCCAATCAGCGCGTGAGAAAAGTCAGGAACTTGCGTGGCCGAATGGTTGCCCCAGATCGTCACCCTCTTGACCTCTTCAACGCCTACCCCCGCTTTCTGAGCAAGAAGAGAGCTCGCTCGATTCTGATCAAGGCGGGTCATGGCAAAAAAGCGAGAACGATCGATCTGCTTCGCTTGGTGCATGGCAATGAGCGCATTGGTGTTGCATGGGTTGCCCACCACAAAAATGAGGGGATCATTGGCCGCCCTTTCGCCAAGGGCCTTCCCCTGCTGAATAAAAATTTTACTATTCTGTGCGAGAAGATCTTTCCGCTCCATCCCAGGGCCTCTGGGCGTGGCTCCCACTAAGAGGGCAATCTTAGCCTGGTCGAACCCCTCATTGGGGTCGCTGGAGATCTCTACCCCCTTAAGTAAGGGGAAGGCGCAGTCATCGAGCTCCATTTTTACCCCTTCTAAGAACGCCACCGCCTCAGGGATCTCTAATAGACTCAAGATGACCGGTTGATCGGGGCCGAGCATTTGCCCGGAAGCAATCCTAAACAGCAGAGCGTAGGCGATTTGCCCAGCTCCTCCGGTCACAGCAATACGCACTGGAGGCTTCATCACATAACCCTTAGTAAAAATTTTGATTCTATCTCCTTCTCTTACTTTGTCAAGTTGTGTTTTAACAAAGATTCCTCCATACTTGGCTTCATGGCCTGGCTCGTAGCTCTCATGTATGCCACCTGGTCGAGCGTATTTGCGTTTGGTAAGGTGGTCCTAGAATACTCTACTCCTCTGTTTTTAACAGGGACACGGATGCTACTTGCTGGAGTTCTTATGGTGGGATACCTCGCCATCAGGAAACGCACCTCCCTCAAGCTCAACAAACGGCAATGGATCTCCATCGGGTTCCTTTCCCTATTTAGCATCTTTTTTGCCAACATCTTAGAGTTCTGGGGCCTCCAATATATGACCGCCGCGAAGACCTGCTTCATCTACAGCCTCTCCCCCTTCTTTGCAGCTCTTCTCTCCTACATCCATTTCAAGGAGAAGATGAACAAGCTCAAATGGATCGGGATGTCGATTGGATTCCTCGGGGTGATCCCCGTGATGATGACCCAGACAGGCTCAGAAGAGCTGTTCAGCGGGATCGGCATTTTCACCTGGCCGACCCTGGCCATCGTAGGCGCTGCCTTTTTCTCCATCTATGGATGGATCATCCTCCGCCTCGTCGTGAAAGACCAAGAGGTCTCCCCCGTTACCGCCAACGGACTCAGCATGCTCATTGGCGGAATGCTCGCCCTCTTCTGTTCGATGGGAGTCGACACCTGGAACCCCGTCCCAATCGCAAGCGGAACCCTTGTCCCCTTCATCGCCGGGACGCTTGGAATGACCCTCCTTTACAACGTCATTTGCTACAACGCCTACGGGTGGATGCTCAAGCGGCTCACCGCTACCTTCCTCTCGTTCATGGGACTCTTAAGCCCCATCTTCGCCTCAATCACCGGCTGGTTCTTCCTCGGAGAGACCCCTTCTTGGCAGATCTTCCTCTCCACCGGAGTGCTCTCGATCGGTCTTTGGATCATCTACCGCGCCGAACTCAAGCAAGGCTACATCAAGAAATCCTCCAAAGCAACTACCGTTGAAAGCTAAGAGCGAGCTCCTCGCAACTTCTTGAAACAACCGATCAATTTACCCACATTCTATGGGTAAATTAGAAGCGTTCCCCTCCTTAATATCTCCTGAGGACAGGAGACCGCCGATTCCTTAAAAAAATTTAATTTTTTGCTCGAATATATCGACTTATGATATAGTGGTCTAAAAAGAGAGAGCTACGTTGATTATCTCATTCGCAGATGGTGGAACAGAAGACATTTTTCACGGCATCAACTCGAAAAAAGCTAGCGCTAAGCTCCACCGCTCCCTGTGGGAAAAGGCAACCTCTAAGCTCGACATCCTTAACAGAGCCTATCGATTAGAGGATCTAAGGACCCCTCCAAACAACAAGTTAGAGAAGCTTGTAGGAGACCTCGAGGGCCAATACAGTATTAGGATTAATAACCAGTATAGGATTATTTTTTACTGGAGCTCCAGTAAAAATGAGGCCTCTGAAGTTAAGATAGTTGACCATCATTAGGAGTAAACATGTTGCCAAAACGAAGAAAACCTACTTCTCCTGGAAAAATTCTGCTAGAGGAATTCTTGATCCCCCTGGAAATTTCTCAATCTGAGTTTGCCTTGCATCTAAAAGGCTCATGGACTCAACCAAAATTAAGCGCTATTATTCACGGGAAGCGTTCCATTACAGAAGCGATTGCATTAGATTTTGCCGACGCCCTAGGAACATCTCCTGAATTTTGGATCGGCCTACAGTCAGACGTCCATTTATGGGAGGCAAGCCAAAAGCGAAGAAAAATTCCCCCCATTCAAAAGCCTAGGACTAGAAAAAGATCTGGCAAATCCCGATCGACCTCTACCTAAATACTATTTCTAGGGCGTGTAATTCCTTAGATCTCCCACAGAGAGCTCCATTTGAAGATGAGGAACAGGATGCCAGTCGGCAATAAACTCTCCTATCACCTGGAATCCCACTTTCTTATAGACATGGATGGCACGAGCATTTGTTGCTTCAGGGTCGATCAAGACCTTTTTCACATGAGAAAAATGGCTCAATAGAAACTGCTGGATCATCGGAACAGCAAGGCCTCTGCCTAAAAATTTCAAGTCACAAATAAACAGATCTAGAGTAATTGCATCAGCACCTTCGGGGGACGTGATCAGAAAGGCAAATGGGATCTCATCCTTATACCCAACCCAATAGCTGGTGTCCGACTCTCCATGAAAGAACTTTTCAAGTCCATCAAGAGTGTTTTGAAGCCCCACTCCGTGAAGCCATTCGCGAATATGTTCCTGCTCCAGCCACCGATGGATCAGCTCTCTTTGGGAAACATTTGCAGGGGAAAAAATTAACATTCGTACCTCACCGAGACACGATTTTGAAGTCAATAACCGAAGAAAGAGGAATATACCCCTCATAGAGATGAAAGAATTTTGAAGTTCCACCAGGGTTCTTCTCGAGTTCCAGTTTCCCTACCAATTTCTCAGTCTCAATTTTCAAGATCACAAACTTTTGTGCATCAGACCAGTATTTCTTGAGGATTTTTTCCAACTGGTCTTCTCTTGATAAATGAATAAAGAGGTCATCCATTGGCGGCAACGAAACAACCTCTCTATTTTGGCTTGCCTCCCAATTTTCAAGGGAAAGGATTTTAAAAAGATGTGCTGGTGTTTCATTTTTCATAGAAAAAATGCACCCCCTTCCCTTATTGAGCTAATGAAAATCGATCGTTTCAACGATGCTGCGTGTGTAGGAGGTGAGGTCACAGGCGCACCCTTCCGTAATCACGCTGCACATCACAAGGCTTGCAAAATGGTTGTGCGTGAAGATGTGTACATCCCCTACGAACTTCAGATTCTCCTCATCGAGCTTGCAAACGAGCCGATAGCGAGCTCCCCTCTCTTTGGCAAGGCTTGGAAGGGAATAGACTTTCCACTCCTCATCCTCTCCAAGCACCTCAAACATTTCGGTCAACTTCTCTTTAAGCGCTGCAGAAATATCCACTAGGCTTTCTTCCGAGGGATCTTCGATAGGATATTTGCCGAAGAGCACGATTTTTGTATCTTGCTCAAAATCACTCTCTGCAAAAATAGTGAAGTTGATTCCAGAGGGATAGTGGTTGAGGTCAAGAGTTTTGATGAGGTTCGCAGGAAGGGTCATTGACAACCTCGCCTCCTCATCAGAAAACTCGCTGGCAAATCCAGAAATTCCAAAACAAAGCATCAGAGTCAGTAGCAGTCTACGCATAAGTCATTCTCCATGGGTTGGTTGTACCCCTCATAGCTATCTAGCTCTCCTCGTATAAGCCCATTTCAAGGCGCATCTTTCGAGCTTTACTCCGGAAGCCAACTCTTCTGAGTTGGCCTCGTCGCTCATCTCTAAATCTGCCTCCTTGAAAGAACTCCTCCGAGGAGAGCTAGACAGCTATCAGGAGTTGAAGATGCACAATATGAATTTTTTTTAGAAAAAGGTCAATCTTTGAAAGAGATTGAGTGGAGGAGGGTTTTCATGAGGGTCGTGACCTTTGCATCGTCGTAGAGCTCACTGTCTTTTTTCATCAGACCAACTGATATTCCGTAACCATCATAGACGAAGAAATAGTCGTAGATATAGAGGGGCTCGGAGTTTGTCTCCGAGAGCACAAGGGCGCGAACTTTGCATTTGCTCACTTCAAGTCCGTTCACATGAAGATGTTTGAACTCTAATCCTTCGAAGATGATCTTCTCATCTTCATCCGTCAGTGCCCGGTGGAAGTGGTCTGTCAAGTCTTTGTACTCGCTATATCTCTCGACTTCCACAACAAGAACACTTTCGTTCGGCGCTGAGAACTCATACCACCAAATCCCATCATCCTGGTCAAATTTGCTTTCTTCTTCATTCAGGACAAACCCTTCAGGAACCTCAAGGGTCATATTCGTGTGAGGATCGATAAAGGGAGATGCAAATCCGCCGATTGTCAATGAGAGTGCTGTGATGAGAAAATAAAAGACGCGCATGTAACCACCCTTTAGGAGGAAATGCGGTTACCAAGATTTGAACTTGGGACCTCAACATTATCAGTGTTGCGCTCTAACCAACTGAGCTATAACCGCGAAAAAACTATGGAGGCTAGGAGAGTCGAACTCCTGACCTTCTGAATGCAAATCAGACGCTCTACCAACTAAGCTAAGCCCCCACAGAAGAAACCAGGATACACAATTCACTGGTTTTCTGGCAATTCACTGTTTCAGTTTTCCGAAACCGTGTTCGCGGTACCAGGCCTCCGGGTCTCTTTTGAACCCTTCGACCATCACTGGTAAGGTGTTTTTTAACACATGGATGGGCTCCCATCCAAGAATTTTTTTTGCTTTCGCCACATCCACTGGATAGTGGTCATCCGCCAGATCGATCATCCAGGGCTGAATAAACCCTTTCTTCCCCGGAATAAGTCCCTGGAGATAAGCCCCCACTTTTGCCATCCACTTGGGGATCCGGAGGGTGGGCCACTTTTTCCCATGGATGAGCATTCCCATCTCATCCTGGAGCTCTCTATAGGAGAGGTGCTCAGGCTCACCTAGGATGAAGAGCTCGTCATGGCTAAGCGTATTTCTTTTCTCCACGATGAGCTGGATCGCCCGCACTAGGTCGTCCATATGGAGAAAAGTGGCTCCATGTTGGGGATTGCCCGGAAAAAAATGGCTCTCAAGTTGTTTTTCATAAATGCGTACGATCTGCTGAGATAGGGGGATTGAGTGGCACCCATCATCATAGATCCCAGCAATCCGAAGCATCACGCTCCTTGCTGGACTTTTTCTCTCTAAAATCAAATTTTCTGTTTTCACCTTGGAGAGAGGATACTCCCATTTGGCGTTGACAACGGAGTCTTCATCGAGCTTTGCGCCAAGGGGGGCCGGATTATAGACGAGCATGGTGCTCGAAAAGACAAACTGATCAAGGGTAAAATCGGCAAGGGCGTCAAGGAGGTTCTGGGTCCCCTGGATAGTGATTTGTTCATACTTCTCCCACTGTCCTCCGCTAAAGGTATAGTAGGCAGCTAGGTGGATGACGGAGGCGATCTTCTCTCCATATTTCTCTCGCACCTTTGCAAGAGAGTCTTTCACATTTTCAGCTGAGCTGATGTCGGTGAATAAAAAGTCGATCTTATCTTTGAGAGCTTCCGACTCGGCAATATCAAGTCCAACGACTTGGTAGTCATTTGCAAATTTGAGAGCGACGCTTTTTCCGATGCGCCCACTAACACCGGTCACAAGGAGTACAGGTTTATTGCTGTTCATCCCCCTCTTTTAAAAAGAATGCTATGTATAATGCAAGGAGATATGTTGAGGCGGATTTTTTTTGGTTTTTCTATCGAGGCTCCCTGGCCCTCTTCTTACCCAGAGGGACGGCTAGTAACCGAAGAGGTGCGCCACGTCACTTTGGCCTTCTTGGGGAACGTGGAGTTTGCAAAATTGGAAGAAGCTCTGGAGAGCATTCCCCTCCCCAATTTTCCCATTGGTCCCGTTGGCACTTCCGATAAGCTTCTGTTTCTTCCAGAAAAAACTCCGAGAGTGGTCGCCCACCATGTTTATTGGCTAAGTGGAGAAGGAAACTTAAGCACCTATCATGAGCAACTTCTTGGTTGGCTTGAGGGGATCGGGTACTCTGTGGACAGGCGCCCCCTCCTACCCCATGTCACCGTAGCGCGGGCTCCTTTTGATCAAGATGAGTGGGAAAAATCTTTTGCCCCTTTACCGATGAGGGTCTCAGGAGTTCATCTTTACGAGAGTCTCGGCAACCTTACCTACGAATCGATTTGGGAAAGGCCATTTCTTCAGCCTTTTGAGGAGTTCGAGCACACGGCTGACATTGCCTTCCATGTACGAGGAAAGACGGAGCAAGAGCTCTATGTCCATGCAGCCCTTGCTCTTGGTTTTCATTTCCCTCCGTTTCTTACCTTCTTCGAAGAAAGGGAGATCCAGGATCACAATGATGTGATTTATGCGCTCAACCAGATGCTCTCGCGATGTGATTTGGAGATGGGCTGTCCCTTTAAAGCGGTCAGCTATCATGGAAAGATTGAAAGTGAAGAAAACCTACTCAACTGGGAGATGGTGGTCGATGTCTAAGTTAAAAAAAATTGGGCCTGCTACCTACCTTCTCGAGAAGGGACCTGGGATGAATGTCCCAGGTCTCATCATCGCGACCGAGGAGCTCATTCATGGGATCGATTTTGAAAGGCCGCTCGAGCAGGTGAAAAATGTGGCCTACTTGAATGGGATCGTCGGATATAGCATTGCCATGCCCGATATCCATTGGGGATACGG
>Ga0180437_10002615_pt1 | contig 28324 bp, 16 predicted proteins | sample SS_ome_4_FD_132410 | JGI IMG/M metagenome (GOLD analysis project Ga0180437, IMG submission 132410) | Hypersaline lake sediment archaeal communities from the Salton Sea, California, USA - SS_3_D_1 metaG | ecosystem: Environmental > Aquatic > Non-marine Saline and Alkaline > Hypersaline >...
AAAACATCAAATTTAGGTTCTCCAGTACCTGCGGCAAAATCTTCAATACGAATTGGATTAAGATAATCAACAGAAATATTCAGCCACTTTTTTATTTCTTGATCTAACAAACGAAGGTCTGTTATTAAATCTAAATTAACATAACTATTGACTTTAAATTCTCTGCCCTGAAAGGTTGTAATATTAGAGTCACCAAAATTATCACCAGTTGCACTAACTTGAGTATTTTCAACCCCATAATAAGGATTTAAACTACATAAAAAAGGATAAACATTAGTACTATAATTAAAAGTTTGCTCACTTATAGCTTCCCCAAAAGGTGTTTGCACAATCACATGTGAGCCATCCTTGGCCCCAGTACGACTGCTAATAACTTCTTCTGTCAAAGCTTGGGTATAAAGAGCAAATTGATCCAATGAACCAATAAATTCATTATTACCTATTGAGGCATAACCAAAATTACCTTTTTGCATGATTCTACGGCCAGCCATGGCTGGATCTGCATATTCAGATTTATTGCCATTAACGTATAAGTTTAAAGCCTGACCATCAAAAACAGCTGCGATATAATTCCATTGATCAGCTGTTAAATTGTCCACTGCTATTTCATTATAAAAAACTGTACCTGTCTCATTATCTTCGTCAGCTAAATAAACTTGGAAGCAAAGGCCAGTGGTCCCATCAGCATTACAATCCATAATACCAAGATTAAGCAGGCTTGATTCATAAATCTTATTAACCAAAGTAGCATCAATAGCATGGATATTAAACCAAATCTGAGGAATCTTAACCCAAGTCTCAATAGTTACTTCCTTTTGATAAACTGAAGTAGGATTATCTGTTATTATTATTGAATTATTATTTTCAAAATTAATTGCCCGGCCATACACACCTTCATTAATTCTAAAACTAATGGTAGGATCTTCAATTGCCAAGCCACTAAAACTATTAGGTGATGAATCAGTTATCTGTCCGCCAATACCATCAAAATTTAATAACAATACCTGTCCATTATTTAAACCTATTCTAGACCGAACTTCTTCTTCTGTTAAAACCCGGTCATATAAAGTAAAATTATCAATTACCCCATTGAAAAAATCAAGATAAGCACCATTGTTTTTAGCACCTAATAAAATACTAGTTTGCGCAAAATCAGCTAAAAAGCCGGTTGGACTTGTATTAGTACTATCCAAATTACCATTGGTCACATAATAAAATTTGCGACCATCAACATATATTAAATATTTTTCACTGTCATATGTATAAACTAAATGATGCCAAGTATTTTGTTTTAATACAGGCACAACAGTGACATTGTTTATTGCTGGTGATCCAGCAATATTTTCAGTAATCCTAATTTTGCCAGTCTCCCCATCTGAAGATATAATCTCAAGCAAGAAAATATTTTGCTCAGTCTTATCAGAAAAACTAAAAATTGTCTGGCTTTGTCCTTCTATAATATCATATGATTTAAACCATAATTCAATACTGCCCTGCTCAAAATTAAAATTCTCTGGATTTAAAATATTAACATAAGAAGAAGAACCATTTAAATAAATTGCTTGGCCAAATCTTTCATTTTCCTTAAACCCGTCAATCATTTCTGCATCAGCTTGATTAAACCTGTCTTCAGCCAAAACCTTGCTTTCTTCCTCAAAATCATAAAATATTTGAGCAAATTCAGGGATAAAACTCAAACTTTCATCAATAAGTGGTAGGGTTTGAGCCTCAGCCTGCACACCCTTAGGCACAACTACCTGGATCATGGTATCTGTCCAGGAATTTGGGCAATCAGCTAATTGCGCTGGCACATCATCAAAAAGAACTTGACTGTCTTTTGGGCTATCCCCGAAATTATAACCATAAACAGTCACATAAGCATTAACATCTGGATGGAATAAACCATTATCCGGATGAATATAATCAATCACTGGTGTATTTAAATCAACAATCAATCTGCTTTTACCTTTAGCTTCTTCTGCTGCTAATTCTGGTTCAGCTACTACATAAACCAAACCTTGATTTGGCGGATTAGGTGTGGCTACCTGCTTATAATCAATTCGGCCATCAGCTGGATCAAGGTCATCTTCTGAAATAAATGCAGTGCCTCTAACATCATCTGCCAGAGCATCTTCAATCTGGCCGTCAGAATATTCTTTATACCAATCCCAATCATAAGTAGCTCCATTTAATATATTACAATAAGGACCAATACCTATTGCTAAATAATCCTGATAATCTCCTTCAATATCTAAAGTTGCTTCTTTCGGGGAAAGAATAACTTTTTCAATGGTGCATTCCTCGATTGAATCCTGAACTTTAAAAAACCAGCTAAAATTACCACCTGGCCGATTGTCATAATCTCCGTCCAGCCAAATACCACGCAAAGATTTTATGCCAGCTGCTCCGCTTTCCAAAGTCACTTGATACCATCTATCTGCATCTAATAAAGCATCTGGCACATCTGGATAATAAATAAAACCAATAGCATTATTATCATCATCAGGAATATAATCAATATTAGTACTTGTAATAGCCCCACTACAATCAGCTGACTTAAAACCAGGATCAGCTGGATCTTCTAAATTACAAGCTTGTAAAATTATAGTGGCCTCACTTAGTGTTAAAGTATTTATAGGCTGATTAAACCTGGCTGAAACTAAAGCATTAACACAATTAGACTCTGAATTATTCTGAGGTGAAGGGCTTTGGGTATTGCCTTCACATATATCATATTGAATAACTTGAGGTGGCCCTAATTGATCAGACAAAGTGCCAGTAGTAAATGACCAGCCATAAGTACATTCTGTAACTTCTGCAGCTGGGGCTTCACATTCTTCTGGCAATTGACAAATCCCGTCTTTTTCACAACAGATTTCCGGCGCCACACACATTTCCCTGTCCAAACGACAATCACCCACAGTAAACGGATAACCATTAGAAACTATGCCATCATCTCCTCTAACAATTTTCACATCACCTGTTTGTGCATCAATCGGTACAGTAACACCACTAATGCCACCCGCTGCCCAATTAACAAAATCTGCTTCTGCCCCAGGAAAAAGCACTTTACTATTACCGCCTACTAAATCCTCCAGACCAAAATATTCACCCCAAATTTCAATCCCACCAGTATTTATTGGTGCCTGATCAGGTATAATACCACAAATACCTGGCCGTAAAGGGCAAGAAGTTGGATTATTGGCACAAACTTCAAATGGCATAGTATTAGCAGCCCACAAATCAGCACTTGTTCTTAAAGTAATCTCTGTATTTCCTATAGACATCCCTGTACCGCTAGGTACTTTAATAACCACTTTATCGTCTTGCCAATAATCAGTACAATACTCAGGCGGAATAAATGCTTGGGTCCATAGCCACTTATTTTCTTCTCCATTGTCAAAAAATACAGTCCCTGGATCTGTGCCAAAATTTTCACCAATTATTGTTACATATGTTCCATAAGGTCCTTTGCTCGGCTCCCCTGGATCTCCTGGTGGCTCTATTCGAGTAATAACTGGTAAATCTGGAGAAGGCATAACTAAAAAACTCAAGGGATTACTATTTTCTTCACCCACGACTACTTGTACTTCATAAGGCGTTTGTTCATTACCAGGTAATTCTAATAAAGGTATTGTTGGCCAAGTATCTTGAGTGCTACCAATAGAAACCTGAGACCAATACCAATTAGCTTTATTGCCCATTTCTAAACCACCAATGACAACTGAATGATTATCCGGATCAGTTTGAAAATCAGCCATTGAACCAAAATTCTTACCAAGCAACCTAACACCTGTATAATACGAGCCAAACAAAGGATTAATAGAACATAACCCTGGCCTTTCAGTTGTATTAACAGTAAAAGTTTGCCAAGTTGCTTCTTTATTATCAACATTAATAAGTTTAATAGTATAACCCCCTTCAGCAACATTAGGGATAGTAATAACTACTTGATCATCATTCCAAAAATCACTGCTCTGACATTCCACGGGAAAAGGTGCTTCTGTTTCCACTAAACCACTATCAATAAAATAAACCTTAGTATTATCATTAATATCTTCACCAAAACCCTGGCCAAAAATTGTCACAAAATTACCTGGTGCACCATTAGGATATTTAACGTCGCTAATTACTGGTAAATACTGGCAAGTACAACCTGCTACATCAGAACAATATATTACTGCCGGGTCACCGCACAAATCGTCATTTGCCTGACATTCAGCTAAAAGCTCATCATCATCACAAGATGAACCAATCCCCCGTGGCTGGCAAGTACAAGGTGTTAAACTAGTATCGCAAAACAAACCTGCCTGACAACCAGCGTCAAAACAACCACCAAAACATTCTTCACCTACCTCGCCTAAACAATCGCTTTCAGCAGAACACAAATATTGTGCTCCGGCAGGAATACAACAACCTGACAAACAATCTGTATCAGCTGTGGCTGGATCACAAGTAATATCAACCCAGCGAGGATTAGAATTACCTTCTGGAAAACCAAGAAAATTATTCAAATAAGCATTGCCTGAACTGGTTAAAGGTACTGTAGTTTGCACTACTTCAGTTGTATAACTGCCTTGAGTGGCTATTTCATTATTATAAGTAACAAGATCAACAGTTGGTTCAAAATCAGCAAATTTAATCCAACGCTCATCACCTGTACTAGCCTGATAAATTTCATTATCAGTAAAAGGATCTGGCCCGTCTAAAATACAAATTAAACTAGGTGCTGTGGAAATTTCATTGGTGTTTAAACGATAAACATCTTGCGGATCAGTCATGCCCCAAAGTTTGTTTTCTGAAGACATGGAATCAAATTCAGCAATAACCCTATAATCTTTATAACCTGGCGGGTCATCCAATATTAAATCTGCAGGCGCTTTAATAGTAATTACCTTAAGGTCACTATTCGGGTATGGCACAAACCAATCTTCATCACGACAACTTAAAATTAAACTAGGATCTACTTCAAATTCATTGCCTGAACTATCTTTAAAATATAATCTTTTAGTGCTTGGATTAGCAGCTATATTGCCGCCTAAAATAGTAATAGTTTGCAAAGGTCCGCCAGCAGCCGGATCCAAACATAGCCACGGTTCATTATAATTATCCGCATTTGTATCTGTTTCAGGATTTGGACATTGCGCAAAAGGATAATAGCCACCAAAAGGACAAGTCGGATCAACTTTTTTACAACCAGTCCAGCAAGTATTTTCACATCTTTCAATATAAGAACAAAGATCAGCATCAGGCGGACAAGACCTGGTTTCCCCAGTAGTACATTCATTGCATGGTTCACCAACTACGCCTGTAGCTTCCAGCAAAGCATTAATAACAAAACTGGCTATGGCATAAGCTGATAAAATAATAACTAACCCAATAGCAGCTGATAGTAAAGTCTTTTTAGCTGTATCAATTTTTTCTGGCACTCCGCCAGAAGTCATCCATAAAAAACCAGCATAAACCACTATTGCCACTGCTAATATTCCTAATAAGCCCAAAGCTGCCCGAATAATTTTGGCAATTGTTACGCGAATATCTTGGGTACCCAAACCAGTGCCAGTGCCATACTCAATACCCACATCCAAATCAACAGCCAAAACTGGCATAACAATCACAAACAAAGCCACAAGACTAATTAAGCTTATTAAAATTATTTTTTTATTTTTTGTTACCAACCGTAACATATTATAAATAATAAACTAAATTTAAAAACTAAAAGAAATCGTGCCTGGTAATTCTAATTCAACCAAACCTTGCGGTGAATAAAAATACCATTCTGGAGTGCCTTCTGACATTTCTACCCGAGGAAAACCAACTTCAATAGTAGCTGTTTCAGTAGCACTACTCCCAATTTCAATTATAATGCCATCCCCTACTGTTTGAATAAAAGTATTATAAAAAACTATTTTATTATCTGGACAAGCTAACCAATCATCACCACCAGGCTGATTAATTAAATCACAATCAAGTCCCCCAGCGTTTGTATCATCAATAAATGTAACACTCATGGGTTGTGAAGACTGGGCATAACCCCAGGTATAGCCCACACCCACATTGGGGCCTGCCACATATTTGCCCATAAAATTTATCAAATAATATTTTTGGGCAGACTGACTATAATATAAAAGACTAACTATGCGATCTGTATCCAACATTTGGGCAAACACGCCGCCATGTTCATAAATTCCTGCATGATTACTAACATAATTATAAAAATAAGTTGCCGTATTATTAGCGTCAGACAAACCAAAAGCAGAAAAATTAAATAATTTATTAACTCCCTGATCATCATAACTTAAAACTAAATCACCAAAAGAATCATAATCAGAACTTGTTAAATCACAAGTTGGAAAAGGACCTGACCAAGGACTACCTTCTTCATACTGGCCTGGCACAGCTCCTTCTAAACGTACACAACCAGGACCTGAACAAGGATTATAACAATTTTGCGTATTATCTTTTATGCCTGAACCTGCCCTAATGCCAAATTGTAAATATTCTCCTAATGGAGCATGAAATATATTAATTAAAGTCTGGTTACTACTAATACTATTACCTAACCAGTAGCCATAACCGCCTGCTGGATAACCAGCTGCCACTAAATCTGCTGGGTCTGGCTGAACTAAACTTAAATATTCTTTACCATCATTATAACCACTGTCAGGTTTAATCGTGCTAGACATTAAGACTTTATCAAACTTAATTTCAAAACTATCAGACGGACTAACCCCAACATCACCTGTGCCAGGATAACGGGAAATTATTTCTGGTGGGACTAGGTCAATTATGTCATTGGTCTGAAAATCCCATAAATAATTATCAGTGGCTGGGCCGTCTGACTCATCATTTTTATTACCATCTAAAGAATTATCAGCCATATCAACTACACCATCATAAGGAAAAGCTGCAAACGAACTATTAGGTGCTAAACTAGCAGCTTTTAATAAAGCAAACACTTCTTCATTGGCTGGCAAACAATAAACATCATCACCGCAAGTATTTTGGCCACAAAGGTCATTAGACACAAATTCCACTGTTGTATAATTATTGCTATATAAAAATTCGCCGGCAATAAAATAAGTTTCTTCTGTTGGTTCATATTCTTTAATATAAACATGCAAATCATCAAAAGATTCAGGCATTAAATTACCTACTTTACCGTCACCATCAACAACTACAATACCACCAATAGTCATTGGATTAATCGCTTCATTAAAATCCGCCCTAATAATTGTATTTCTTGGCACCTCTTCATATTGAATTGGTATAACCCTGACTACTTGCGGCGGGGTTATATCAATTACATTAGAAACCTCAAAACTCCATTCATAACCGCCATAATTACCAAAAACACCACTACCATCAAGAGCTTGAGTAATATTATTAGTCAATTCCACTGTATAAAATACTGAAACTTCAGCACTACCTAATAATGTTTGAGGTTTAAAAACAAAAGTTCTTTGGTCTGCTGTAACATAAGCTTTGACATCATCCACTAATTCCTGATTTGGATCATTAGTTTTATAAATTTTCACGCTATCAAGATTAATCAAATCATCAGCCTCAATCACACTAGCTATATCTATTTCTGGTTTAAAAGTAACTACAATACTAGTATTACGAGGAATATTAAAAGCATTACGCGGCGGATAATGATTTTCAATTGGACCAGCTCCTAAAGCACCGCCACCAGCACCATAACCAGCCACTTCACCAGGATACAAAGACACCCCAGTTGATTGTAATAACCAGTTTATTACAAAAGAGGCTATGGAAAACGCACTTAAAATTATTAATAAACCAATAAAAGCATTAATTAAAATCTTTTTGGCTTTTTCTACTTTTTCAGGGTTACCTGCTGAAGTCATATATGAAAATCCGGCATAAACAATGATAGCCACAGCTATTATGCCTAATAAGCCTAAAGCTGCTCTGATTAATCGCGCAGCAGTAATCCTAATATCTGTTGTACCAAGCCCTGTTCCTACACCATACTCCAAACCAACATCTAATTCTACAGCCAAAACTGGCGCAGCAAACAAAAAAACTGCCAAGATTAAAATAACTATCAATAAAACTTTGGCAGTTAAGCTGACAAACTTTTTACTTTTTTGCTCCTGGTATTCAGGGTGAACCAAGAGTTTTTTAATACGCATGGGAATATATTTTAGTATGGTCTTATTGGTTTATTTCCTGCTCCACTATTTTCTTAACAATACTACCGTCTGCCTGACCTTTTAACTCCTGCATTACAGCAGCCATTAATTTACCTATATTATCAGTTTCTAATTCTTTAATTTTTGTTTTTACTACTTGTTGAATCTGCTCTTCAGATAATTGCTCTGGCAAATATTTTGCAATAATTTCTAATTCTTGTTTTTCTTTATCCACTAATTCTTGACGATTGGCTTTTTCATAATCTGTAATTGCTTCTTTTCTTTTCTTGCTTTCACTTTTTAAAACTTTAATTACATCTTCGTCGTTCAACTCATCTTTTTTGGCAATCTGAGCATTTTTTAAAGCAGCTTTAATCATGCGTAATACTGATACTACGCTTTGTTTTTTATCTTTGAAAGCTTGCTGAAAATCATACTCAATTTGCTCTAAAATATTCATCAATTTATTCTTCCTTTAATTTGCCAATTTTTTTTAAATATTCTTTTTGAGCTTTAATTTTTGCTCTTCTTAAAGCTAATCGCTTAACTAAATTTTTATTTGGTTCTTTGGTTAAAAAGCGAATCTTTTTTACTTGGAGTAATTTCCCGCTTTGCATAATCCTTTTATTAAACCGTCTAAGCATGCTCTCAAAAGTCTCCCCTTTTTTACGTTTGGTCTCCACCATAAATTATTCACATCTCCCTTCTAAATTTAATTTAATAATAACAATAATTTCCTATTTAGTCAAATTAAAAAACTCAACTAATTAGCCTAAGTTAGTCTAATTACTCAATTATGTCAATAAATATACTTAATTAATTCCTAACCTTTTTTTTACTTCTTTAATCGCTTTATTATAATTGATTGTTTCTTGAACACCGCCTTCCATATCACGTAATAAAATTGTTTCTTCTGAAAGTTCTTTTTGACCTAAGATTAAAGTAAATTTTACTCCTAGCTTATTAGCAATGTCTAATTGGTTTTTTAAACCATCCTTAGAAAAACATTCTGCGACTTTAATCCCTTCTTCTCTTAAATTCTCATATAAAACCAAACATTTTCTTTTAGCAGCTTCACCTAATTGCGCAATCAAAATATCAGGGGCTTCTTTTTCTGGCACTTCAATTTCAGCTTCTTTAAGCTGTAAAATTGTTCTTTCTATTCCTATGGCCACCCCAACTGCTGGGGTTGGTCTCCCACCCAACATTTCAATTAAATTATCATAACGCCCTCCTCCTCCAATCGCATTTTGAGCTTTTTTGCCTTCAGAAACTGGCCAGATTTCAAAAACAGTCTTAGTATAATAATCCAAACCTCTAACCAATCTTGGGTTTAAATTATAAGGAATTTCTGGCTCATCTAAAAATTCTAAAACTTTAACAAAATGATTTTTACATTCATCACACAACCAGTCAACTATTTGCGGAGCATCTTCACTAATAGCAATGCATTTCTCTTCTTTGCAATCTAATAAACGCAACGGGTTTTTAGTCAGTCTTTCTTTACAATCATCACATAAATGTGTTTTTTGAGTTTTATAATAATTTACTAATTGAATCTTATACTCTTTGCGACACTCTGCACAGCCAATACTATTTATTTGAATATTTACATCTAAACCTAATTCTTTAAAAAAATTATAACTTAAAATAACCATCTGAGCATCTAAAACAGGATGCAAATCACCCATAGCTTCAAAGCCAAACTGATTAAATTGTCTATATCTGCCTGACTGAGGCCGATCATAACGAAACATTGGACCAATGTAAAATAATTTTACTGGCTGAGGTAAATTTAACATGCCATGATTAATATAGGCTCTAGCTACCTGAGCTGTTGCTTCAGGACGCAAACTTACATTATCCCCACCACGATCTTCAAAAGAAAACATTTCTTTAGCTACAATATCAGTTTCTTTACCAACTGATCTGATAAACAAACTTGTTTCTTCTAAATATGGCAAATCAATCCTACCAAAACTATAATCCCGAGCAAGCAAATTAATTTTTTCTCTAATTAAATCCCAATATTTTTGTTCAGTTGGTAAAATATCTTTAAACCCTCTTAATAATTGAGGTGTTTTTTTTGAGACTATAAAAGTCTTAACTTTAGCACTAGTTTTTTTCTTTTTTGCTGTTTTTTTCTTTGCAGTTGCCTTTACCTTAGAGACTGGTTTTCTCTTTTTAGTAGGTTTAGCCGGTTTTTTAGTCTTAATAGACCCCTTTGGGGTTGTTTTCTTTTTTTTAGGTCTGGGCATATATTTAGATAATAGCTTATGGTTTATGGCAAATGGCTTATGGTTTTATGCCATACGCTATTTGCTATTAGCCACCCGCCAAATTAAAAATTATATTCTGGACTTTCAAAAATTGTTATTTTATCAAATGGCCAACCTCTAACCCAAGCTCTACCAATAATTAATCTGCGAGGCACTGGTCCAAATCGCCTTGAATCTAAGCTGGCATCTCTATTATCACCCAAAACAAAATATTCATCTGCTTCTAAAATGAATTCAGTTTTACCTAAATGCGGCGTCTCAATATCTTCCAATAAATAAACATCTTCATCTAAAATTAGGCCATTAGGGTATTGTTCATTAAATATATATATCTCTCCTTCTTTAATTTTAATTTTTTCATTAGGTAAACCAATTATCCTTTTTATAAAATATTGACTAGGATCTTTAGGATAACGAAAAACAATAATATCACCGCGTTGAGGATCATTAAAACGATAGCCAATTTCATTAATAATTAAATATTCATGATCATGAAAGCTTGGTTCCATTGAAGCACCTTTAACATAAAAAGGCTGGATTAAAAAATATCTGACTGGAATAATTATTGCTAAAGAAATTATTACAACCTTAACTATTTCAACAAAAAACTCACTCACTGTTTTCCACAGAGAATCATAAGTTGAATTAGTCTTCCAATCAAACTGATCTTCATTCCTATTAAAAATGTCTTTCATCATTGTTTTTAAAAATAATTAATATTTAAAAAAATTTGATTAAAAAAAAGATTATAAAAAGTATAGCATAAAAAATCAAGTAAGGCAAATTTTAAAATCGTTGATTTTTTTCTGATTTTCTGTTTAAATATAAATATAAAAAAGTAAGGCACTTACTTTCTTAATTTTGTATTTATTTAAATCATGGAACTGCCAAAAATCGATTTTATAAATAATCCTTTTGCCAAAAAAGAAAAAAGAAAAAAGAAATTTTATTCAAAATTATTATTTTATCCAATAATTTTTTGTTTGATTTTTATTCTTATTTTTTCCTTTCAAGTAATTTTGTCAGAGGATACTTTTATAGAAACTTTTGAAAAAATTAATATTTTTAATAATTATGGTTTTGGCTTAAGTCAAGATAAATTATTAGCCGGAGAAACAGAAGACCGAATTAATATCTTATTATTAGGCATGGGTGGCGAAGGCCATCCTGGCCCTTATTTAACTGATACTATTATCCTTGTTTCCCTACAACCTTCAACCAGTAAGGTTACCATGATGTCTATTCCTCGTGATTTATCAATTCCCATCCCTGGTTATGGTTGGAAAAAAATAAATAATGCTAATCATTTCGGGGAAATGGAAGAAAAAGATAGTGGCCCAGAATTTGCTGCTCAAGTTATTGGTGATATCTTTGATCAACCAATTCATTATTATGTCAGAGCTGATTTTTCTGGTTTTGAAAAAGCTATTAATGAATTAGGCGGGATAAAAATCTATGTAGATAATAGTTTTACTGATTATCAATTCCCTACTGATGAATTTGGTTATCAAACAGTTTCTTTTGAACAAGGCTGGCAAAAAATGGATGGTCAAACTGCTCTTGCCTTTGCTCGTTCCCGTCATGGTACTAATGGTGAAAACTCTGACTTTGCTAGAAGTAAAAGGCAGCAAAAAGTATTAGAAGCCATAAAAGAAAAAGCTTTATCGTTTACTACTTTTTTAAGCTATCGTAAAATCACTAACTTGTATGATCTATATAAGGAACATGTTAAAACAAACCTCCAGGCTTGGGAAATGTATAAATTTGCTAAAATGGCTAAAAAAATTGAATCAACTAATATAAATAATATTGTTTTAGATAATGGCACAACTGGACCACTTTATGAAACAAATATTAATGGCGCCTATCTGCTCTTACCTAAAGACATGAGTTTTTATCAACTCCAGCAAATAGTTAAATATGCTTTTGAACCTAGTAATCAAGTTAAAATACAAGAACCAATAAAAGTAGAGGTGCAAAACGGCACTAAAATAACTGGTTTAGCTTACCAAACCTCACTTCAATTAAAAAACAAAGGTTTTAAAGTAATAAAAATTGGCAATGCTGACCAACAAAATCAGGCCAATACCATTATCTATGACCTAACTGACGGCCAGTTGCCAGATGAATTAACCAAACTCAAAGAACTTATAAATACTAATAATATTTCTCGCGATAAAGACTCTTTAACTAATTATACTTCTGGTATAGATTTTCTAATTATTTTAGGTCAAGACCAACAATCTTAATCATAGCTCTAAACATATGAAAACCCTCCCAAAAGTAGTTATCATTGGCAGAGCTAATGTTGGTAAATCAACATTATTCAATCGTTTAATTGAAAAACCTAAAGCTTTAATTTCTAAAATAGCCGGGACAACACGTGATATTAATATTGGCCAAGTCTATTGGCAAGGTATTAATTTTGAACTAATTGATACAGGCGGTGTAGAAACAATTTTAACCTCTAAAAAATTAAAAAATCTTACTCCAAAGCCTAATGAAAAATATGCTTTGGAAATCATCCAAAGAACTCATGCAGCTTTAAAAGAGGCTGATTTAATTTTATTTTTAGTAGACATTCAGGCTGGTTTATTGCCGCAAGACAAAGAACTCAATATGGCCTTAAAAAAACTTAATAAAGAAATAATTCTAGTTGCTAATAAAACTGATTCTTTAAAATATGAATCAAAAGCAGCTGAATTTTATAAACTAGGTTTAGCAGAACCAATATTGATCTCAGCTATTAATGGCTTAGGAACTGGAGATCTATTAGATGCCGTTGTACAAAAACTAAAAAAGATCAAAAAAGTCAGAAAAACAGAAAAATTTACTATTACAGATGCTATAAAAATCACTATTCTTGGCAAACCTAATGTTGGTAAATCTTCGCTTTTAAACGCAGTTTTAGGTGAAGATAGGGTAATTGTTTCCCCTACTCCTTTTACTACCCGTGAAGCAATAGACACTTATTTAGAATACAAAAAACAAAATTTTATTATTGTTGATACGGCTGGTGTCCGCAAACAAGCTAAAATTGGTAAGGGCATGGAAAAAACATCTGTTAAAAAAAGCTTAAACAATGCTAAAAAATCAGATATTTGTTTTTTAGTTATTGATCTGGTTAAACCAATTACTTCACAAGATAAAAAACTAAGTAAAATATTATTAGATGCAAAAGTTAATATTGTAATTATTGCCAATAAATGGGATTTAATCCCGGATAAAAATGACAAAATACAAAAAAAATACGAACAATACATTTATTCTCGTTTTCCTTATTTAACCTGGGCACCAATTATTTTTATATCTGCCTTAACTGGAAAAAATGTTCATCGTGTCCTTGATCTTGCCCTTGAAGTAAATCAATCCAGGCAAACTAAAATTCCTGATACTGCTTTAAGCAGATTTTTAAAACAAGCAATAAAAAGACATAGACCAACAAAAGCCAAAGGCATTAAAGCACCTAGGCTTATTGATCTAAGGCAAATTAAAACTAATCCACCTAAATTTCAATTAAGAATAAGTAAAAATGACAGTTTGAGCCCTGCTTATATAAAATACTTAGAAAACGCATTACGTCAAAAATTTAATTTAATGGGCACTCCTTTAAACATTATTATTAAGCAATAATGAAAATTTTAATAATTTACAATCCTCTTTCAGGGAAAAAAAGTCACAAAGACAAACAAATAAAAAATTGGCTGAAAAAATTTGCAGCTGAATTAGAAGTTGATTGGCATTATACTACTTCAGGCTCTTTTGAGAATTCAAATCCTGATCTCTATGACAGAATTTTTGTGGCTGGCGGTGATGGAACAATTAAAGAAGCCGCTTCCTGGATTATTAATAAAAAAAGTGACACTCCTCTGGCAATTATCCCTGTTGGCAGTGCTAATATTTTAGCCTTATCTATAGGAGTACCATTAGATACTAAAAAAGCTATTAAACTTGGTCTAACAAATAAACTTAAAAAAATTGATGTTGGCATTATTAATAACAAACACCACTTTTTAATTGCGGCTGGCTGTGGTTTTGATGCCAAAGTAATTAAAAATACTTCCCGTAAAATGAAAAAAACCTGGGGATGCGTAGCTTATATTGTTAGCATGGTTTTTAGCTTTTTTTCTAGCAAAGCTAATAAATTTTTTATAAAAACTGATAACCAGTCATTAACTGTTAATGCTCAAAGTATTTTTATTTCCAATTTTGCTAAATTTTTTAATTTTAATCTTAACCCTCAAGCGCAAATTAATGATGGATTTTTAAATGTCAGTATTCTAAGTACACTTAATATAAGAGATCTAAGCATTATTCTCCCGCGTTTATTTATGGGAAATTATAAAAAAGATTGGCGCTATCAATATAAAACAGCCAAAGAAATATACATTTTACCTTTTAATAAAAAAACGCCTATTCAAATTGATGGTGAAATTATTGACCTACCTTATTTAGATATTAAAGTTTTACCGCAGGCTTTAAAAATAATTGCTAAAAAATTACCATAAGAGTAAAAAGTTATAAAGTTTAAAAGTAAAAAAATCTTTCCAACTTTATACTTTCTAACTTTTTAAACTAAGTTAATGAAACTAATCATCGGCCTGGGCAATCCAGGCGTAAAATATAATAACACCCGCCATAATATTGGTTTTTCAGCTCTGGATTTTCTCAGAGAACATTTTGATTTGCCTAAATTTAAATTAGACAAAAAATTAAAAGCAGAAATTACTAAAAATAAAAATATTATCTTAGCCAAACCGCTAACTTTTATGAATGAATCTGGTCAGGCAGTAGCTGCCATTAAAAAATATTATAAAATCAAACTATCAGATATTATTGTGCTACATGATGATGTAGATATTCAAGTTGGTAAAATTAAATCAAAAAAAGGCTCTAGTGGCGCAGGTCATAAAGGTATTGCTTCAATTATTAAATATTTAAAATCTAAAAATTTTTGGCAAATAAAAATTGGGGTGGCTAATGAGATGATCAGGAGCAAAATCCCAACTGAAAAATTTGTTTTGCAAAAATTCACCAAAGATGATTTACGCCAAGCCAAAGACTTGCCTGCTAAAACAATAAATATCCTAAATAAAATTATTAAATAAAAAAGAGCCGATAAAACGGCTCTTTTAAATTTAACTAACCAAACCAGCAATAGCGCCTTTAGGAACAACTGGATTAAAAATTTCCAGTTCTCCTGTGCCATTGCAATGGCTACATTTGCGATAAAAAACTTGTTCAGTCTGGCTCCAAACAGTTTTACTACCGTGACAAACAGAACAAGGTTTGGACAAATAAGGGTGTTTAAAAATACCAGTTCCCCTACAAGTCCGGCAATCAACTTCTCTGCCTTGAGCGGTAAAAAACGTGCCAGTGCCATTACAACGCTTGCATTTGAATTCTCGCGGTACCATCCCGTCATCATCACAATGTTCGCAACGATGCCAAGAATGTCCGTAATCTTTAATATAACCTTTATGGTCGCATTTGGGACAATCCTTGCCATTAGTTGTTGGGCCAAGTCCTAATCCAAGTTCTGCTAAAGGAATACCTTCAACAGTTTGTAAAACTATCAATTCACCTTCACCTTCAGAAAAGACTCCAGACAGCCGAGCCAAATCAGAAGTAAAAAAGTTATAAGCTTTTTGTAAATCTTTAAACGCCTCTTCATCACCGCCTAAGTCAGGGTGCAATTCCCTGGCTTTTTGTTTGTAAGCTTTTTTCAAAGCTACTTCAGTAACAGGTAATTCCAGATCAAAATAAACTCGTGCTAATTCACGCGCTTTTTCCATGATTGAACTCATGCCATCCTCCTTTATTAGGCATAAAACGACTAAAAATTAATATTATATCATATCATAAATAATCAATATTGTCAATCAAAAAACTGGCCAATTTTGGCCAGTTTCATCTTTAACTAATTAATCTAAATTCTTTCCATTAAATATTCATGAAAAAATTTGCCTGGGGCATTATTATTTTCTGGATTACTTATATTTTTTTCAATAATTTTAAAATCATTATTATAAAGTTCTTCTATCTCTTTGGCAGTATATAATATGATGGTAAAATCAGGACGTTCAACAAATTTAGCTTCCCCGTCCTTTCGACCGAAACATCTAAGTATTAATTTGCCGCCAACTTTTAAATGATCGGCAATCCCTTTTATATATTGTCTTACTTTATCTTCAGGCAACCCGTGAAGATTCGCCCAGTCAAGAATTAAATCGAATTTTTTATCACCTAAAAAGTCTAGATCTATCGCATCTGCAATAATAAATTCAATTTTGGCGTTTGCCTTTTTGGCATTTTCTTTTGCGTAGCCAATTGCTGTTTTGGATATATCAATACCAATTACATTAAAACCATTCTGGGCTAAATAAATTGACTTTATTCCAGTCCCGCAACCCAAATCTAAAGCTTTACCTGGTTTAACTTTCCCTGCATTAAGCAACTCTCTTAAATAATCTGCCTGAGTTTCTTGCCAAAAAATTTTTTTCAATGGTGTGGCCTTATAAAAATTTTCCCAGTTATATTTATTCATAAGATAATAGTATCACAAAACAAAAACAACCCCAAATTGAGGTTGTATTATTTTTTTGGCTCCGGAGGCAGGCTTCGAACCTGCGACCACCTGGTTAACGGCCAGGCGCTCTGCCAACCCCAAAGGGATCCCTTTGGGACTGAGCTACCCCGGAGCACTAATTTTGGTGGGAACGGAAGGCTTTGAACCTTCGACATCCTGGGTGTAAACCAGGCACTCTCCCATCTGAGTTACGCTCCCACGATTTTAATTTTTTTGGTGGGCCTGAAGGGATTTCAACCCCTGCCTTCCGGTTATGAGCCGGTGGCTCTAAGCAATTGAGCTACAGGCCCTTTTTTATTTTTGGTGCGGGTAGAGGGATTCGAACCCCCACGCTAGGCACTTGATCCTAAATCAAGCGTGTCTGCCAGTTCCACCATACCCGCACAAGATAATTTTGGAGCGGATGACTGGATTCGAACCAGCGACGTTTTCCCTGGCAAGGAAACATTCTTCCACTGAATTACATCCGCCCATAAATTTTTTGGGACCGGTGAAGGGACTTGAACCCCCAACCCGCAGGGTAGAAACCTGCTGCTCTCTCCATTGAGCTACACCGGCACCTTATTGATTTTTGGCGGAAGTGACGGGATTTGTCCCAAAGGGATCCCGTTGGGAAACCCGTGGCCCCATGCGTGACAGGCATGTACTCTATCCAACCCCAAAGGGATCCCTTTGGGACTGAGCTACACTTTCCCAATATTTTAAATGGGGTGAACGACGGGATTTGAACCCGCAACCACTGGGGTCACGACCCAGTGCTCTGCCATTTGAGCTACATCCACCACATCTTTATTTTGATAGTGATGCTAGGGACCGGAGTTGAACCAGTGACTTTCGGCTCTTCAAACCGACGCTCTACCTCACTGAGCTACCCTAGCACGTAAAAATATTCATCTCCCACAGAGAGGTCCCTGGATTGGTTACCAAGGCAGTCCCAATAAGCTGAACTCCTGTGGTCTTGGACACCCCTGGAGAACACAGCCTTGTGGTCATAACGACAAATATTTTATTTTTGGAGCGGGTTATCGGTTTCGAACCGATGACAACTGACTTGGTAGGTCAGCGTTCTGCCAACCCCAAAGGGGTCCCTTTGGGACTGAACTAAACCCGCTCGCTTTTATTTTTTTTGGTGCGGGTGACAGGATTTGAACCTGCGACTTCCTGGTCCCAAACCAGGAGCTCTGCCAGCCTGAGCTACACCCACACGCAAATTTTTGGAGCCACCTGTCGGAATCGAACCAACAACCTACTGATTACAAATCAGTTGCTCTACCTATTGAGCTAAGGTGGCCCACTTAAATCAAAGAACTTTTGGAACTGATGAGAGGATTCGAACCTCCAACCTGCAGATTCGTAATCTGCTGCTCTATCCAATTGAGCTACATCAGTTCAAACTTAATTGCTTGCACTGAGCGTAGTCAAAGGGAGCTACATCAACCATCTTTATTTTTTATTTGGTAGCTGGGGCGGGATTTGAACCCACGACCTTCAGGTTATGAGCCTGACGGGCTGCCACTGCCCTACCCAGCTCCAAACTTGATTATTAAGGAAATGCCAGGAGCAGGGATTGAACCTGCGACCACTCGATTATCGGTCGAGGGCTCTACCAACTGAGCTACCCTGGCATAACTTTAATATTTTTATTTTTCAAATCCAAGCGGTAGCGAAGTTGACTCGATTTAGTACTTACTTAACCAACTGCCTGCCCGCCGGAGCTCCGAACAAAGTAAGAAGCGAAGGCAGGAGCTACCCTGGCATAACTTTAACATATTAGATAAAAAGAGCTTGAGCATTAGCCCAAGATTTTATTAATATTCACAATACTACTCACCAGCGTAGAGCTCTTAACACAAGGCTAAGGACCCTAACTTGCGGTGATAATTAACGGAGGAGGGACCGTAACTTTCACCAGCTGGTGAAGTAGAATTCTAAATACTAATTTTTAATTTTCCATATTAAAGCATTATATCAAAAAAAACATCTATTGTCAATAGCATATTAAATTAACTAACACCTTATTAATATAATATGCTATATTATAATATTATGAACACAGACTTAAAATATTGGTTAGCTATTAATCAATTTACAAAAATTGGACCTAACCGTTTTAAAAAATTATATAATTACTTTCCCAATATGCAAGAAGCTTGGCAGGCTTCGAGTTTAAAATTACAAAAAGCCGGTTTAGAAAATAATATTGCTGAAGAATTTTTAATTAAAAGAAACGAGATTAACCCTGATCAAGAATTAAAAAAAATTATTAAAGAAGATATTTCAGTTATCACCATAAATGATACTAATTACCCAAAATTATTAAAAGAAATATTTAACCCGCCAGCTTTATTATATGTTAAAGGGAATATTGATAATTTAAATCAACAATATAATTTAGCAGTAGTAGGCACCAGAAAAATCTCTGCTTATGGCCAGCAAATAACAACTGAACTAATTACTCCTTTAGTAAAAAATGGTTTTATTATTACCAGTGGTTTAGCTTTAGGCATTGATGCTTTAGCCCATCAATCAACTTTACAAGCCCAAGGCAGGACAATTGCTGTTTTAGGTAGTGGCATAGATAAACAAAGTATTTATCCTTCATCTAACCGTTATTTAGCGAATAATATTTTACAAAATAAGGGTACAATAATTTCTGAATTTCCAATTGGCACCCTGCCTTTAAAACAAAATTTTCCTACCAGAAATAGAATAATAGCCGGCTTAACTTTAGGCACCTTAGTTTTAGAAGCTGGCAAAAGATCAGGAGCTTTAATAACAGCTTATTCAGCATTAGAAAATAACAGAGAAGTTTTTGCAGTGCCAGGCCCGATTTATTCTGCAACTTCTCAAGGTCCGCATAAATTAATTCAGCAAGGAGCAAAATTAATTACCAATTACCAAGATGTATTACAAGAATTAAATTTAAATGATGTTAGCACCTATAAAATTGAAAAAGACATAACCCCAGAAAATAAAGAACAAAAAATTATTCTTGCTAATTTAAATTCACAGCCAACTCATATAGATGAATTAATTGAAAAAACAAATCTGCCACCGCAGACAATAAATAGCCAACTTAGTTTAATGGAAATAAAAGGCATGATCAAAAATCTTGGAGCTCAAAACTATATTCTACTCAAATAAAAAAGCCCCGAACCATTTATGATTCGGGGCAATTAATTTTAAGCTTCTCCTACCTTATTAACGACAAACGGTTTACCTTACGCAGAAGCATCTTGGTTTTGTTGATTTTGAGGATGCGCTGGGCAATCAGTTTCATCGCACTGGGCGCATTTAGCTGGATCAGGTTCAAAATCGTCCAACCCTCCTTCACCTCCCTGCATTTTTTTCAAAAATGAAAGGAGTAACAACTTTTTAAGTAAGTCTGGCGAAGGCGGGTCTCCTGCCATCCTAATGCCTTCAGGGCTGATTTCAATCATGCCAATACTGGGACCACTCTTTCTGGCTACTTCCAGCAAAACCTGTGACAGGACCACGACCTGAGCCTTTTCTTGTTCAAGGTTAAGAATGTAATCAAGCACAGCACCGCCATACTGGGTCTTTTGATGCATAAAAGGAGTATCCAGCAATTTCTTGACATGCTCAATTTCTGGCTCGAGCATCTTAAAAAGCTCATAAAATTCATCGTCATCCATTGAATCTGTCACTGAAAATTTCTCTGCTGATCTACTCAACTCCGGCTCAATAGCAGCGATTACTGGCACCATAATCATGGCTCTGTCTTTTTCTCCTTGTACACTTTTTACACGATGCAAAATAACAGAAGCCATGTCAGTCCAGCTGTCAAAGCCAGTTCGTTTTATTTCAATGATCTCCTCCCACATTTCATCCATAAGTTGTTTTTGCTTATCAAATTCTTCATCAATCATGGTAACAGCGCCAGGGGTGTCCGCAGGAAAAACCATTGGCATTAAACGACTATAAATAATCTGGGTCAGCAAAAAAACTTTTTCCTGAGAATTGCTTTGCTGACAAATCAATTCCCAAAATTTTGTTGCCACCTGTTTAGCAGTCGTTTTCTTTCCTTCCTCGGCCACCTGTTTCAATGTCTTGCGAAGAGCTTCAGCCACGTCGCTTCTCACCAAAATATCCCACGCCATATCAGACAACCCTTCATTATCCAAAGTCTGATGACTAGGCGGTACATAGCCAAAATTTTGCAGAACATATTGTAGCAAACCTAATCGCTGATCTTCTGACTGAGTTTCAAGATAATGCAAAATCGCACTACCCATCACAGTCTTGTTATTATTCTCAGCACCCATGATCTCATTCAATTCCCTTTTTTGCTGATCAGAAATTGTTTCCATGTCTTTTCTCCTCTTTACAATTTAGCTAATTAACTGTTTTTTAAAAAACACTCCTACTCACTTTTTTGATTTCCTAGTTTATCATATTTTTTATCTAATGTCAAGCATGCTATAATAAAATTAATTTGACAAAATATTTTAAAGTTGTTATTAATTAAATTAAATTATTATTAAAAATAATACCATGGCCAAATCATTAGTCATTGTTGAATCACCAACTAAAGCCAAAACTATATCAAAGTTTTTAACTAAAGACTTCAAAGTGGAGTCTTCTTTTGGTCATATCCGTGATTTACCGCAAAAAGAATTAGGTGTTGATGTGGCCAATGATTTTCAACCAAAATATGTAATCCCAGTCAAAGCCAGAAAACAAGTAAAAAAACTTAAAGAATTATTAACAAAAGCTGATAAAGTAATTCTAGCCACTGATGAAGACCGCGAAGGTGAAGCCATTGCTTGGCATTTATTGCAAGCCTTAAAATTAAAAGAAAAAGATACACAAAGAATAGCTTTTCATGAAATTACAAAAACGGCAATAGAAAAAGCACTGTCTAATCCCCGTAAAATTGATATGAATCTTGTTGACGCCCAACAAGCCCGCCGGATTTTAGATCGTTTGGTTGGTTATAAATTATCACCTTTTTTATGGAAAAAAGTTGCCAAAGGTTTAAGTGCTGGTCGTGTCCAATCAGTTGCTGTCCGTTTAATTTGTGACCGGGAAAAAGAAATAGAAGATTTTAAACAAGAGGAATACTGGAGTATTGAAGCTGAATTAGAAAAAAACAAGCAAAATTTTATTACCCAATTAATAAAAGAGAAAGATAAGACAATAAAAAAACTTGATATTAAAAATGAAAAACAAGCCCAAAAAATTCTTGATAATCTTAATAAGGCAAAATATCAAGTCCAATCTATTGAGAAAAAAGAAATAAAAAAACAACCACCGACACCTTTCACTACAAGTACTTTACAGCAAGAAGCCTCAAAAAAATTAGGTTATTCAGCCAAACAGACCATGATGTTAGCTCAAAAATTATATGAGGGTATTGAGATTGGTTCACAAGGTTCAGTTGGTTTAATCACTTATATGAGAACTGATTCCTTAAATCTTTCTACTTCCTCCTTAGATAATATCCGGGGATATATTAATAAAAATTTTGGAAAAACTTATTTACCTGATTCAGCCAGAATCTTTAAAACAAAAAGCAAAGGCGCACAAGAAGCCCATGAAGCAATCAGGCCAACTGATGTTAATAATGATCCTGAAACTATCAAAGAATATTTAGAGCCTAGGTTATTTAAGCTATATAATTTAATCTGGCAAAGAACATTGGCCAGCCAAATGCAACCTGCGATTATGGATTCAACAAAAGTTGACATCAAGTCTGGTGACTATACTTTTCGAGCTAATGGTTCTGTTATTAAATTCCCTGGTTTTTTAAAAATCTATCAAACAGCAGTTAAAGAAAATATTTTACCTGAACTTAAAGTAAAAGATTTATTAAACTTAATTAAATTGAATAAGCTACAACATTTTACTCAGCCACCTGCCCGTTATAGTGAAGCAACATTAATCAAGGCTTTAGAAGAATATGGTATTGGTCGTCCCTCAACTTATGCACCAACTCTTTCTACAATACAAGACAGAAATTATGTCATGAAAAACCAAGAAAAAAAATTACAACCAACTGATATAGGTCTTTTGGTTAATAAAATATTAGTTGAACATTTTCCTCAGATCGTTGATTATAATTTTACTGCAACTATTGAAGAAGATTTGGACAAAATTGCTGAAGGCAAAAAACAATGGGTGCCTTTAATTGAAAATTTCTATGATCCTTTTATTGATAATTTAAAATTAAAAGAAAAAGAAATTACCAAAAAAGAAATTACAGAAGAAGAAACAGATGCTGTCTGTGATAAATGCGGTTCACCTATGGTCATAAAAATGGGACGTTTTGGCAAATTTTTAGCTTGTTCTAACTTTCCTGACTGCCGTAATACCCAGCCCTTATTTGCCACTAAAGAAGAACAAGAAGCCCAAGAAACAGACGAAAAATGTCCAGAATGTAATAATCCCTTAGTAGTCAAAATGGGACGTTTTGGTAAATTTTTAGCTTGTTCTAATTATCCTCAATGTAAATTTACCAAACAAATTGTTAAATCAACTGGTTTAAAATGCCCAAAATGTAAAAAGGGTGATATTGTTATAAAAAAAAGCAAACGAGGTAAAATATTTTGGGCCTGCAATCAATATCCAAAATGTGATTATGCCACTTGGGAAAATCCTAATAAACAAAAAGCTGAATAATAAAAAGCAACCCGGTCAGATGACCGGGTTGCTTTTATGACGGAGGAGGATTTAACCCCAAATACAACGTGAATGTAAGGGTGTCAACTCCTCCATCAATTGAATGTTATCATAAAAATTGTATTTTGTCAAGTTATAAAATCTGCCCAAAAAGAAAAAATCCCGGGCGTAGAGCCTGGAATTTTTTCCCGTTGTAGGGTATTACCCTTACATTCTATCCCTATTATATCATATCTAATAAAATTAGTCAAGAGTTTGACATATTTTAACTTTATTTTTAAGCTTAAATAACATATAATTTACTTATGAGTGATTTAAATAAAAATTATAATAAACTCTTAAAAACCATTAAAACAACCCAACCAAACGCTGATCTCAATTTGGTTGAACTAGCTTTTGAATTTGCCAAAACTGCGCACCAAGGCCAGAAAAGGATGAGCGGAGAAGAATATATTTTTCATCCTTTAGCCACTGCTCAAAAATTAGCAGAAATGAAATTATCAGCACCTATTATTATTGCTGGATTATTACATGATGTACCTGAAGATACTGATTACACTCTAGAAGATATTAAAAAAAATTTTGGCGAAGAAGTAGCTGGTTTGGTGGAAGGTATAACTAAATTGGGAACTATTAAATATAGAGGAATTGAAAGATATATTGAAAATTTAAGAAAAATGTTTTTTGCCATGGCAGCTGATTTAAGGGTAATTATTATTAAATTTGCTGACCGTCTACATAATCTAAAAACCCTTTACGCCTTACCACGTAATAAACAAATCCGAATTGCTTCTGAAGTTTTAGAAATATACGCTCCAATTGCTAACCGTTTAGGTATGTATGAAATGAAAGGTTTATTAGAAGAAGAATCTTTCAAATATCTTTATCCCAAAGAATATAATTGGTTAAAAAACTTAGTCGAGGAACAAAGCAAACAAAAAGAAAAATATTTAAATAAAATAATTAAATTTGTCAAACAAGAATTGGCTGCTGAAAATATTAAATCTCTTGAAGTTAAAGGCAGAATTAAACAATTATATAGTTTATATAAAAAACTTCTCAAACATAACAAAGACATTAACCGTGTTTATGATTTTATTGCTATTAGAATCATTGTTAAAGATATCCCAACTTGTTATGCAGTTTTAGGAATTTTACATAAAAAATTAAAACCACTAAAAGGAAGAATTAAAGATTATATTGCCCAACCTAAACCAAATGGTTATTCGTCTTTACATACCACCGTCTTTACTCCTGAAGGTGAAATCATTGAAATTCAAATCAGAACAAGAGAGATGGAAGAAGAGGCTGAGTACGGTATCGCTGCCCATTGGTATTATGATGAAAAAGGATCCCTAAAGCCCGGCCGTAAAGCAAAATGGATTGAAGAATTAACTAAATGGCAAAAAGAACTTTCTGAAAATGAAAAAATATTAGAAAAACTTAAAATTGATGTTTTTCAAGACAGGATTTTTGTTTTTACTCCTAATGGCGATGTTATTGATATGGCTAACGGAGCAACACCTGTTGACTTTGCTTATTATGTTCATACTGATGTTGGCAATAAATGTGTTGGGGCTCTTATTAATAATCATATTGCTTCTTTAGATACTGCCCTAAAAAGTGGTGATGTTGTTGAAATTTTAACTGATAAAAACCGAAAATATCCTAATAGTGATTGGCTCAAGTTTGTTAAAACATCCCTAGCTAAAAATAAAATAAAAAGTGCTCTTGGTAAAAGAACACTTATAGATAAATTTCTTAAAAAATAACTATTCAATCTCACTTAAAAGCTGTCTGGCTAATTCATTTTCCGGGTCTTGATTTAAAATAAAATCAATTTGCGCTTTGGCCTTTTCTATCTCATTTTGATTTTTATAAATAACAGCCAATTCACTTCTAGCCTGATAATCATCTGGTTTTAAATCTAAATATTCTTTTAATATAGAAATGGCTTCTTCAACTTTATCTTGATTAAGATAAAGTTTTTTTAGACTTAAAACAATTAATTGTTGACTAGGATCCAAAGTATAAGCATTATAAATTTCTTCCAAGGCTTTCTCTTGGTCCCCTAATTCTTGCCAATATAAACCCAAATTATAATAACCTAAAACAAAATCAGTTTTAAGTTCTATACTTTTTTCAAGATCAGCTTTAATCTGATTAAGATAATATACAATCGCTTCTTCATCACTAGCCTCAAGACCAGCCTCATTTATTGCCCGGTACTTAGTAAAATTGATTAAAGCACTATCAATATATAATTCTGGATTATTTGGGTCAAGCTTTAATAATTTTTTATTAATTTGCTCTTGTTCATTCAAAACTTTATATCCTTGAGCTGTCAAGGTATTATAAGCTTGACGTAATCCCAAATAATTATCAATTATTTGATTATCTGTATTTAAAATAATTGTTAAATTTTCAAAAATATTATTTTCTAACCCTACTTTATCATAATCTGCTTCTGGCAGACTTTTCATAAGTATTAATTTACCAATATATAAATTAGCTAATTTTAATCTATAATCAACCCTTTGAGGATTATTTTTTACCACTGATTTAACATATTGTATTGCCTGATCATAATCTTGTTCGGTTTCATAATTTCTATTATTTATTTTTTCAAAATTAATATCAGTAACAATTAATGGACTAATAAAATATATAACTGAAACTAATAAAATTACCAAGACATAAAAACCTAAATTAATTATACTTTTATTCACAAATATCTGCCTTTGCTTTGCTGTTTGTAAAAAACTAGTAGCCAAAGCTAAAAACAAAAATAAATAATACAAAAGCGTAAAATGAAAATTATCAATAAATCCCCAAATAATATAAATACAAATAATCACGCTTAATGCAACGATTATTAAATATCTATTAAAGGTATATGTACCATTAATCTCGCTATTTTTAATAAAAGAGAATAAGTATTGAAAAAATTTAAAAAAGATAGCAATAAAGATTAGAAGAGCAATTACCCCACAAGTAGTTATAATTTCCAACCAAAAATTTGCTGATTTAGTAAAACCAAGTTGCCAATAAGGCGTTAAATTAAAATCAATAGTTTTATATTGATAAAAGCTATAAACAAAATTTTGAGGGCCTGTTGCAAATAATAGATTATTAGCCAATGTAGCTTTGCTAATTTGCCAAGCAAATTCAGTTGGCAGATTAAACTGCATCGGTGTAATAATTCCAGTATATTGATGAATTGGTAAAATAAGAATTATAACTGTAATGAATAATAATAATGTTAAACTAACAACCAATTTATTAGAAAAATAAGTTGATTTAAATGAAAGTAAAAATATAAAAATAAAAATTGCTAAAGCTAAAAGCAATAGAATATATTGATTATCAATAAAAAATAAACTTAAAAGGAAAACAATACCTAAAATTAAATATAAATATTTAATTTTTTTCTTGTCACTAATTAAAAAAAGAATTCCACAAGCAATAAAAGCAAAAATTAATAATAAATTAAATGAATTTATTGCTAAGCCAAAAATAAAACCCTGATTACCTGGCAAAATAGGAATCAAATTACTCAATACTATTATTAAGATAGAGATAATTAATAATTGAAAAACAGTCTTAACTTGCCTAATTTTTGTAATATAACGGCTGACTAATAAATAAAAAACAAATAAAAAACATAAACTAAAAAAAGAATTAGTTATACTTAAATTCTTACCTAAAAGGCTATTATAAGTATCAATAGCAAAAAGACTTGATATTAAATAAACAAAAACTAATAAAAAAACTAAAACATCCAAGAACCTAAATTCTAATTGTATTGCTTTACTTAAAAAAACTTTTATTAACCAAAAAATCACAGCCATTAATACCAAAATATAAAATAAAATCACTTTTGAGTATTCAGACAAATCATTACTTAAAGGAATGAAAAATAGAGGCAAAAATAATACCCCTAAATATATTGTTAATCTAATTAATTTTTCTAAACAAATCTGCTGACAATTTTTAATATTACTAAAAAAATTTTTAGCTGCAATAATTATGTAATTCATTTTATTATTGTTTTAATAATTTTTTATACAATTCATTAAAATCTTCTTGGGAATTATATGTAATTATAATTTCCCCTTTTTTGCCCTTAGATTTTATTATTACTTTTTGACCTAATCTTTCCCGTAATTGATTTTCCTTTTCTATTAAAATTGGGTCTGCTGAAATTTGCCTGATATGACCTTTAACTTTTACTTTCTTTGCCTGACTTTCAGCCTGACGTACGCTCATCTGATTGCGTAGAATGTTTCTTAAAAACGCTTTTTGAGCCTTGGGAGTTGGTAATCCAGCAATAGCCCTAGCATGCCCTTCTGAAATTTTCTCATCTAAAATTGCTTTTTGCACTTCTTCTGGTAAAGATAATAATCTTAGAGTATTAGCTATTGTTGATCTTTTTTTACCTATTTTTTTAGCCACTTCTTCTTGCTTTAAATTAAACTCATCAATTAATCTCTGATAAGACATGGCTTCTTCAATTGCATTCAAATTCTTTCGCTGAATGTTTTCAATTAAAGCTACTTCTAATTTTTGTTGTTCTTTGGCCTCTCTGACAATTACTGGCACTGTTTTCATATTTAAAATTTGAGCAGCCCTTAACCTTCTTTCACCAGCAATTA
>Ga0180437_10002618_pt1 | contig 28278 bp, 40 predicted proteins | sample SS_ome_4_FD_132410 | JGI IMG/M metagenome (GOLD analysis project Ga0180437, IMG submission 132410) | Hypersaline lake sediment archaeal communities from the Salton Sea, California, USA - SS_3_D_1 metaG | ecosystem: Environmental > Aquatic > Non-marine Saline and Alkaline > Hypersaline >...
AGGGCGAGGTCACGATATGGGGCGAGGAGGTCGGCGGTTGACATGCACGTGATCGACTACATCGGACTCGCGCTCGCCGGCGCCGGGATCCTGTTTGTGATCGTGCACGCTCTCTTTATCAATCCCCGACAGGAACGCAAGCGCGCGGATCGCGAGGCGCGATTGAAGGTTGCCGCGATTCTCAACCTCAAGGGAGACGCCGCGGCCGGCCGGGAGGTCATGGCCGCGGATTCCCTCGAGGATGTTGTCGAGATTGTGAAAGCACACGAGAGGCGTTCCAATGGCGGATCATGATCTCATTGCGATCACTCTCTCGCGTCGGCATTGGGATCTGATCCGGCGCGTGCTCGACCTATGCGCCGGCGCCTCGAGGTTGTGGGATCTCGGGTTGTATGAGCACAAGGATCTCCTCACAAAGCTCGCGAAGTTGATCGGGAACAAGATCGGGAGGCGCTCCAATGGGAAAGCAAAAAACTTACGTGACGATCTCGCTCACCGTTGAAAACTGGATCACGGTGCGCGACGCACTCAAGAAAGCCGTCGGCCGGATCTCCGAGCTCGGTCTCCTCGAGGACAAGGGAACGCTCGAGCGCGTGGTCAAGCTGATCAAGCATCGGGTCAACATGGAAACCGGAAAAAGGCCGACAGTGATCGAGGAGGATCTCTTGTGAGCTATTGCTCGACAGATGTTCCGGCCGGAGGGATCGAGGAAACTCTCTTGCGGTTGTTTTGGGAGCAAGTGCACCGCGACACAAAACACCTCGAGTCTCTCGAGCTCCTCGATCCTCTCCCGGTGCCGGCGACGGTGCCTCTCGTGCGAGACTCTCGGCACGTGTACCTCGAGCTCGAGGGCGTGACCTATCAATTGCACTCGACCGGGTACGTGCTCGGCGCCGAGCAAGTCGCCGAGTTGATCAAGGTGCCGGGAGCGTTCCAACCCGAGGAGGTGTGATCGTGTCGAGGTATGTCAAAGTCCGAGTTGATCTCCCCGGCCGCGGTCTCGTGACCAAGGAGGAGATCCGAGAATTGCATCGGTACAAGTGCCCGCGGTGTGGTTACGAATGGGAGTCGCCCGGTCTCCCGGGCAAGCCGACGCCGATCGCGTGTCTCGAGTGTGGGTTGCAACCCGAGGAGGTGAGCAAGTGAAGATCGAGCCTGTTACCCAAGAGATGATCAACTCGTTGATCATTGCATCCGGTGGGCCGGTGCCCGCAATGATCTCCGGTCTCGCCGAGGTTGATCTCGAGCGCGGCCGCGGTGTGCTCAACGACAACGGCCGCGAGCATTGCCTATGGACAAAAGACGGGCACCGGATCACGGTCACGGTCGCAACCGACGGCGGTGTGATCGTTGCGAAGTCAAAGGAGCCCGACGAGGAGGTTGATCATGGGCACGCCGAGTCGTGATTATGTTGAGGAGCAACGGAGACGGATCCGGGAGCTCGAGGCCGAGCTCGAGAAAAAATACGGGCAAGGATACGAGGACGGCGCCGCGAAACAACGACAACAGGTCGAGGAGCTCGAGCAACGAGTCAAGGAGCTCGAGGAGCGAGTCGAATACCGCGACAAGCAAGCGACCGAGTACATGATCGCATTGAGAGACGCTCGACGCGCGAAGCAAGACGCGGAGTCGGCGCGCGACCATAAGACGATCAAGATCCACGAGCTCGAGGAGGATCTCGCGGCACTCAAGGATCGCGAAGCGGACCGCGGCGCCGATCGAAAATTCGATCGTGACTGGTAGGAGGAACGCATGACCGAAGCAAAAACATTTCCGATCCAGGCCGGGCACGGCAAGCCGAGAGTCAAGGGCTTTCGGATCCCGTGGATCATGGCCGAGGTTGCGTACAAGACTTACGGCAAGGGTGATCAATCGCTCGCGCGTCTCGCGGAACGCGGCGGTTTTGGTTGGTCCGAGTTTTGTCTCCTGTATTGTGGTCTCTCTCCTTACGGCGGCGACGTCGATCGAAACATCCTGATCGCGTGCACGCAAGTCGTCGTCGAGGAGCTCGTCTCTCAACGCGACGACTTTGAGGAGGAGGCCGAGAAATTGATCGAGGCGCAAGACAAGATCGCCGAGCTCGAGGGCAACCAAGAATCGATCACGGCCGCGTTTCAACACGAGCGAAGCGAGCGGATCCGTCTCGAGGGTGAGCTCGCGCGCGCTCGGGATCGCAACCCGGCCGAGGAGCTCGAGCACCTCAAGCTCCGGGTCAAGACTCTCTCCGACGAGCTCCGCGACCTCGCGCTCGGTCACAAGGGCAACCTCGGCGATCCAGGCGTCCGGGATCCCGACAACCCGTGCACCGAGTACAAGCCCGGCGCCCGACACCCGCTTGCCGACTGTGAGGCCGACGGGCACTATCTGTGCACCGGGTGCTCTAATCGGATCCCGGGCGGCGATCACTACTTGCCCGAGGAGGACGTACCACCCGGGGAGGATCGGTTGAGCGATCTCCCGTTGAAAAACTGTCCGAAGTGTTCCGCGGTGCTCGAGCTCCTCGTCGACTCGGTTGACGTTGAGGCCGGGACCATGACTTGTGTCCGCGGCGGCGAGTGTCCAGAGTGCGGCGGTCAATTTCTTTGTTGCGAGTCGTGCGGTGCATGGGAGGGCGTCGACGGGATCGATCATCATTCATGGTGCACGACCTCGAGGATCAATGCGTTCCACGACAAGCGAGATCAGGAGACCACGATCAATATCAACGAGCCTGTCGATCCCGACAACGCGATCAAGGTATGCGAGGAGGTGCCAACGATCCTCGCGAAGCAAGGGCGCCTCCCAACGCGAAAGGAGATCCCGATCGCGTTGAAACATCCGGTCGACAAGATCAAGCTCAACATACAACTCGCCGACGACAAGCAAGGAGACGGCAATGCCGACGACGACGTATGAGACGCTCGAGCGCGAGCGGGATCTCTACCGCAACAAGGTCAACCGACTCGAGGAGGCGCACCGACTCGCGCTCGCCGATCGTGACAAGTATCGCGCCGAGGCGCTCCGCATGGAAAAGGAACGCGATCGCCTGTATGAAAGGATCCTCGAGGTCGACGTCAAGGTCAAAGACCTCAAGGAGGAGCTCGAGAGGCGCAAGGCACAAGTCAACGAGTACATGACCGCGCTCCGCGACGCTCGACGCGCGAAGCAAGACGCCGAGAGCGCGAGGGATCGCAAGGCGCTCGAGATCCTCGAGCTCAAAGACAAGATCGCGCGTCTCGAGGATCGCGAAGCGGATCGCGGTGCCGATCGAAAGTTCGATCACGACTGGTAAGGAGGAAACCATGATCGGAGCAAGGCTCAAGAGATTTTTTCACCGACTAGGCCGTCGGCGAACGCACAAGGAGGTCACACACTTTGATCGCACACCCGGCCGGGAGGGATACCTCCTGATCGCGTGCACGTGCGGCAAGGAGTTCTATCGCCGGCCGGGCTTTCGACGCGACCGGGGCGGGTTGTGACCGACACCGAGAGACTCGACAAGTTGCTCAAGGCGCTCACTGATCTCGCCGGCGACACGTGCGAGACGGAACGCAAGCACGGCGAGCGGTGCAACCCGTCGGGCACACCGCTCGAGTTGATCAGTCAAGAGTCGCTTTGCTGGCCGTGTCTGATCCGACAACAGATCGAGATCGCGCGACCTCCTCGAGGGAGAGGCGGTCGACTGCGACGGGAGTTGAAACCATGAAACGTCGATACTGGCGCCGGAGACGGATCGGGAACGCATACGAGTCGACCTTGATCGAGGAGGGCGCCGACAAGGTGATCGCGATCGCGGGCGTGCCGTCTTTCCATGATCACGATCCCGAGTTGCGACTTGTATGCGATCCCCGCACCGGCAAGCCGTGGGAGTCAACGAAAGCGGTTGTGCAATGGCTCAACGGCGCGCTCAAGCACCGCGACCTCGCCGCGAGGAGGAGACCATGAGCAGACAACGGCCGAGGTACAACCCGCGCGCATATTGGGCGGTATTTGTTCAGAACAAGATCGGCGACGTGCTCTCCGGCGTCGACGGGATCGGATCCGTCTCAATGTGTCCGCACAAGCACAAGACGGCCGAGACCGCGGACAAGTGCAAGGCGCGGATCGCGAAAGCTCGAAACATGGTGCACCTCGGGATCCGACAGGTGATCACGCTCTCCGCACCGAGACCGCAACGCCGGCGCCGGCGACACCGGAGCAAGGAGCTCGCAAGGAGGCGATCATGATCCTCTTGACCAATGCTCAACGACTCGAGCACCTCCTCGCCGAGCTCGAGCGTATCACCGAGGGCGTCAACTGCGAGAGACCGATCAAGGTCGGGTCGATCGACGAGGCGATCGCCGACGCTCAAGAGAGAGTGACCCCGTGCATGTGCTGGCCTTGCCGGATCGGCCGGGTGCTCGAGCGTGCACCGCGGCCGGTGGGATCCAGCGCGGAGACGGAACGCTTGATCCGAAAGCTCGTGCACGCCGAGCAACAGGAGAGAGAGGCGACTCGAAAGCTCGCCGGCTTTCAAGAAAAACTCCGACGCCGCGCACGCATCTTGTCGGAGAGGAGGCGGTCGTGACTTGCCCGAAGTGCAACGGCACTCGATCCCGTCAATGCTCCTACGATTGCCCGCGAGCGATCTTGACCGGAGTCGGCCGCGGTTGGCATTGCGACGTCGACGCTCGAGGCGAGAGAGGTTGCCCGCCGTGCAACGACTGCGACGGAAGGAAAGGCGACAACCCCGAGGCGACCCTCCGAGCGATCCGATACGAGCTCGCATTGCGAGGAGCTCACCTCGGAGACGAACGCACCCGGGAGGTGATCGCATGGATCGACGGCGCGCTCCCAAAGGAGAGAAAGGAGTCGACGACATGAAACCGTCAATCGGAGAGATCGCCGGCACGATAATCAACGACCTACTCGACGCCGCGCTCGCATACCGGGAGCTCGCCGCCTATTACAACGGCCGGCGAAAGCTCGACGACGAATTGAGGGAGAGACTCTCGAAAGCCGACGCTCTCCTCGAGGAGCTCCCACCGGCGAACGCAACGCCGACAAAACAGGTCACGACCGTACCGCACGGCACACTCGTCGTTGACTGGCCCGGCGCAACCGCAACGCCGACAAGACAGGGCACGACCGGGCCCGACCGCAACGCCGACAAAACAGATCCCAACAACGGCCGCGCTCTCGCGCCGGCCGGGCAAGAGGTCAAGGCCGAGACGTGCGGACAATGCGAGCACCTCTCGACTCAACGATATGTCAACGTCCGGCCCGGCTGGTATCCCTGCCCGATACTCGACCAACCCCGGCGCAAGTCCGATCCCGTCTGCACTCTCAAGGAGGAGCTCGAGGAGTGGAAAGCAACCGCCCGCGCTCTCATTGCCGCGGCGAAAAGTCACGACGCCGCACAACAGAGAGACAAGGTGCAAAGGAACATAACCGACAACGACGACTCCCTCGACCTCCTCGACGAAAGGATTGCAAGAGAGGACATAGAAAAACAACTCGACCTCAACGCTCTCGACCTCTCAAAGCTCAACGACCCCGACAACGGTTGGCAAGAGAGACTCGAGCTCACCGATAGATTTCTCGACGCAGTCAAGCACACCGACTCGCTCACCCTCAAAAGAAAGTAATCGACAACCAACGGCGCCACGACAGGGAGAGCAAGCACAAGGAGCAAGTCGAAAGGTCAACCGCTCTCTCCCACCGTACCACCCACCGACAACCCTCAACCCTACCACCGACCCGCACTCTCCCACCGACGCACACCGTCTCTCTCCCGGTGTCACCCACGACACCCCCCGACCGCTCCCTCAACCTTTCGCGCTCACTGTGCCAACGCACACCGACCCCCCGGCAAATTCCCCCGCGGCGCGCGAGGCGCGACTCCCCCCTCGAGCACTCCCCCCAACCCCCCGAAACCCTGCACTTTCCCCGACGGCCGGAACGTCCGGTAAGAGATATTATGTTGACTTGTGATGCAACCCCGCGGAAACATTGGAACACTAGACCCGGGTTTTCAGAAGTCCAACAAGGCCGCGGTGTTCCGATGCACCCCCCACTCCGATCGAAACCGGGCACCTCGCCGGGGCACCGCCCCTGCCAGGCCCGCGCGGCGTGCGCGATATTTTCCCACAAACCCCCCTTGTGTGGCCGGCTGTCGGGCAGGGTGGGAGGCCGTGCGAGGGAGGGAGTGAGGGCGCGGTCGGCGCGGGTTGGCCGGTGGGTCGCCGGAGAGGGCGCGAGAGCGCCGGGAGGCGGCGAGGCGATAGGAGGCCGCGAGAGGGCGCCGGGTGGGAGGTCGAGGGTGTCGGGTCGTGACCGGGTCGGAGGGCACGGGAGGCCGAGGGAGAGGCGGCGAGGGCCCGGGTTTGGAGGTTGGAGGGTCCGCGAGAGGGCAGTTGCGAGGGTCGCCGGGAGGAGTCGGAGGTCAACGAGCGGGTCGCCGGGTGCCAGGTGGCCGGCCGTGACCGGGCGAGAGGTCGTTTTGTCGGCGTTGCGGTGACCGGTGGGAGGTCGAGAGTCGGCGCGGCGGGTCGTGCCGGGTGGGAGCTCGAGCCGGTGGTCGTTTTGTCGGCGTTGCGGGTCACCCGGTGGGAGCTCACCTCGAGGGCCGGGGCCCGAAATATACCCGTTTTCAAAATGCCTTGAATCGGGCTGTAACTGGCTTGTAATGCGTCGGGCGGTTTCGTCGTTTCTTGGGTGTCGAAATTCGGGGCCGTGAGGCAGGTTTTGAGGCATTCTGTGATCAACATGGATAGAGGCTCGAGGAGGGTCTCGCCGGGATCTCGGGTGCCTCGGGTCTCGACTGGCACCTCGGCGCGAGGAGGGCGCCCGGATTTCACCGAGGAGGGCAACCTCGGGCCGGTGCTCACCCGGTGGGAGCCGATCCCGGTGGTTGCCGGCCGGCCGGATCCGGGGCCGCGGCCGGGTGGGAGTGTTCCCCGGTGGCCGGCCGTTCACAGGATCCGGCCGCACGTTCACAGGATCCGGCCGCACGTTCACGGATCGGCGTTCCTGTTCACGCTCGGGAGCTCGAGCTCGGCCGCGGATCCCGTCGCCGAAGGATCGGGATCCCGTCGGGAGAGGATCTCTCCGGTGAGGCCGGCGCCCGGCTGGATCAAAAGTGGCCCGCGCTCGAGGATCCCGGCGCCTCCGGGGAGGAGGTTGACCGAGCTTGCCCGACGGGGCCATGAGCGGTCAAGATAGCAGGGCCGGCGCCCGGCTGTCAACCCCCGGGGCCCGGCTGGATCCCCCGGTGGTCGCCGGTGGTCGCCGGTGCCTCCCGGGTCGCCGGTGCTCACCCGGTGATCAGGATCCTGTTTCGGTGGTCGCCGGCGCTCACCCCCCGGGGCACGGGTGCCTCGGGGCCCGGCCGGACAGTCGCCGGCCGGGTCATGGTGGATCGCGGGCGCGAGGCGTCGGGCTCATACCTGCAAGACGCACGACGGCCGGAAATCTGAAAGTCAGGCGAGAAAAAACGCAACATCCGGGCCGATCCGGGGCCGTTTCTCAATAGAGGGCTCGACGGTGAAAACTGCCCGGGAGGCCGCGCAACGCTCCTCGGAGGTCAACAGGTCTCGAGGTCGAAAAGGCGCCGGAGACCGGAGATTCGAGCTCGAGACGGGAATTCCCGCGGGATCGGAGGATAACCCCGCGGCCGCTCACCTCACGCCGGCGCCTCCCGGGCGAGATATCGACAATTTACACCCGATCGAATGTCGTGTCAAGCCCATGAATGGCGGAAATCGACAGAAATTACGGCGATTTATCAATCATTCCGAATGTTATTCCTATTCGAGTGTTCCGTGAGCTGGATCACGGGGCCCGAAAATGTGCAATTTCCCGGGCAGTTATGAGCAAAAACGAGGGTTTATCCCGCGTTCCCCGGCGCAAGTTCCCACAATCAGGAGGGTTTGCAGGGCGCAAGCCGTCGCGCGCGTCGAGGTCGCCGGGTTGGCACGGGTTTTGCCCTATCGGCCGGATCTCGCAAAATGTGCAAGCTCACACCGTGCAAAATGTACTTATTGCACACCGTTTTCGCGGTGTGTCAACTCACACTCCCTTGAAAACTAAGCGTTTCAAGTTTGGCACGCGGTTTGCACACTATAAAAGACATGAGCACGCGCAAGACAAACAAAATCAAGCGGTTGGTCGCGGCGGTCGCCTTGTTGGTCGCGGTCAACGGCAATGTCGCGAAACCCCGCGAAATCAAAGTCGAAAACAACCGCCCGGTCGCCGGGTCAACGTCTAACTGAGGAGGAAACAATGACTTTCGAGAATGCAATCGCTTTCGCCGACGCAATCGTCAAGGAAAACCCCTTTCAGAACAAAGACCTCCGGGCTTTCGTCGTCGCCGCAAAGTGCATCCTCAAGTCGGTCGAGACTGGCAAGGGTCGCGGCCTGATCCCCCGTATGCTCAAGACTGTCAACGATTTCGCCTTTGATTGCGAGGACTTGACCGGCGCCGTCAAGGTGATCGCCGAGACCGCTTTTGACGCCGCTCGCAAGGTCTAAACCCCTGGAAAACGAGGAGAAACCAATGAATACCAACGAAATCCCGCAGGTCGACGCACCCTCGACGCACGTGTCGAGATTCTTGCCCGAGGCAACCGCGGCGCTCAACGGCCGGGTTTTCCGGGTCGACTTCGAGAAATACAGTCGGAGCGGAAACAAGCTCCGGCGCAAGGCTCGCGACGTGCGGATCGTCGAGGCGGTCTCCGACCGGTGGGTCGAGGCCGTTGTCGGCGGGTACGACACCCGGACCGGCGCGCTCGAGACTTGGATCGAGTTTGACTCCCCGCTCCGCGGCGACTCCCAGGCAACCGCGGCGGTCTGCAAGGCCGCGCTCCGGGCGCTCGCGATCCTTTCTGGCCGGAGGGAGTCATGAGTTCCCCCCGGTGGTTGCCGGCCGACCTCACCGAGGATCAGGTCAAGGCGGTCAACGCGCTCGCCGGCGCGATCGATTTCGAGATCGACACCGCGGCCGCGATCGCCGTCGCGATCCTCGAGGAGGTCAACGCTCACCGCGAGGCCCGCAAGGTCAACGACCTCCTCGCCGAGGAGCTCGAGTCGTGATCTACTTCGCGAGCGGATCCAATCGGCCCGGCGAGATCCGGGGATTCTCCGAGGTCGATCACCCGATCGGTGTGGTCGCCGACGAGATCCTCGGGTCGACGTCCGCGCTCGAGGAATTGCTCGCGCTCGCCGGGACAGGGATCCCGGTTTTCGTCGACTCCGGCGCTTTTTCCGAGGTCGCTTTCGGTCCGGCCGGGCCCCGGGTGGTCAAGCCGATCTCCCCGGCCGACTGGCGCGAGCGTCTCGCATTGTATGAGACCCTCGCGGCCGCGCTCGGGCCGTCGTTGTATGTCGTCGCGCCGGACATGGTCGGATTCCCCGAGGAGACGCTCGAGAGGCTCGAGACCTACCGCGAGGAGATCGCCCGGATCGCCGCGCTCGGCGCCCGGGTGCTCGTCGCTCTGCAAGGCGAGGACAAGGCCGACTTTTGGCGCCGGGTGCTCGAGCTCGAGCTCGCTCCCGTCGACTCGCTTGTGCCGGCGCTCCCAATGAAGAAAAACGCAACCTCCGACGAGGCCGTGCTCGACTTCGCGCGCCGGTGCCGGCCGGGCGCCGTGCACCTCCTCGGACTCGGCGCCGCAAATCGCCGGGCGCCGGCGCTCGTCGAGGCGCTCGAGTGTTCCGGGGTCGAGGTCTCGCTCGACTCAAACCTGATCCGGGCGAACGTCGGTCGCGGCCGCAACCCGCGCAAGCTCACCCGCGCGCTCGACGTCGTCGCCGATGATCTCCTCGGGTACGCTTTCGCCGAGGGCGCGCCGGCCGGGGCAATGGGCACGGCCGGAGACTACACCGACGAAATCGCCGACCCGTCCGGCTGGATCACCCCGAAACTCGCGCAACAGGTCGCCGACGAGCTCGCGCTCACCGACGAGGAGCGGCGCCGGTGGTTGAGAGACCCGGCCGGGTTTCTCGCCGACGACGTCAACGGCGAGGGGTTGGCCCGGTGGGAGTTGCCCGAGGTCTCGGCCGCGCTGGATCGGGCATGGCAGGCGGTACACTGGCGGGCGACAACCCCCGAGCGCAAGCGGCGCGCAATCAAGGCCGCTTTCCCAAAGAAAACGGAGAGTTGAGGGAGGGGTCGCAAAATGTGCAATCTCACACCAAAAACTTCCCTCGCAAACCCCCGAAAACGCGCAATTTCGCAAAATTGCATGGCAAAAAGTGCATGGTCGCAAGTATTGCGGGGATTTTTCGCCCTTTTGACGCAACCGGGCAATGTGAAAACGCACACTTACAGCCGGTGTGCTTTGGCACACCGTTTGCACACTATAGAGGACATGACCGACGTGACGCAAACCAAGGAGGAGACAATGAGCAAGGGACACAAGGCCGGGACGGTGGATCTCAACGCCGACGTGAGCAACCTCACAGGTCAAGACCTCCTGATCGAAATGGGCCGGCGCTCCTCCGAGTGCGAGGCTCGCAAGGCTTTCAAGGCGAAGCTCGACGCGCGGATCGCCGCGTATCGCGAAAGGAGCGGATCATGAGCAAGGCGAAACTGGAAACGAGCAAGGTTGCCATGTGTGCAGCGACCGCTTGGTCGCAGATTTCGATCGGCGTCAAGATGTCATGCGGCGCTCGCAACGCCGTCTCCGCTCCGACCTACCTCATGTTCGAGGTCGGCCGGCGCACCGCTCGCCGGATCGTCAAGGTCGCGATCACCCTGGATCCCGAGGACACCTACTCGGTCGAGCGGATCGTGATCGACCGCAAGACTTTCGAGAGCAAGGTCGAGGCGAGCGTCTCCGGCGTGTACTGCGACAACCTCTCCGCGGTCGTGCTCGACCTCGGGGATCGGTAGGAGGCGGTCATGCAGACCAAGTGCCAACATTGCAACGAGACGATCAAGGGCGACCCGGCCGACGCCGCGGTCTCTCACGGGATCTGTGATACGTGTTGGATCCGGGAGCACACCGACAACCGCGTGATCCTCTCTTACGGAATGGGCGTCGACTCGACGGCGCTCCTCCTCCGGTGGTTGGAGGATCCGACCTCGCGCGATTTCGAGCTCGAGGATCTGATCGTGATCACCGCACAGGTCGGCGACGAATTCGACTCGACCGCGGACTTGTGCCGCGAGCACATCCTCCCGAGACTCCGCGAGGCCGGCGTGCGGTTCGTGCAAGTTGCACGCTCCGGTCTGCTCGAGGCCGAGGGGATCGACGTGCTCGAGGACTCGCGCGAGCCGGCCGGGATCCATATCGACGGTGTCTACAAGTTGAGCGACGAGCTCCGCGCGGCCGCGACGATCCCGACCTCGGGCGGCGTGAGAAAGTGCTCGATCAAATACAAGGGTTGGGTGCTCGACAAGTGGATCGGCGACGAGCTCGAGGGTCGAGAGTTCCGGCACGTGATCGGTTTCAACTCCGAGGAGACCCGGCGCCGTGACAAGGATCAGTTTTACGGCGGCGACACTCCCGGCCGGATCGGCTGGTATCCCTTGATCGAGTGGGGTTGGTCTCGCGCAAAGTGCGTCGACTACATCCGAGAGGTGACCGGCGTCGAGTGGCGCAAGTCGGCGTGCTCCTTTTGTCCGTTCTCTCGAGGTTGCGGCGAGGCCGTCGGCCGGTACGTCGAGGAGCCCGAGGGCGCCGCGGCCGCGCTCGAGATCGAGGAGGTCGCGCTCCGCTTCAATCCCCGAATGATGCTTTTCAAATCGAAGTCGCTCCGGTCGGTGATCGAGAAGTCGGGCAACGCCGAGGCGCTCGAGCTTTTCGAGGCGCGCCTCAACGCGCTCAAGTGGACCGTGTATCGGATGCGCCGGGTCATGCTTCCCAGGAAAGCAGACCCGAGCAAGCGCGGCCGCACCGAGCGATCGATCGTCCGCAATAACGGCGACGACGGCCGGGCCGGCGACATGACACGCGCCGAGGCCGAGGGCAGGATCGGCGGGCGCCGGGCCCGGGTGCGAGACACCGGCGAGGGATTCCCCCGGATCGAGGAGTATCTCGTCGCGGCGCCCGTGTACGTGACCGAGAAGTCGGGCCGGTACGGGGTCGAGAAATTCGAGGAGCTCCTCGCGACTGCCGAGGCCATGCTCGAAAGGGGATCGTCGTGACCGACTTTCCGATCGAATGCCTGAAATGCCCGATGCGCGGGATCGCGCGTCTCAACCCGGGCGGCAAGATCCTCTATACGCCGGCCGGCTGGAAACTCGAGACGCGCCGGAATGGGATCGTCTGGATCTGTCCGGCGTGCCTCAACGATAACCGAGACCCGCGTGATTTCGTGCCGGGCCGGAGGAGGGAATCATGAAATGCCCAAAGTGCGACCGAGTGATCCTTGTGTACGGCGTCGGTCTCTCGCGCGCATACACCGTCGGGAAACACTACGGCCGCGGCGCGTGGAAACCGTGGGTCGTAAAAGACGCGCGGCACGTTTCAAAGCTCAAGCTCTGCAAGCCGTGCGCGCAACTCGAGGCGAGCGCACGCAACAACCGGAGACGTGCGAAGCTCTCGCCGTCGGTCTTGACCGCGGCAATGAGGATCGGGGAATTCCTCGGCAAGCTCGGCCGGCCGGACGATTCGGTTTATCGCGCCGTGATCACAATGACCGAGGAGTTCTACTTGCACGTCGAGGCGCTCGAGGTTGACTCGGTGCGCTCCTACTCGCCGGCCGGGCAACAGGCACTCGCGAAAGTGTGGGAGGCCGCGGAGAGGATCGAGGGCAAGCGGCCGCGGTATCGCGTGACTCTCGACCTCACCTCGTTGCAATATCTGATCGAGATCGGTGATTTCCTCGCCGAGACATGGCGGGATGAATTCGGATCGAAAGGAAAGGCGCTCGCGCGCTACATGAAAAACCTGAAACCCAAACTCGAGGCGTTGTTGCCTTGAAAGGAGAGAGTCATGCCGAAAGGACAGTTGATCTTTTACTTTGGCAAGGGCATGAGCAAGAGTCGCCGGCGTTCGTCGGTTGAGCTCGCGATCATGCTGGCGGTCGACCGACTCGGATCGGATCGCAAGGTGTGCGAGGCGTGCGGTGTCTCGCGCAACGTGCTCGGCCGTTGGCGCCGAGGCGCCCAACCGCAAACGCAAAACCTGCAAGTGCTCGCGTCGCTCGCCGGCATCCCGGCCGCGTGGTTGCGCGAGGGTCTCGCCGATCTCGAGCCGGCACCCGGGGCCGAGAAATCCCCGGAGAGCTCGCCGGCGCCCGAGGCCGAGGCCAACCCCTAGACCGACCCGGTCGGCACACCCTCACGCTCTGCAATCGTCTCTCACCGGTGTCGTGAATGACACCGGTCGAGAGACGGTGTCTCTTGAAGGTCTTGACGGGCCGGTTTTTGCCCTGCTACCATGCAACCAATCGGAGGGCGCCGACGATTGACAGATCGTCTTGACATAGAAAAACTCGAGCACGCCGGCCGGGTCGCGAATGTCCTATCGAAGATCGAGGAGGGCAAGACCGACTCGGAGATCATGGGCGAGCTCTCCCTCGAGGCCGAGGTATACTACCAGATCAAAAACGAGGCACTTGCTCTCGAGGCCGACAATCTCCGCGGTCGACGCACCGAGGAGATATACGCTCAATATGTGATTCAGCAAGCCGGTTGCATTCGCGACCTCACCGAAATGAGCAAAAAGTTCGACAGCAAAAAACACTACACCGCGCTCGTCTCGGCCGTGAAAGCGCGTTCCGATATTTACGACAAGGTGATCAAGGTCGGGCAAGACTTTGGTCTGATCGAAAGGAAAGCGGAGCGACGCGAGCTCGCGGTCGGGGTTGTCGTTGCCAAACTTGGCGACGAGGAATTGCGAGCGACGATCGCGCATGAGCTCCTCAAGCTCGAGGAGCTTATGCAATCGATCGGTGACGCAAACTTGATCGATATCGATCCCGGAACACTTCACCGCTCCGCTCCGTTGCTACCACCCGGAGAGAAACCGCGCACGAATAAGGCGAAAGCCAACAAGGTGCACCGCGGCCGAAAGGTGGTCAAGGAGTGAGAGCGAATGTCCGAAAAACGATTGACGGTTTGTGTCGACCTCAACGGGGTGCTTGACACTTACAAGGGTTGGCAGGGTTCCGAGCATTGGGATCCCCCGCGGCCGGGCGCTTATGAGTTCCTCGAGGAGCTCAACACCCGAGGGTTTCGAGTTGTGATCCTCTCGACGAAAGATCCCGCGGGTGTCGACGCATGGTTGCGCTCACATGGTCTCGCCGAGTATGTCGACGAGGTCACCGATCGCAAGGTGCCGGCGATCGCATACGTCGACGATCGCGCCGTCCGTTTTTGCGGTGACTACAAGCAAGCACTCGCCGAGATCAACAATCCTCCATTCTGGAAAGCCGAGACGTCGGCGCCCGGTTGCATAACACCCGAGGCGCTCGCGCAAGCGTTCCACGAAACCTATGAGCGACTTGCTCCCTTTTTCGAGTATTCGACGCGCAAGGCGAGCTCGGTGCCGTGGGCAAAGGTGCCGCAAAAAAATCGCGACCTCATGGTCGCGACTGCCCGCGACGTGCTCAAGTGGATCCAGGATCAAGAGAGAAATTCCGACGAGGAGGCAACCGATCCCGGGTAGTGTTCCAAAACCAGATCCTCGGCCGGCCGCGCGCCGGCCGTTTTCAGTTTGGAGGATCGCATGACCAAGGATTTCAAGTTTCAACTCGGGCCGCTCGCATGGGGCGAACGCGGAGTGCGACGCACTCCTCGGGGAGGTTACTCGACAACATCGATCGACGGGTGGGTCTGGTTGTTTCTTGGTCTTTGGTTGAGGAGAAACCGAAACCATGATCAGGATGGGAGACAAACTGATCTGCGATCGAGAATGTCCTTTTGTCAACGAGTGCCCGTACTACGGATTTTCAGTGAGTGGGCACGCCTCGCATTGCGAGGTGGTTGACGTCAACCCCCCTCATGCCGTTGTCGCAACACCGATCGCGGAAACAAGATCAGTCGAACGCACCGTGCAGACTTTCAAGGTGCAACCTCACTTGCGGGAGGTGTGACAATGGCGAAAGCAAATCTTTTCGACGCCGGGGTGCAGTTGGTCAAACAGACGATCCCGGATTTCGAGATCAGGTACAAAAACGAGTCGTGGTCGAGCAAGGTGCTCGCGGTGCTTGTCTGGATCTTCAATCGCGACTATCTCAAAAAGTACACAACAACGCGATACCCGAGAGTCTATTTTCCCTCGAGGGAATTCGTCTCGGGAAATACGACGCGCGCTTTCAAGATCCTAATGCACGAATTTGTGCACCTATGGGATCGAAAATCAAAAGGTTGGTTTCGATTCACGCTCGGATATCTTTTCCCTCAGATCCTCGCGCTTGTTTTTCTCGTGCTCCTTGTCGTTGCACTCGTTGCGCCGACGCCGGGCCCGGTCGCGTGGATCAAGTGGGTCGTGGTTGCCGTGCTCGGGATCGGAACGCTCGTCTCGGTCGCGCCGCTCCCGGCGCCGCTCCGCACAAAGCTCGAGCTCCGCGGGTATGCAATGAATCTCGCGGTCAACTTTTGGAGGCATGGATCGATCCGCGAGTCGTCGTTCGATTGGATCATTCCGAAGTTTACCGGGTGGGATTATTACCGGATGTGGCCGTATGAAAACGACGTTCGGCGCCGGCTGGTAAACCTCAAGCTCGCGATCGAGGACGGCCGGATCCGGCACGAGGATCAGGAGGGGGGCACGGCGATCCCGTATGCTCTCGTCGAGGACTTGATCAAGGATCTGGACAAGTAGGTTTTTCATGTGGTAACAGGGATCATTCGGCGCCGGAGGATCGTGCATGACCGAGGAGGGCAAACCGGAAGTTCATTTTGCAACGTGGACGATCTGGAAACTCCCGCCCGAGGAGGAGGGCAAGCGTTGGCGAATGCAATGCAGTACATGCGGCGACGATCTCGAGCTCGCCGTTGTGTTCCCCTTGCAAGCTCTCCGACTCTGTCCTCGTTGTGTCAAAAAGATCCACGGTCAACTAATCAACCAAGCCCCCAGTTCCGAAACCGGGACAGGCCCGGCATGTGGCCTAGTGTCGACGCCGTCAAGGGGCGATACACCGAAAAAGGAGGTGTAGGATGGGCTCAGGAGTTTCTCGCAAAGTGACAGGTTCCTTTTACGGGACAGGATCGGATCTCAACGTGCGGACCGTTGGGTTCCGGCCGTCGTATGTCCGAATCCTCAACGTCGACGGTGACGCCGACGCCGAATGGATCGAAGGCATGGCCGACGATTCCATGCGGAAGGTTGTCACGTCCGGCGCGGGCACGACCGACATTTCGCTCGTGACCTCCGACGGGATCACCCCGTTGTCCGACGGATTCACGCTCGGGTCGGATTCCGACCTCAACGTGAGCGGTGAGCTCGTGCGGTACGTCGCGATCGACTAGATCGTCGGCCCGCAAGGTTGAGGAGACCGACCGAAGGTTCCGATCGATTGACCTCCCTTTCCCCCCCGGGGAGAATTTCGCGACGGCCGGAGGTCGGTCTCCTCTTTTCCCACAAAGGAGAACGCAATGCCCGCAGAAGAAATCCAAAGCGCGCCAAAACGGGCACCCGAATTCGTGACGCACAGATTCCTCGACAATGCAAACGATCCTCTCAACGTGACCGACAAGGCAACCGGGATCAACATGGCCGGGAAACGGTACGCCGCGATCCAGGTGCACCCGGACGGCGGATCAAATCCGGCCGTGAGCGTGCACTTTTGGTCGGAGGCATTCGGGAAATTTGTTCAGGAGCACACCGCGCTCGACTTCGCAGCAAAGGGCGTCGACGTGCCGTGGGCAACGACTGTCGAGTGTCTCGGCCGGATCATGTTGGTCAAGATCACGGGCGGCAACTACGATGCGATTCCGGCCGGCAAGAAATGCCGGATCTTAGTTGCCGGTTTCGACGGTCACGACTGAGGAGAGGATCATGAGTTTAGTCAATCAGAGCTCGCCGAAACAGGCGCCGGAATTTGTGCACCATAGGTTTCTCGAGGAGGCCAACGACCCGGCCGACGTGACGACAAGGGGATCCGGGATCAACATGCAAGGCAATCGTTTTGCATTGATCGACGTGAAACCCGAGGGCGGTGCGACGCCGGCCGTGAGCGTTCATTTTTGGTCGGCATCGGTCGGAAAGTTTCTCGCGGAACACACCTCGATCGACTTTGCCGCGAAAGCGGCAAATGTTGGCTGGCAAGCGGTGGTCGAGTGTCTCGGTCGGATCATGTTGGTCAAGGTCACGAGCGGCAACGGCGGTGCCGGAGAGAAAACGACGATCTCGGTCGCAGGTTTCGACGAGCACGTGCGATAAAAGGCGGCGTGTATGGGTGGATCGGTTGTACCGTTGCTCGAGGGCAACCCTCGAGCTCTAGCAGACGCGACACGCGCGCAACTCGAGGATCTCTATTCTCATTATAGAGGCATGAGCAACGAGTTGATCCGGCGTGCGGTGATCGAACGCAACCGGATCGATATCCTTGCGGTCATGATCCTCGGGTATGAAGTGCAACCGTTTCACCTTGCAATGTTGATCTATCAATTCGCACACCCCGACAATCTGCAACTTGTCTACCGCGGCGCCGGCAAGTCGACGATCTGTACCGTGGTCAAAGCGATTCACCTCCTCCTCAAGAATCCCGACTTGCGGATCCTCCTCGCGAGCAAGACAACGAGCAACGCGAAATCGTTTCTCAAGGAGATCAAGAATCACTTTGAGGGCAACCAACGACTCGCGGATATTTTCGGCGAGTATTACGATCCGCGGCGCGTCTCGAAGTGGGACGAATTCGAGATCGAGGTGCTCCCGCGGACCAAGCCATACAAGGAGCCGTCGATCGCGTGTTGTGGTTGTGACGCGACGATCGTCTCGCGACACGTCGACGTGATCATTGCAGACGACTTGATCGACGAGGAGAACAGCCGGACGCGCTACATGCGCGAGAAAGTGCGGACGTGGTACTACCAAACCCTCGAGCCGTGTCTCGAGCCTCCCGACTCGGAGGTCGAGCACCGCGGAGAATACCACCGACTCGGAACGCGGTATCACTACGACGACCTATACGGTCACTTGATCCTCAACGAGCTCAAGGAGCATCACCAGATCATTCCGGCGCTCGACGAGGAGGGGCGATCCCCTTGGCCGGAGAAACACACGCCGGCATGGTTTGAGAGCAAGAAAGAAAAGTCGGGCACGATCATTTTCAACGCGCAATATCAATGCGACACCGAGGCAATGAAAGGCGCGGTGTTCCAATACGACGATTGCCAGATCATTGACGACGCCGACATACCGCGATCGCTTCGCATTTATCAGGGCACCGACCTCGCCGTGAGTGAAAAGGAGACCCGGGACAACGCGCAATTCGCGACGGTCATGATCGGGTTGGATATCTCCGACAACATTTACGTGCTCGATTATTTCCTCGGTTACCTTTCGTTTCCAAAGCAGACGAAAAAGGCGCTTGAGTTGTATGATACGCACGACCCGATCCGATCGGGTGTCGAGTCGAATGCGTACCAAAAAGCGTTCTACCAGCAAGTCAAGCACGAGGATCGCAACCTTCGATTTATCCCGATCTATACCGACAAGGACAAAATGACCCGCGCGCTCAAGTTGCAACCTCTATTCGAGGGCAAGCGGGTTTTTTTCCGGCGCAACATGGCGCCGTTGATCGATCAGTTCGTGCTTTTCCCGGGGTACAAACTCCGCGACGGGCTCGACGCATTCGATCTCGCATATCGCACGAGTCGCAAGAGAAAAAAAAGGAGAGCCGGCCGGTCGGAGGAGCCCGGTCTCCTTTAGGAGGAAACAATGACCGACGCCGCGAAAAAAACACAAAAGGAATTCTCCGGCCGGAGCGCAAGGCGCAACGTCCGAGCTCTCGTCTTTCCGATTCGCAAGCAAGAGTCGATCACCGAGACCGCGAAAGGAAAGTCGAAACAACTGCCCGAGGATCCTCTCGAGAATCTGATCGAGACGGGCGAAGTGATCGAGCCTCCTTTCGAGATGCTCACCCTTGCCATGTTATCGGAACACTCAACCGAGCTCGGGCAATGTATCGCGGCAATGGAAACCAACATTGAAGCATTCGGGCATCGGTTGATCCCGCGGGTCAATATCGAAAAGCCCGACCTCACCGACGACGAGAAAAAGATCGTCGGGCAAGTCAAGGCCGAGAGGATCCAGCTCGACAACTTTTTTGCGTATGCCGCGTTCCCTGATTCCTTTACCAAGTTTCGACGCAAGCTCCGCGTCGATCTCGAGCACACGGGGAACGCTTATTTTGAGGTGATCCGAAACGTCGCCGGCAAGATCCAAGCATTCTCGCACGTGCCGTCGTATCAAATGCGACTCGCGAAGCTCGAGCCCGATTTCGATCTGTACGACGTGCCAATGTTGCAGATCCAAAAAGACGGTTCGATCGCAATTGAGACGATCAAGGCGAGTCGTCGCTTTCGCCGTTTCGTACAAGGCCGGATATTGCACCGGCGCGATCTTTCTTTTGCCGGTGGTCTTGCAGTCCGTTGGTTCAAGGAATTCGGAGACCCGAGGCACTATGATTGCGACACCGGCGAAATGGAATCCGAAAAGAAAAAGATTCCGGTCGAGAAACGCGCAAACGAGATCGTGCACCTCAAGCTCTACTCGTCGCGTTCGCCGTATGGGATCCCCCGGTACGTCGGCAACCTGCTTTCGATCTTCGGCGATCGTGCGTCCGAGGAGATCAACTATATTACGTTTTCAAACAACAACATCCCGTCAATGTTTCTCCTTGTGAGCAACGGACAACTCACTCAAGGGTCGATCGACAGGATCAAGGATTTCACCGAGGCGCAGATCCAGGGGCAAGACAATTTTTCAAAGTTCATTATCGTCGAGGCCGAGTCGCCGGAGGTCGAGGGAGAGGATTCCGGGCAAGTCAAGATCGACGTCAAGCCTCTCACCTCGGAACAGCACAAGGATGCTCTATTTCAAAACTACTCGAAAAACAACCAAGACAAGATCCGGCGCGCGTTCCGGTTGCCTCCTCTCCTCGTCGGCCGGACCGACGAATACACGAGAGCAACGGTCGAGGCGTCGCGGCGCATGGCCGACGAGCAAGTGTTCGCGCCGGAGCGCGACGACTTTGACGACTTCATAAATTTGAGGATCTTTCCTGCAATGGGTTACCCGTTGCATCGGTACAAAACCAACTCACCCAACACGACCGACAACACCGAGCTTGTCAAGATCCTCGCCGGCGCCGAGAAAACGGGCGGCATGACTCCGAGGATCGCGCGGATCATGCTCGAGGATATCCTCGGGTTTGAGCTCCCTCCTTTCCCGGAAGGTTTCCCGGTCGACCGGCCTTTCTCCGAGACAATGGCGCAGGCCGTGAAAAACAAGGCCGACCCTGCCGAGGTTGGTCAACAGGTGACCGCGCTCAAGGCGATCGAAATGCTCACCGGATCAGACCTCCCCGATCTTTTCGAGGAGGCGGCAACGGTCGATCGTCTCGAGCGTATGCGCGAGCGTCTTGAAAAGCGTTGGCGCGAGGAGGTCGAGGCGATTCCTCACGAGCACGGGGAGGAGTAGTTGACAGCAGAGCTCGACAGATTGCACGACGGGCTCGCGGCCGTCGACGCGATAATCGCGAAAGCGATCGGGATCTCCGAGGTTGCACGGATCGCGCGGATCGAAACCCGACTCCGCGAGTATCTCAACGCGAAATGGAACGCTCGCAAGCGACGCGCGGTTGAGCGCGCGGGTAGCATGGCACGCGCCGGCAAGAGTGCGGCCGAGATTTCGCGAGCGGTCAAGGGGATCATGTCCGGGTGGGCCCGGGAGATCGCGCCGAGGTACAAGCGAGACTTTCGAGAAATATATAGACTCGCGCGGATCGCCGGCTGGAAAAAAGGCGGGCGCCTCACTCGTGGAACACTTGCGTACAAGGGACCGTCGCCTTTCACGGCCGAAGTCAAAAAAGGTGATCTATGGTCGATCCCGATCCAAGAGGTCACGAGCGAGGACACCTCGGTCAACACGATCCCGAGCGTGTTTCGTCGGGCGAAGTTTCGCCGAGGCCGGGTCAATGCCGATATAGGCGGCGGCAAGTATGAGACCGCGACCCGATATCTCTCCGGCCGGGGCGTGACAAACGTCGTTTGGGATCCTTTTGCGCGCACGCCGGAGCATAACAAGAAAGCGGCCGCGCGGATCCGCAACGGAGGGGCGGCGACTGCGACGGTCGCGAATGTGCTCAACGTGATCAAGGATCCGAAAGCACGCGACCGGGTGATCCGACAGGCTGCAAACGCCGTCGGGAAAAACGGGGTCGCGTATTTCCAGGTATACGAGGGCGACGGATCCGGCAAGGGGGGCAAGACCGATCGCGGTTGGCAGGCAAACAAGTCTCTCTCGGCATACGTCGAATCGATCGCTCGGGTGTTCCGGTACGTGATCCCGCGCAACGGATATCTCGAGGCCCGGCAACGCAACCCGGAGGAGATCAAGGAGCTCGAGAAAGCAACGGTGCCTCGTGCGGCCGTCGCGCTCCCGACTTTCGACGTTGTCGACACGGCCGCGGCCGGAGCTCTCGTCGATCGTCAAGTGTTCTGGATCGGTCGACATTACGACGACAACATTTCACAGTCGATCCGAGACACCGCTCGCGGATCTCTCATTGAAGCGGGCACGAATCGGCAACGCGCCGGCGAGCTCATGCAACAACGGGTCGCGGAAAACCTCTCGCACGTCCGCACTCCGCGAGGTTGGCACGGGACGCAAGCACAGTATTTCGAGGGACTCGCGGCCAACGCCGCAACCGTCGGCCGGGTGCATGGTCAAATGCGTTCCTTTATCGATCTCGGGATCACGAAATACGAGATCCGAAATCCGAGCGACTCTCGCACGTGCCGAGTGTGCGCGCACATGGACGGAAAGGTTTTCACCGTCGCGCAAGGCGCGCAGCAAATGCAACAGGAGCTCGCGATCGCGGAGATCCCCGGACAGTCGCCGGAGGAGTATCGCGACGCGGTCAAGGCCGTGCACCCGTGGATCCAAGATTCAAACCGCGGCATGGAAAAGCTCAACAACATCGGATCGGGGTTGCCAGGTAAGCAGGGCCCGGCCGACGCGCAGGCATACGCCGAGGCCGGTCTCTCGCTCCCTCCGTATCATTACCGGTGCCGGTGCACGGTCGACGTCTCGACCGAGGCCGGATCGTGGGAGGCGTTCGGCGCCGAGTCGGTGCCGATTCCGACACCTCCCGGGGTCAAGCCTCCGACGAAACCGTTTCCTCCTTTCAAGACGCACCCGACGAAACCGATCAACACTTTTTCGACGCAACGGTTGTCGGCCGCGCTCGGTCGCAAGATCAGGACGACAGCCGGCAACGCGAAAGCCGGGGTTGCGATCACACCGCAGGCACAGATCGCGGCACGACAGGAGCTCAACGGGTTGCTTGCCGAGTATGGTCTTGTTTCCAAAGACGCGATCCGCGGTCTCGACGACGCGATCGCAATGCTCGAAGTGCTCGAGACCGAGCACATGGTCGGCGTTTTGGGAACGCATAGCTGGCAAGGAGCGATCAGAATGCGCTCGTCGTCGATCGACGACGCGATTGATCTACTCGACGGCAAGATCAAGCCGGCGAAAGCCGGGACGATGCAAGCGATCAAGAATCAAGATCGTGTGCATGGTATGAAAACTCTCGTGCACGAGGGAGTGCATGGTCACAGTCCGTTATTGTCCGAGGCTTATTACGGCATGGGAGTTCCGCTCGAGGAGGGTGCAGTCGAGTTGACCGCTCAACGGATCATGAAAGACAAGTTCGGGTTGCTATGGCAAGAGGTGCGAGCATCCGACTACAAGGAGTATGTCGAGGCACTTGCGGACACGGTCGAGGGAGCGTTCAAAAAAGTGGTCGGCCGGCGCAAGGCATGGCAAGCCTACTCCGACAAGTTCGTCGAGGAGTCGAAAGTCATTCCATACAGGAAAAGCAACGTCGGCCGGCACCTCGCGTCGGATGCAACGATCAGAATGCAAAGCACGTCTCATTTCATATCAACGCATAAACAGTTTCTCGACGACTTCGCGGCCGCGGTTGAGGTGCCGTCGGAGCTCACGGCCGGGTTGAGCAAGCAACAGATCAAGGAGCTCACCGAAAAGATCCGCAAGGAGGTTCGGGAGAGGTCGGAGAAAAAATTAGTCACCGCGGTACGCAAGCGCGCGAAGCGGCGAGGCGACCCGGTGCCGAAAGCAAGATACATGCGATTTTCGGGGTGAGAAATGCCAGAGTCGATCTATGAATTGGAACGCAACGACGTCGAGGGATCACTTGAGGTCGCGGAGCTTGCGATCAAAAACAAAACTTACGACGAGGCACTCGCGCACGAGCTCCTCATGTTACACGACGGCGACTCGAGGATCCTCATTATCGAAAAACTCAAGGAGTTGTTGACTCGGCATCGGTACGTGCCGAAAGATAAGATCACGAGGTGAGACATGGGAAAGCAACGACGACAAGTTGACCCGACGCCGGCGCCGCAACCGGGGCCGAGGTCTCGAAAGCGGCGAGCTCGCGTTCCGGGCGAGCGAGGTGTCGCTCACCCGGTGATCAAGTCGATCGACACGCCGGCGCTTGACGACGGCGGCAAGCTCGCGCCGGCGAAAGGCAAGGGAGGAACACTCCTCGTCGAGGATCAGGAGGAGGTCACTTTCGCGCCGGTGATTTTCAAGGGCGAGTTTGAGGTCGTGAAACAGATCCGCAACGACGCCTCGAAAATCTTTGTATGCTTTCGATTGCCCGAGGCGATCCGCACAAAGCTCTCGGAGCTTTCAACCGCACTCGTGAAAGATCGCGCGGATCCCGAGGACGTCGATCACGTGACCTTGTTGTATGTGCCGAGCGACAAGGAGATCACCGAGGAGGTCGCAAGCAAGGCCGCGGCGGCGGCGAGAGACGCGCTCAAGAAATTCGAGCTCGGGCCGGTCAAGGCCCGGTTGCAGGGTTGGGGATATTTCGACGGCGCCGAGAAAGGCGAGGAGCGGAGCACCGCGCTCGTTGCTCTCCTTGACGCTCCCGGGTTGGCCGAGGTGCACCTCGTGCTCAAGGCCGCGCTCACCGAGGCCGGTCTCCCGGCCGACGAGCAGACACACGGGTTTGTTCCGCACGCGACGCTCGCATATCTCGAGGCCGGCGAGCGGATCGAGAATCTCCCGGAGCTCGGCGACGAGATCGTGATCAACGAGCTTGAGCTCGTGCACTCTGAGACCTACCGGATCCCGATCGGAGGCAAGGTCGAGAAATCGGATCCGCGTTCCGACACGCCGTGGGATCCCTCTCACCTCGAGGACCGAGCGAGCGAGCAACTTGTCGCTCGACATTGGGATTTGCACCTCGAGTTTCGGCAACCCGGCCGGCCGACGAGTGCGCTTGTCAACGAGCACGCGCGGATCGTCGACGAGCTTTTCGGCCGCGGTGTGAAACATCCGGCACCGCCCGACAACGGGCTCGACGATCTCTCGGAGGATTTCGAGGAGTATGAGAGCAAGCAACCCGACTGGACACGACCCATGCGACCAAAGATCCTCGACGACCTCGAGAAACGGGTCGATCCGAATCCGGGAGTGTTTGCCTCGCCGGGAGGCAAGGCGCGGATCGCCGAGGCGCTTGTCAAGATGCTCCCGTCGCATTCAACCTATGTCGAGCCTTTTGCCGGAGGCGCCGCGGTGCTTTTCAAAAAGGAGCCGTGCGACGTCGAGGTGCTCAACGATCTCGACGAGTCGATCGTGCAAGCGTACAAAGACGTCAAGGCGATCACGAACGCCGAGCTCGAGCAACTCCGGGGCAAGGATTGGGTCGGCAAGCGTGCGACGTTCCGGCGACTGCACAAATCGCAACCGAGCAACCGGGTCGAGCGGTTGTATAAATTCTTGTACGTCTCGTTTTTCTCCTACGGGTCGACGCGCGGCAAGGGATACAACCCGGTTCGCGACGGCCGCAACCCGGTTGACACGATACTCGGCCGGATCGAGCGCGGCCGCAAGCGACTCAAGGGAGTGCGTCTCATGTGCGGCGACTACGCCGCGACGATCAAAGCGCACGACAGCAAGGGAACGGTTTTCTTTCTCGATCCGCCGTATGCCGGTTATTGTGCCGACCTCGGCGAGGGCAAGTTCGACGAGGAGAAATTCGTCGAGACGCTCAAGAATCTCAAGGGCAAGTTTGTCTTGACCTACGGCGCGAGATCGAAACTCATGTCGAAACTTCGCGCGGCCGGATTCAAGATCAAGCGGATCGCGATCCCCCGCACCGGTCTCGGTCTCACGTCGCGCGACGAGAAAGGCGAACGCCGCACCGATCTCACGACGCTCGTTGTCTCGAATTTCGAGACGACAAAAAAGGCCGCGGCCGGAGAGGAATTCCTCGTCGACGTGACCGACGGCGAGATCGTCGAGCTCGAGAAACGACTCGACCCGGAGGCGCCGCGGCGATTCACGGTTCACCGACACTGGCGCGGCGGCGAGTCGCACGTTGACTTGAGGATCGAAAAGGGCAACCTCCTCGAGGGTTGGTCACTCGAGCAGAATCCGACCAACGCGGAGCCCGTCGAGACACTCGCGGCCGCGCAGGAAATCGGCGGCGATTGGTTCCAACGGGAGGAGACCGCGGCCGTGCGAAAGGACTTGCACCCGCTCAAGTGGCTTGACGTCGAGGGCGTGACCAAGCGAGGCGAGGGCGGGCAGGATCCGATCGGCGGCAACTCGGAATTTCCGGGTGTGTTTCATATTGTCGAGAAAGGTCTCGCCGAAATCGGAGCGGTCAAGCCGTGGTTGCGCGAGTTTTGGTTGCACGGCGAGCTCGGCCGGTGCCGGTTGATTCTCAAGCAAGTCGCTTTTCCGATCGTGAAAGCACGACACTCGAGGTCGCGTTGCATGTTTGAAGGGTGCAAGCGAGCTCCCGAGGTCGACGTGTTGTGGGCCGACGGCCGCGGGCGCGCGTGGTTTTGCGAGGAGCACCTCGAGGCATGGAAACAGGGATTCAAGGATCGCGGTGTCGAGGGATATCTCGAGATCGTCGGTGAGAAAAAAGTCACGACCGGAGAGGTGCCGGAGAAATGGGCCGACGTGCACAAGGGCGTCGACGTGGTCGTCGTGACCAAGGAGATCCCACCGAGCGAAATTGGATCGAGGTGGATCGCAACCCGGCCGGAGAATCCGATGCCGTATGTGCTCGGGCTTGACGCGGTCGAAAAGGGTTGGATCCCTCCGACCGGGATCTCCGCGCTCCCGGCCGGCGTCCGAAAACAGATCCCGGAGGCGTTCCGATATTGGGAAAAGGAGAACGCTCTCGAGACTCGCGATCGACTTGTCGAGGAGATCCAGGACGGCAAGATCAAGGTCAACCTCACGAAACGGATCGACATGGTCGAGGCGCAACTCGAGGTTCCGATCCAGAAAGTCGACACCGACAAGCGACTCGTGACCGGCGTTGTGCTCGAGCCCGACGAGGTCGACGCACAAGGCGACACGATCGACGAGGAGGCGATCGAGCGAGCGGCGCATAATTTCCTCGCGAGGTACAACAAGGAAACCGAGATCGGCAACCTACACAAGATTTTCGGGCAAAACGGTCTCGAGCTCGTCGAGAGTTGGATCGCGCCGGTCGATATGAAGCTCGGCAAGGGAAAAGTCAAACGCGGAACGTGGCTTATGACAATTCGCGTGCTCAACGATCACACGTGGCAACAGGTCAAGACAGGCGAGATCACGGGTCTCTCGATCGGCGGCACCGCGTCGGTTATATGAAAGGTCTTGACATGGGGCGTTCGACCTTGGCACAATTGCAGCAATCGAAAGGCGTTCGGCAGTCGGAGATCATGGCGAAATACGACGAGAGCATTCAGGCGCGGAAATTTTACGGACAGGTGATCCTCACCTATGAGGACGGCAACCTTGTCAACGTGAAAGAAACGCGCAACCTGAAACCCGATCAACTCGTGCGGGTGCTCGGCGACAACAACGTCGACGTTTGAGGTTTTGAAAAGCTAGAGGGTATCGGATCAACCGAGCCCCGATGTGTGCTCCGCGCATGTCGGGGCTTTTTGCGTTTTGAGGTTGCCATGTCCGAAAAAGCAAAGCGACGGTTGCTTGAGGTTGAAGTTGACGAGGTTTCGCTCGTAGATCGAGCGGCCAATTTGAGACGGTTCCTAGTAATCAAACGACTGGAGGAAAAAGAAATGGGAGCTTTCAAAAAAGACGAGATCAAGAAAGGCGAGGAGATGACCGAGGAGGAAAAGAAGAAAGCCGAGGAGGCCAAGAAAGCCGAGGAGGCCAAGAAAGCCGAAGCGGTCAAGAAATCCGAGGAGGAGATCAAGGAGATCCTCAAGGCCATGAACCCGGCCGCGGTTGCCGGGATGCTCCGCGGTCTCAAGGGCGCACCCAAGGAGGCGGTCGACGCTCTGATCCAGTGGGCCGAAGGTCAGGCGAAAAAGGCCGAGACCAAGAAGTCGGCCGACGGTGACGGCGACGATCCTCCCGCGGATCCTCCCGCGGATCCCCCGGCCGATCCCGAGCCGGCCGATCCCCCCGCGGATCCCCCGGCCGATCCCGAGCCGGCCGAAGTCAAGAAAGCGGCCGTCGAGATCCACGACGACGGCACCGTGATCGTCAACGGCGCTCCGGTGGTCAAGGGCAAGACGTTCACCCCCTCGCGCAACAGCGCGATCAAGGAGGTGATCGGCAAGCTGATCAAGCTGGCCGGCGACGTCGGTGATTCCGAGACCCTCAAAGCGATCGCCGACATGGTCAAGGAGCTCCCCGACGACGCGAATCCGGGACAAGGAGTCAAGGCCGTCGGCACGGCCGGAGGCGTCGCGCTCAAGAAAGCCGAGGAGGAGATCGAGAAACTTCGCAAGGAGCTCGACGAGGCCAAAGCGGAACGCGCCGACGTGACCAAACGACTCGACGAGATCGAAAAGACCCGCGAGCCGAGCAAGTCGGTCGACGGCGACGGCGGCACCGACAAAGAAACCATGAAAAAGGAGTTTTGGGACGGCGTGATCTAGCACGTCGACCGGAGCTCTCTCAACCGATCTAAGAAGTCAAAGGATCACTTTCGATCGAACCTTTCAAGGAGGAATCAGTCATGCCCGAAAGAGTCTCAAACGAGGAGTTGGTGCAGAAAGCCCTGATCGAGACCGGTGCGCTCTCGGCGGCCGGCAAACTCAACCCGGCGCAAGCCGACAAATTCATCGACTATGTTGTCGATGAGAGCGTGTTGAAAAACAACGCGCGCGTCGAGCGGTTCCGC
>Ga0180437_10002619_pt1 | contig 28273 bp, 19 predicted proteins | sample SS_ome_4_FD_132410 | JGI IMG/M metagenome (GOLD analysis project Ga0180437, IMG submission 132410) | Hypersaline lake sediment archaeal communities from the Salton Sea, California, USA - SS_3_D_1 metaG | ecosystem: Environmental > Aquatic > Non-marine Saline and Alkaline > Hypersaline >...
AGTCAGCCAGCGTCTCGTCAGAGAGCGTCAGTGAAGCGTGCAAGCCAAACGACGCGCCCAGTTTGGCATTAGGCCCTGCCAACTGCGCCTCTGCAAAACGGACATTTTCCGCAATGCCTGCCCGAGCGCGCTCGGGACCGTCCCGGTCGGTGACCTCGTAGCAAAGGCTGGCCCGCAACCCCGCCTCTTCCACCGCCTCGGCAATGGCATCCAGCGAGCCCTCGATGGCGTTGGGACTGGCATGGTGGTCGATCAACGTGGTCGTACCATGCTTGATGGCGTCCACCAGGCAGACCTGCGCCGAGTAGCGCACATCCTCCATCGTGAGCGCCTTGTCCAGTCGCCACCAGAGCTTGCCCAGGATCTCGGGAAAATCGCGAGGCGGATCGCCGGGGATAGCCATGCCACGTGCAAATGCCCCATAGAAGTGGGTGTGACCGCAGATGTTGCCGGGCATGATCAGTTGCCCGCCGGCGTCCACAACCTCGTCGTCAGGATAGGCTTTTTTCAGCGCTGCGCTGTCCCCGACGTCCACAACCAATGCCCCGTCCACGCGGACGGCGCCATTTTCAATGATCTCGTTGGCTTTGCCGAATGTGACGACCCGGCCGTTTGTGATCAACAACTTGCACCTCCTGGTTGGCAACGTTGACTGGTAGCTTGGGTATTGGTGGCCTGGGAAGAAACATCCATGCCCCAGCCCTCAGAGCTACAAGTATCCTAAGCTGCCACTTCCTGTTCTTCCTTCACCCCTGCCATCAGCAATCCCAACTGCTCCGGCGTCGCCTCGCTGCCATCTACTATGCCCATGATCTGCCCTTCGTAGATCACGGCAATGCGATCAGAGAGGGCCATGATTTCGTCCAGGTCCTCCGAGATAAGGAGGATGGCCGTGCCCTTGTAGCGCTGCTCAAGCAGCAGGGCGTGGATATACTCGGTGGCGCCGATATCTACGCCACGGGTGGGCTGGGCGGCAACCAAAACGTGCGGCTCGCGGGCGAGCTCTCTCGCCACGACCGCCTTTTGGATATTCCCACCCGACAGGCTCTTTGCCGGTGTGTCGCGCGAGGGGGTCTTGATCTGGAAGCGTTGGATGAGCTTGTCGGCAAAGCCGGCGATGGTTTGCAAGAGGAGGAAGCCGCGTCGCGAAAAGGGTTCCCGTCCAAAGTCGCGCAAGATCATGTTCTCCGCCACCGAAAACTCCTGGATCATGCCGTCCTTCATCCGCTCCTCAGGGATATAAGACAGGTGTAGCTCTGTGATGGGGCCGGGACGGAAGCTGGTGATAGCCTTGCCCTCCAGCATGATCTGTCCTTGGGTAATCGGTCGCAGGCCGGTGATGACCTCGGCTAGCTCCCGCTGGCCGTTTCCGGACACGCCTGCCAGTCCCAGGATCTCACCTCCGTGGAGGTCCAGGTCCACGCCACGCAGGGCCGGCATCTCGCGATCGTCAAGGGCCTGGAGGTCCTTCAGAGCCAGCCGGACTTGCCCGCGCTCGAGTTTGGCGCGGTCAGGCTTCATGATGACTTCGCGACCAACCATCATCCGCGCCAGATCCGCCTTGGTGCAACCGGCCGTATCGCAACTGTCCACGCGTTTGCCGTCACGCAGCACCGTCACGCGATTGCTGATGGCCAGCACTTCGTGCAGCTTGTGCGAGATAAAGATGACGGCGTGCCCATCGCTGACCATCTGTCGCAACGTGGCAAAGAACTCGTCCACCTCCTGGGGGGTAAGCACGGCGGTGGGCTCGTCAAGAATGAGCAGGGCGGCACCCCGGTACAGGGCTTTCAGGATCTCGACCCGCTGTTTCTGGCCGACGGCCAGTTGCCAGATATAGGCGTTGGGATCCACCCGCAACCCATAGATCTCGCCCAATTCTACGATCCGCTTGGTGACCCGGTCCAGGTCGGTCAGCGGCCCGCGGGAGGAGGGCAGGCCCAGTGCCACGTTCTCGGCCACCGTGAGGGTGTCGACCAGCATAAAGTGTTGGTGGATCATGCCGATGCCCAGTTCAATGGCGTCCGTCGGGGAGTGGATGCTCGCAAGCTGGCTGTTGAGCCAGATCTCACCCTCCTCGGGTGCGTACATCCCGTAAAGGACCTTCATCAGGGTGCTCTTGCCGGCCCCGTTCTCGCCCAGGAGCGCGTGGACCTCCCCGGTGCGTACGTCAAAATCTACGCTGTCGTTGGCCAGCACACCTGGGAATCGCTTGGTGATCCCTTTCATCTCCATATGGTCGATCTTTGGCCGGCCCGAGGGCAAAAGGTTGTTGTCGGTCATTGCCTGCTCCTTGTTCATGGCTCGAGACTCACTTCCGCTGCAAAATTGTGCCCGGGCCCGTTCGGAAACGGGCGTTCGAGCGAGCTACGTACCGCTTACTGGACTCGGGATTTGGGATTCGAAGCCTGAGTCGAGTCTCCAAACCCCGAGTCTACCTAGCGCAAAGTGCTTACCTATTCACCAATAGGGATTGTGATCGAACCGTCGATGATCCCCTGGATTGTCTCTTCGGCTTTGGCTTTGACGTCGGCTGGCAAGTCGTATTCGGAATTGAACTCGATGACCTGGCCTCCGTTTTCCAAGGTGATGACGTAGGCCTTACCGCCATATGTGCCCTCATCGATCAGTCCGATGATGTCGTCCAGAACCACAGTCCAGTCGTAGATCTGGTTGGCGACCACGATGCTGGGCGCCAGAGAGGATTGGCTGGCCTGCGTGCCGAACCACAGCACGCCATTCTCCTCTGCCACGCCAATGGCACCCACCACCATCTGGGCGGTGCCGGACAGCGCGTCAGCCCCGGCCGAGATGTGGGTGTTGGCCGCTTCGGCTGCCATGGCCACGTCAGAGAAAGAGCCGGTATAGTTGACGTTGACCTCCGCATCGGGATTGGTCGCCTTGACGCCAGCTACAAACCCGTCGATATACAGCTTGGCGTCGCCGGTCTCGATGGGGCCTACCACGCCGATGACATTGCTTTTGGTCAGCAGGGCGGCCATGACGCCGTTGACGTATCCCCCTTCCTGGGAGGCGGCTTCGTAGGCGAACACGTTGTTGATCCCGTCGTCGACAAAGGTGTCCACCGTGGTGCCGTGGGCAAAGGCCGTTTCCGCGAAATCGGGCGCGATCTCTTTCAGAGAGCTGCCATACTGGGAGCCGTGGGCGATGATCAGGTCATAACCCTGGGTTGCATAGTCGCGGATGGCGGCAGCTGCGTCGTCCACCACGAACATGTTCTCCGAGTAGACCAACTCCATCTTCTCCTTGCCACCCATCTCCTCCTGGATCTTGAGTAGCGCGTCGTACATGCTCTGGCTGAAGGCCAGGTCGTTGATGGTGCTGGGCATGATCACCGCCACGCGAAACACCTCGTCTCCTTCCGACTCTCCTCCCGTGCCGCCGCAGGCGCTCACCAACAGCGCCAGCATCACGAAAAGGACGATCAGTGTGAACCATTTCTTCTTGCTCGACATGTCTTTTTTCCTCCTTATTTTGGTGATTCGTATATTCGGGAAAGATATGTTGGGCATTCGAACCTTGCCCCTTCCCTAGGACGTACATCTGTTGGGCCTGCAAGGCTTCATCTGTGGAAATCGCTGCTGGACCTCACCTCCTCCCTGCGGGATCGAACCTGAAACTGGTCTCAACCCAATGTACCGGTTTGCAGACTTGACAACACCTTGCTAACCTTCTCGCTCAAACGACTTTGCCAGCGCCGATGGCGCACGCACTCGCTGTACAGTCAACACCAGGGCCAAGATGGTCAGGATGTAGGGCATCATCACCAGGATTTCGGAGGGGATGGGCACGCCCTCTACCTGGAGCCGGAGTTGCAGGGCACTGACCATGCTGAACAGCAGTGCCCCCAACATCACGCCAAACGGCCGCCACCCGCCAAAGTAGACCAGGGCCACGGCGATAAAGCCCAAGCCACTGGTCATGTTCTGCTGGAAGACGTTGAGGGTGGCAATGGACATGGAGGCGCCTGCGATGGCAGATAGGATGCCTCCCAGCGTCACCGTGATGTAGCGCACGAGGCTCACACTCACGCCCAGCGAATCCGCCGCCTCCGGGTTCTCGCCCACCGCTCTGATCTTGAGCCCCAGGTTGGTCCTGTACAGGACGAACTGAACGATGGGGACCAGGAGAAACGCTCCGTACACCAGAAGGTTGTGTTTGAAAAAGATATCTCCCAGCACGGGGATGTCGCTGAGCCACGGGATATGGATGGGCGAGAACCCGCTTACCGTCTCCACAGTGCCCATCGTCATCTGGAAGAGCAGAGTACTCATGCCCAGGCCGAACAGGTAGAAGCCGATGCCGCTGATCCCCTGTTGGGCCTGGAGGTTGATGGTCACGAAGGCCATGGCCAGCCCCATCGCCGCGCCGACGACGATGGCGGCCCCCAATCCCAGCCACAGGTTGCCTGTCGTAAAGGTGACATAAAAAGCTGCGAACGCCCCCAGGAGCATTTGTCCCTCGACCCCCAGGTTGAGCACGCCGCTTCGTTGCCCCAGCGTCTCGCCCATGGATGCATAAAGGTAGGGCGTGGCCAGCCGGATCCCGGAAGCCAGAATGCCGACGATAAAGGATGTGGTGAGGATGTCTGAGATCATGAGGTCACCTCCGGTCCAGTGAACACGGTGCGTTCTGTTTCTGCTTTGGCTGTGGTTGCCAGTTGGCGCCTCCGTTGCCGGCGACGGCGCCACACTTCGCTGCTGACAACAAAGACCACGACCAGGCCGTTAAGGGCGATGATGAAAGAAGAGGGCACCTGCATGACACGCTGCAGTTTGTTCGCTCCAACCAGCAAAGCGCCAAAGAAGAAGGAAGCCGGGATGGTACCGATGGGGTGCAGTTGGCCGAACAGAGCGGCGACAATGCCGTTAAAGCCAGCACTCCCAGTGAACCCGCTTGCCGAGCCGTCGGTGATCATGCGGTAGTTGAGACCATAGACCTGCATGACGCCTGCCAGCCCCGCAAAGGCACCGCTCAACAGGAGTGCGATCACGATTTGACGGCGTACACGGATGCCGCCATAGCGGGATGCGTCGGGGTTTTGACCCACTGCCCGGATGCGATAACCCAGTGTGGTGCGCCAGAGCAGGATGTACACCAGGATCGCCAGACCAACGGCGATCGCGCCGCCCAGGTGCAATCGGGTAGGCACCAGGCGGGGCAGGCGGAAGGCCTGCTCCAGGGCTGCAGTTTGCGGAATCTGGGAGGCCAGCTCTGCCTGGGCTGGATCGATCATCGGGCCACGCAGCAAAAGGTTCATGATCTGGACGGCGATGGCGTTCATCATCACTGTGCTCAGGATCTCGTTAACGCCAAAGTAGGCTTTGAGTGCGCCCGGAATTGCCCCCCAGATCGCCCCGCCCACGAATCCGGCGACAAGGGCCAGCGTGATGACCAACCATCCGGGCCCGCCGACCATGACCAGGCCTACGACGGTGCCGAAAATTGCACCCATGATCATCTGGCCTTCTCCGCCGATGTTGATGACGTTGGCTCGAAAGGCGATACAGATGCCCAGGCCCACCAGCAGGAGGGGAACCGCTTTGACAGCGGTCTCTGCCAGCGCGTTGCCGCTGCCAAACGCGCCCTCCAACAAAGCCCCGTAAGCCTTGATCGGATTGGCGCCCAGGACCAGCAGCATGACGGCGCCCAACGCCAGCGCCGCAAGGGTGGCAAACACTGGCAGGAGGGCATCTATGATTTGCGCAAAGTCAATCGTTGACATCCATTTTTTCATCATCCAGCTCCCTACTCTTTGGCTTTCAGTGCGCGCCAGACCCGCTCAGGTGTGAAGGGTACGTGCCGCACCCAGACGCCGGTCGCGTCGTGGATGGCGTCGGCCATGGCCGGGGCCAGGCCGTCCATGGAGATCTCGGAGATAGACTTGGCCCCAAAGGGGCCGGTGGGCTCGTTGGTCTGCACAAAAATGACCTCTACTTTGGGCATCTCGTTGGACTTGTAGGTGTGGTAGGGGCCAAAGCGGGCGTTGACCAGGCGCCCCAGCTCGTCGTAGACCATCTCCTCGCTGTGGGCAAAGCCCAGGACCTGCTGGAGACCACCCTCCACCTGCCCGGAGGCGGTGATGGGGTTGATCACCCGCCCGGCGTCCACGACCATCAGCAACCGCTCGACGGTGACCTGGCCGGTCTCGGTGTCCACGCTCAACTCGACGAACTGGGCGGCAAAGGGTGGCGGGCTGTCGTAACTCATGTGGGAGGCGCTGGCGACGATCTGGTGCTGATCCTGCTGGTGTAAGCTGCTGAGAGCCACCTGCTCCAGCGTGAGAGAGCGCCCATCCGGCACAAAGACCTTCCGGTCGCGCAACTCAAAGCCGGCGGTTTCCTCCAGCCCAAGCATCGTAGCAGCATGCCCTTTGATCTGCCAGGCGGCTTTCTGCGCCGCCTTGCGAACCGCGCCGCCACTGATGTAGGTGGTGCTGGAGGCGTAGGCCCCCTTGTCGAACGGGGTAAAGTCGGTGTCAGAGGAGTAGACGATGACGTCCTCGAGCGGGATGCCCAATTCCTCGGCGGCCATCTGGCCCAGGATGGTGTCAGAGCCGGTGCCCAGATCCGTGGCACCGATTAGGAGGTTGAAGGAGCCGTCGTCGTTCATCTTGAGCGTGGCGGCTGCCATGTCCAGTCCGGCGACGCCGCTGCCATGGAGCATGACCGCCATCCCGATGCCGCGGCGGATCGGATCTCCAGGGTGGGGGTTGAGTTTGCCGCGCTTGTTGTACCAGTCCATCGCCTCCAGACCCACCTCGACACACTGATCGAGGCCGCTGGAGCGGATAACCTGGGCAAATCCTTCTCGACCCTCACCCAGGGCCTTGGCCATGAGAAGCTCTTCGCCCTCTTTGATCACGTTTCTTCGTTTGAATTCGACGACGTCCCAGCCCATCTCGTCGGCAATCTCGGCCATCAGGGTTTCGAGGCCAAAATAGCACTGCATCGCACCATAGCCGCGGAAGGCACCGGGTGTGGGCTTGTTGGTGTAGACGACGTCGCAATTGAACCTGGAATAGCGTGCGTTGTACAAAGTCAGACTCTTCTGGCCGCCGACCATCTGCACCGTCAACCCGTGAGTGCCATAGGCGCAGGTGTCGCCGATAAGGTCTAGCTCGATGGCCACCACCTCCATCTCGTCGGTGACGCCGATCTTGTAGCGCATGATCTGGGGGTGGCGGCTGCGGGAACTGGTGAATTCCTGCTCGCGGGTGTATTCCATGTGTATCGGCCGGCCAGTGGCGAGGGTCAGGTGGGCGCAGAGGTCCTCGAGGATCATCTCCTGCTTATTGCCAAAGCCGCCACCGATGCGAGGTTTAATCACGCGGATCTGTTTGACCGGCAGGCCGATGAGCGGCGCAAGCATGCGCCGTATGTGGAAGGGCACCTGGGTGCTGGAGCGCACCACAAGCCGGCCATTCTCGTCCCAATAGGTGATACAGACGTGGGGTTCGACGTGGGCTTGCTGCTGCTGGGAGGTGCGATACTCCCCGGTAAACACGTGGTCGGCCTTGGCCCACTGGGCCCCGGCATCACCACCCTCGGCCTCGATATGGTGCACAATGTTGTGCTGGGCGTCATAGATCTCCTCGGTATCGGGCTCGTCGTGGATGACCGGCGCGCCCTCCTGCATTGCCTTCTCGGGGTCCAGGACGTGGGGCAACACTTCGTAGTCGACCTCGATCAAGCGCAGCGCCCGCTGCGCAAGTTCAGGTGTCTCGGCAGCCACGATCGCCACCCGGTCGCCGACGTGGCGTACCTTGTTGTCCAGGCTGACCTGGTCGAGGGGCGGTGGGTTGGGGTAGCTCTGCCCGCCGGTGGCGTACTTGACGCGGGGAACGTCCTCGTGGGTGAGGACAGCGTGGACGCCGGGCAGGGCGCGGGCGCGGCTAGCATCGATGCTCCTGATGCGGGCATGGGCGTGGGGGCTGGTGAGCAGCGCGCCGTGAAGCATGCCCTCGATCTTGATATCGTCGGTAAAGGCGGGTCGGCCCGTGATCAGCTTGATAGCATCCACCTTGCGCTCTGGCTTGCCCACCACTTGCAACGGCTCCATGTCCGGCGGGGAGATCACCAGGGGTGGCAGAGAGCCTACGGCTCCAGCCATCTGGTAGTACTGCTCCACAGTTTTGGCAGGCGAATCATCAGGGGCGAGCGTGGCGTGGACCGGTTCGAAGGGTTCCAGATCCTCTCCGCGCAGCATGGCCGCCGCCCGCTGAACGGCGTTGACGATTTTGACATATCCGGTGCAACGGCAGAGCACGCCACTCATCGCTTCCCGGATCTCGGCCTCGGTGGGGTCCGGGTTGCGGTCGAGGAGGGCCTTGGCGGCCATCAACTGGCCCGGTGTGCAGTAGCCGCACTGGATGGCACCGGCGTCGACAAACGCCTGCTGCAGGGGGTGGAGTTCCGGGGGTGTCGCCGCCGGATCGCCCGAGGAGAGCCCCTCGACAGTCAAGACCTCGCGCCCGGCGGCCTTGACCGCCGGGAGGGTACAACTGTACACCGGCTGGCCGTCGAGCAGTACGGTGCAGGCCCCACAGTCGCCGGTCTTGCAGCCGTTCTTGACGCTGTAGTAGGAGGCGTCGCGCAGTGCGTCGAGCAGGGTCTGGCCCCGGCGAACCTTCAATGCCTTCTCCTCGCCGTTGATGGTGAGAGTAATTGTCTGGGTTTCGCCGCTAGTCATGGTTCACCTCGCCCACGCCTTGCTCAAGAGCCCGTCGGGTCAGCACGCCGGCCACGGCCCGGCGGTACTCCTCACTGCCTCGAAAGTCGCCCTCGGGTGTTACCTCCTGCTCGATGGCATCGGCCACCTTCTGGATCCGTTCTTTGTCCAATGGACCGCCCACCAGTTGGCTGGGCGCATCAGCCAGGCGCACTGGGCCAGCGCCGGTCAGCGCAACCCGAGCCTGACGCACCGAAGCACCACCCATCTCCACTCCGGCGATGGAGGCGACAATCGGTTCGTCGGCAGGAGTCCGGCCCACATGAGCCTCGCCCCAGCGCACACCCTCCATCCTGACATTCAGTGCGATGATCTCTCCCTTGGGCTTCTGGGCCAGCACTGTTTCCACAGGTATTTCCACCAGCTCGCCGTCCCCTTGCACGGTGACTGTAGCCCCCAGGGCCAGCAGGGCGGCAGACCACTGCGGGGCGACTCGGGGCGAGGCCACGGCACTGCGCACGAACCGCCTGTTCCGGTCCTGCCAACTCATGGCGCCGCTGAGTGTCTGGCGCAGAAGCGGCGGGCACCCCGGGCTGTCCAGTAGGTCTTGGAGCGATGCTTCGGCGCTTATGCTCCATACCTTCGGGTCTCTGGATACTGCCTGCTCATCTTTGTTCATGTCAATGCTCCTTGTCGTCGAATAATGTCACTACGATCTAGTATGCTGGCCAAGATTGTCATAACCCAGGAAGGATCCTACGTATCGAACACCAATTGCCGCGCGATCCGGTTGTGCCGCTCGATCACCGGTGCCAGATCCAGCGTGAGCAGCTGTCCATCCTCCACGATCACCCGCCCGTTGATGACAGAAAGGTCTACGCCCTGTGGGGCGCAAAAGACAAGCGCCGCCAACGGGTCGTGGAGCGCTCCGGCATAGTCCAGGCGGTTCAGGCGGAACCCGATCAGGTCAGCAGCCTTGCCCGGGGTAAGCTGGCCGATGTCATTGCGGCCCAACACCCGCGCACCCCCCAAGGTCGCCATCCCCAGCGCCTCCTCCGCCGAGAGGCCGGCCGGATCCCCCGATACCCGCTGTAGCAGCAGGGCCATCCTGGCCTCAGCCAGCAGGTGGGAGGAATCGTTGCTGGCGGAACCATCCACACCCAGCCCGGTCCTGACGCCTGCGTCCAGGTAGGCCCGCACGGGAGCGATGCCGGAGGCCAGGCGCATGTTGGAGCTGGGACAGTGGCAAACGCCGGTGCCTGTCTGGGCAAACAGTTCGACCTCTTCCTGGTTGAGGTGCACGCAATGGACGTGCCACACGTCGTCGCCGAGCCAGCCCAGCTCCTCGGCGTAGCCCACGGGTCGGCGTCCAAATTGGCGCAGGCAGAATGCCTCCTCATCCAACGTCTCCGCCAGATGGGTGTGGAGCTGGACGCCATAGTCGCGAGCGAGTGCAGCCGCTTCGCGCATCAGGTCAGGCGTGACCGAGAAGGGGGAGCAGGGCGCGACAACGATGCGCAGCATGGCGCACGGCTTGGGATCGTGGTGGGTTTCAATGATGCGTTGGGTGTCCTTGAGAATAAAGTCCTCGTCCTCGACGACGCGGTCGGGCGGCAGTCCCCCCTTGCTCTCGCCCAAGCTCATCGAACCCCGGCAGGGCTGGAAGCGGATACCGAGTTCCTGCGCGGCGTGGATCTCGTCGTCGATGCGGCTGTCGTTCGGATAGATGTAGAGGTGGTCGGAAGCGGTGGTACAGCCAGACAGTACCAGCTCGGCCAGTCCCACCAGCGCACTGGTGTAAACCGCTTCCGAGGTGAGCCCGGCCCAGATGGGGTAGAGCGTTTTCAGCCACTGGAAGAGGGTGGCATCCTGGGCCGCCGGAACCGCCCGCGTCAGCGTCTGGTAGAGGTGGTGGTGGCAATTGACCAGACCCGGCAGGACGATCATCCCCCGGGTGTTGATAACCTGATCCGCGTCTGCGGGCAGGTTGGCCGTCGGCCCGACCTGCTCGATGACGTTGTCCCGGATGAACAGCCCGCCGTCGGGAATGCGAGGGGCGTTGGGATCCATGGTCACCAAGAGGTCAGCGTGTTTCATAAGCAACGTTGCCATAGCAATGCTCCTGGACAGAGGCGCAACACACGTTGCTGCGCCAGCAGCTGTGCACCACCTCTGAGCAAGTTTTCACCCCCCGCCGACGGGCGGGGAGAAGATCACTTCGTCCCCCTCGTGCAGTTCAGCCTGCATACCGACGTAGGCACGGTTCACTGCGGCGCTGATAAAGCGCGTATAAGCGTGCAGGACCGGGTATTCTTCAGCCAGAATCCCGATCAGTTCTCCGACCGTTGTCCCTGGCGTGACCTCGACCTCCATCCTGTTGCTCTTGAGTGTGCCAGGGGGCACGGCGAGGAATCTGACCTTGACGGCGAATGATGTCTTTCCAGTGACTTTGTCCGGCATCAGCGCTTCTCTTCACGAATGTAGGGCAGCCCTAGGGCTGAGGGCGCACCGGTCCTTTTGCCCCTTGCCTCTCGCCAGGTTATCAGAATCAGGACGACGATGGTGGCCAGGTAGGGCAACATGTTCAGGGAAGGGGCCGGAATGTTTGTGCCAGCGGCCTGCATCCGGAACTGGATGGCATTGAGGCCGCCAAAGAGCAGTGCTCCGACTTACCAGCAACTGTTTCAGCCAGTGGGCATGGCACCAGTAGTGGTACTCGAATCTATGGGCCAACTGCAACGGAAATGTGCGTTCGCGACAGGGCAAGGAGCTCATCGTTCGCCTCCTTGCATGGTGCGGGCGGAATGTCCCGCTGTCCCCTCGCGCACGTACAGGAACAGCGGGAAGGCGAAAGAGGGGCCGACGGCCAGGGTCGCAATGACGTACAGCCACCGTCGTCCCATCCCACGTCTCTGCGCTTCTCGGAACGAGAACACCAGGAAGACGATGGCGGTGATGACCAGGTCCACAGCAAAGAAGGTCGAGATGTCGTTGGCCAAGAGCTGCTCGAACAGCAACGGCAGATCGGGACCGTTCTCCACCAGAAACGACACAAAAAAGTAGTAGGGCAGGACAAAGCCGGTGGCGGCCAGGACCAGGTACAGTCTGTTCAATGCTTTCCATCTCCCTTGCACGGGCTACAAGCAGGTCATTGGATCCAGGGTGAGATGTCTGAGATCCTTTGCCTGCGCCGCCTACGGCAGTAGGAAGGGCACCGAGTCACGGATCCCCTTGAGAAGCACGGCCATCTCGGCCGCCTCTTTCAATGACAATGTCCCTTCGAAGGCCTCTTTCAACTCTGATTCACCGATGTTCCATCCCTCCTCGCCCATCGAGAGGCGGAGGCGCAAGTGCCCGTTCTCGAACGTATAGCCGCCCTCCTGTACCAGGAGCCGTGCCTCGAGCCCACCTTCCCGACGCCGGACCGTGCCATCCTCGATGTAGAACGCGTTGTCCTCTTCCAGTAAGAAGTCGCCTTCTTTCAGGAAGAGCCGGGGCTTTTCGGTGTAGGGCTTGCCTTCGTGCACGCAAAAGGTGGCGCAGTTGCCACATTCGTTGCAGAAATCGTCCACGTGAACGATCTGCCGCGCCTGCTCGACTGCGAACACCTCTTCACCGACGACGATCAGCCCGCCATCCTGGCAGGCGACCACCGGCAGCCTCCACTGCACAGGCTCGATCAGGTACGTATAGTTGGCCCGATTGGGGCACACCTCGACACACTTGTCGCAGACCGTCGAGCATTGCAGGCAGCGCAGGCCTTCGGCCCGTGCTGCGACCTCATCCAGCGTCTGCTCGACCAGATCAAAACCAGCCCGCTGCTCGACCGGTAACAGGTCAGGGTCGTGCGCTTCGACCTTCCTCGCCCGCGCCTGTTTGACCTGGAGGATCTCTTTCTTGCCGAGTGCCGCCGGATGTGTGGGCGGTGGTTCGAACTCGATGCCAAACTGGGCACAGATCGCCTCTGCCGCCCGCCGGCCGTCTGCGCAGGCCCCGATGATGATGTCCGGTCCCCGTGTCACGTCGCCGCCAGCGTACACGTTTGGCATGCCGGTCCGCCTGGTGTCCTCGTCGGTCACCACGGCGCCATCTTTGCGGAAGTTGATGCTGCCGCCCTCCAAGAAGGCAATGTCAGGTCTCTGGCCGATGGCCAGTATGACGCTTACGCTGCCGTTCGCGCCGTTACCCGCCCCGATCTCGAATTCGCTGCCCTCGATGCGCACCGGTTTGCGCCGGCCGTCGGGTCCGGGCTCGCCCAGCTCGTTGCGCACGCACTCCAGGGCGACGGCGTGCCCCTTCGCCAGGATTACGCGGCTGGGGGAAACCAGCTCCATCAACTCGTTGCCTTCGTCGAACAGGTCGCGTAGCTCTTCCTCCTCGGCGGGCATCTCGGCTTGGGTGCGCCGGTAGACGATCGTCGATGGCTTGCCAGTGAGCCGCTGTGCGGTGCGGGCCGCATCCATGGCAGTGTTTCCGCCGCCGATGACCAGCACCCTGTCGCCCAGGTCGGGTTTCTGTCCGCGGGCCACCATCTCCAGGAAGCGGATCGCGGTGTAGACGCCCTCGCCTTCGATCCCCTCGATGTGCAACACAGCGTCCTCCTGGAAACCGGTGGCGAGGTACACCGCATCGAATCCATCCTGCAGCAACTCCTCCGGAGGGATGTCCACTCGGTGGTTCAATTTGAGCTCGGCACCCAGGGCCGTGATCCGGTCGATGTCCGCTCCCACGACTTCTGGCGGCAGCCGAAAATGCGGCGCAATGGCCAACATCCCCCCCGGCATCTCGCGGGCCTCAAAGATGGTCACCTGGACACCGTTCATCGAGAGGAAATAGGCGGCCGCCAGCCCTGCAGGGCCACTCCCGATCACGGCGACTTTGGGGGTTGGTAGATCCGCAGATTGGGCGTTCCCCATCCCCACTCCCCGATCTGCCAGCGTGCCATGCTCCGTGGCAAACCGCTTCAGATCGCGGATCAGAACCGGTTCGTCATAGTTGCTCCGCGTACAGCGGGTCTGGCACAGGTGGGTACAGACGTAGCCGGTCACCCCTGGCAGGGGGTTGCGGTGCAGGATGACCTCCAACGCCCGGTCGTACTCCCCCTGGGCGATGAGCCAGGCATATTCGGGCACATCCTGGCAGACGGCACATTGTTCTATGCATGGGGCGACGACGCAATCGAACAGCTCCAGCCCCGATTCGACCTTGGGCAGGCCAAAGGGGAAGTAGCGCTTCTTGTAGCGCGTGTTCTCCAGGGCATCGGCCGCCGCTGCTTCCAGCGTAGCCAGTCGATCGCTGGCCAGTTCGTCCAGGCTCCCTGCACCCTGCTCGACCATGCTGGCTTCCAGGTTCTCCAGCCACTGTAGGAAGCGGCTATAGCCACCCGGCTTGAGCAGATCCGACGCGGCAGTGACGGGCCGGGCACCCGCCGCCATGATCGTCGCCACGTTGAGGGCGTCGGCGCCGGCTGAATAGGAGACGTTCAGGCCCTGCCCCGGGCCTGCCGGGGATGCGCCGTCAAACTCCTGGACGAGCTTATGGAAGAGGTTCATGGTGACCGGGTACAGCGCCCGGCCCGACATGTACATCTCTTCGCCGGGGAGCACATCCCGGTGGTTGGCCATGGCCAGCGTGTTGCTCAGCTTGACGCCAAAGGTCAGTCCCCGTTCGGCGGCTGTTTGCTGCAGGGACCGGATCAGCGCTACGGCCCGGTCATACTGCAGGTCGTGGGCAAACACCGAGTCCGGAATGTCGATATCGCGATAACCCAGGTGGTCGTGGAGGATACCCAGCACTGCCTCTTTGCCCAGCAGCGTGGGGTTCAGCTTGACAAAGGTGTGCAACCTGCGCTCTTCAAGCATGTAGCGGGCGATCTGCTCGATTTCGTCCGGTGGACAACCGTGCATCGTGGACAGGGTAACGCTGTTGGTGAGGCGGGTGGGGATGGGTATATCGACGAACTGGGGAAATCGGGCCTTCAGCAGGGCCTGGATTTGACCGATCTCTTCGGAGGCGTCCTCCATGCGATCCATGAAGCGCTGCATAGGCGCGCTCTGGATGCCCTCCATGTTGTAGCCCACGCTCATATTAAAGATCGTGCCGAAAGGCGAGTCCTCAAACCCCAGCAGCCTGCGCAGGATGCGGATCAATACCCAGGCCTTGACATATTCCCATGCTGATTGGTCTAGCTTGAGCTCCTGCGACCACTCGACGTTGTAGCCCTCATCCTCCATGTCGATGCACGGCCGGGGGATCTCTAACTCGTCCATAATCTGGACCGTCTTGAGCTCGATGAAGCGGCCGCCAGACAACCAGGCGGCAAGGATGTTCTGGGTCAGTTGGGTGTGCGGGCCTGCTGCTGGGCCGATGGGGGTGGCCAGGTAATGGCCGAACATGTGCGTGCTGTAGGGAGTGTCACTGGCAGGGGCGTAGAACAGGGAGCGGTGGATCCCGAGGATCGACTCTTTCTCCTCCAGTTCCTTCAGGAACCAGCGGAGGAGCACACCAAAAGGTTGGACTTTCATTGTATCAGACATGCTTCCACCTCCTCGCGAAGCGTATCCCTGGCGACCTATTATGCCACGATCAGCCCAATTTGTCCAGCATCACATGTCCAGCCCTCTCAGCACCCGTTCCGCCGTCAGCGGCAGCGCGTCGAACCAGACGCCGGTGGCATCGTGGATGGCCGCGCACAGTGCTGGTGCCAGCGGGATGAAGGGCATCTCGCCCATCCCCCGTATCCCCCACGGCATGCGCGGATCGGGCCGCTCGACGATGATCGACTCGACCTGTTCCGGCATATCGCTGATGTTGGGGATCAGGTAGGTACTGAGGTTGGGCGTCAGTACGCGCCCGTGGGCCGTAAGAAAGTTCTCGCACGTGCTCCACCCCAGCGCCTGCGCTACAGCTCCCTCGATCTGCCCCTCGACTTGTTGGGGGTTCACAGCCCTGCCCACGTCGTCGGCGCAGACGACGCGAAGCACGTGCACCTGGCCGGTCTCAGTGTCGACTTCCACCTCGACGGCTTCGGCGACATAGCCGTAGGCAAAATTGGGCGTGCCATGGCCAGTCACGGGGTCAAAGGGCGTCGTCTTGGGGGCCAGGTACGTGTGCTCAGCCACGGCTGGCCGCTCCTCGTCTCGCCACTGTTGCCGGGCTCTGTCCACCGCGCCCTTGACGGCGTTGGTGGCCATCACTGTCATGCGCGAGGAAGAGACGGATCCCGAGCTCCCGGGGCTGGAAGCCGTGTCAGAGGCGATCACGCGTACCCGCTCTGGCGGAACCTCGAGCATTTCGGCAGTGACCTGGCGAATGACCGTATGGGTGCCCTGTCCAACCTCGGCGCTGCCGATGTAAACAAACGCTTCCTCGACCTGGGCGCCGCCGTGCAGCTCGACGCGGGCCCAGCAGTTCTCCTGGTAGCCAAAGGAGAACCCTACGTTCTTGAAGGCAACGGATAGGCCAACACCCCGCCGCAGCGACTCAGAGGGGGATAGCACCGCCGGTTTCTGCCAACCCTTGTCTGTCTGTCGCCAGCCTGTGGCGGTAGCGCACCGGTCGGTCACCTCCACCAGACTCGCGCCACCAGGTAGGGGGGTTCCCATGGCGGTCAGGCTCCCCTCCCGCAATAGGTTCTTCATGCGCAGTTCCACAGGATCGATCCCCAGTGCCTCGGCCAGCTTGTTCATCTGCATCTCGGCGGCAAAGATGCCCTGGGGTGCGCCAAACCCGCGAAAGGCCCCGCCCGGCAGGTTGTTGGTGTAGACACCGTCCACGTCCACTTTGACGTTGGGGATCTCGTACGGACCGGTGCAGGTCACGGTCAGGTTGCCCAGCACCTTGTTGGTGGTGTAGCAGTAGGCCCCGCCATCGGCGATCACCTGCACCTCTGCCGCCACGAGCTTGCCCTCCCGGGTGGCACCCCATTTGCAGTGCAGCCACGCGGGGTGGCGCTTGCAGTGGCCGATGATTGACTCCTCGCGGCTCCATACGAGCTTGACCGGCCGCTGTAGCTTGTAGGCCGCGAGCCCCAACACGATCTGGACCGACATATCTTCCCGCCCACCGAAGGCCCCGCCGATGGCAGGATAGATCACGCGAACCTGCTCTGGCGGCAGGTCCAGCGCGTGCGCGATCTCTTGCTGGTCCTCCCACGTCCACTGCCCGGCGACCACCACAGTCACCCGGCCCGGCCCACCGCTGGTCCCCTCGTCTATGTACGCCAGGCCAGCCTCCGGCTGCAGATAGGCGTGCTCCTGGGGATGTGTGTAGTAGTCGCTTTCGACGATGGCGTCGGCCTGGGACCAGGCGGCCTCCACGTCTCCCTTGCGGATCTGGTGGTGGCTGATGAGGTTACCTTCCGTACATAGCTCGGGGTGGATGTCGCTGGGTTGCCGTACGGGATGCAGTTGGGGCGCGTCGGGCTTTAGCGCCTCAAAGGGGTCGGTGATGACCGGGAGGTCCTGGTACTCGACACGGACAAGGTCACAGGCCCGGGCGGCGGCCAGCGGCGTCTCGGCCACGACCACGGCCACCTGGTCGCCGACAAAACGTACTACGTCGGCGCCTGGCTTGGAGGAGCCGGGACCGCACAGAACCGGCTGGTCTGGGGTTTGCAGTCCATACTCGTTGACTGGCACGTCCGCCGCGGTTAGAATGGCCACGAAACCGGGCACTGCTTCCGCCTCGGAGGTGTCGATCTGCAGGATGCGAGCGTGGGGCCGCCCGGCGAAAAGGATCTTGGCGTGGAGCATGCCCTCCATCGCCAGGTCGCCAGGGTACTTGGCCTTGCCGGTGACCTTGTCATGGGCGTCGACGCGCGTGATCGATTTGCCGACAAACGACGTGTCAGCGGTCATGGGCCATCTCCTTCGCTGCTCTCTCGATCGCTCGCACGATCTTGTAGTACCCTGTGCACCGGCAGAGGTTGCCGTGCAATCCCTCGATGATCTGTTCCCGTGTGGGATGCGGGATCTCGGCTAGCAGGTTAGCCCCGGACATCACGAACCCCGGGGTGCAGTAACCACACTGGACCGCCCCCTCGTCGATGAACGCCTGTTGGACCGGGTGCAGTTCGTCACCCCGTGACAGCCCTTCGACCGTCACGATCTCTGTGCTGTGGGCGCGTGGGGCAGCCACCAGGCAAGCCATCACGGCGATGCCGTCCATCCACACTGTGCACGCTCCGCATTCGCCCTCGGCACAGCCTTCCTTGGTGCCGGTCAGCCCCAGGTCCTCACGCAGCATGTCCAGCAGCGTCTTGCCATTTGCTCCCCTGATGACGACCCGCTCCCCGTTGACGGTGCACTCGATCGGCTCAGTACCGCCATCGTGATGGCACAGTGGCGCGCCGGCCATTGGTGCAAAGCGACCATCTCCGCTGCCCCACAGTTTGGGCGAACCGCTGGGGAACTCGGTGTTGTTGGTGAGACTGTGCAGGGCACGGCGGGTGAGGACGCGGACCATCTGGCGGCGGTAGCCGGCGCTGCCGCGTACGTCGTCGATAGGCACGGCTGCCTCGCCAGCCAACCTGGCAGCTTCGGCGATCGATTCCTCGCCGAGGGCGCTGCCTGCCAGCACCCTTTCTGCCTCCGGAGCGCGGATGATCGTGGGGGCTACGCTGCCCAACGTGATGCGGACCCCGGCGACGGTGTTGTCCTCGAGCGTGAGCACGGTAGCGACGTTGACCAGGGCGATGGCGTGTGAGTGCCGCAAGCCCAGCTTGGCAAACATACCACGCTGCCCCGTCGCCATGGCTGTGAAGGCGATGTCGGTCACCATCTCGTCGGGAGCCATGGCGGTCTGGCGCACGCCCTGGTAAAAGTCGGCCAGGGGGAGCGTGCGCTCGCCGCGCACGCTCCCCAGCGTTACCCGGGCATCCAAAGCCCACAATGCCGTGATGGTATCGTTGGCCGGAGATGCGGTAACCAGGTTGCCGGCCACCGTACCCCGATTGCGAAGCTGTGGTGTCCCTACCTGCCAACATGCCAGCGCCAGCGGAAATCCGCGCTTGACTACCAGATCCGATGCGACGATCTGGTTGTGCGTGACCATGGGGCCGATGTGGATCGTGCCTTGATCATCCAGACGCACGCGGTCCAGGTCGCGGATGCGGGTGACGTCGACTAACACGCGTGAGTGTCGAACACCACGCCGGAGTTCGATCAGCAGATCGGTACCGCCTGCGATGATCCGCGCCTCGGAGCCATGCTCGGCCAGCAGGCGCAGTGCACCTCCAAGGGACGTCGGTGTGTGGTAAGCTTCCCACATGGATCACGCCTCGATCCAAGTACCGGTTTCACCATCCAGGGCGCGGGCGATGTTGGGCGGATCGGTGATGAGCGCTTGTCCCTGCGGATAGGCGTCCAGATACTCAAGAACAGCTTCGATTTTGGGTCCCATGCTGCCTGGCTTAAAGTGGCCTTCGGCGTGATAGGCACGGGCCTCGGCGGCGCTCATCCGGTCCAGCCACTGTTGGTTGGGCTCGTTGAAGTTGATGGCTACCTGGGACACTGCCGTGGAGATGAGGAACAGGTCCACCTTGAGCTCCTGGGCCAGCAGGCTGGTTGCCCGGTCCTTGTCGATCACTGCTCGTGTGCCGACCAGATATCCGTCCTGGTCCTCGATCACGGGGATGCCGCCGCCGCCCACGGCGATGACGATGTATTCCTCTTCAACCAGGCAGCGGATGGCGTCCAGCTCGACGATCCGGAGCGGGATGGGGGAGGCGATGACCCGGCGCCAGCCCCGGCCCGCGTCTTCGACCACGCGCCACCCGTCCGCTTCGAACGCACGGGCCTTCTCCTCCGTGGTAAAGCCGCCAATCCCCTTGGTGGGATCCTGGAAGCCGGGATCGTCCCGGTCCACCAGGACCTGAGTAACCACGGCGGCGATCCGCTTCTGTATGCCACGTCGCTTGAACTCGTTGCGCAGCGACTGGCTGATCATATAGCCGATGGAGCCCTGGGTGTCTGCCCCGATCAGGTCCAGGGGCGTTGAGTGCACCTCGTGGGATGCCAGTTCGTTGCGGCGCAGGATAAAGCCTACCTGCGGGCCGTTGCCGTGGGTGATCACCAGGTTCCAGCCGCGCTCGACCATGTCGGCGATATGCCTGCAGGTCTCATCCACGGCAGCAAACTGCGATTCCACGTCCTCGTGTGATTTGTCCAGGATCAACGAGTTGCCGCCGATGGCGATGACGGCGGTTTTGCGTTTTTGGCTCATCTCTACAGATTCCCCATTGTCAACGCCATGACGGCCTTTTGCACGTGCAGGCGGTTCTCGGCGACGTCATAGATCGCGCTGCGCGGACCGCTGGCGACCTCGTCGGTCACCTCGCTGCCCCGGTCGATGGGCATCGGATGGGTAAAGATGCCATTGTCGGTGCGGGCCATGCGCTCGGCGTTGGTGGTCCAGCCGGGGATGGCCTTTGCTTTCTCAACCTCTCCCGCTTTGCGGAACTCCCCGTCCTGGTACGCTTCGGGCGTCACCCAGTTGCGGCTGTAGACGACGTGGGCGCCGTCGTAGCCGCTTTCGGGATCGTTCACCACCCGAAAGCCGGTCCCGTTCTCGTCGCAGTTCTGCTGCGTCCACTCGTAGACCTGTGGGTCCAGGTCGTAGCCGTCAGGCCGGGCGATGGTCACGTTCATGCCGAACCTGGAGGCCACGAGCAGCGCCTCCTGGACACTGCACCAGGAGCGTGCCAGCGCACCAGAGGCCCAGGTCAGCAAAAAATTCTTCCCTTTCAGATTGCCCAAGTCGGGCCGGCCTGGACCCTCGCCGTACCACTCGGCCCAGCCCATCATGTCAGCCATGCCCTGGCAGGGGTGGAACTTGTCGTCGGCCATATTGACGATCGGCACATCCGACCAGTGGGCGTACTCCCGTAGCATCTCGTTGCCCGCGCCATAGTAGGGTACCTTGTCCTCCAGGATGCGGATGCCGATACCACATACGTAGCGGGCCATCACCTTCGCTGCGTCCTCGACTGTTTCCCCCGCCTGTTTCTCGGTCTTGAAGCGGCCGGCCGACGGCGTCATGAACTGGGCGTGCCCGCCCAACTCTGTGGCGGCTGCCTCGAACGACATGCGCGTACGCACCGAGGGGTTGTAAAAGAACATCATGAACGTCTTGTGTTCAAGGATGCTGGTCCAACGCGGCGAGTAGCGGTCACGCTTCATCTTGGCCGCCAGGTCCAGCAGCGCCTGGAGCTCGTCGGTGGTCCAATCTTGAGTTACGAGAAAATCGCGTCCGTATAGATCCATGGTGTGTCTCCTATTGGTTGATAGGTTGGTAGATTAGTGGAATGGTAGATTGGTCAGTCGTCAACGGAATTGTCCTGGCAATTGCCAATATACCATTTCCCAATATACCACTTCCCCAATCTCTTACATCGTCAACGCCATCACCGCCTTCTGAACGTGCAGGCGGTTCTCGGCTTCGTCATAGATCACGCTGCGCCAGCCGCTCTTGGGATCGGTGTTGTCCATGACCTCGTTGGACACCTCCCAGACCCGGTCGGCAGGCAGGCAGTGCATATAGATGGCGTTCTTGTCGCCCAACTCCATGTACTCGCGGGTCGCCTTCCAATCCTTGTAGCGGTCAAAGATCTCCTGGGTCTTGTTCATGTCATTCTCGCCCACCGGTGGTTGGAAGATGGGCGTGGCGGCCCAGGCCTTGGGATAGAGGACGTGCGCACCCTCGGCGGCACCCATAAAATCGTGCGTGATCTGGAAGCTGGCGCCATTCATCTCGGCGTTGGCCTCGCACGCGGCGATGACCTCCGGGTCCAGCTCCATCTCGGGTGGGTGGGCCAGCACCGTGTCGCAACCCATCAGGGAAGCGGCGATGATGGCGCTCTGGGGCACAGCCCGCGGCTTGTGCACGCTGGGAGAGTAGGCCCAGCTCATGACGAACTTGGTGCCCTTGAAGGTTCCGAATTTCTCCTTGACCGTCAGCACGTCGGCCAGGGCCTGGAAGGGGTGGTACTTGTCGTCTTCCATGTTGAGGATCGGGATGTCCGACCAGCGGGCGAACTCGTGGAGCAGCGCATTGGCCCCACCGTATTCCCAATCTACCGGGTCCCCGTAACAGCGGATGGCGATGGCCTCGCCCATGCGCGCCAGCACCCGGGCCACGTCACTGACCCGCTCGGTGCTGTAGGCCACTTCCTTGCCCTCCAGCGCCGGTGTATAGATCTTGCCCGGATCCAAAAAGTGGGCATGGCCGCCCAGTTGGTGCATGCCAGCCTCAAAGCTGTTGCGGGTGCGCAAGCTCTGGTTGTAGAAAATCATGAACAATGTCTTGGCCCGCAGGATGTCGTCGTGCAGCCGGCCCGTCGCCCGGTCCCTCTTCAAATCCAGTGCCAGGTCCAGAATCTGCTCGACCTCTTCTTTTGACCAGTCCAGCAATGTGATGAAATCCCGTCCGCGAAATGTGTCTGTCCTCATTTTGTTCGCCTCCTCTTTCGGCTTGGAATTTATCTGGAAATTCGCTCAAATTGACGTTCCAACTCCCGGTTGGCCGGCTACAAATCCCTTGCTAAGCCTGTCCTCTCGTTGAACTCCCTGATCAATGCGTCGATCTCGTCTACCTGCGCCTGGATACTGCTCCAGTAGTCGGGCTGGTACCACTGGGCCTGGATCTCCTCGTAGGTCTTGCCCTGTTGCTCGACCCAGGTGTAATACTTGAGGTTGTGGATGCGCTTGCGGTCCCAGTAGCCCAGTTCTTCGACATAGTCCATCGTGCAGCCCAGCAGGTAGCGGTGGTAGTCGGCGGCGGCGTCCACCCTGCCGTACTCGCCGTGCTCCTCGTGCAACTCGCGGAGGCGGCTTTCGTACAGCTCCATCGAATCGGTCCACACGGTGAGCACGATATCCTGCTCGCCCAGCTCGTACCACTTGGCGAACTTGATGGAGGACAGCACGTTGGCGATGCTCGAGATGCCTAGCAGGTCCAGGCTCCCCACCAGCTCCTCCGGCACGCCTTGCTCGACCAGGTAGGCACGCCCGGCTGGCTCGTTAAAGAGGCGCACCAGGCTCATGCAGGCCTCGTCGTCGATGGCCATGACCAGGTCGGTGTTCTTCATGTTGTGGATCCAGGGCACGTGCTTGTCGCCGATGCCCTCGATGCGGTGCCCGCCGAACCCGTTGAGGATCAGGGTGGGGCACTGCAGCGCCTCGCTGGCGGCGACCTTGCTGGTGGGGAAAAGCTCCTTCATATAGTCGCCGCAGCCGATGGTGCCCGCCGAGCCTGTGGTCAGCACCACCCCCTGGTAGGTGTCGTGCGGACCCATTTCCTGCTCCAGAACCTCCTCCAAAGCATGGCCGGTGACGTCATAGTGCCACAGGTGGTTGCCAAACTCGTCGAACTGGTTAAAGATGACGATGTCGTCCCCCCGCTCCCGCTTGAGCTCCCAGCACTTGTCAAAGATCTCTTTGACGTTGCTCTCGCAGCCCGGTGTAGCGATCACCTCGCCGGCGACGGTGGACAGCCACTCGAAACGCTCCCGGCTCATCTCCTCGGGCAGGATGGCGACCGACTCGCAGGCCAACAGGGCCGCATCGTAGGCACCCCCCCGGCAATAGTTGCCGGTAGAGGGCCATACCGCCTTCTGGGTGGTCGGGTCGAACTGGCCGGTGACCAGGCGCGGAACGAGGCAGCCAAAGGTGGCGCCGACCTTGTGCGCGCCGGTGGGGAACCACTTGCCGACGAGGCAGATGATGCGCGCCGGCACGCCGGTCAGGGCCGGCGGCAGCTCGACGTAATTCACGCCGCCAAAGCCCCCTCCGTGGGCCGTAGGCTCGTTCTTCCAGGTGATGCGGAAGAGGTTGCGCGAGTTTACGTCCCACAGGCCGATCTCCTTCAGGTGGCCTTTGACCGCATCGGGGATCAACGCGGGGTCTTTCATCTCGGCAAAGGTGGGGATGATGATGTCGCGCTCCCGAGCCCGCTGTACCGCTCTGTTTATTCGCTCTTCGTTGATGGTCAGGTCTATCACTTTTCTCTCCGTATTTGATAATTCGATAGGGAAGCAGGGATCGGGCAAGCGGCCCCGTCTTTCTGGTTTCCTGCGCCCTATTTTGCCAACGCTCGCCGCACATCCACCAGATCGGGTGCGACGACGATTGGTTCTCCTACCGATCTTGTCGCCGTAGCGATGTCCTTCAGCCCGGAGCCTGTGGCCAGAACGACCACCCGGGCCTCGGCACGCACCAGTCCCTGCTCGACCGCTTTGACCAGCCCGGCATAAGCCGCCGCGGCGGCGGGCTCGGCAAAGACACCGCAGCCCTGGGCCAGGGCAGGGATGGCTGCGATGATCTCCTCGTCACTCACCCGCAGGAAGGCGCCCCCGCTTCCGCGCACGGCCCGCAAGGCCTTGATCCGGTCGCGGGGCAAACCGGCCACGATGCTGTCGGCGACAGAGTGGGCCTTTGTCGGTTTCATTGCCCACCCCTCGAGCCCCTGCTCCCAGGCATCCACCAATGGAGACGATCCGGTGGCCTGCACACCGATGATGCGGGGCATGCGGTCGATCCAGCCCATGGCCAGCAGGTCCCGGAATCCCTTGTGCACTCCGCCGATAATGCACCCATCGCCCACCGGTACCATCACCACATCCGGCACGTCCCATTTGCCTGTATGCCCGTCCCCCAATTCCCAGCTGGTTAGCTGCTCACAAATCTCGTACACGACTGTCTTCTTTCCCTCGCTCATGTAGGGGTTGTACGCCGTGTTCCGGTTGTACCAGCCAAACTCGGGTGCGGCCTGCAGGCATAGCTCGAAGGCGTCGTCGTAGGTGCCGTCCACCAGTAGCACGGTGGCGCCGTAGACCAGCAGTTGGGCGATCTTGGCCTGGGGAGCGGTGCGTGGTACAAAGATGACGTTTTGTTGGGAGACGGCAGCGCACAGCCCCGACAGCGCAGCAGCAGCGTTGCCCGTGCTGGCCGTGGTCACGACCTCGTAGCCCAGCTCCCGGGTCTTGACCACGGCGATGGCCGAGGCGCGGTCCTTGAAGGATGCCGTCGGTTGCCGGCCATCGTCCTTGACCCAGAGGTGGTGCAGGCCCAGCTCGGCGGCCAGGCGCTGGGCAGGGTACAGGGGTGTCCAGCCGACACTGGACAGAACGTTGCCTGCGAACAGGCGCTGCGCTACCATGGGGTCCACCGGCAAGAGTGGCAGGTAGCGCCAGATGGAGTATGTCTGTTGTTTTGCAAGCTGTTTGGGATTGATGCGTTGGGCGATCAACGCATAATCGTAGGCGACGTCGAGGATGCCATCGTCGCCGTGGTCGGGGCACACATATTCGACTGCGCCGGCTCGATACTCTTTGCCGCAGATGGTACACTTGAGACCCAGAACGTGATCCATGGTCTATCGGTCTTTCCTTCCCCGTCGAAAGATGAGTCGGCCTCGTGACCGGTGCGAAACTCGCTCGAGCCCCCGTTTCTGAATGGGCGCCGTCCCGCGCAGGCGGATCTGGGCCCGAGGACGGGCCCGGGAGCAATTTCGCACCCTATACTAGCCTCGGAGACGTCAACGACGCACGACGTGAAACCGGAAGAAGTCAGGCACAAAGTAGTTGCGCGAGAACTCGACAGGCGTGCCTTCCTCGTCGTAGAGCAATTCCTCGAGCAGCAGCACCGCCCGGCCACGTTCGATCTCCAGCTTCTCGGCCAACAGCCTGTCGGCGTTAAGGGCGATGATGTCTGCCACCGCTTGCGCCACGCGAAAGTCAGCCTTGTTCCGCAGCAGATCGAGCACTGAACCTGCAAAGCTGCCGTTTACCTCAGCAGGCGAGAGGACAGAGGCCAGGATGGCATCCCACATGAAAGCGACCGGCTTTCCATCGGCCATGATCACGCGACGGACACAGGTCACGTTCGCTCCGGGCGGCACCTGCAGGATCTCGGCCAATGCCTTGCCCGCCGGTTCCTCGCTGACCTCCAGGTCATCGTACGCCAGTTCCAAGCCCTGTCTGCTGGCCAACGCCAGGATGCTCTCCAGCCGCTCCAGCCCACCTTCGAGTCGCTGTCCGTACGAGGGCGCAACAAATGTACCCACGCCATGCTTGCGGATGATCGCGCCTTCTTGCTCGAGGTTCAGCAAGGCCTCGCGCAATGTGGCCCGCGAGATACCCAATTGCGTGGCCAGGTCTGCCTCGGAAGGGAATTGCTGGCCCGGCTGGTAGATCCCTTCCTCGATCAGGCTGGTCAGGTATTGCTGCGCCTGGGCGGAGAGTGTTAGTCTCTTCTCTTTGAGCGGCTGCACGTTGTTGTTAGTCATCTGACGTCAGACCTCTGACGTCTATTATACTTCCGTTTTCTGCTTTTGTCAAGGGGTAGAAAAGAAAAAGCCTCCGGATCGCAGCCGGAGGCTTTTCAGATTGCCCTCTCTATTTCCCTACTTCGATACCAGACAGAAACTCCAGCGCTCTGATCAAGGCATGGTTGCCCTCGCCCCCGAGGCCGCGGTTTTGGAGCATGCGATAGAGGTGAAAGGTGGTGCTACAACCCATCACCGGTACACCCAACTGGTCGGCCGCTTCCAGGATCAGCCGCAGGTCCTTCTGCTGCAGGTCGACCATAAAGCCGGGACGCCAGTCGCGCTCGATGATCTGCGGGCCGCGGTAGCTCAGCGCCCAGCTTCCCGCCGCACCACCCTCCACTGCCCGCAGCGTCTTTTCCAGGTCCAGTCCGCCGGCCTGGGCGAACAGGAAGGCTTCGCCCAGGGCCAGCATGCCGTTCACCACCAGGATCTGGTTCACCAGCTTGACCATCTGGCCCGCGCCATTGCCGCCGACATGGGTGATGCTCTTGCCCATGGCCTGCAGGAAGGGTTGGGCGCGCTCGAACTGGCCGGCGTCGCCGCCCACCATGATGCTCAGCGTGCCCTTGGCAGCGCCCTCGCTCCCACCGCTGACCGGCGCGTCCAGCATGTCCACCCCCTTGTCGGCAAGCAGCGCCGCAAACTCCTGGGTCCTGATGGGGCTGATCGTACTGCAGTCGATCACCAACGACCCGGCCTGCACCCCGTCGATCACGCCGTTCTCTCCCAGCAGCACGGCCTCCACATCGGGTGTGTCGCTGACACAGATGACGATGACATCGCACTGGCCCGCCAGGTTGGCGGGGGTCTCGGCTACCTTGGCCCCCTCCGCCGCAAAGGGCTCTGCCTTGCTGGCCGTGCGGTTCCACACGGTCAGCGCAAAGCCGGCCTTCATCAGGTTGCGGGCCATGCCCTGGCCCATGATGCCCAGGCCGATAAAGCCTACACGCTCACCCATCTTTTGTTCTCCTTTCGTCTATTTTCACTGAACTGCAACAGCTCGCATTGGATCGTCAGATCCAATGCCTTTCTGCTGGATAGCGTGCAACCCGCGGTTGCGATCCGGCAGGAGCGGATTTCGATCTACAGTCCATCACTCTTCTGGCATCGCCAGCCATCTACTCCCGAACTACACATCCTGCACCCAGAATCGCCCCGCCAATCCCTCCGCCGAGTTGGGGCCGATCCACACCTGGAACTCGCCTGGCTCGACGACGTACGCCAGCGTGGGGCCGTGAAACCCCAGCTCCCGCACCGGCACTTCAAAGCGCACGGTCCTGCACTCACCAGGCTCCAACCGGATGCGCTGGAAGCCCTTGAGTTCCTTGACCGGCCGGGTGACGCTGCCCACCCGGTCGCGCACGTAGAGTTGTACGATCTCGTCGCCAGGTCGCTCGCCGGTATTGGCCACCGTGGCCCTCACCACCAGCATTCCGGTCAGTTCCACCTCCGGGGTCTCGACCCGCAGGTCGCTGTACTCGAACGTCGTATAGCTCAGGCCATAGCCAAAGGGATAGAGCGGCGTGTTGGCCTCGTCCAGGTACTCTGATTTGTGGGGTCTGTGCCACTGCGTCGTACCTTCGCCGGTGGCCGGCCGCCCTGTGTTTTTATGGCCGTAATAGATCGGGATCTGCCCCTCTGTGCGTGGCCAACTGGCCGTCAGCTTGCCGCTGGGGTACGCGTTGCCCACCAGGATGTCGGCCACGGCGCGCCCCGTGCGGATGCCGCTGTGCCAGGCCTGCAGGATGGCGGGAGCAACTCTGGCTGCCTGAGAGATGGCCAGGGGACGGCCGCTCATCAGCACCAGGATCACCTGCGTATTGGTGAGACAGGCGGCCTCCAGCAGCGCTTGCTGGCTGCCCGGCAGGCCCAGGTAGGCCCGCGAGTGGGCCTCACCGCTCATGGCCTCGCCTTCGCCCATCACCAGCACGGCGACGTCGGCCTCCTGTACGGCGACAAGTGCGGCCCCAAAGTCGTTGCCATCTTGCCCATGCAGATCACAGCCGGGCACATGTGTGATGTGCACCTCAGGCAGAACCGCCCGCAGGCCGTCCAGCACGCTCTCTGTATCCTCGTCGCGGCCGATGCGATGCCAACAGCCCAGGATCTCGTGGTGGTCGTCAGCCAGAGGGCCAATCAGCGCGATGTGCCTCACCTCAGGGTCCAGCGGCAGCAGCCCGCCCTCGTTCTTGAGCAGGACCATCGACTTTTGCGCCACCTCCAGCGCCACCTGGCGGTACGCCGGTGTCAGGATCGC
>Ga0180437_10002620_pt1 | contig 28265 bp, 49 predicted proteins | sample SS_ome_4_FD_132410 | JGI IMG/M metagenome (GOLD analysis project Ga0180437, IMG submission 132410) | Hypersaline lake sediment archaeal communities from the Salton Sea, California, USA - SS_3_D_1 metaG | ecosystem: Environmental > Aquatic > Non-marine Saline and Alkaline > Hypersaline >...
GAGCAGCCACCCTCGGAAAGGGTCTCCCTTGTTTTCATCCTCTTGACGCGCATCTACTTGCCGAACTTGCTGGCGTTGGCGGTGTCCATGGACAGTATGAACTTGCCCCTGATGCGCCTCAGCCGGCTGACGAGCTTCTGCAGGTCCTCCTGGGTGAACTTGGGGGCGTTGCCCCCTATTTCTCCTGTGCCAGGGTATGGCGGGTCGAGGTAGAAGAGGGTGCCCTTGCCGTCGTACTTGTCGATCACCTTCAGGGCATCCATGCTGTTGATAGCGACACCCTTCAGCCGGGCTTGTGCTTTGGGGAGCCTGGTGATTTCTATGGTTGAACCGATGCTACCCACGTTTACGTTTTCAGTCAGGTGGCGGTAGCTGCCCTTCTTGAGGTAGTAGAACTTGTAGAACCTGTCGACATTGGACTTGGGGCGCATATTCTTCACCCGGGCGAACCGCTGCCGGCTGACGACCCAGTTCTTGCGCTTCAGCTGCCTGTACTGCTCGGGCGTCATGTCCCTGATGAAGCGCAGGGCGAAGGCTATCTCCCTGTCCAGGTCGTTGAGGACCTCCCTTTTGCTGGGGCGCTTGTAGAAGAAGACGGCGGCCCCGCCCGCGTAGGGCTCGACATAGGTGGTGTGCTCCGGCATTATGGAGCAGATTTTACTGGCGAGGTGTGCCTTGCCGCCCGAGCTGCCGAATGCCTGGGCTACCGGCTTGGTCTCTACTTCAGGCATTATTTCCTTTTTACTACTCTACTTCGGAAGTCTTGATATTTGCCCCTTAGCTTTCCTTTCTTGTGGTGCTTCCGCCACCAGTTGAGATTGTCTTTAGCTTGGGCATCCGCTTCCATTCGGGTTATATAGGTGCCAGTTTTTGGCAATGACTCTAGTATGAGCCACTTCGTGCCTTTGATGGTTTTGATTTTGGCATCAATATATACCTTATAGCTCATGCGTCACCTCCTTACTTATGCGTCTTTCGGTAGTCAGCCATTGCCTTTCTTTTGGCTGCTGCTTTCGTCGGGCCGTAACCGATCCCTAAATACTTGGCGGACGTGATTTTGCCGGCGGGTACCACAACAGCTTTGTATTTCAGCCGGGCGGGCACCTTCTGTCTCGACGGGTTCGGGAATATATGTATTTCCATTGTTGCCTCCTTAATCGTGCTACTTAGTGGATCCTAATAACCCATTCCATACCGCGATAAGTCTTCTGCTTATTGATCCGAACGGAATGGCCACGTGCTCTCCAGTAGTCAGCCTTCCGGTCTATCTCCGCTTTAGTGAAGTCCTTAACTCGGCCCTCGAAAACTACTCGGTACTTTTTGCCGCCATAAGTACGTGGCCGTGCTTTCCAGGTTCGCTCCGTGTATTTCTTTGCCATCTTTTAGCACCTCCTTACTTCTAGGTTATCTCCTTCTGCGGAGAACGCCAGCACCGCGTCTCCCAGGTGACCACTTTTTGTTGGGCGGGTACTTTCTGAGTATCTTCTTTGCCACATCAACACTCACTTTTGAGTGGCTGTCCTCAGACAGTGCCTCCGCCAGGCGGGAAGCCGTCAATTTACGCCCGATCTGCCACTGCAGGCTGCTCGTATATCGTTGCGGAGTTATCGAGATGTACCGAATGCCAAATTGCTTCCAACCTCTTACCATAATTTACCTCCTTTTAACTAATAGTCGGTGGCGACCTTTTTCCTATTACTAAGGCTCCCTCACAGCATTAAAGTTGCGAAGACGCTTTGCCTTGACCTTTTTACCAAGCTTCTTTTTGACCTGTTGAATAGCATCCACCTTATTGTATGCCCTAACCTTCATGTGTCCTCTATCCTTCCAATTAGGAGCCATCCATTCTACAAAATACCAAGGATATGCCATATTTACCCCCTTTTCTTCTTTATAAATTCAGCCTCTTCATAGTTTTCTTGCCCCTCTGCCTGGTGGGCTCCTCGTAGTACCGGGAGCCCTCGTAAAGGCGCCTGGTACCGCCATCCTCGGCCCGGACCATGATGTATTTCCTGCCGGCGGCGGTTTGGTGGACCACCGGGCGCCCGGTTCGGCCGTGGTAGGTTATCCTCTTTTTGCCTCTTCCCAGTTTCATGCTTTTCAGCCCTCCTTAAGCACTCTGCTTTTTCTTCAGTTCTTCAATCAGAAAGTAACTGAGGATGCCGCCAATAACGAAAATTAGTATCCAGGCTACAAATGTCTGCCATTTCATACTTTACCTCCTTTTTAAGCCGGCATGGGCGAGTGCGGCCCCATGAGCTCGTCGGGCCACCACACGCGGCTGTATACCAGAGTACCTCCTTGTTTCGTATATATCCAGAGCTTGATGTAGGCCAGCTCGGTATTCCCCCCGTCCATCCCCAGTTTGGCCATCGTCGGCTCCTCATTGCCGGGGGCCAGGGAGATGGCTCTGTCCGTTCCGTACTCCTCCCCGCTGGGCCTAACGATCCTGGTGACCACATAAAAGGTTGCGCCCTGGGGGTTTACGTTCCCCGGGATTATGCTCACATACTTGCTAAAGGTGAGCCTTACCCCTTTTATGCTTACGGATGCCACCGGCAGTTCGGGTGCTGGAGGTGTCAGCTCCTCCCCAGGAATTTCGAGAGCTGGCCCGGGCTGGGGCGCCAGTGGCGGCATCTCAGCTGGCGGAGCGCTCAGGTCCTCTTCGGAGATTTCGGGAGCCTGTTCGGGTCTGGTCCCCGTCTTGCCCTCCCTCACCGCGAGCGCCGCCAGGGCTATCAGCCCTCCCACGATGACTAGCGCAGCTACTGTTCCCATTTTATGCTCCTTCTGTCATGCCGACTTGTCGGCGCTGAAAAGCCCGCCATCCACGTACGGTTCAACCTGGGATATCGCCTCCGTCGAGGTCACGGCCTTAACGGTGGTTTTCTCCCACTGGCGGGTGTTCTTGTCGAAGTACTCCACTTCCCAATCCACGACCGGGCAGGCGGTGCTGACGGCCTTGGCCACGTCATCGTCTTTGAGCTCGGGGACGATCTCCCGGACCGCCTCCTCCGCCTCAGCCGGCGAGGTCTGGCCAGCCGCCGCTCTCTCCTCCCGACGCTGCGTGTATCTGCCGATGTAGTCCCACACCGACTCGCCGGCCGCCTCCTTCTCCGGTTCTACCGCAGCGGCTCGCTCGATTTTCTGCGATGGCGAGAGCTCCTCGGCGTCGATCAGGACCGGTTCCTTTACCGCGGTCTTCCTGAGAACGGCTATAACTATGAGGGTGATGGCCGTTACTATCACAGCTACAATGGCGATTGTTGTTTTGTTCATTGGCCTATCTCCTTGCTATGGGGCTCTTTATCCCGGTAATTGGCTTCTGGAATTTCAGCTTCCTGGTGAACAGTATGACAAGGGCAATAGCTAGGGCCACTGCCGAGCCTATGATTATGGCTGTCTTGTTGCGGTCGAACCAGCCGCCTATGCCTTCCCCGTCCTTAGTCGGTGGGGTAGGCTCCCCCCCGTCCGGCGGGATATAGCCACACCGCGGGGAGTTCCTTTCCCTGATTTCCCAGTGGTCGCCCACGCAGACCTGCAGTTCGGTCCCGACGCACCGCTCATCGCCGTTTGTGCATATCGGCTCAGGGGTGTACCCGCATTCGGGGGAGTTGTACTCCTTGACTTTCCATTGGTTATTCTGGCAGACATAGAGATCGAATCCCTCGCATCTCTCCTGTCCCTCGGTGCAGACCGCAGGAGGCACTCCGTCTGGAGGTGGGGAAGGAGTAACGTCGTCGAGGTTAGGTATTACTATGTCCCTCTCAGCAAACTTCGGGAAGGTGGGTGGTGGCATGGGAGGAAAACCTCCCCAAAATTCCGCACCGAAGATGACTTTGCCTCTAAGGTCTTTGCCCGACGGCATTTTGCCAGAAACCGATATCAATGCATTGTCTTTGCCACCATGTCCGAAACTCAAGTCGTCTAGTATGTAACCACGCTGTCCATCGAGAACCACCTCTATTTTGGCTCTCCAGAGGACTCTCCAAGGCTGCGTGCACTCAATCATGTAATTTATGCGAATATCGACATCATCTCCAGAATACAAGCCAGGGGTTAATAGCTGAAAATTATCTAATTTAAAACTCATTTCCCCTTACCTCCTTTTTTGTGATTGTCAATCTTAATTGATATGGCCCTTTCGAGCTCGTCGTCGTCGTACCCATTCTTCCTCAGCAGCAGCCTTTGCAGGATCTCGATCCGGCTTACCCTGTCGCTGAGGCAGACGTAGGCCTTCGCGCCCAGCGTGACCAGTGCTATGGAGCCGCCAATAAAAGCTACTATTTCCATACGATCACCTCCGCGACCTTGTCCGCGGAGCCGCAGGCCAGGTAAAGGTGCAGCTCTTTCACGTCAAGGTTCTTTATCAGCACGTGGCTGTTGGCCAGGACTGTGTGGTAGGGCTCGGCGGGGGTGTCGCTGCCGACCTTCCCCTGCTCAAAGGCAAATCTGAAGGCCGTGCCGTCCCGGCACTGCAGCCGGAGCCCCTTAATGTCGTGCAGGATCCGGTGCTGCTCCTCGTCCGTGCCGCCCATGGGCACCGTGACCACGTAGAGGCGCTGGGCATCCCCCTTCTTCCCTTCTGTGGTTACTTTGTCAACTTTTTCTGGTGACATTTTAACTTTCCTCCTATAATACTATTCTGCTGATGGATAATCAAGGTTTACATCCAAGTGCCAGGGGCAGAGGGACTCAAAAAGGCCGATGAGGAAGGAGTGTACCTCAGCCCATATACTAAACATCGTATTCTCCCATTGGTTTAGCTTATCTGGCTATATACCAAATTCCTGGCCACGATGGCATTATCCTGATTTTCTGCGCTTACTGTGCTTATCTTCCAGGCGAGGGCACCGCTCGGGATACGAGTATCATGAGTGGCGACAAGAGTCCAGTTTCTATAAAACTTTATTGTGCTGCCGTCGGAAATCATGGCCCAACTTGCGAACGTCTCGGGATCAGCCCCGGTATCTGTCTGCTCGTAATTCGAGCCGTCACCGCTTTGAGCGTATACTGTTTGCGTAGCACCGCTAACGTAAAACACAAAACCGGCGTGTTTTACAGTATCATCCTTGGCTATCACATGATTATTGCTCCCAGTAACGCCTATAAAGCCCTTCCCATCCCTGATGTTACTCACATAGTAACCTTGCTCATAAAAGATAGAGTCTCTATCAACGTACAGCCACTCGGCATTTTGACATAGTATCGCCCAACCTCCGGACGTGGCACCGCTTCTAACGTATGGAGCAAAGAAATTCTTAACGACATAACCGGTCCCGCCGGTATACTCGTCGATCATATCGTACGAGTCAAATTGAATGTGCATAAATCGGGCCAGTTTGCGGCTCAATAAGTACTGTAACAGGTACGACTCCGCCATGGCATAGGTCAGCTCGCTAAACTCCAGGGCTGACTCTCCCGAGTTTACTCTCGGGACTTTCAAAGCCTGGTCGGAGAAGCTGGAGGGCGTGTCCGCCAGGTCAGTAAAACCGAGGGCAGCAAGTAGAGCGGCGACCTCGCTGTCCCGGGCGATGGTTGATGGGATATCGGCATCAACCAGGGCCCGACATTTCCATAGAGAGGTAGCAGCGTCCCAGTAGATGAAATAGTCATCGGTGGGCGCGGCGACGCTGACGTCGGACAGATCGCCCAGGTTGATATTGGACATATCGACCTTGATACGGCCGGAGCTGTCAACCTGGATGGGCAGCCAGACCCCGGTGGTCGGGTAGTATCCCCAGGCTAGTTTACTTGACATATCAAATCACCTCACGCTGCGACTACCACCAACTCGCCGTCCTCGTTGACCTGGATGGGCACCCACACCTCGTTGTCAGCGTCCCATCCCCATATTAAAATCCCGCTCTCGTTGTACATTTATGGCTCATTTTGAGTTATTATCATGTGGCCCAGATATGCCGTAGCGTTGGCATTCGTCTTTGCGGTGATGTTAACGGCCGCCGCTAACTTGGGGGCCGCCGCCGAAGGCACGCTATAACAGTCCTGGGCCGATACGTCGATCACCTTGTCGTTAGACATAACCCGGACGCCCATCAGGGCCTCGAAGTCGAAAACTACCTTTGTGATGTGAAATAAAGTGTCCCCGGCGTGGAGGTTTTGGAATTCCCCCAGGTCCACCCACCCGCCGGAGCCAAACCACCACCAGTCCTTATCGGTCGTATCCCAATGTAGTGTAATATACCGATAATAGCTGCCATCATACAACTGAAGCCATAATTGTATAGAGTCCAGAAGATCGGCGTCCCCCATGTTCCAGGCTATCTCAAATCCGAATTTGCCCAGGACAGGATAGGGGCATATAATTTGAACATTGGCCCAATCGCCCTCGACGTCGCCGGTCACCATCTTGCAAGAAAACGCCCCATGCCTGGCCCGTTGATTGCTAATCGACACACTGGCCCCAACCCCATTCGTGCTAGGGATAACCTTGGCCAGGCTTCCCTGAAAGTCCTCCAGAAATATCACGTTACCGCGGCGGTCAAAGGTATTTATGGAGCCGAGCCTAGCCGCATGCTCCGCAAGCCCTATCTGGTGGGGATTCCCCCAGATGTCCTCCGGGTCGGTCACCACTGCCAGCATCCTACCCTGGCTATCGGTGGCTATGGTCTTGAGACTCCCACCATATTCCCCCTTCATGAGGGCCAGCATATTCCCATCTGCATCGACAGCAATCGGAACCGCACTTCCGCTATTGACGCCCTTGACCAGGGTGCTGAGGTCACATATCGGCTCAAAGAAGGGAGTATGGCTGACTATCAGCACCAGGGTGCCCGATGCGGCGGCGTTGGTGACGAAGAACCGGTAGAAGGGCGTGTGCAGCTTCCTAGTCCTTGTTATGTCTACGGTCTCCGCCTCGGGCTCGTTCACGCTCACGTCAACGGCCCCCGAGGAGACCTCGGGGTTCTGCACGGTGATGGAGTACCCGGAATAGCTATATGGCTCTTTATCACGTGCCTGAGACAGGTCGATGTGGACTGCGGTGTAGAGCCTGGGCTTGTTTTCCCTTATGGTATCGGCGAACTGGTCCGCCGCGACCGGGCGCCCGTCCTTGCCGATGAGGTAGCCGAAGACTCCGCCGGCTACCAACCCCAACAGTTCATTCGACATAGCTTACCGCCCTCCTCCTTTCGCCGCCCCGACGACGGCAGCCACTGCTGCCGCCACGGCTACAACCGCGATGATCGCCCCGACGGTCCAGCCTATCACTGCCTCGGGCTTGAGCTTGTAGAGCTTCCAGGCAATTAAAATCCCGATGAGCAGGACCACGGCCGCGATGGCCGCGGCGATGATGGCCAGCGGGGCGATGCCCTTCCTGAAATGGATACGGAGCCCGTTGGAGTAGGGCTCCAATTCGTATCCAGTGATTTCCGAGACGTGGAGAATGTCGTCCAGCCTGTAGATTATGTCAGAAGGCGGGGCATAAGCCAGCTGAAGGTCGAGATAGCCCCTTTCGCCCTCCTGGTACTGGGTCTCATAGCTGTCGATTTGGGAAATGTCCTGCGCATCGCCCTGTGCTACAAGCTGGTATAACATCCAGCTTCCTCCTTTAGAGCGGCTGTCTTACACGACTGATCGCCATCTCGAAGTAGCTGTCGCTGGAGCCGCCGGTCTGGTCGACGCCGCCGGTCCCGGCCACGTCGGCACCCGAGGTCAAAACCTCGACGTACTGGTTCTCGTAGACCTTCACCGGCTCGGGGATGTTGAAGCGGGCTATCTTGTCCCTGTCGGTGAATTCCTTGAGGGTCTTGTACATCACCGGCCCCAGGATCGTCTTCGCATCCTGCTTCGACGCGTCCTTTACCACGGCTTTCACCAGCGTTGTGTCGGGCATCTCGTCGTCGTCATCGCCCTCCAGATATATAGCCAACGTGTGGCCGGCGAGGATGATCAGCCCGATGCCAACCGGAACGTGGTAGGACCATATCGTTCCCCACTCGGTGGACGCGTTGAGCCCGTCCGTACTCGTGACATTGCTGTCCGCCTTGGTAAGGCTAAATGGCTCCTGTTGTGCTTCTCTTGGCATATTCCGTTCCCTCCTTAATAAATGCTTTTATCTCCCTACGACAATGGCACCGCGACCTTGTGTATGAACAGGTCAAAGTAGCTGTCGCTGGCATCGATGGCACCGTTGTCCTTTACCACGATGACTATCTTCTGCCGGGGGTAGACCTTGACGGGCTGCGCAAGCCCCAACCTTGCCACATTGTTCCTGTCCGAGAACTCCTTGACCCGATTGTAGAGAGAAGGCCCGAAGACCTGGACAACCGACAACCCGGACGGGTCCCGCACCTCGACTTTCACGTAGCAGTCGTAGCCGCCAGCCTCGGCCGAGGCATCCTCAAGATAGGCGGCGAACACGTCACTGCTCTGAAGAATGATGCCGGTACCCAGCGGCACCTCGTAGGACCAGATGTCGGACCAGGTGTTGGCGGTGCCGTCTCCTTCCGTGATATTACCATCGGCCTGGGTGATGTGGAACGGCGCCAGTTCTGGCTTTCCTTTTTGTGCTACAACTCCATCCATAGTTTTATGCCTCCTTCTTGGCTTTCGTTGCTTTAATGGCTTCCTCGACGATATCATCCGTCAAGGGAAAGTTGGTCAGCCGCTTCAGCTCCGCGGCAAACTCTTTGAGAGTCTTTTTATCCGGAATCACAACTGTTTTCTTTCCAGGCATAGCTTCCTCCTTAGATTATGGCCTGCCTCACCCTGTCGCAAGTCAGGTCAAAGTAACAGGCCGAGACGTCGATGGGCGACTTGGCTTTCACAAGTACGACTATCCAGAAGCCGCCGTCGGCCAGGACCTCCTCATTGAGGTCAAGCCTGTACATCAGATCCCGGTCAGTGAACTCGTCGACCACGGAGTACATTGCCTGCTCTATGAGCGGCTTCCGGGAGAGCTCGTTGGGAGTCCTGACCTCCACCCTGACCTTGTCGGTGTTTTCCATGGCTGTCGGGTCCGGGTGTATCCATGCCTGGTCGCCGGTAGGCTGAGTGGTGACAGATGTGTAGGCGCTCACTCGAGCCCGCACCCAGTAGGCAGTCAAGCCCTTGACCGCCGTGGCCGCCCAGTCCTTTGGCCTGGTCCAGGTCACGTCGTAGGTGCCGGCGGTTGCCGTGAAGCCCGAGGTCCCATCGGTGATGCCGGGAAGCGTGGTCCACGATGAGCCATTGTAGTACTCCCATACAATAGTCCATACCCCATCACCGGCTGTGGAGTATTTGAGGGTCAGGCCGTCGAACGGATAGCGGTAGGCGAAGTAATAAGCGTCGCCCACCGCTGGCGTTGCTGGCAGCAGGGTCATGTCATCGCCTGTATCCTCGTTTGCCTCCTCGGTCTCATAGACCTGAGTGCCACCGTCGTCGGCTATCGCACCGTCGACCGCCTGGTCGGGCAGCTTCCTAGCCAGCAGGGCGAAGGTGTGCCCGGGCTTGAACTTAAGCTTGCGGTCCACGGGGATCTGATAGCGGTACAACTCGATGAATGCCGGGTCGGCACTGACATCGGGGTAGGCATCCTGAGATTGGATGCCCGACTCTTCTTGGGTCAGGTGAAACAGTTCCTCCATTGTTTTCAAAGGCATCTTAGTCCTCCTTACACATTGGGATAGCGGTCGAGGTATTCCTCAACGCTTGTGGGCGTTGACTGGGCAACCTGAGCCGCCTCCGATTCCGTTATTGGGCGAGCGTAACCTTGCTCGATCCTATTGGTAAGCCATCGCCCGCCGATAATGCCCATGGTGATGGCTGCGATGGTAACGAGAATAGCTTCAAAGTTTATCATCTTCCTCTCCTTTTCTTAGTCTGCCGGGGATCCCTTAGCCAGAGACCCCCGGCAGCAGCGGAGGTCATGCGGGCAGCCGCTTCTGCACCAAATTGGCGATAACGATGGCTGCCACAATCACTCCTATGAGGATCAGTGCACCGGTAAAATCTTTTGGCATCAGCTTTTACCTCCTATCACGTATTTCTACTTTAAAGTAGATACTAACGATTGTATATCCCAATAGGGCGTGTTGTAACTGAATTCCCTGCACTGGTTCATAAAAGTGCAGGAAATTCAGGACTCGCAAATACGATTTGCACATGCCAGGCATGCCCGAAATCCTGCCGATTCCCTGCACCAGTTCATAAAAGTGCAGGGGATTGACAGGATGTTTGTGTCGGTGATATATTAACAATGAGGAGTGATATAATGACACAGCAACAGGACACTGAAGCTAAAGGGGAGGAGCTTTCGAAATCCCAGGCCCAGGAGATCACAGAAGACCGTTTTTTTTCTATCAAGCAGGTTGCCGAGGAGATCGGCTATTGCACGGAATGGATAACCAGATTGGTGAAGAAGGGACGCATCAAGGGAGTCAAGCCAACCGGATTCCAATGGCGAATACCGGCATCGGAAGTTGACAGGATCAAGAGGGAAGGGATTCCGCCACCGCCGCGAAACGCGCCACCTCCGCCACCAAAGGAAATAACGGTAGACGCCGAGCACCTCGAGCGGGTCGAGGCCAAGCCGAAGGAGAAGAAGGAGGAACAAGGGGAGGAGAGCAAGGGGCGTTGGCCCTTCAATATATTCTTCAAAGAGTAACGATGGCGAAAGACAACAAAGCTTTCGAGCTGTTCCAGCGGGAATTCAAGCGTTATCAAGAACACTTTGGGCTCATGGGCTACGAAGTGCGTTTTGAGCATATAAAACTAGATGATGCCGCCGCCAGTATAAACATTAACCAGGAGGAAATGGTTGCCTATGCGGCATTCAACAATAAATTACGCAAGCCTGAAAGGTCTGTTGCCGAGATAAAGTGGAATGCGAAGCATGAGGCACTTCACCTTTTGACGGGCAGGATGAGGAAATATGCGTATGCCCGCCACATAATGAGCGATGATATATATGAAGCCAATGAGGAGTTGGTGCGTCGGTTAAGCAATCTAATCCCTGATCTACCAGATGAGTAAAGGAGGTTTATATGCCAAATGATGAAGGACCCAAGATAGAGAAGGAAGAGACTTCTCCCGGGGGGATCGGCGTGGAACCGACAGAGGGAGAAATCCCCCCTCCTCTCGGAGAGGGTGAGGAGATACCAGAAGAAGTCCCCGAGGCCAAGAGAGTCACGGGCAAGATACCGCTCAGCCCGGCAGTAATTAAACCGTTTTTCAGGGGTGAGGGAATTGCAATAGCGGAGCACACAGGTTACCCAGGATGGCTGTACAGAGAGGACGAACTTGAGGGATTGTGCGAACTCATAGAGCAGTGCGGCGTGGAGATGAAGCCCCAATTCCAGGTTCTGATCTCAATAGGAACTATGCATGTTACCAGGATTATTGGCCAGAGGATCTGGGAAAGAAAGGGGAGACCTGGCGACATCCGCCAACGAACGGGCGAGAAGCCGGCGGAACAAAAGCCCGGAGAGGAGACCAGGGTCTGATGTATGAGACCAAATTCGTTCAAAAGATCGCCGAGATATACGAGAGGTACAAGAGCGAGGTCACATCCGGCCCCACCGGCTGGATCCTGAAATCGTTCGCTGGATCAGTCCCCACAATTCTGCATTATATTGACGAGGACCCGGAGCTGAGGCAAAAGCTCGGGAGCATGCTCAGGGAGCTCTCGGAGGCTTTTGAGGAGGACGAAGAAAGCAGCAAATGAATATAAAATCGACCGACAGGGTAACAGTAGCGGGGCTTCCCGGGACCGGCAAGACCACATTGGCAAAGTACCTGGCATCCCTGTGCATGCCGCGTGTTTTGATATACGACCCGCTGGCACAGTACGACGGCTTCCCGGACGAGAACCGCTACATCCCCAAGAGCGACAGCCTGAGTGAGTTCGACGCCGTCTGCCGGCAGCTGAGAATGCGCGGCAATGTCACCTTCATCATCGAGGAGGCGGAACGGTACCTAGGCCAGGGCAAGCCGATGGGCGAGAACACGTTTGACCTGATAAACCGCGGCCGAAATTGGGGCGTGGGCATTTTTGCAGTCACCAGGCGCATTCAGCGCCTTTCCAAGGACTTCTTTGACCTTTGCCAGCACGTGTTTCTGTTCAGGTGCGGCCTGAAAAGCCGGGAGTACATCACAGACATGATCGGCAAGGAAAACACCCGCCAGATTATGCAGCTCCCTCTTTATCACTTCCTTCACTTCAATGTCGAAACTGAGGCGACATCGGTTCACGTGCTGAAGCTCGGGGTCAGACCGCACCTAGAGGGCAAGGAGGTGGGCACCGCCAAGCCCTCGGAGGAGACAGCCGAGATAAAACGTGGTTAAGCAAGGCCAGTCGGAAGAATTCGCCCTGACGGAGCAGCAGCTCCAGGCACTCTGGGGCCAGTGCAAGGAACCCAGGGACCAGGTGCTGGTGGGGCTGCTCAGCTACTGCGGCCTGAGAGTCTCGGAGGCCATCCACCTGAGAGCCAGCTGGATCAAAGACGAGGAAATACACATCCCGTCGAGGATGGCCTGCCGCTGTTGGGAATGCCGCAAGCGCGGCTACTGGAAGCCAAAATCAAAGGCGGGAATACGGGCACTGGCCGTCCCAAGTTTCCTAAAGCCCGCACTATTGAGTTTCCTGACGAAGTCGCCGGAGGGACTGAGAATGTCGAGGCAAGCGGCATGGTATAGGGTCCAGGCACTGGCGAAGAATGCCAGGATCCCCCGGATATTCCCACACGCTCTGAGGGCGACCGCGGCCACGCTTCTGGCCAGCAAGGGCTTCACCGCGACCGAGCTCTGCGCCTATTTCGGGTGGACGAGGCTCGAGATGGGCGACCACTATATCAAGATCTCGGCGGCCAGATCCGGCGCCAGGGACAAAATCAAACAGATATGGGGGTGAATTATGCCGAGTCCATTACCAATGCTTTTTTATGGTAGAAGAGAGCAAAACAGGCATAGTTACAAGGAAATCAAGCATAGACATCGCAACCACAAAAGGAGGTAAATATGAATAGCAGGCTATTAGAGCTCGGAGAGAGCATCAGGTCATTAGGGGAGTGTATCTGCCCATGGCTGAGGAAGTTCAAGGTATCTTACTTCAGATACTTCCCTCATCCTAACCAACCTAAGATGAAGACTAGAGAATGGGTTGAAGAAGAAGTCATGGCATATAACCGGGAAGATGCAGTAAAGCGGGTGAATGAGAAAAATAATATCATCCCCCCATTGAGACCTAGCCGTAATTGCTTTGTGAGCCGTGTTATAGGAGGTTGATATGTTAGGAATACCGATTGAGATAGTCGCGGGGTTCGGTATATTCCTGGGCTGTTTCGGGAGAACCCTGTTCCCGTTCCTCAGAAAGAAGGCTGAGGCTATCAAGGCTAACGAGCCCGTCAAGTGGGAAAGACGCTACCTCTGGACGATTATATTCGCAATCCTTGTTTCATTCATAGCGACCATGATGATACTACTGACATTTGAGATACCAGCTGAATATATCTTCCCCCTAGCTTTTCTGCAAGGGTGGGCTTTCCAGGACATTATCAATAAGGTAGCGAAATAACATGAGCAATATGGCAAAGCAAAGGAAGCGTACCAAACAAAAGCAAAAAGAGAATCGGGAACATCGGAACGCTAGTAATAGGAAGCATTAACATGGGCTTTCTTGACGGGATTGGCCCTAAAGATTTTCTGAACACCTATCAGGAATGGCACGCATTCGTTGAGGGCTTCTCCGAGTCGTTCTGCTTTTGGCGAGCTCACTACGAGCCGTCCGAGGAATTGCTCAAGGCATTGAAGAGCGAGCACCATTATTATGTGTTCGGGCGTGTTCTCGGCTTCATATCGCTGGTGGGGCTTGCCATGCTAGTGTTCAGGGTGCTCAGAGGTAAAGTACAGAAGAGGAAATTCAAAAGACCCTGAAGAATCCGCACATACCTATTTCATGTTGTCTACCGGCGAAAACCGCTTGTGGCCTTTCACAGCCTGCTCGCTGTTCACGGTGGCTACATACTTGAGCGTCATCGTCAAAGTGCTGTGGCCGAGAAGAGACTGGACCTCCCGGATGTCCGCGCCCAGCTCGAGGGCAGCGGTCCCGAATGTGTGTCTGAAGGTGTGGGCTGAGCACCTGACATTCTTGAGCCCGGCCCTTTGCCCCAACCTCCTGATCATCACCTGCACCCCCCTGTCCTTCAGCGGCCTCCGTTCTTCGGTCACCCACAGGCATGGGAGCGAGTCTCTCCGCTGCAGCAGATATCTCAAGATGGCCTTTTGTGTTTCCTTCCCTATGCGGACCAGTCTCTCCTTGGCGCCTTTACCCATGACCTTGATTATCTCCCTCTCCAGGTCCATATCCTGAAGCTGGATGCCCGCCAGCTCCGAGAGCCTGAGCCCCGTGTCTAGGAAGGTCAGGATGATGGCGCGGTTGCGGAGGCCTAGGAAGCTGTTGTCGCACAGGGCAAGCAGATCGGATATAGCCTGCCTCCCGAACGGCTTAATCAGCTGTTTGGGGATCCTCGGCGGGCGCATCCGGCCCATGGGATTGAGCTCGAGCGCCCCCTCCTCTACCAGCCAGTTGAAGAACCGATTCACGGACCCGTAATAGGATTTCACGGAAACGGGCTTGCAGTGCTGCTGGACCCCGACAAGGAAAAGGCGGATATGGTTCACGTTGACTCCCGCCGGCGTGGTGATTTCCTGGGACCGGCAGAAATCGACGAAAAACCCTATTTTTTGGGAATAGTCCTTGATGCTTCGCGGTGAGAGATTATTTACCTGGCAGCCCAGGAGAAATATTCTGAGCTGGCCCTCGAGAGTTGCACCATTCAGATGCTCTAGAGTAGGTATGGCTCCTATTTGGAACCTTTGTTGATTCAGATGCGCTAAAACCATTCATTTTCGGATAGCCTAGCCATTTTAGCTACAAAATCGGGGTGAGAGGATTCGAACCTCCGACCACCTGAACCCCATCTATCGCATCTAAAACCCGGTCAGGTGGCACAATGGCTAGGAGTTATCTCTCCCCCTTTTCTTTTAATTTCGATTATTCCCCGGCATTACCCAGGCACTCACTGGTTCCTATCCAGTATTTTGTCATTTCTATATCGGCCGCGTGCCTTACCTCGGAGACCGTCGCGTCAGCGTCAAAAGTGTCTATCCAGGCGCCGTTGCGGCACCGGAGCTGTACGCTGCCATCATCCAGTCTGACAAGGTACAATCCGGCCTGCCTCTGCTCCTCCGTAAGCAGCGCATAGTCCAGCACATCGTCATCGAAATACTGTATCAGCATGTAGTTTTGCTGTTCTGCCCCACCCAGTGGCATTCGGCTTCGGATGTCACCTATCAAATCCAGGCTTAATACCATCCCGGCAAGAGCGATGATCGCTATCACCAGTGCTGCGATTGCTACACCTAATGTTTTAACTTCATCCTCCTTATAGACTCAATCACCGGGGAAGCGTGGTCAGAATCCACATACTTGAATTTCCCGTGGTTGTCCTCAAGCCATATCTCCCCGGCCACTTTGTGGACGCGCACCAAGTGAACTTCATTTTCTATAACACAGGCTACTACATCTCCATGGTCTGCGGCACACTTCCTGTCGACAATGACGACATCGCCGTCATTGATTTCGGGGCTCAGGTGGTCCCCATGCACTATATATGCCTCGAGGTTCTTGTTTTCGACCTTGCCGCGAGTCCTGTAAACATATTCATCCGGCTCGATCCCCACGCCAGGACTAATGGGAAAATAATGCCAGGAATAGACGGGTATGCTCTGAGGGGTGATGCGTTTCAGCCGGTCCAGAATTTCCTCATGAGTCTCCACACGGCGTTGGATGATCGGCCCATCAATATACCCGGCAGCCAGGTAAAGCTCATTTGGATCGATGTTGAAGGCTCGAGCGAGTTTAAGAAGAGCCTGTGCAGATGGGTGATGTACCTCCTTTGAACCCTCCAGGTTAGCAATATAGCCCCTTGTCAAACCAGACCTTTTGGCCAATTCTGCCTGCGTCCAGCCTCTCTCAAGCCTTAATTGGCGAATTTTCTCCGCTAACCCCATTAATCCCATGCCAATATTTTAACACCCCCCGCAAGGTTGTCAAGGTCTTGGCATCTAGAACTATCATCCAGTTCGGCGCAAAGCTGTTTTAAAAAAATTCTGGCACTCGTGGCAGGGACTTGACAACAGTTTGGCGGGTGGTTAAAATAGTGGCATGGATAACACAATTATCAGCAAACTCGTTCAAATCCAGGCCAGAGACAAACTGTCCGATAAGAAAATGGCTAAACGTTTGGGTTGCTCACGTGCGCTCTGGCAACTCACCAGAACGGAAAAAACCCCGGTTAACGCAAAGATTATAAAGGGCATTGCTAGGAATTTCCCGGAGTTACATACGGCCCTATTAGTTTTTTTATCCCATGATGTTAAAGAATCAGAGCTAATTGCTGATAAAACGAAGTAGAAAAGCTAGAGTAGCGGCACCTTAACAACTGAATACCGGGCGGGTAGGAAAGGAGCTTGTTTATGGCATACAGAAAAAAGACGCTACGAACTATGTCCCCGACGGCTCGTAAGGTTGCCCGGCTTACTGGGGAGCTTGAGAGCGTATCCAGAAGGCTTAAAAACCTTATACCGGACTTACAAAGATTGGACTTGGATAGTAGGGCACTATTTGAGTCGAAGAAGGCTCTAACCCCGGATGAGAGAGAAGGGGTGAAATGTTAGACAAGAAGGGTCGTAATGTAAGGAAAACTGTACCCGGTGGGTCCTACCTCATACCAGTGGACCGGCAAATCCCACAGAGCGACAGGAAATGCGAACACAAAAGCCCTGGCCAATGGTTGGTAGAGTGGGAAGGTATGTTTTACGCAATCCAGCCATCCAACAATCTGCAAAAGGACTTCTGGGTTGGGGAAGCTGAGAGAACCATAGGAACAGACCGAGCAATAAATGCTCTGCGGTGGCTGTGCCACACATGCGGAACAATACAGACCCCATAAAAAAATAAACTTTACCCGCCTGGTATTCAGAGGTTAAGAAAGGAGGAGTAGAAATGGTATGCCAATTCACTGATACACCCTGCAGATACATAAAATGCCCGCTATGGAGCGAGAGGCTTCAGGGGTGCAAACACGCTCTGGCCATGGAGAAGATTCTGGGCAACGGCGACAGGCCGCTACCAGAGCTCACCCAGACCGAGTGGAGGATCCTGAGCCTGCTGGCGCAGGGATACTCCAACAAGGAAATCGGACTGGCCATGAGCAAGAGCGACCAGACCATAAAGAACCATGTCTCGTTCATTCTGCAGAAGCTGGGGGCCAAGAACAGGACAGAGGCGACGATCATCGGGCTCCAGCACGGCATAGTGTCACTGCCGGGGAGCGAGAACTGAATGACAACACCGAAAGGGGGAAGGCCGAGAGCACTGACCCTGGATCAAATCAGGCAGCAACAGCCTCCGAGGGCTCGGAATAACGAACAGGAGGTAAGGGATAGCCTAGCCACGAACAGCCTAGCTGAGCTGAAGAGGCTTTGGTGCAGCCATAGGTCGAATGGCTCTCAAAACACAGGAGAGGCAGGGGGTTCTTACCAGGAGCTCCCCCTGCCAGGGAGGATTAAGGGCATTTGATAAGCGATTATATCACCGAGGAATGGAGGAGGCAAGGACTGAGCCTGTGCGAGGATGGCGACCATGTCCTCGAGTTGCGGCAGCACGGGAAGGTCATAGCCAGATTCTCGCAGACCGGGACCACGCCCGAGAATATACTAGAGAGTTGCCGGCAGGCCGTCCAGGAGAGGCGGAACTGACATGACTATTACCTTATCTTCATTAACCTCCTTTCCTAGTGCAGGCGGGGCCAGAGATGCCATGCTGGCCCCGCCAATTGTCATCCCAATAAGAATGTGAAAAGAGAGATTATGAAGGCTTATTACCAAGAGCCTAACTCGATGATCTATCAAGGCCACGCCTTAAATGTTCTCAGGGAACTAGAGTCTAATAGCGTGGATTGTGTCATAACCTCTCCGCCATATTGGGGTTTAAGGTCATACAAAACCGAGCCTATCATCTGGGGGGATAATCATTGTGAGCATGAGTGGGGCAAGGATATATTCAAGGCACAGGCACATCACGCCGGCGAAACTAATCCCGGTAAGGAAGGCTATACAAAGGATAAAGACGCTTGGAGTGATAAGCAAGGCTCCTTCTGCCTTAAATGCGGAGCATGGAAAGGGGAACTAGGCTTAGAGCCAACAATAGAACTCTACATCAATCACCTCCTCTTAATCTTTGATGAGGTTAAACGAGTATTAAAAAAGACGGGAAGTCTTTGGGTGAATATAGGGGATAGCTATGCTGGCTCCGGCTGTGGTACGAATGATTATAGAACACTGGCAAGCCGGAGTCTTAACAAATCTGATGCCATGTTTACAAAGCACCCGCCACAGCAAAAGCTAAAAGATATTCCTGCCAAATCCCTCTGCCTAATCCCAGAACGCTTTGCTATCGGCATGGTAGAGCGAGGCTGGATACTCAGAAACAACATCATCTGGAGCAAGCGAAATCCCATGCCTGAGAGTGTCAAGGATAGATTTACTGGCTCTTATGAGGTTGTGTATTTCTTTGTTAAGTCAAACTCGATTCAATACTGGACAAACCCCGTAACTGGGCAGATAACCGATAAGCAACCTTTAGGGACTAAGGGGGAATGGGGCATAGACTGGGTTTATCGTAAAACGAGCAAAAAAGAAAGGAACCGAGTGTCCTTATGGCAAGGACATACTTATTGGTTTGAGCAGCAGTTTGAGCCGATAATATCCGAAGCAGAGCGTGGTGGTGGGTTGAAAATAGCTAGTATGGGTAAGGAATGGGGCGGCCAAGGACTGAAAGATTGGCGCAAACCAGAACATGGTAATCGCAACAAGCGTGATGTATGGGAGATAAATACACAGCCCTATCCCGAAGCCCATTTTGCAGTATTCCCTGAAAAGCTAATAGAAACACCTATATTAGCAGGCTGCCCATCGGCTATCTGTAAGAAGTGTGGAAAGGCGAGGGAGAAGATATACGAAACTACGGGTCGGCAAGGTAGTAATGCCAGTAATGAATTAGAAAATCTTGGTAGGCCACCAGAAATTTGTGGAACACCTGAAATCAAGGATTTGGGCTACTCCGACTGTGGCTGTAACACAGGCTTTGAGCCTGGGATAGTTTTAGATCCCTTCGCTGGAAGTGGCACAACAGGAGCAGTAGCCAAGAGGTTAGGCAGGAAATATATCGGGATTGATATATCAGAGGCCTACTGCAAACTTCATGTTAAGAGATTGAGGAAGATACCCCTAGCCTTAGAGCTAGTATGAATATTCTAAAAAGAAAGGAGGTTGCCAAATGCCAATAAAAGGACTTAGCGAGACAAGGCGGCTGCCGCGACTCGGCAAGATCCACATCGGGATCAAGAAGACCAAGGTAGTCGAAGGCAGGGAGGTCACCTTCCCGTCGGCCGTGGACTACTTCGTGTTCCCCGTGGAGAATCCGCTACACGACGAGCTGGTCAGGATCTTCGGCGAGAAACCGAGGGAGCTGCGGATCCTGATCCCGGTCGAGGAGGAGGAGCGCTGGTGCAGCCAGTACTACCGGGCGTACAGCCAGACACGGGGGCTCATCTGCAAGGGTGATGGGGACACCGCCCTGCGTATGGTGGATGCCCACACCGGCGCCCTGGTAGAACACGACACTACAGAGATCGTGCTCAAGGAGGTACGCTGCCTCGGGCGGGACTGCCCCGACTACGAGCGGTCTTGCCGGGAGATAATGAACCTCCAGTTCCTTCTCCCCGAGATCCCCGGCCTGGGGATCTGGCAGATAGATACCTCGAGCATCAACAGCATCCGCAACATCAACAGCGCGGCCGACTTGGTCAGGCGGGTCTACGGGAGGGTCTCCATGATACCGCTGATCCTCGCCATAGAGCCGCGGGAGGTCCAGGACGGAGAGGGCAGGAAGCGGACCGTGCATGTCCTAAACCTTCGCACCAACCGCACCCTGCTCGAGATGATGGAGACGGTCGCCAAGCCGACTCCCGAGATGATATCCACCAAGGACACGGAGCTGCCGGTGCCAGACGACGAGACGCCAGAGATGGTCATTCCCCAGGCGCAGGAGGAAAAGGTCACCGAGCAAGCGAAAGCCGAGCCACAGAAGGACGGAGGCAAGGCCAAGCGCAAGACAAAGGATAAGCCAGCTATCGAGGCGGGCGCCAAGGACCCAGAGGCCACCAGGGAGGAGAAACAAGAGATCATCAAGGCCCTGCGCAAGCAGGGCAAGACGGACGACGAGATCCGGGACAGGTTCTACACCGTCACCGGCAAGAAAGGCACCTGGCTCCGCTCGGATATCGAGAAGCTCAGGAAATCCCTGCAGGAAGGGAAGAAGAGCCCCGAGGAAGAAGCGGACGAATTCATTAAGGAGCTAGAGGGCTAAGTGGCACGGACAGAGGAGAAACTCCCCATCTACGACCAGGATGCGGAGAGACAGATAATCGGCTCAGTCATACTGGAGCCTTCGCACCTGGGTCAGGTCGATCTCGACCCGACCGACTTCTACTTCAATGAACACCGCCGACTCTTTGAGATCATCATGGATCTCAAGCAGCGTGGCGAGGAGATAAAGCAGGAGGCTGTCCGGGAGGGAGTCAGGAGTAAGGAGGAGGAGTGGGCGCTGACCAGGGCGGTGTCGGAGGCGCTGCCACTGGACTGCCCGACACAGGCTGCCAGGGTGAAGGAGCTGGGCCGGCAGAGGTACCTGGCGGGCTCGGTCGAGAAGGCGCTGCGGGACTTCCGCAAGGACAACCTCACCAGCACCGAGTTCGCCGACCGGCTCCGGCTGGCCCTGGACTCCGTCAGCCTGCCGAGCCGGACCTCCAGGATGATAACAGTCACCAACCCAAGGATCGTGCAGGCCGAGACACCAACCTACAAGCTGACCGTCTCGTCAGCCAACGGCAGGAATCCTGTCGAGATCAGGCTTTCGAGTTCGGAGCTGGACAAGCCGTCCAGCTTCCGCAGACACATCCGTGAGAAGCTTCGTATAAATCCCCTGCTGCCCAAGCAGTACGACGAGTTCATCCACAAGCTCGTCCAGGAGGCGGAGGTGGAGAGCGAGCAGGAGGACGCGTCAAGCGGCGAGACGGTCTGCTTCTGGATAAGGGAGTGGTTCGGTGGAGCCAACGAGGCCGAGGAAATTGAGGACCTGAGCCAAGGCTATGTCAGCAAGGACAGGGCGCACTGGTTTTCCGCGGAAAGGCTACTCCGCTATCTTTCCGAACACGCTAGGATTAAGCTGACCCGTTCCAACCTGTGGGAGGTGATACACGATCGGGGAGGGCAGAAGAGCAGGGTTTTCCGACTTGGAGAAAAGACGGCTAGGCTCTGGGGGCTCAGTGACGAGTTCTTCTCGGAGGAGAATACGATCGTCGAGGGTGACCAGATGGTGATGGGGGAAGACGATCTGAGCTGGCTGGAGGAGACAGGGTGAAAAGTTACACTCTTAATGCGCGCGAGAAAAATAAAATCTTTACTTTTTACCTTTTTAGACCGAAACACTGTAACAGTGAAACATTAGCTACAAAAAACCCGTTACATTCTGTTACACCCCGCCTAAGTGGAAGGCGTTTTGTAACGTAACACTATTGTAACATCCTCGCGCGTATATAGACGGAAAGTTTCGGGGTAGAAAAATGAGTAACAGACAGCATCTCAAAATTTGGGGACCACCTGGCACGGGTAAGACCCGCCGTCTGGTAGAGATATGCCAGGAGGAGATGGTCGGGGGCCGGTCTCCCAGGGAGATAATCTTCTGCTCGTTCACACGGGCGGCGGCAGGGGAAGCCCGGAGCCGGGCCATGGAGCGCTTCGGCGGCGACCATGAGGAGTACCCATGGTTCAGTACGGAGCACAGCATCTGCTTCAGGCTCCTGGAGCTCGACCAAAGCCGGGTGCTGACACGGCGCAAGCTCAGGGAGTTCGGCAGGCTCCACAACTACCACTTCTCGAGCATTTCGGGTGAAGGCAACCTGTCGCTTTACGAGCGGTACAGCGAAGCCATGCTCCAGACGCTCGGGGACTACTACGAGTCATTCATTTCTTACATGAGGAACAGGATGCTGCCCTTCGACACAGCCTATCGGGAGTTTCTCAGGCAGCAGTGTGGCGAAGCCCCCGTGGGCTTCACGCGGTCCGGGCTGGAGCTGTACATTGAAAGGCGGGAGCGGTGGAAGAGGGGGAACAGGCTGTGGGCTTTCGAGGACATGATCGCCGGCGTGCTGGAGCGCGGCCTTTGCCCGCCCGAGGCGACCGTGCTCATAGCCGACGAGTGCCAGGACAGCAGCCCGCTGCTTTACGAGCTCCTGAAGAGATGGGCCGGCAGGATGGACAGCTACTATCTGGCCGGGGACCCGCTCCAGGCGATCTACAGGTTCTCCGGCGCCTCCCCCGAGCTCTTCTTCGACTTCCCCGGGGAGCAGGAGGTGCTCTCGCACTCCCACCGTCTGCCACAGGCTATAAAGGACCTGTCGCATGGAATTATTGCCAGAACAAGGCTTCCCTTCCCGGAGTACTCCGCAGCAAACCGGCCCGGGGCTGTCGAGCGGATCCCGTTCTCCTCGATAGATTGGGAGAATGCCGGCGACTGCTTTCTGCTGGCGCGGACACGGTGGCTCCTCTCACAGTACGCCAGCCGGCTCCGGGACATGGGGGTTCCTTTCAGGACCGAGCGTGGGCGATGCAGCCCGCTGACCAACTCCCGGGGCAGGGCTTTTTATACCCTTGCCAAGTTGCACAGAGGCGAGCGGGTCTCCTCAGCCGAGTTGGCCAACCTGACCAAGCACACGGGCGCCCCGTGGCTCAGACGCGGGGCGAAGACCAGGGTGGCCAATCTTGTCGAGGGCATGTACAGCGCGGGAGACCTCCCCTATATGGGCTTTAACGACGATTTTGTTAGGGCTGTCGGGAGTGGGGACTTCGGCGCTGTGCTCTGCAGGGACTTTGATCCCGATGACCGCTCCTACCTTTTCAGGGTCCTGAAGAAGGCGGGGCGGGCGGCTTTTGAGGAGGAACCGCCGGTGGTCCTCACCACCATCCATGGCTCCAAAGGGAGGGAGAAGCCGGTGGTCTATCTGTGCCCCGACATGACGAGCCGTGTCTGGGACAGCTTCGTGCGCGACAAGGAGTCCGAGAGCCTTGTCTTCTATGTGGGAGCGACCCGGGCCATCGACAAGCTCGTGGTGCTGGCGCCGGAGCAATACTACTCTTTCCCGCTGCCGAGGAACGCATGACCGACTACAGAGCAATAATAGAGGGGCTGGACTTGCGGATCCTGATGGCCCCGGGGCAAAGGATCTTCGGGATGAAGCCGGTGATGATAAGGTGCCCCTGGCACGACGACAGGCACTCTTCCTTGGGGATCTGGCCGGACCACATCCACTGCTTTGGCTGCGGCGTTCACAAGGGCGTCTTGGACTACCTGGCGGAGCGGGAGAACCTGGACATCGAGCGAGACTTCCGGGGCACGGTGGAGATCCTGGCCGCCAAGTATAGCGTCACTGGGGCAGTGGCGATCACCCGTCCCAGGCGGGAAGCTCCCCGGGGAGCGCTCCCCCTGCCGCTGGATGCTTCCCTGGCCAGGCGATACCACGGGCGCCTCGGCGAGAAGAGGCGGTGGTACCGCGACAGGGGACTCAGGGACGGGATAATAGACGGGCAGCTGCTGGGCCACAACGGGAGGGCATTCACCATACCCGTGTGGCACCCCAGCGGCGAGCTCCTCTCCATCAGGTACCGCAGGGACGATGCCCTAGGCACCAGCGGGCCGAAGTATTGGGGAATAGAGGGGCGCAACGATACGCTGCTCTACAACCGCGGCGCCCTGGACGGAGTCCGGGCTGTGACCATCACCGAGGGGGAGCTGGACTGCCTGCGGCTGTGGCAGGAGGGCATACCGGCCGTCTCCTCGACCAACGGTGCCGGTGGCATGGTCAGCATCTGGGAACAGGTCAGTTCGGTTTTCAACAGCGCTGCGAGGATAGTCGTCGCCTTCGACCAGGACGAGGGCGGGCGGAAGGCCGCCGGCGAGCTCCTGAAGATGATAAACGGGTGCAGCCCCAGGTCGGTGTCCCGGAACCGGGCTGTGATACTCAGATGGGGCAGGAGGCTGGGGAAGGACATCACGGAGCTGGCCCGGGAGAAGGGAACCGACTATGTGAAGACACTGATTGAGGAGGTGAGACATGTTTGAAGATATTGTGAAGGCTCTGAATATTGAGCTCGGCAACCTCGGGTCCAAGCGGTCGAGATGTGAGGAGCTCATGGAGAAGGTCCAGGACAGGGAGAAGAAGGCGAAGCTGACGACGAAATACGGTATCCTCCGCCACGCCGCGGACCGGGCGCAGCTCTGCCTGGATATCCTGGGCTATAACGTCTCCGTTGAGGTTTCCGAGAGCGGGAGGTCGGTCAAGTTCCTATGAGTGACCATGTAGACACAACTTTTGAGATGGATAAGGATGACCCTATCTGGATTTGGCTTCGAGATTATTGTAGAGAACATCATTTAAATTACGAGAATTTAGATCTGATAGCTGTGCTCAAGGCAATGCCACAAGAAATGTGCAAAGAATTTATAAGAAGGATGATAACTTCTCAGGCCGTCCCAGGATTATCTGCGGAGGAATTAAAGCGTATAAGCACACTGGCATTTACCAAGAGAAGGAAGAAACGAAAATGACTGAGATAAGGAGGCTCTCCTACTCCATGGTCCGTGCCTGGCTTGACTGCCCCAGGTACTTCTCCTACCGCTATATCCGCAGGCTGCCGGCAATGCTGGACGGGCGGCTCCTGGCGGGCCGCGTGTACCACCACGGTGTGGCCTATGCCCTGAAGAGGCGGAAGGCGGGGGAGATCGTCTTGCCGGCGGAGGTCAAGGACATCATGAGCGACCGCTGGCAGGCGGAGCTCACCGAGAAGGTGTACTACGAGAATCTGGAGGAGCCCCGAGTGGAGGCCAAACAGGTCAACTGGGGGAAGTACGATCCCAGCAAACTCAAGGACACCGTTCTGAAGCTGGGCGCCCTCTATCTCAGGGAAATGCTGCCGACGCTCCAGCCGCTGGCGGTGGAGGAGAGGCTCGAGGGGTCCCTGGACGGCGTTCCCTTCGTCGGATATCCGGACTTGGTGCTGCCCGGCCCGGGCGTTGTCGACCACAAGCTGGCTACTAGAAAAGCGAGTCAGGAGATGATCGACAAGGACATGCAATTCAGTTCCTACGCCGCACTGCTCGGCCAACCGGTCTGGGCGGCCTGGCACCAGGCCCTGGACCAAAAGAAGCAGAAAATCAATGTGCTGGTCACGGAGAGGGGTCGGGGTGAGATCGAATGGTTTGCCTGTCTTGTGGGCGAGGTCTACCGCGGCATCATGGCGGGCATCTTCCCGCCCAATCCCCTGTGCTGGCGGTGCGGACCGAAGTGCCCGTACGAGCTGGAGTGCAGGGTCCTGATGGAGAGATGAGTAAGCAAATGAAAGGGACTGGAACTTACAACGAGGACTTCAAGGTTAATGCCCTGGCACTCAAGAACCGCTGGGGCTGGCACTGTGAGCGCTGTGGGCATATTCATGATCCGGAAGTAGGGTACACTCTCACCGTTCACCATCTGGATGGTAACAAGAGTAACGATGCAGATTGGAATTTAGCTTGCCTATGCCAAAGGTGTCATTTAGCAATACAAGGCAAGGTTTTTCTACCACAGATATACATGTTCGAGCATAGCGATTGGTTCAAACCTCACTTAGAGGGATATCTAAAAGCTAATAGCCCAAAAGAACCAAAGTGAGAAATAAGGTTTGAATGAATAAATTATTGATACGAAAGAGATTCCGACATTACCGGAACGTAATTGATAGATTACAACGAGAATGTGAAGAACGCCAACGCCAAGAGGAATCGGATAGATATTATAGAGAGGACCAACAACGTCGTGCTCTAAAAGAAGCGTTAAAGAAGCTACAAAGTCTTTATTAGGTGCCTTGATTGCTCAGTAGGGCTAAAATGAGAAATGAGTTGGAGTAAATCTATCATCCACTGGCGCGAGGACGGCGAGTTATTTGTTTCTGTGCCGTTCACTTGGTATTTACCCTTAGCCAAGAATCTGTGTGCTTGGAATAAGGATGCAGGAATCTATGTCCATGCTGGCGGGCCTGCCGTTGACCTTATGCCTGAATATCTCTATGACGTGACTGATGAAACTGGTGGCAAAATGCACCCGCTCCCCCTAAACCGGCACAACCCTGATGCCACATTTACTACACGCGGCTGTATCAGAAAATGCCGATTTTGTGCGGTCCCAAAAATTGAAGGTGCATTTCGCGAACTAGATGATTGGATTCCCGCACCCATTGTTTGCGACAACAACTTGCTGGCATCAAGCCGTAGGCACTTTGACACGGTTATTGACAGGCTCAAGAGATTCAATGGCGTGGACTTTAATCAAGGGCTGGATGCACGACTATTGAATCAGCACCACATTGAGCGCCTCCAGGAGTTACACCTGCCGAAACTTCGTTTTGCTTTCGATCATATATCCGCTGAGGCAACGACCATGGACGCAATAGATAGTGTGATGAAAGCAGGGTTTGCCCGTCGCCGCATCGGTTGCTATGTCCTTTTTGGTTTCGAGGATTCGCCGGAGGATGCCCTGTATCGTGCCGAGGCTATCAAGGCAAAGGGTATTAAACCATTCCTGCAAAGATACCAGGCAATAGATGGCGAGAAGGCACTGAAGAAGGATTCCTGGCTAGGTCCGGGATGGACGGGCGAGGAGATGCACCGATTTCAGCGATATTGGTGTCGGCAGAATTGGCATAGCAAAATACCTTATGTGGAGTTTGAGGGGTGATTGCTCAAAAGAGCCAAAATGAGCAGGATCGTAGTGACCGAGAAGGATTTTAGAGAGCAAGTCCGGGACCTGTGCAGGATCTATGGGTGGAAGATATATTTCAGCTGGTCGAGTCTTCATAGCCCAAAGGGATTCCCAGACTTGATTTTAGTTCGAGATAATATTATTATGGCAGTAGAACTCAAAAGCGAGAAGGGGAGAACCACAGTTGAACAAGACGAATGGCTTGCAGCTTTTAGTGCGGCTGGTGTTAAGTCTTGTGTTTGGAGACCGCACGACATTGATAATATTGCGAAGTGCTTAAGTTATGACGAAACGTTTGCCAGCGAGATTCCGGGTCTGCGATGAATGTGGGAAAGAATACCAGATTAAAAATACGTTATCTCGATTCTGCTCTAGGGCTTGTATGGAGAAGTCATGGGGTAAAAGGCACCCTGGCTACATGGCGGCGGCTCAAAGAAGGTATTTGGAAAATCCGCTTAACAAGACGAGACGTGCTGCCTATCAAAGGGAATATCGTAATCGCCCAAGCTCCGTTGCTAGAGCGAATGCTCTAAGAAACGGTAAATACAAAAATGATGTGGATTACCGTGAGAATGCGAAGGCGAGAGCGAGGTCAAGGCATTGTTCATATCAAATTGGACATACAAGGGCACAGTGGGAGGCTCTAAAGTTGATTTATAACAATAGATGTGCTTATTGTGGGAGGAAGATGAAGCGTCTCACAAAAGATCATATTGTGCCTATTAGTCAAGGAGATCCTGCTGAGGTTGATGGGATTGAGAATATACTGCCTGCATGTAAATCCTGCAACAGTAGGAAGAATATCCGTCAACCCTTTCCTTATCAACGGACTCTGTCAACTGGAGTGGTAATACACAAGGTGATGACATTGCACCCTTCGTAGCGAGCAAGTCGCTTACAAGTCGGCGGAAATGTTTAAACGGATTGAAGGGCGGCATCATCATTTCAAAGGTAAAATCGCTTTACAATTGACCTCATAATGTTAAATCACAGCGCGCGCTGAGAGGCTCGAGAAAGGGCTTGAAAGGCTTTTTTGGTGTAAATACACGGGATGCCTTGTTTTATGCCTTGGTTTGGAACTGCTTTTCGGGGAGCTGCGGCTCCCGGAGCGGGGGGAGCGGAGCCTAGTGGTGCCGGCGCCCTGCCGGTCGCCTGGTTTTGGCACTTCTTGAAGGCCCCGGCTTTCTGATGCTGTAGTTGGTGGCGACCACTTCCATTCTAGAGGAGCAGCCACCCTCGGAAAGGGTCTCCCTTGTTTTCATCCTCTTGACGCGCATCTACTTGCCGAACTTGCTGGCGTTGGCGGTGTCCATGGACAGTATGAACTTGCCCCTGATGCGCCTCAGC
>Ga0180437_10002621_pt1 | contig 28248 bp, 11 predicted proteins | sample SS_ome_4_FD_132410 | JGI IMG/M metagenome (GOLD analysis project Ga0180437, IMG submission 132410) | Hypersaline lake sediment archaeal communities from the Salton Sea, California, USA - SS_3_D_1 metaG | ecosystem: Environmental > Aquatic > Non-marine Saline and Alkaline > Hypersaline >...
CCAAGGCGTGGGAAGTGACGCGGAACACGGCTGCCACGAAGGTGGACTGGCAGTTCACGACGAAAGATGCACGGATAAAGCTGAAGAAGCTCTATCCATCACTGGAGCCGTAACAGAGCACTACGGCGACGCGCTGACCAAGTTCCCCGCCCTGCGGTACATGGGCAACACGATGGTGATCGTCCTGTTCACGACGATCGGCACGGTGCTGAGCTGCTCGATGGCCGCCTACGCCTTCAGCCGCCTCCGCTGGCCCGACCGGGGGCTGATCTTCAGCCTGCTGCTGGCGACGATGATGATCCCCGCCCAGGTGACGATGATCCCGGTCTACATCCTGTTCAGCAAGATCCACTGGGTGGACACGTTTCTGCCCCTGATCGTGCCGGCCTTCTTCGGCAACGCCTTCTTCGTTTTCCTGCTGAGGCAGTTCTTCCTGACGATTCCGGAGGAGCTGCTGGAGGCGGCCCGTCTCGACGGGGCGGGGGAGTGGCGCGTCTTCTGGCAGGTCGTCCTGCCCTTGAGCAAGCCGGCCCTGCTGACGGTGATGATCTTCACCGTCCTGCGGGCCTGGAACGACTTCATGGGCCCGCTGATCTACATCTCCAGCGAGAAGAAGCGCACCCTCGCGCTGGGGCTGGCACACCTGCACGGCGTGCAGGGGACCGAGTGGGGCTGCTGATGGCCGCCTCGATGCTCATGGTCCTGCCCGCCGTGCTGCTGTTCTTCGTCGCGCAGCGGTTCTTCATCGAGGGCATCGCCCTGACGGGCACGAAGGTCTGACACCCGTGCCGTGGTCTGTGGCGCAGCGGCAACCACGTTGCCGGCGGGCTGGTGAACGGCGCAGTTGCGGCCGGGGCCGCAAGCCACGGCACGGACGGGTCCGGTGCTGACCGGACACTCATGCCTCTTGTCCCACTTTCCGCCACTGAATGCGAAGGGCGACTGCGTTTGTCCGCCCTCCGGGCGGAACCAACGCCGAGCACGGTTGAGCAAGCAAGTTCCGTAGCCGCAGCCGATAGTCGGCCATCGACCACTACCCCTGAATGCTACCACGGCGCCCGTTTTCTGTCAAGGTACGTAGCCGCCGAAGTCCAAGCGGCTCTTCGCGTTATGTCGCGCGCTTGCGGCCGGGCGATCGGCGGCGCAGCAGCACCGGTCCGGCGGCGGCGAGCACGAGCAGCGTGGCCGGCGCGGGGATGCTGCCGGCCCCGCCGAGGACGACCGCCTCGCCGACGACCGACTGCCCGAAGTGGCGCTTCAACGCCAGGTAGTCGAGCCGGTCGCAGACGCCGTTCAGGTCTGAATCGCCATCTTCCCACATCGCGCCGGGCCCCGTGCCGAACCCGTCCCTGGCCAGCACGTAGTCGTCGTAGTCCACGTCGCCGTCGAGGTCGCAGTCGCCGCCCAGCGGCTCGGCCAGCGTGATGCGGACGGCATGCGTGACGGCATCGACGACGGCGTCGTAGTCGATGGCGACGACGTAGTTCGCGTCGATCTCGCCGCCGCCAAGGTCGCTGAACACTCCCGTCCGCGCCTCGCCGTACGTGATGAGGTCGTAGCTGCCGCCGAACCTGGAGTTCGGATCGCCCGACACCTGGACCCACTCCATCGCCAGCGTCCCGGCCAGCCAGAGGCCGCCGGTAACGCTCAGCGTGTCGTACGGGGCAGTCACCGCCGCGCCGCTGTCGTTGCCGTCCAGCGCGATCGCCAGCGTCGCTTGCGAGCCCTGGAGGTAGTCGCCGTCGATCCGGAGCGTCCCGAACGAAAGGCCCGGCGCGACGGTCCCTTCGCGGTTCTGCACCTCGCCGATCACCTCGCCCGTGCCCGTCAGCAGCCCGCCGGCCAGAACGGCCACGGTGTTCGAATCGCCCGGAGGCGCGCCGGCTCCGACGGCCACGTGCCCGCCGCCGAGCTGCACCGACGAGCCCGGCCAGAGCGCCAACGCATCGCCCGCGGTGACCAGCCCGCCGTCGTTGACGTGCAGCGTGCCCGGCCCGCCCGCGCCGGCGGAATGACCGCCGATACTCAGCGTGCCGTCGATCTTCCAGCTCGAGGCGGGTCCGGTGACGGTGGCCGTGCCCGCCGAGCCCGGCTCGCGGGCGACGATCCCCCCGACGCTTTCCGCCGCGGCGGCGTCCTCGACGCGGAGCGTCCCGTCGCCGAAGAAGCCCACCACCAACGTCCCGTCGGGCACGCGCCATGCCGACCCGGACCCGGTGATCGTCGCCTCCCCGACAGCCGAGGCCTGTGTGCCGACGATCCCGCCCGTGCCGGTCCCCGAACCGGCGGCGTGGGTGGTGAGCACGCCGCCGTCGGCGACACGGAGGTCGCCTCGTCCGCCGGCGCCGACGTGGATCTGCGCCTCGCCGAAAAGCGTCGAGCCGGCCCCGGTGACCGTCACCTCGCCCGGCGCGGAGCCGCCGATGATCGTCAAGCCCGACGAGTTGACGAGGTTGGGGTCGAGGGTGTTGCGCCGGACGTAAACGTCGCCGCCGTTGCGGACGGTCAACGTGCCGTGCCCGGCGCGGCCGACCTCGAGCTGGGCCCCCGTCGTGAACTCCGACCCGTTGCCGTCGACGATCGCCTCGCCGGTCCCCGTCGTCCACGCGCCGACCGTCACGATGTAGGTGCTGGAGACCTTGCCTCCGTTGATGACGTTCAGCCGGCCATCGCCGTCACGGCCGATCTCCATGCCGACGTACGAACCGGCGTGACCGTTCGGGTCGTCCGAGCCCCGCCCGGTGACGGTCAACTGGGATCCGGCCCCCAGGACCGAGATGGTGCCCGTCCCGTCGGTGATGCCCGCGACGGCCGTCGCGCCGACGTTGACCTGCCCGCCGTGGCTGACCGTCAGCGTGCCGAGCCCGCCGGCGTGGTTCTCCATCCCGGCCACACGAAGGCGGCGAGAGACGTCCCACGCCGAGCCGTTGCCGTCCACGGTGGCCGATCCGATCGAGTTCGGGTCGCGGGCGATGATGGCGTCGATGCACTCGACGCGCCCGCCGCTGCGGACGTTCAGTGTTCCGTCACCGGCCCAGCCGACGGTCAGGTGGCCGTCCGGCATCCGCCAGATCGAGTTCGGGTCCGTGACGTTCACAATGCCGGTCCCGTCGACGTAGACGCCGACGGCGCCGCCGGAGTCGGTCGGGGACTGGCCCTTGTAGGTGATCAGTTCGGCGCCGTCGGCGACGGTGGCCGTGCCGTGCCCGGGCGCGACGTTGCTGAACGTGCCGACGCCGACGAGCAGGCAGCCGTTGGCCGTCATGGACGACTGCTCGCCGGTGACGGTCAGCTCCCCGACGGCCTGAAGGCCCACGTAGGACTGGCCCGGCCGCCCGGCGTTCGCGTCGGGGTTGGCGCCTTCGACGAAGATCGTCCCGCCGTTGCGGACGATCGCCGATCCCTTGCCGTGGCGCCCGACGTAGAGGCGGTTGTCGGCGTGGAGCATCGACCCGTCACCGTCGACGATCAGCTCCCCGGCGCTGTTGCCCTTGCACCAGGCGCCGATATCGGCGCTGTAGAGGCAGTAGACGTACCCGCCGTCAGAGATGTGGAGCGAGCCGTTCCACTCCTGCCCGATCTCCATGCCGACCACGTCGGTGGGAAGCGTCGCCCCGCGCCCCTGGATGTGAAGCTCCGAGCCGGGCCCGTCGACGACGACGATCCCGTCGGCGTCGATGCCGTTGGCGACCCCGAGCGAGCCGCCGACCTCCACGCGCCCCCCCGACTCGATCCGCAGCGCGCCGTCGGAGGAGGCGTTCAGCGCGACGCGGAGATGGCCGTTGGCCATCGCGTAGGCGCCGTTGCGGACGACGACCAGCCCGTTGCCGTCCTGCCCGACGATCAGGCCCCAGTCGGACCCGTCGACCAGCTCCCACCTCGAGTCGCTGCCGTTGATGTCAACCGTACCGACCCCGCCGCCCGATTCGCCGACGACCCCGCGCCCCATGCGGGCCAGCCCGCCGTCGCGGACGTCGAGCACGCCTCCCCCGCCGACGCCCACGCTGAACTGGCCGTCCACGAGCCATCGCGAGCCCATCCCGACGACGTCGATCCGCCCGAAGCTGCCCGGCCCGGCGGCCGCGCCGCCGGTGGCGTGCTCGACCTGCCCGCCCCAGACCACCAGCGTGCCCGTTCCCGCGTCGCCGACCGTCACGAGGCTGTTCGGCGCCTGCCACAGCCCGCCGGTGCCGACGACCAGCTCGCCCTGCGACCCGCCGTCCTTGCCGAGGATGACGTCCTTGCTGATCACCGTCCCGTCCGTGGCGGCCAGCCGGCCCACCGAGCCACTCGTCCTGCCGATCTCCACCGACGCATCGCCGTCGTACGGGTGGGCCAGCTCGTATGTCTGCCCGTTGAGGCGGAAGGCGACGTCGTCGGTATCGACGGTCAGTCGGCTGTTGGCGCGGGCGGCGGCGAAGGTCACGTCGTACGGCCCGGCCGCAAGGTCGAACCTCGCATGGTCGAACGAGCCCGGAGGCCCGCCCGACGGCGTCCAGTTGTTCCCGTCGCCGAACGTCCCCCCGGCCGGGTCGTTCCACTCGAACAGCCCCGGGGCCAGGAAGTTCGCCAGGATCACCGAGTCCGGCCCGTAGAGCACGTCGAACTGCCCGTCGGCAAATACGAACGGCACGCCGGGCGGGGCGTTGGTGAAGAAGCCGCTGACATTGGTGGCGCTGGTCAGGATGGGGAACGTGTCGGTCGGGTCGGGCGTGAACCCACCCAACAGCGACAGGTCGAGCAGCCCGTCGAGCGTCACCGTGCCGGTCGCGTCGAGGCGGTCGTAGTCGTTCGGGCCGCCGGCGGCGATCTCGACGGCGAACGTGCCCGCCGCGTCCTGGGTGTAGGGTCCCTGCACGACGATCAGGCCGATCGAGCCGCCCGGCGCGACCGTGCCGCCGCGGTTGTTGAGTTGACCGGCGACCGTGCCGTCTCCCTCGAGCCGGCCGGCGAGCTCGACGGTGGTGGTGGGCTCGAGCTGCGCGGCGTCGAGCACGACCGTGCCGCCGGAGCCGACGAGGAACTGCGCCGCCTCGGCGCGGGCGCCGTTGCGGACGGTCAGCCTGCCCGTCCCGCCCGGCGCGCCGGGGGCGCCGCCGACAGTGAGCTGCCCGGCGCTGATCAGCCGCGACGAGCCCCCGACGACCGTCGCCGCGCCCTGCCCGCCGGCGTTGGGGGCGATCGAGCAACTGCCCGTCTGGACGGTCGAACCGGTCTCGACGACCAACACCGCGTTGCCGTCCTTTCCGACGATCAGCTCGAAGGCGTTGTTGAGCCTCGACGTCTCCTGGACGTACACGTCGCCGTTGCTGCCGGTCTGCTCGGCGAGGCACATGTTGCCGTCGTTGGTGAGTAGTCCGTCGTACTGGAGGTAGACTTTCGCTTCTCCGCCCAGACCGACGACCAGGCTCGTCTCCATGGCCCCCGTCAGGTGCAGCTCGCCGAAGTCCTCGATCGACGCGGACCCGTACGAGCCGGCCACCCCGCCCATCACGCACTTGCCGATCTGCGCCAATCCGTCGTTCCAGACGTTCAACTGCCCGGCGCCTTCGACACCCAGCCCGAAGTAGCCGGTGACCCACCAGAACGAGCCGCTGCCTTCGACGTCGATACTCCCGATGCTGTCGATCGCCCGCCACCCCGCGAAGCCGTGCCCGTGCTGGACCACCCCGCCGTCGTAGACGCTCAGCGTGCCCCGGCCTCCCATGTCGCCGATGGCCATTGCATGCTGGAACGCCGACCATCGCCCGTCGGTGGCGACGATGAGGCCGCCATCTGATCCGGAGCCCCGGCCCAGGGTGAATTCATTCGACACCACCGACCCGTCCATCACCGTCAGCCCTGTCATGCCCGGCTGGGCGCCGATCAGCACCGACCCGTGCTCGTCGGCGCCCCAGACCCATTCGCGCGTCAACTCATACGTGGTCCCGTCGAGGCAGAACTCCACGTACCCTTGCTCGACGCTGAGGCTGTTGATGGTGTGGTCGTTGGCGAAGGTGACGTCGTAGGAGCCGCCCAGGTCGAAGACGGCCCGGCCGTTCGGGTCCGGCGGGCCGGCAGGATTCCACGCGCCCGGATCGTCGTACGACCCGCCGCCGCCACCTACCTGCCAAGAGTAGTCGGTCTGCCCGACAGCCGCTCCGCCGGCCACCATCAAGGCCGCGCAAACGGCAAGCAGACGGAAACCTCCGGGGAATGAGTACGCCATCGGTCAATCCTCCAATCCGGACGCGGATCTACACAACGCCACCACAACGCCGCGCCGCCCTGGCGCAGCAGTCAATGTCGGCACTGCCTCGGAAGAGTGAAGCCGGTCACTTGGCCGCAGACCAACCCCCCCGCGGTGCCCGGCCGAGCTCGCGCACCGAGTATTGTATGCTCAATCGGCGATCTGTCAAGAAGTTACCGCCGCCGCCGATCCGGAGCGGGTGCGGCAGGGAGACGGTGACGGCAGCGCCGGAAGGCAACCGCGAAGACCGCGCAGGTGACGAAGAGCCCATCGCGGCCTCCGGGCCGAACGGCAACCAGAGTTTCGGCCGACCGAGCCGCCTCGCATGGCGATCGACCGGACGGAGGCGCTTGAATCGGGTCCCGCCGGCAGATAGAATGTGACGCATGCGGATGCTTCGTGCCATAACGGTCGTCTTGCTGCTGCCCTCGTTCGTCCTGCTGACGGGCGATTGGGCCGAGCCGCTTGCGCTGTGTTTCGGCGCCGACGGGCACGTGGGGTTGGCCGGCCGTTCGGGCCGGGCTTGTCACGAGTCGGCCGACCACGGTCACGAGGTCGAGGGCGGCCTGCCGGCCGTCGGCGATTCCGCGTCGACGGCATGCCATTGCTGCGGCTGCCTGGACGTGTCGGTACCCGGCGCGGTGGCGGTGGGGCCCCCGCGCGACGGGGGGAGGCCCTCCACCGGCGTCGAGGCCGGCCCGGTGGTTTGCTTTGCCGCCCTTCCTGTGACGGAGGGGACGGGGGACGCTGAGGTACCCGAATCTGCCGTGGTCAGCGGCCCGCCGCCACCGGCCGTGCGAACGGTCGTGCTGCTGATCTGATCCTGCCTGACCGACTTCCCCTGACTTGCTGACGCCTGCCCTGCGCGCCCGCCGACGTGGCGCCGGCGCGGGGCGCCCCGATATCTCTGGCACGCAGGAGTGCACAACAGATGACGATGAGCAGATGCCTTCCCTTCGGCCTGATCGGATGGCTTGCCCTGGTCGGCTGTACGGCCGTGCCGATCGACTCGCTGCCCCCGCCGCGCCCGCTCGGTGCCGACCTGGGCTCCGGCCCGGCCGGTGAGCCGGCCAGCGCCGTGACGGACGCCCCGACGTCCCGCCCGGTCCCCGCCGAGCCGACGGGCGAGTTGACGTTGCGGCGGGCGCTGGCGCTGGCATTGGCGGGCAATCCGGAGTTGGCGGGCTTCTCGTGGGCGGTTCGGATGGCCGAGGCCGACCGGATCCAGGCAGCCCTGCCGCCGAATCCCGAGCTCGAGGCGGAGTTCGAGAACTTCGCCGGCACGGGCGAGTTTCGCGGCACGCGGGCGCTGGAGACGACCGTGGCGTTGGGCCAGGTCATCGAGTTGGGCGGCAAGCGGCGTGCGCGGATGCGGCTGGCGGACCGGGAGAGCCGGCTGGCGGGCTGGGACTACGAGGCGAAGCGTCTGGCCGTGCTGACGGACGTGACGAAGCAGTTCATCGGCGTGCTGGCGTTGCAGGGGCAGTTGGCCTTCGCTCGGCGTGGGTTGGACCTGGCCCGGCAGACGCGTCAGGCGGTGGCCCGGCGTGTCGGGGCGGGCAAGGCGGTGGCGACGGAGGAGTCGAAGGCGGCCGTCGCGGTCGCCTCGGCTCGGATCGCCGTCCGCCGCACGGAGCGGAAGCTGAAGGCGGCCGGGATCAGCCTGGCGGCTACGTGGGGCGGGCGCGGGGCGAAGTTCACTCGCGCGATCGGACAGCTCGGCGAGCCCGGCCCGCTGCCGCCGTTGGGGCCTCTGATCGCCAAGCTGGCGCAGAACCCGGACGTGGCGCGGTGGTCGGCGGAGATCGCCCGGCATCGCTCGGCCGTCGAGGCTGAACGCGCCAACGGCGTGCCGGACGTTGAGGTCGGCGTCGGCTATCGGCACTTCCGCGAGACGGAGGACAACGACCGGGCGATGCTGGTGACGGTTGCCATTCCGCTGCCGATCTTCGACCGCAACCAGAGCGGCGTGCGGAAGGCGTCGTTCGCCTTGCTGAAGGCCCGGGCGGACCAGCGGGCCGCGGAGGTCAGGGCGCGGGCGGATCTGGAGGCGGCGTGGCAGGAGCTGGCGGCCTCTCACGAGGAGGCCGTCTCGCTGCGGGACGAGGTTCTCCCGGCCGCCAGGGCGTCATACGAGGCCGCCGGCAAGCTGTTCGCGGCGGGGAAGACAGACTATCTCGACATGCTCGACGCGCAGCAGACACTGATGGACGCAACCGCGCAGCACGTCGACGCGCTGGCCGCCTACCATCAGGCCGTCGCCGACGTGGAAGGCCTCATCGGCCAGCGGCTCGAAACGACAGACAACGCGGAAACACGTACCCCTTCAGAGGAGCCCTCCCATGCGAAGCAGCCATAGCAGATGGATCGCGCTGATCGCCGTGTCGGTCGTGCTGGGCGCCGTGGCGGCGTGGCAGTTCGGGCCGATCGCCGCCGGGCGGCTGTGGGCGCAGACCGCCGCCGACCACGACGATCACGACGGCGGCGCCGAGAGTCACGAGGCCGACGAGGACGGCCATGACCACGGCGCCGAGAAGCACGAGGCCAACGAGGACGGTCACGGCCATGGCGCCGAGGAACCGGAGGCCGGGCATGCAGGTCACGGTGACGAAGACGATCGCGGCGCGCTGAAGCTGACGGGCGAGCAGATGCGGAAGTACGGCATCTCGTTGGCGACGGCGAGGGCGGGCCGTCTGCACGAGCGGATACGGCTGCCGGGGGAGATCGTGATCGACGCCGACCGGGCGGCGCACATCGTCCCGCAGGCCGGCGGGATCGTGCGAGAGGTCATGGCGAAGGTGGGCGACAAGGTCAAGGCGGGCGACGTGCTGGCCGTCCTCGAAAGCGCCGCCCTCAGCGAGGCCCGCACGCAGTACCTGGCCCGGGTCAGCGAGTTGAGCCGCCGCTCGATCGACCTGGCCCGCGCCGAGGCGATCGAGGCGAGCATGAAGAAGCTGTTGGCCCTGCTGGACGAGTCCCCGACGCTCGACCAGTTGCGGACGCTGAAGCTGACGGACGTGGGGGAGGGTTACGGCACGCTGGTCTCTGCGTACGCCGAGCTGGTCTTCGCCGAGCAGGCCTACGACCGGGAGAAGAAGCTGCTGGGCCAGAAGCTCTCGAGCAAGGGCGACTTTCAGACGGCGGCGTCGGCCTACAAGAAGGCCTACGCCCAGTACCTCGCCGCCCGCGGCGCCCAGACGTTCGCCACGCGCCGCACCTTGCTGGAGGCCCGCCGGTTGCGCCGGACCGGTGAGCTGGCCGTCGAGGCGGCCGAGCAGAAGCTCCACGTGCTGGGGCTGATTGACACCGATGTGGCGGCACTGAAGAAGATGTTGCTGCCGGCGGAGACGGGCACGAGCGCCGCGGAGGCCGGCCGGGCCGCGGCGAAGGCGCGAGAGAGGGAGACGGGCGACCATGACCACGGCGGCCTCCGCGGCCGGCTCGGGCGGTACAGCGTACGCGCGCCGTTTGACGGGACGGTGATCCAGAAGCACATCACGCTGGGCGAGAAGCTCGCGGGCGACGCTGACGTGTTCACCCTCGCCGACCTGAGCAGCGTGTGGGTCAACCTCAGCGTCTACCAGAAGGACCTGGCCACTATCCGTGCGGGGCAGCCTGTCCACGTCGTTGCCGGCCCCGGCATCCCCGAGGCGGAGGGCGTCCTCTCCTTCGTCTCGCCGATCGTCAACGCCGATACGCGGACGTGCCTGGCCCGCGTGGACCTGGCCAACCCCGACGGATCGCTCCGCCCGGGCCTGTTCGTGACGGCCGAGGTGGCCGTCGGCGGCCGGGACGCGGCCGTGCTCGTGCCCAAAGCGGCCGTCCAGCGGATCGAAGGCGAGCCGGTCGTCTTCGTCGCCGCCGACCACGGGCTCGAGTCACGCCCGGTAAAGCTGGGCGCGTCCTCGGGCAGCCACGTTCAGATCTCTTCCGGGCTGAAGCCGGGCGAGCGGTACGTCGCGACCGGCGCGTTCGCGTTGAAGTCGAAGATCGTGACCAGCGGGATGGACGCGCATGCGGGACACGGGCACTAGAACCCATTGCGGATTGGGGATTGCGAATCGCGGATTCCAGCCGATCAGCGCCGGAACGTGTGGGCGGGGAATCCGCAATTCGCAATCCGAAATCAGCAATGGCCGCAGCATCAGGAAGCAAGCATGAGAATGGAACAGAAACCGGGCCTCGAGGACCGCCTGATCGACGCGTCGCTGCGAACGGGCGGGCTGGTGGTGATCGCCGTGCTGGGCGTGATCGGCTTCGGCATCTACGAGTACACGCAGATGCCCGTCGACGCCTTCCCGGACATCTCGCCGATCATGGTGCCCGTCTTCGCCGAGGCCCACGGGATGGCGCCGGAGGAGGTCGAGCGGCTGATCAGCTACCCGATCGAGTCGGCGATGAACGGGCTGCCGGGCGTGAGGCAGATCAAGAGCACCTCGGCGTTTGGCATGGCGGTGGTGTACGTGTACTTCGCCGACGACGTGGACATCTACTTCGCCCGCCAGCTCGTCGCCGAGCGCCTCGCCGCCGCGATGCCCGAGCTGCCCGACATGCACGAGCCGCCCACCCTCGGGCCGATCTCCACGGGGTTGGGGCAGATCTTCATCTACTACCTCACGGCCGAGGAGGGGCTGGACACCAAGGGCAAGGAGCTGAACACCTACCTCCGCGAGTTGAACGACTGGTCGGTGAAGTTCCAGCTCCAGACGGTTCCGGGCGTCACGGACATCCTGTCGATCGGCGGGCACGTGCTTCAGTACCAGATTCGCGTGGACCCGACGGCCCTTCGGAAGTACGACCTGACGCTGGAGGAGCTGGTCGAGGCGGTCCGGGAGAACAACGGCAACGCGGGGGGGCAGTTCCTCGTGCTGGGCGCCGAGGAGCACCTCGTCCGCGGGCTGGGGCTGCTGAAGGACCTGAAGGGCATCCGCGACGTCCCGCTGAAGGTCATCGGCGGCGTGGCCGTGCGGGTCGGCGACGTCGCCGAGGTCGCCTACGGCAACGAGGTCCGCCGAGGCGTGGTCAGCCACAACGGCCGGAAGGAGGTCGTCAGCGGGCTCGTGCTCAAGCTGTTCGGCGAGAACACCTCCGAGGTCATCGAGCGGCTCAACGCGAAGGTGAAGGAGGTGCAGGCCTCGCTGCCGGCCGGCGTGAAGCTCGTGGCCTACTACGAGCAGGCCGAACTCGTCGACAAGGCCACCTGGACGGTCAAGCGGGCGCTGATCGTGGGGGCGGCGTTGGTGGTCCTGACGCTGGTGATCTTCCTGGGCAACCTGCGGTCGGCGCTGATCGTGGCGCTGTCGCTGCCGATCTGCGCGTTGGTGGCGGTGATCATGATGGGCTGGCGGGGGGTCTCGGCGAACCTGATGTCGCTGGGGGGCATCGCCATCGCCATCGGCATGCTGGGCGACGGAGCGATCGTGATGGTCGAGAACATCCACCGCCACCTCAGCGACCCGGCCAACCGGGGCAGGAGCAATCTGTCAATCGTCCACGCCGCCGCCACGGAGGTCTCCCGCCCGATCGTCTTCTCGATCTCGATCATCATCCTCGTCTTCCTGCCGATCTTCACGCTGGAAGGCGTCGAGGGGAAGATGTTCTCCCCGGTGGCGTTCACGATCGGCTTCGCGCTGCTGGGCTCGATGGCCACCGCGCTGATCGTCGCCCCGGTGCTCTCGACGTACCTGCTGCGGCAGCGCGAGCGGCGGGAGCTGTGGCTGGTGCGGGCGATGAAAGCCGTCTACCGCCCGCTTCTGGTCGGCGCGCTTCGGTGGAAGCTGCTCGTGGTCCTGCTGGCGATGGCGGCGTTTGCCGCGAGCCTCTTCGCTCTTGGGCAGATCGGCACGGAGTTCATCCCCACCCTCGAGGAAGGCTCGATCATGATCGGCGTGGTGATGGCCCCCTCGATCTCGCTCGAGAAGGCCACCGAGACCGTCATGGCCCTCGAGCGGGAGATCACCGAGTTCGGCGAGGTGGCCGAGACGGTCTCGCGGATCGGCCGGCCCGAGGCGGGCAGCCATCCCCACCCGGTCAACTACGCCGAGGTGCACATCGAGCTGAAGCCGCCCGACGAGTGGCCGACCTATGCGAGCAAGGCCGAGCTCGTCGAGGCGCTGAACGAGCGGCTGTCGGGCCATCCGGGCGTGCAGTTGAACTTCACCCAGCCGATCCAGAACGCCTTTGACGAACTGCTGTCGGGCATCAAGGCGCAGTTGGCCATCAAGGTCTACGGCGAGAACCTGGACACGCTGAAGTCGCTGGCCGGCACGATCGAGCACGCGATAGAGGACGTCGACGGGCTGGTCGACCTGTCCGTCGAGCAGAGCTTCGGGCAGCCGCAGGTGCAGGTGATCGCCGACCGGGCCGCCTGCTCGCGACACGGCGTCTCGGTCAGCCAGATCCTCGAGCTGGTCGAGCTGGCCGTCGGCGGGGAGGTGATCGACCACCTGTACCTGAACACGCGGCGGTTCGGCATCCACGTCCGCTACGGCGAGCGGGACCGCCGCGACGAGGAGGCGATCGGCAACCTGTGGGTCCGCACCGACGGCGGGGCGCGAATCCCCCTCTCGCAGGTCGCCGACGTCAAGCCGGTCACCGGGCCGATCCAGATCAACCGCGAGAACAACCAGCGCCGCTGGGTCGTGCAGGGCAACGTGCGCGGGCGCGACCTGGGCAGCGTGGTGGCCGACATCCGCCAACGCGTCGCCGAGAACGTCAAGCTCCCGCCGGGATACTTCGTCGAATACGGCGGGCAGTTCGCCAACCAGCAGCGGGCGATGCGGCGGCTCCAGATCATCGTGCCGATCGTCATCGCCGGCGTCTTCCTGATGCTCTGGATGTCGTTCGGCTCGTTCCGCCACGCGATGATCATCGTCGTCAACGTGCCGATGGCGCTGGTCGGCGGGGTCGCCGGGCTGCTGATCGCCGGGGAGTACCTCTCCGTGCCCGCCAGCGTCGGGTTCATCGCTCTGTTCGGTATCGCAGTGCAGAACGGGCTCGTGCTGGTCAGCACGATCAACCAGCTTCGCCGGGAGGGCCGGCCGCTGAACGCGGCGCTCGTCGAGGCGGGGATGCTGAGGCTCCGGCCGGTGCTGATGACGGCGATCACGACGATCCTCGGACTGCTGCCGCTGCTGCTGACCACGGGGATCGGCTCGGAGGTGCAGAGGCCGCTGGCCGTCGTGGTGGTCTTCGGGCTGGCGACCTCGACGCTGTTGACGCTGTTCGTGATCCCGGCGGTCTACGGCTGGTTCGCCGGGCGGGCGCCGGCAGTCGAATCGGGCATTCAGACCATGCAAGGAGACGGATGATGTTCCTTCACAGAAACGTGTCGGGCGCGGCCCTGCTGTTGGCGGCCGCGCTGGGCGGATGTAGCGCCGGAGAAGACCTCGTGGCGACCGGGGCGGTCTCGCTGGGGCGTGTGGAGTCGCAGCACGGGCGTGTCACTTGGGTCGAGGCACGCCGACGCGGCGGCGGGACGGACGTGACCGGCGGCCTGGTTCGGGGGGAGGGGTCGACACACCGCGTCAACGGGCACGTCGACGTGGCGCTGCTCGACGCGGAGGGGCGACTCGTCCGGTCGGTTCAGACGCCGGAGATGCACGTCCGCCCGTCCCGGCCGGGGCACGGGCTGCGGCAGTCGCGCTTCGCCGCCCGTCTGCCCGTCGCCGCCGCCGACGGCAGCAGACTCCGCGTGACCTACCATCCGGGCCCGCCCTGCGGCGATGGGGGACCGTAGCGTTCGGTCAAGGCTGACTCTCAGGGCCCCTTGGCCGCCAGACGACGCGGCCGTGCCGGTCGCCGCCGGACGGGGACGGCCAGCATCGGGGCGCACGTGCAGTTGACAGACCAGAGCGTGCGCGCGATGCTGGATGGGTCGGGCGCCGGCACGGACGGCCTAAAGAAACCTGGCGGGCGTGGCCGATCTTCCCTCACGGATGAGAGAACGTCCAGGCCCGCCGAGGCGATGGTGCTGATGGCGGGGCGGGAGTTGAACGATGATCGCACGGATGCATGGCGTGATGGCCGCGGCCGCACTGGCCGCACTTGGCGGCTGCTCGGGCGGGCCGGGCGGGCCCGGGGCGGCCTCGCTCGACAGGTACCTCCAGGTCGTCGGTGCTCGCCCGGCGAACGCGGCGTCCTGGCCGGCCGCCGATGTGCCGGCGCCCCCTTCGGCCGACAATACGTGGGGGGTCCTGTCGGCCTCCCGCACCGGGCCGACCGTCTCGGTCGAGGTGTTTCTGGCCGACGTGCCGGCGAGCGTGAAAGTCGTCTCGACGGGCCTGATGCTCTCCGACGGGTCGGTGGTCCGGCCAGAGACGGTCTCGCTGGACCGCGTGCCGACGCGTCTGGCCGACCGCGGGGGGCAGCCGGGCGAGTCCGGGGGGTTGGAGTTCAGCTTTGCCAACCGAGGCCGGCGCTCGGCTGGGGGGGGGGCTCTGCGACGCCTGCAACTGACCTATGTGCTGGACGGCGAGTCGGCGTCGGTCAACGGCGGGACGTTCACGCTGGTGCTGGGCGAGGTGGATGGCGTGTTGGCCTGCCGGGCGGGAATCACGCTGGGCGTCTCGACGCTCGACGGCGGCCCCGGGATCGCCGAATGCGTCGCGCTCGAGCCGGAGGAGGACTACCTCGAACTGCCCCTCCCGCCGGCCCGGCCGTCGACCACGCCGGTAGCCTGCTTCCGCCTCAAGGAGGCCCCCGCGCAGTCACAGCGTCCTCGCCGGGCGAGCCCCGCGCTGGTCCCGGAGCGAATCTCCGTGCCGACCGAGCCGGTGGCCAGCGCGTCGGTGGACCTCGGCCCCGACGGGCCCCGATAGGCGGTTGTTCCGTCAATGCCGGACCCGCGGGCGGTATGTTCTGAGACGGCAGGGCCACGTCCCGCCTGCGGCGGGATCGGGCCACAGCACGCGAGGAACCGACCTTCAGGGGCAGTCGGTGGCAAGCGAGGGGAGAACCCGGCCGCTGCCGATTGACGCTACACGAGCAAGGCTGCCTCGTCGGCCGGCAGGGCCGGCAGGGGGGCAGCGGCGGCCAGCACGTCCAGGGGGGCGTCCGTCTCGGTTTCCTCCGACCCGTCCCCCTCGTCAGCGGCGTCTGTTTCGAGGCCGGGGAAGGGAGGATCGGCATGAACCCGTTTGGACCGCCCACGGGCCGAGGAACACGCGGCGGAGGCGACCTCGAGCGGGATCGGCTCGGTGAGGGGATCTGCGGCGGGCGGGTCGGCGGCGAGGGCCGGCGCGTCATCGAGCGCCGCGGCGGTCAAGGGCCAGGCGTCGACGGCCGGCGGGATCGGTTGCGATTCGGCGTCGGTGGGAGCCGGCAGCGGCGTGTCGGTCTGCGTCGGCGGCGCGGGCTCGGGCGGCGAGTTCGCATCGGTGCCTGCCGCCGAGTCCGAGCCGCCGCGGAGGGCCTCGCCGAGGCCCGCGTCGTACGTTCGTCCGTAGTTGGCCTTCAGGGTCAGGTAGTCGCAGACGTCGACTCGTCCGTCGAGGTTGAAGTCGCCATCGATCCACCCGGCCTCCTGTGCGCCGAAGCTGTTCCTGGTCCGTGCGTAGTCATTGGCGTCGACGATACGGTCGAGGTTGGCGTCGGCGGGCAGCGCGACCCACAGATCGACGGCGGCCGTCTCGCCCGTCACGCCGTCGTCGGCGCGGTAGGTGAAGCTGTCGAGCCCGTAGAAGCCCGGCAGCGGCGTGTACTGGAACGACCCGTCCTCGTTCAGCGTGAGGACCCCCCCGGCCGGGCCGGTGACGACCGAGGCGGCCAGGTCGTTGCCGTTGCGGTCGCTGTCGTTTTTCAGCACGCCGTCGTCGGCGTCGACGGTAAGGCTTTGGCCGGGTTCAAGGAGGTAGGTATCGGCCATCGCGTCGGGCGCGTCGTTGCCGACCGACAGGGCGGCGACCTCGGCCTCCGACAGCGCCCGGCGGATGATCTGCACGTCGTCGAGCATGCCGACGAAGGGGCGCTGGTAGTCGACGGTCAGCAGCCCCAGCGCCAGTTCGGAGCTGTAGTTGGGGATCGAGCTGCTGGCCTCGCGGGCGGTGACCTCCGCCTCGCCGTTGACGTAGAGGCACGCCCGCTGGTCGGGCTCGCGGGTGCCGTCGTAGACGAGCGCGATGTGGTACCACCGGTCGGTGTCGAAGTGGGTGACGCTGTGGAAGCGGCTCTCCGGGCCGTCGATCTCCACGTACAGCACGTTGTTGATGAAGAAGAGGCTGTAGGCGTTGTTCACCGTCGAGCTGGTTCGCTTGGTGACCACGCCGAGCGGGGCGCTGTAGAAGCGGCGGGCGTTGACGTGCACCGAGATGGTCAGGGCCGAGGTGCCGTCGAAGTGGTCCGAGTCGCCCGCCAAGGCGAAGTCGTCCTTGCCGTCCAGCAGCATCGCGCCGCGCCGGAGCCCGCCGCCCGGGTCGATCGAGGCGCCGTTCAGGAGCACCGCCGCGTCGTCCCCGCCGGCGGCATCGGCGGCCACGTCGCCGTCCGACTCGTCGAAGGTCCACCAGGCGGCCACCGCCGGGTCCGAGGTCCGGTGGGTGAAGCGGACGACGGCGCCGGTCTCGGTGACCTGCCCGTCGGTGTCGAAGACGCCGGGGGCGGCCAGGACGTACTCGGTCTGGTCGGCCAGGGGGGAGGTGTTCAGCAGGACGGCCCGCCCGTTGGGCTGGAGGTGGGCCGACCGGACGGTGACGCCTCCGTCGACGACGAAGTTGGTCGCCTCGGCCGCCGAGGCGGCGTCCGCTTCACTGTTGAAGGTCACCAGGACCTGGGTGGCATTGGCCGAGGCGGCCGAGGTCGGGCGGAAGCCCTCGTCGACCGGCGGCAGTCCGCGGAACAGCACGACGTCGGGCACCGCGCCCTGTTGTCCGCCCGGCCCGTGCCACGAAACGCTCAGCTCGCCGTCGCCGTCGGTGTGCAGCAGCTTCAGGACGATCGGGTGGAAGCCGGCCCGCAGGCCGATCACCCCCGACCGCTCGATCAACAGATGCTGCCCGTCGGCGTCGACGACGAGCGTGTCACAGACGTGGAGCCCCACCGCGTCGTCGGTGGCCGCGAAGAAGGTGTAAAACCCGTCTCGCTGCACGTGGATGAAGCCGGTGTAGACGAATGCGTAGTCTTCGTCGCGGTCGCGAACGCCGCGGTCGAAGTTGCTCATCACCCCGGCGTAACGGGGCAGCAGCCCGTCGAGGGCGTCGACACTGGCCAGACCGTCGTGACGGTAGTAGGCGTACTGGAGGCCCGGGGCCGGGCGGGGGACTTCGACCGAATCGATCAGCGCCGAGGCGGGCGCGGCGCCGAAGTTGCATTCGGCGGCCGACTGACCCTCGCCCAGTTGCAGTTCGTACGCGCCGCCGGCCGGGTGGGTCAGCATCCATCCATTCGGCAAGTCCAGTCGGACCGCCTGTTGGCCGGGGGCCAGGTCGGGCAGGACATACGTACCATCGGCGCCGGTCAGGGCGGACGGCTCATCGGGGTCGGCCCGGCCGCTGCCGTTGAGGTCGACGTAGACGGCCCAACCCGCGAGGGGCTGCTCGCCGGCATCGCGCTGGCCGTCGGCGTCGGCGTCGAGGAACACCTCGCCGGCCACCCGGGCCGGCTGGTAGATGCCGAAATCGACCCCCTCGATGATCCCTGCGGGCTCGAGGACGACGCGATGGGAGGGGGCCGACCACCCCGCCGCCGTGCACAGCCGGACGGCGTGGGGCCCGTCGGGCACTCCGGTAAAAACGTAGCTGCCGTCCGTCCCCGTGACGGCCACCATCTCCCCGCCGTCCAGCGAACCGTCGCCGTCGGCATCGAGCCAAACGCGCATGTCCGACATGAGTTGCTCGCCGGCGTCCATCGATCCGTCGGCGTCGCGGTCGTGCCAAACGGTCCCGAACAGCCGGCCGTAGAACACCTCGGCCGTGTCCACGCTCAGGCCTGTACCGGCGTTGTTCGACTCGTCGGTCTCGGCGACCTGCCCGTCGGCGTCGACGACCACGCCCACGTAATACCGTCCGTCGGTGGCGAACGGGTCACCCGGCGGGGTCAGCAGTCCGACCGTGTCCGACAAGGCCGCGTCGGCGGGCAGGCCGGCGACGACGTAACTTTCCGCCCCGCCGGCCAGCGTCAGGGCCATGTCCTCGGCCGGATCGATCACGGCGTCGTCGGAGAGGTAGAAGCGGATCGTGAACGGCCCGCTGTCGGTGTCGCCTCGGTTCTGGACGGTGAAGGTGGCGTCGGCCAGTCCGGCGGCCAGGACCAGGTTCTCCGGCAGCATCGCCAACGACTGCCCGGCCAGGTCGACTGAGGCGACGCCCAGCCAGGCCGTGTACGCGTCGTGAGCCCCGCCGGCGATGCCGTCGCCGTTCTGGTCCATGGGGTTGCCCGCGGCGTCGAGGATATTCGGCCCGACGGTCATGGCGTAGACGTCGCCCTCGCCGGGCCCGTTGAAGAGGATCTCGAGGCGGCTGCCGTCGATCCAGCGGAACCCGGTGACGGTCTGTCGCAGATCACCGGCCGGGCCGGCGAAGGAGACGAGGTCCTCGGTCAGCGAGAAACTCGCGGTGTCCATCGGCTCGTCGAAGACGAACATCCAGGTGGCCTTCGCGTCTTCTCGAGGCTCGAACGGGTGGTCGGAGAGGACGCTGGGCGGATCGGCATCCGGCGCGGCCAACTCGATGACGCCGACGTAAGCGTCCTGGCCGGCCTCGCCGGGCCTGCCGTCGTTGTCCTGGTCCATCGGCTTGCCGGCCGCGTTGGCCACGGCCGGCCCCACGGTCAACGTGTAGGACCCGAGGGCCCACTGGGGGGCAAAGGAGAGGCGGTACGTGTTGTCTGCGACGCTGCCGATGCCGGTGACGCTGACCGCCCCGCCCGGCCCGGTCAGTGAGACGTCCGCGACGCCGAACGTCGCCGGGTCGATCGGCGTGGCAAACGTCACGTCCACGTGATCGAGCCCCGCCCGTGCCGCCGTCGGCCCGTGGGCGGTGACGCGCGGGTAGGTCCGCCGCCCGGTGATGACCACGTCGTCGATGTTCCATCCGCCGTATTGGGCGAACGCGTCGGTCGGCCCCAGCGACCAGCGGATCTGGACGGTCGGCTGGTGGTCGGCAATGGCGGAGATGTCGATCGTCCGCAGCGTCCACGAGTTGGCATACATGCTGCCGATGCCGTTGTGCCACAGCGTCGTCCACGTCTGCCCGTTGGTGGAGATCTCGACGGAGGCGTGGTCCTTGGGCCGGCCCTGGATCCGCAGCCACTCCCGGTAGCTCAGCGAGAGGCCCGAGAACGCGCTGCAATCGATCGGCGGGGTGGTGGCGTATTCGGCCGGGGTGTTCGGCGCGTACGTGCCGTTGAGGTTGTAGCCGAGAACGTTGTCTCCGCTATAGCCGCTGGTCGGGTCGCCCTGTTGGCCGGTCGGTCGGCCCCACTGCCACCGGGCATCGCCGACGCCGGGATCGAGGCTCCAGTCGGGGGCGAAGTCCAGGTACTCGGCATAGGCGGTGGCCCAACTGCCGGAGGCGGCGAAGCTGAAAATCGCCTGGTACCCGTCGAGCGGCCCGTCGGCGGCGATCCCGTCGCGGTTCTGGTCCATCGGCCGGCCCGAGGAGTCCAGCACGTCGGGGCCGATAATCAGCTCGTACGTCCCCGCCGCCTGCTGCGGCTGGAACAGGATGTCCAGCGTGAAGAAGTCGCGCCACACGAACCCGGTGATCTGTCCGCTCAAGTCCACGCCTCCGGGACCCTCGAAGCTCACGAGGTCCTCGGCGAGGGAGAAGCTCGAAGCGTCCATGGGCTCGGCGAACTCCAGCCGCAGGCGATCGACGCCCGGCCCGGTGATCCCGGAGGGGCTCTGGCCGGTCACGAACGACCCACCCTCGAGGGGCAGGTAAAGCCTCAACTCCGGGTCGCCGAACAGCGTGCTGGTCAGGTGCAGCCACCGCCCCGTCCCGCCGTTGGGGCTGACCAGGGCGATCCGGTCCATCTTCGCGTCGAAGTGCGCCTCGCCGATGCGGAGGATGTTCTCGACGAACATCGCCTCCCAGAAGTCGTAGGCCCACTTCGTCCCGCTGCCTCGCGGATTGCCCGGCGAGTACCACCCGAGGCTCGTGTTCCAGACGCCCGCCACCGCGCCGCCGGGACCCTTCAACTCATGCTCGGCGATCGCGTCGCTGCGCTCGAACTGCCCCGAGTTGCAGCCTTGCGAGTAGGCGATGTACGGGTGGGCGTTGGTCAGGGCGTCGACGTCCGAGCGGAGCAGCTTCGCGCTGGTGGCGTAGCTGGAGTGGCCGTTGTGGGTCACGATGTTCGGAGAGGCGTTCAACTGGTCGATCACGTCCTGCCTGCCGTAGGGCGCCAGCTTCTCGTGCAGGCGGATGACCTCGACGCCTTCGGGGACCGTGCTCAGTGCGTGGTCGTTCGTGTCCCCCCCCCAGGTGGCCGGCCAGTCCGTCAGCAACTCGCCCAGCGAAAGCCCTGTCGTCGGGTTCGGCGGGGCCGTGGTCTCGTAGAGGATGGTCTTGTCGATGAAGTGGTCGGCCTCGTCCGGCGTGTCGACGGGGGCCCGTCCGACGAAAACCTCCGGCGCGAGGTCCACGTCGCCCCCGCCGGCCCCGTCGCCGTCCTGGGCCCACGCCGTGTCGGCCAGGCCGTTCCACGGGCCGTCCAGGCAGGCGAAGTACATGTCCGACGTGACCGTGTGATGGCACGTGCTGTTGACGGCCAGCACCCGCCGGTCCGGCACGGTCGGCGTGTCCCCGCCCAGCAGCACCCAACGCGTCTGCCACGAGGCATACGCCTCCGCGATGAACTGGCGGACCTTGCCCGCCGAGTCGTTCTCGTTGGCGTACGGGGAGTCGAAGTGGTTGTAGATGTACTCCGTGGTCACCACCGTCGCCGACAGCCCGCGGCTGCGCTTGTGCTCGACCAGCCGCTCGAAAGAATCCGCCAGCGATGCCGACGTGATGACGACGTACTCGAACGGCCCGCTGCCCGGCAGGTCGCCGGCGGCCGCGACGGCCATCGACGCGTCCTCCGCCGCCGCGTATTCGTGAAGGGCCGAGTCGTTCAGCACCGCGTCCAGGACGCGCTCGGCATCCCCGGCGTTGTCGCGCCGCGGCGCGGTCGGCGCGGCGGGCGAGGGGGCCGTCGTGACGGTCGCGCGGATCGACGGGTAGTACAGGACCACGCCGTCGTCGGCGTCGTAGTGCACGGGGAAGACCTGGAGCAGCCCGATGCTGTAGCCGGCCAGCGTGTGCGTGGCGAAGCGGACCGCCTGGTCGCCCGGGAAGGCCCCCTCGGCCGGCTGTGCCGTCTCGCCCTTGCCGTCAACGCCACCGTCGCCGTCCTGCCCGACAGGTGGCCGCGGGGCCGGCTCGGCCAGCAGGTCCACGCCGCGGGCGATCTCGACGGCCTCGCCGAGTTCGACGTCAACCGAGACGATCTTCGCCCCTCGCGGCAGGAGGATCTGCGCCGGGCGGATCGGCACGATCGGATCGCCCGGATGGGCCCACGACGGCTCGCCCTCGAGGGCCACCACCCAGGCGCCTTCCGCCGCGTCCAGCGTCGGCGTGCCCTGGAAGCCGAACTCCAGCCAGGCCGTCGCCTCTTGTGGCGCCTCGGCCTGCTCGGCGCGCTCGAAGCCGCCCCAGGCGAACAGGCCAGTGGAATCCCCCCCAGCCGAGGCGGGTATCTGCCCCAACAGCGCAGCGAGATTGCCCGCGTCCAACAACAACCGCGCTTCGAGAAGCTCGAGAACCGGAGCCGATGGGGCGGCAACGGCGGCGCTTCGAGTCATTAAGCCCTCCGGGGCAACAGATTACCTGTCATCCGTAACATCAAGAGATGGCCGGAAAATGCATCGGGCCGCTCCGTGTCCTCCACGGCCGGCGTAAGAGCCGGTACTCGGCACGACAAAAAGCCGGATGCGAACATACCACAGTTCCGCGATTTTTCAAGCGCTTGTTGGGAATCTCTGTTCACAAACCCGCCGGGGCCGACCCGTCCGGCCGCGGGCCTCCGCCGGAAGGCCCGAGCGGATCGCCTCGCGCGGCCGTACAGCGTGAACCGGGCGGTGGGCGGTCTCCGCATGCTCGCCACGCCCTGGCGGTGACCGAGTGCCTCGTCGCCCGCACTCGCGAGGCCCGGCCGGGACAGCTTCGCCCAAGCAGACCCTTGCCGCGGGGCGGCGGCGACGCTGTAATAGACCGACCCCCGCCGGCGGGGCGGCCGACCGTCAGGCCCCCGACGCGACGGGGGGGGCGGCTCCTCGAGCCGAAACACGATGACGACGTGACCAAAGGGAGACGTCATATGCTCAAGCGTGCCTATCGCGCGGGCCTGGTTTTGTCGCTGTGTCTGACCGCCACGGCGTGTGAGTCAAGGCACGTGGCGACGGTGACCGACGGGGCCCTCCGGGTGGCCGACGGGACCGCCCGGTTCACCGGGCTGATCGAGGAGGCCCCGCGCCTCGCGGCGGTCTTCTGTGACCACGCCGTCCTTCAGCGCCACCGCGCCGTGCCGGTCTGGGGCACGGCCAGGCCCGGCCACCGCGTCGTCGTCGAGTTCGCCAACCAGAAGCTGGCCACCGTCGCCGGTGACGAGGGACGCTGGATCGTCCGCTTCGACCCGATGCACGCCGGCGGGCCCTACGAGCTGAAGGTCTCCAGCGGCATGGGCAAGGTCGAGCGGAAGGATATCATGATCGGCGAGGTCTGGGTCTGCTCGGGCCAGTCGAACATGGCATGGCCCCTGTCGGCCGTCAATGAGGCACAGCGAGAGGTCCGCGACGCCGTCCGGCCGAACATCCGCCTGTTCACCGTCCCGCGCCGTCTCGCGCTCGGCCCGAGCGACGACGTCGAGGGTCACTGGTCGCCGTGCAGCCCGCAGACGGCGCGCGGCTTCTCCGCGGTGGGCTACTTCTTCGGGCGAGAGCTGTACCGCCGCCTCGGCGTGCCGATCGGGCTGATCAACGCCTCCTGGGGCGGCAGCCGGGCCGAGCCCTGGACGCCCCGGCGGTTCCTCAACGACATGCCCGAGCTGGCCGACACCCTCGCGGGCATGGACAAGCAGGTCGAGCAGTACCACCGAGGTCGCGACGAGGCGATGCGGGAGTTCCACCAGGCGACCAAGGACTACAACCTCACCCTCCAGAAGTACATGGGCGAGGTGATGAAGAAGGACGCCGGCTCGAAGGGCGGCTGGCAGCAGGTGGGCCTGGACACGGCCGGCTGGGAGACGATGAAGCTGCCCGCCCTCTGGGAAGACACGAAGGTGGGCAACTTCGACGGCATCATCTGGTTTCGGCGGGAGGTTGACATCCCCGAGCCGTGGGCCGGACAGGACCTGCTGCTCGAGTTGGGGCCCGTCGACGACGACGACGTGACGTTCTTCAACGGCGTGCAGATCGGGGCGATGGGCTACGGGCGGCAGAACCACTGGATGACGCCGCGTAGCTACCCCGTGCCGAGCTCGCTGGTGAAGGCGGGGAAGGCAACGATCGTCTGTCGCGTTCTCGACGGTGGCGGGGGAGGGGGATTCGGCGGCGAGCCGGGGCAGATGAGGCTGTCGCTGGCCAACGCCCCGGCCCGCACGATGCCGCTGGCGGGCGAGTGGTTGTACAAGGTCGGCTTCGGGGAGGCGGGCTTCCGCGTGCCCGGCCCGCCGCGGCGGCCCAGCCTGCCTCGAGGCGTCGGGAGCATGTATAACGGCATGATCGCCCCCATCCAGCCCTACGCCATCGCCGGGGCCATCTGGTACCAGGGCGAGTCCAACGCCGGCCGGCCGATCGAGTATCGCACGCTGTTTCCCAGGATGATCCGAAGCTGGCGCGAGACCTGGGGGCAGGACGACTTCCCCTTCCTGTTCGTCCAGCTCGCCAACTTCACGCCCGCCCCGGCCGAGCCCGACGAGGGCGGATGGGCGTGGCTGCGAGAGGCCCAGACGATGGCCCTCGCCACGCCGAATACCGGCATGGCCGTCACCATCGACATCGGCGAGGCCGGCGACATCCACCCGCGCAACAAGCAGGACGTCGGCAAGCGGCTGGCGCTGGCGGCGATGGTGAAGGCCTACGGGCGCACGACCTTGGTCCATTCCGGGCCGATGTACGAGTCGATGAAGATCGACGGCGGGACGGTCCGCCTGAAGTTCCGGCACGTCGGCGAGGGCCTCGAGGCCAAGGGCGGGCCGCTGAAGCGCTTCGCCATCGCCGGGGAGGACGGCAAGTTCGTCTGGGCCGACGCCGAGATCGCCCCGCCTGCCGGCGAGGACAAGCCGGCCGACACCGTCATCGTCCGCGCCGCGTCGGTCGCCAAGCCCGCTGCCGTCCGCTACGCCTGGTCCTCCAATCCGGCCGGCTGCAACCTCTACAACAAGGACGGCCTGCCCGCCTCGCCGTTCCGCACGGACGACTGGCCCCGCCCCAAGCCCGCCGGGCCGTAGCGGCGCGGGGCGGATTTGCGTCCGCAGATCACGCAGTTCCCACGAATCAGAGGCAGGAAGAGATGACTCGATCGACCAAAGCAGTGCTCGCGTTGGCGCTTCTGTGGGGTCCGATGGACCTCCGTTCTTTAGCGGCGGGGCGGGAAGGCGAGGCTGGGGGGGGCGGCGGCAAGGTCTGCACGGTGCTCGCCGACAAGCGCCTGGAAGCTCCCGTGCAAGCCATCGTCGCGGAGTACGCCCGGCGGTCCGGCGTGCGAGTGGACGTGCGTTTCCTGCCGGCCAGCGAGGTTGCGGCGGCCGCGGCGAAACGCCCGGCGGCGTGTGACGTGGCCGTCTGCATGGCCGACAAGCCCGACGGCGAGTCGCCGGTGGGGACCGCCGGCGGGGCAAAGAAGGTCGCCTGGAAGCACCCGAAGGGCGAGCCGGTGTGGGCGGCGGCGCTGACGAAGCCCCCCCATGCCGCTGAGCTGCGCGACTTCCTCGGCGGCCCGACCGGACACCGGCTGTGGGCGCAGGCGAAGGCGGGCTATCGCATCGCCTCGGGCAAGACGTCGGCCGAGGCGTACGACTGGGTCGTCCAGAACCGCACGAAGCACACTTACCCGATGACGGCGATGCGGATCCTGGGCGAGCTGGGCGGAATCCGCGAGGGGATCTGCATCGACGTCGGCTGCGGCAGCGGGCTGCTGGACGTCGAGCTGGCCAAACGGTCGAAGTTCCGCATCATCGGGCTCGACATCGACCCGAACGTCAAGCCGCTGTTCGACAAGTACGTCCGCCGGGCCGGCATGGAGAAGCGGCTTTCTTTCGTCCAGGGCGACGCGCAGAAGATGCCCTTCCCCGACAACTACGCCGACGTGATCGTCAGCCGCGGCACGCTGACGTTCATCCCCGACATCGGCAAGTGCCTCCGCGAGGTCGCCCGCGTCCTGAAGCCGACCGGCGTGGCCTTCCTCGGCGGGCGATACCTCTTCACGCCGGCGCCCTACCGGATCTCCAACGACAAGCTCCGGCAGATCGTCCGCGAATCGGGCGTGCCCGGAGCGACGGTCATCGACCACCGCGGGCAGTGGGTCAAGATCATCGGAGCGAAGGCGCCCAAGGCCGCCGCCCGGCCGGGCACCGGGCCGCACATGCTCGCCGGGAAGCTCGTCGCCGACTACGGCGTCGCCCGGGGCAAGTGCCTGCTGATCCTCGGATCCGACGGCGGGTTGCAGCAGTCCCTCCAGCGCGGCTTCGTCGAGCTGACGAAGATGCAGATCGCCGCGCTGTACCCGTCGCAGAAGGTTGCCGACGCGGCGGCCGAGCGGATCGCCAAGGCCAGGCTCACGGATCGCATTCGCTGCAAGGTCGGCACGATCGTATCTCTGCCGTTCGACGCGGGGAGCTTCGACGCGATCGTCGGCATCGGCCCGGTGCTGATCTTCCAGAAGGACAAGGTTAAGGCGATGCGCGAGCTTCACCGCGTCCTGCGCGACGGCGGAACGGCGCTGGTGGGGGGGCGGTACCTCCACATGCCCAAGTGGCGAAAGGTCTCCAGCGACACGCTCCGCAAGGTGGCGGCCTCCACCGGCCTGCCCGGCATCCGCGTCGTCGACAAGGAAGGCCAGTGGGTCGAGATCCGCAAGGGGATCCGCAAGGACTAACGACAGCAACTGCGGATTCTCGAACGTAGGGTGTGCAGCTCGGCTGCACACGCGTCCGCTTCCCTTTCGGTTGAGTTTTGACGGCGACCGGACCGATCTCTACAGCATGGCCACGCCGGGCGGAGTTGGTCTGCCCCGGCCGGGCCGGGCATGTCGAAGGGAGTCGAACATGCGCATTGCGTTGCTGTATCCCCCGCCGTGGAAGGTCCTGCCGCGGGGGGCGGCCGGGGTCGACATGGCCGGCGATTTCGCCACCGTGCCGTACGGGCTGCTGTCGTTGGCCGCCGAGGCGGATCGGGCCGGGCACCAGGTCAAGACGGTCAACCTGTCCTCCTTCGCCTGGGAGGAGGTGGAGGGCTTGGTCCGGCGGCTCGACGCCGACGTGTACGGGCTGACGTGCTTCACCGGGAACCGTCGCGGCGTGCTGCTGACGGCCGACTGCATTCGGGAACATCACCCCTCCGCTCACATCGTCGTCGGCGGGCCGCACGTCAGCGCAATGCCCGAGTTGACGCTTCGGCATTGCGGGGCGATCGACACGGTGGTGATCGGCGAGGGGGAGCGAACGTTTCTGGAGTTGATCGACCGCCTGGAGTCGGGCCGGGACCCCGGCGGGATCGCGGGCACGGCGTGGCGGGCGGTGGGGACGATCCAGCGCGCCGCCCCGCGGGAGCGGATCGGTGAGTTGGACTCGCTGGCGCCGGTGCACGAGCAGTTCGCGCACTACATGCTCCTGACTTCGCGCGGCTGCCCGGGGCAGTGCACGTTCTGCGGCAGCGAGGCGATGTGGCAGCGGAAGGTGCGGTTTCACCGCGAGCAGTACGTGCTGGACTCGCTGGAGGCGATGCTAACGCGGCTGCCGGTGAAGATGATCGCGATCAAGGACGACACGTTCACCGTCAACCGCTCCCGCGCGCTGCGGATCTGCGAGGGGATCGTCGATCGCGGGCTGAACTTCCTGTGGAGCTGCGACACGCGGGCCGACGTGCTCGACGAGGAGCTGCTCCTCGCGATGCGCCTGGCGGGCTGCCAGCAGATCAGCCTGGGCGTCGAAAGCGGCTCGCCGGAGATCCTCGCGTCGATCCGCAAGAACACCACGCCCGAGCAGGTCATCGAGGTCACGCAGCAGGCGAGGAAGTACGGCCTCCAGGTCCGCTTCTACATGATGGTGGGCAATCGCGGCGAGTCGGCGAAGACGTTTCAACAGAGCCTCGACCTCCTGATGTCCGCCAGGCCGAACGACTTCATCTTCAGCGTCCTGTCCGTCTACCCCGGCACGGAGGAGTTCGAGCTGCTGCGGAAGCGGGGCCGCTTCCTGACAGCCCGACCGACCGGCGGAGCGGCGGAGTTAACCGAGCGCCACGGCCGGCTGACGGCCGATGAGTTCTTCACCGGCGACTTCATGCAGTTGTGGGCCTTCCCCGACACGCCGATCGCCGAGGCAAAGGCGATCTGCCGCTGGCTGGCCGACCGCCAGGGCGTGCAGAAGTACCGGCCGTTGACGGTCGCCGAGTGCGAGGCCGCGCTGCACCGGCTGCCGGGCCTCCACGCCGCCCACCTGGACCTCGCCGCCGCCTACACATATGCCGGCCGATTCGACGACGCCGAACGGCACGCCCGCCTGGCGATGGAACTCGGCTACCCGGTACCCGCGATCGCGTTGAACTACCTGGCCTGCCTGGCCGCCCAGCGCGGCGACCTGCCGGCCGCGAGGGGACACCTGAACGAGGCGATGCGGCAGCCCTCGCCGCACCCGATCATCGCCGCGAACGTCGAGCGGATGACGCAGTGGACCGAAGCCGGCGGCGCGAAGGCCGGCCGGCCGCTCGAGCTGGCCATGCGCCACGACTTCGAGATCATTCCCGAGCCCGTCCAGCCGGTCCGCCCGGGCCCGATCCCCGCCGACTTCCACGTCTGGCCGACCCCCGCCGGCGTCGGCGCGCCGGC
>Ga0180437_10002623_pt1 | contig 28232 bp, 30 predicted proteins | sample SS_ome_4_FD_132410 | JGI IMG/M metagenome (GOLD analysis project Ga0180437, IMG submission 132410) | Hypersaline lake sediment archaeal communities from the Salton Sea, California, USA - SS_3_D_1 metaG | ecosystem: Environmental > Aquatic > Non-marine Saline and Alkaline > Hypersaline >...
AAAATTAAAATATGGAATGAGCAGTATAACAACATGGAGCATTGCTCATTAGGAGGAAAAACTCCAAATGAAATGCTGGAAATATTAAGTTAGTTAAACCGACAAATGTGTGTGGTTAAAACATATTTTTAATACTCTAATTTCAAGCCAAGCTTAGTAGCTAATTGTTGAATCCATTTTTCGTGCCTATCAACCTTGTGAGCTAACATTACCATTTCCTGAAAGTATGTATCTGCCTTTTTGGCATCATTGTCCACGCCATTGGCAAGACGAGAAAAATCTTTCCTCAATTCCTCAAACTCCTGTTTTGTGGCAAAAATTTGCTCTTGCGCCTCTATCAATTTTTGAATGCCTTCTTGGCTTAACATAGACCCATCTTAATTCCTCAAAAATCATTGTCAGGCTAAAAAGCGCTCTCCCATTCAGGATTTGCTTCAACAGCTTTTTCTTTTATCTCTTCTTGTTTTTCTGTATTATTGCCAAAACCAGCTATCTCATAAGCGATTTGATAGCTCTGGAGCCAATTGGGCTCCAAATCAATGGCTATTTCTGTCAATTCCAAGGCTTGTTCCATTTCTCCTTGGAACAGTTTTGTTTGAGCCAAAGTCCAGTATGACTGCTGATTGGCTGGAGAAAGCTCTAAGGCCTTTTTACCATACTCTTCTGCAAAGGATAATTGCTGGGGGTCAACAAAAGCATAAAGATTGTAAAGCTGAGCTAATTTTAACATTGACCTATAATCAAAAGGTGAAGAAGTGATTGATTTTTTAAGTTCAGAAGTTAAAAAGTCCAATTCTTTTTTCATGGCCTCTTTAGGGAAATCCTTAGCGTTATTTCTTAAAAAAGTGTCTGAATGCTGGACAAAAAAGTCCCTTGCTTGATATTTGCCCATGGAAGATGTTTCTAATGTTTTTTTGTAAAGTGCTATTCTTTCTTGGGAATTCAAAGTTAAAAATCCTTCAAGCTTATCAGGCTGTTGTTCTTTTATTTCTTCTAGTAAAGAAACAGAGGGTGTTTTCTGCATTGATTGAATAATCAAGTTGTCTGCTCTGAAGGGCTGTATAACAAACTGAAAAAAGGAAACTGAAAAAAGGAGAATGACAACTAAAATCGCCCATTTATTTTTAATAATGTAAACCTGTTCTTGTTCTTCCTCTTTTTTCTGTAAAAAAGAAATAAAAGACAAGCTCAAAACAAACATCATTAAGCTAGCCACCATGTCAAAAACAGTTAAGTTCTGGACAAAGTAAGAAGTAAGCAAAGGAATCAACAAAGCAAAACTCCAAAAGTATTTTTGCTTTTTCTTTATTAAAATGTAAAAAGCTGCAAAGAAAATCCCTAAATAGGACAAGAGTCCTAAAATACCTGTCATTGACAAAGTGTCAAGCACAATATTATGAGTTCTGTCAAACCAAATTTCGCTTCCGCATGCTGGAGTGAACAAGCAGGGATGAAAATACTGGGGGAAAATAACAGTGTAATTTTCGGGACCCCAGCCCAATAAAGGCCTTTGTTTAAATCCCTCCAAAGCCATTTGCCAATTCAAGAATCTGGCTCTAGTTGTTAATTCAATAAACTTACTATGAATAGGGTTGTTGGGAATAAAAACCAAAGCAGAAACAACCAAAACAAAGACAATAGATAAGCCGAGGAATACTCTTCCTGCTGTTCTAATATTCTTTTTCTTAACGTAGAAGCTCCAAATTAAAATGCCAAAAAAGACAATCCCACCCACAACAGCAACACTGGCAGCTCTGGCTCCAGCAGCGTAAATTGCGAGAGCGCTCAAAAAAGCACAAATTCCTGAAATTGCCCTCGCCCATTTCTTTTTTGAAGCGATAAAAAGCCAAATGCCAATAAAAACATTGAATAATAAATAACTTCCTAAAAAAGAACTGTTTCCTAAAGTGCTCCCACCTCCCCGAGCAAATATGAAAATAGGGTCTTTGCCTTCCATTATGAATCCTCTTGACTGAGCTTCTATCAAAAGAAAGGAAATAGAAACTATTCCCGCTACTATTAAAGAAAAAAGGAACACTTTTTTCCATTCAGAAAGCTTTTTCAATGTACAAATTAAAGCCAAAAACCAACCAAACAAATGAAGCCACATTAAAAGACCGGTCATTCTCTCAAACTTTGACCAAAAAGACCTTGAAGGATCAACTCCAAATAAAGTGGAGAGAATTAAAATAAAAAGAAAGAATCCAAAAGCTATTAAAAGATAGTTCAGCTTGGGTCTATACTTTTTATAAAAGAAAGCTAAAGCCAGCCAAGCAAAGAATACTATTTGGACGCAGCCCATAAAATACAAACTCTTGGGGCCCACGTAAGGAAAATAAAACTGGGTCTTGAAAACTAGAGGACAAATCAAAGCTAACATTGAACCATAAAGAACAACATAAATTAAAAAGCTCTCTAATTTGCCTTTGCTAATTTTTTTTTCTTCTGTTTTTTGCCTTTCTTTTTTAGCTCTTGATTTCTTACCCATTTAAATATCTTAGCATAAATGATTGAAAAATCCATGTTTTTGTGATTATAATAGTGGAATGAAGAAAATCAGACAATTAATTTTGTTCTTGGTTGATATAGCGCTTGCTTTTTTAGCTTTGCTTCTTACTGTTTTTATTGGTTTTTGGGAAAACTTCTCTTATCGAATCTTTAAATTACACATTATTCCCTTCCTTATCTTATACGCAGCTTGGTTTTGTTTGCTTTATATTTTCGGTCTTTATGATCTTGACATTAAAGCAGAGCTTCTAAAAAGAACTGGCCAATGTCTTTTAATTTGCTTAGGCATTGGCTTGGCTTTCTTTTATTTAATCCCCCTTTTTGGCATTACTCCTAAAACCAATCTTTTAATCAATATTTTCTTTTTTGGCGGGCTTATCTTTGTTTGGAGAAAAATATTTTATCTTCTCTTTTCCTCTCTTTACTTGCAAAATATTGCTTTCTTGGGAAAAAACCCTATTGCTCTAAAACTAATTGAAGAAATAAAAAGCCAGCCCCAGCTTGGGTACAAGTTTATTGGCTTTTTAAATGAAAATCAACCAATTGAATCTCAGCTAGAGAAAGTAAGAATACTGGTTGTCGCTGAAAAACTTTCTCCAAAATTAACCAAAAAACTTTATAAGGCCTTAAGTTCTGAAGTGGCTTTTCTGGACTTAGCTCAAGCTTATGCCACTTTGCTTCATAAAATACCAATTGATTTTGTGGAAGAGGATTGGTTTTTAAAAAACCTCAACCACAAAGGAAAAATGTATGACAAGGCAAAAAGGGGCTCTGATGTTATTCTTGCTCTGATGTTAATGATTCTAACCTCCCCTATATGGTTATTAACAGCTTTAGCTATTAAAATAGAAGATAGGGGTCCTGTTTTTTATACTCAAAAAAGAGTGGGGAAAGCAGGAAATTTGTTCAAAATGTGGAAATTCAGGTCCATGGTTCCACAGGCTGAGAAAAAAGGGGTTCAATGGGCAAAAGAAAAAGACGAAAGAAGAACAAAAGTGGGAAAAATCATCAGGAGATTGCATATTGACGAGTTCCCTCAAATGATAAATGTTTTAAAAGGAGACATTTCCTGCGTTGGGCCAAGACCAGAAAGACCAGAATTTGTCCAAGAATTAGAAAAAGAAATTCCTCATTACCAATTGAGGCATTTAATAAAACCCGGCTTTACCGGCTGGGCTCAAACAAGATACATTAAGTATGCTAGGAGTAAAGAAGACAGCCATGAAAAATTTCAGTATGATCTTTATTATATAAAAAACAGATCCCTGCTTCTGGATTCAACCATTCTCTTGAAAACCTTTCTTCTTTTTTTTAAAAAAGGATAGCTTATTAGGGATAACCAGACAAAGCGCTCTTAAAACAATGTGGAAGAGTCCTTTTAATGCAGGGTAATTGTATTTTGTAATTGCCCACCACCTTGCTTTCAAAGCGCATTTCTGCTGTTTTTTGCTGGAAAAAGAAAGTGAGTTTTCAGATTTTCTCCAGCTTATTAATTTCTCTTTTAAATTAGCTACTTTGTATTTTGAGGCTATTCTTAAAACAAACTCATAGTCCTGCGCTCTTTCAAAGGATTCATTGTAAAAACCCAATTCCTTTTTAAAAAATAAAGAAGAATGTATGAATTGATTATTAAAAAGCAATTTCTTTTTTATATTTTCTGTTTCAACATTTTTCTTTCCTATTACTTCCCCTTTTTCATTGATTATCCAACCTAAAGAACCACACAAAACAATATCTTTGTGTTCTTCCATAAAATAAAACTGTTTTTCCAAGCGGTAAGGAGAAGCAATGTCATCAGCATCCATTCTGGCAATATATTTGCCCTGGGCCTGTTTTAGCCCTTTGTTCAATGATTTTGTGAGGCCCAAATTCTTTTCGTTTATAATTAACTTCACTGGATACTTTTTTATTATCTCTCTGGAATTGTCTGTTGAAGCATCATCAATAATCAAAAACTCAAAATCTTTAAAAGTCTGAGTCAGAATACTCTCAATTGCTTCTCTTAAATGCCCCCTGCCATTGTAAACAGACATTAAAACAGTTATTCTTGGCTTTGAATTTTCCATAAATTAGCTTATGATAATGTATTATGCCTCTGAAAAAGAAATTATACAACCTTCTGAAGTGGTCAGAGAAATACACTAAAACAGACATGGTTTATGTGGCTAGAGGAGGTTTTTGGTTCACTTTGGGTCAAGTAATTACTTTTTTGTCCGGCTTTTTGCTCACTTGGGTTTTTGCCAATTTTGTTGACAAGGACGTTTATGGAACTTACAAATTTGTTATTTCCATTGCCTCTATTTTAGCCATACCAACTTTAAGCGGAATGAATACTGCCTTGTTAAGGGCGGTAGCTAAAGGAAGAGAGGGGGCTCTGATAAGTGTTTTAAAAACAAAGCTCAAATGGGGAGTCTTTTCTGCTTTGGCCAGCTTTATTCTCTCTGGATATTATTTTTACAAAGGAAACATAACCCTAACTCTATCCTTTCTCTTAATTGCAGGTTTCATTCCCCTGATGAACTCTTTTTCTGTTTATGATAGTTTCTGGGCTGGCAAAAAAAGATTTGACATTCAAAACAAGTGCAAAACCTTCATCCACATCGCCTCTGTTCTAATTATAATAGTGATAATTTTCTTAACCAAAAATGTTTTCCTTGTTTTGCTTTCTTACTTTGCCTCATGGAGTATCCTGGGATTCCTGCTTACTCTGTTTACTATAAAAAAAGCGGGGCTGAAAGAGCAAGAGGACAAAGAATCCTTAAGGTATGGAAAGCATTTGAGCGTTATAGATATTTTGGGAACAGTAGACGCCCATTTAGATAAAATACTTCTCTGGCATTTCTTAGGAGCAAGTCAAGTTGCAATTTATGCTATTGCCATTACTCTCCCCTCTACTATTAAAGGATGCTTGAAGGTTGTTTCTAATTTGGCTATGCCGAAACTCTCTGCTAAAAACCCAAAAGAATTGAAAAAAACAGTTCCAAGAAAAACCTTACTGCTTTTTTTGATAGCTATTCCCCTTACGATTGCCTATATCTTGTTTGCTCCTTTTCTTTTTAGAATATTCTTTCCACAATACCAAGAGTTTGTTTTCCTTTCTCAGGTCTACGCTGTTATTCTTTGCTTCTTCCCAAGAGCGCTTTTCGGGACAGCCCTCACAGCTCAAATGAAAACAAAGTCCCTCTACAAGATGTCTTTTATACTCTCCCCAACCTATATTGTCCTCCTTTTCGCGCTTGTCCCCTTGCTTGGAATCATGGGAGCTATATTAGCAGCTTTAATAACTGAAGTCATTACTTTTTTCCTTCAGTTTCTCTTCTTCAAAAAAATGTGAGTCAATACTCCCTAATTTTCTTAATTTGCTCTATTTTATCAGGGTGAGCTTTCCTTAATTCTTTAAAGGCTGTCTCTAAAAACTCTTTTTTGGCTGTAAGGCTCTTCTCATGCCTGAAATAAGTGAAAAGGGGTTCTGCAATATGATGGCCCTTCCATTTTCCTAAAGTTCTCAAAAGCAAATCATACTCTGCAAACTTCATATTTTCAGAATAATAGCCCTGTTCTTGAAGCTTGTCTTTGCGATAAACCATGCCAATAGCAATTGTATTAAACAAATTATCTTTGGTTGAAACTAAAAACTTCCTACCTTTCTTAATCTCATAATAATCTGAATAAACAAAATCAATATCTTTTCTCTTATCTAAAACAAAGCAGCATTTTTTAAGTAAATCTTTTTCAAACCAATCATCAGCATCAAGCTTTACAATGTATTCTCCCCCGGCCTTCTTAAACCCAATATTAGCAGCTTTAACAGCGCCCTTGTTCTCTTGGTTTATCAAGACAATTTTACTGCCATAAGATCTCAGAATCTCAAAACTATTATCAGATGAACCATCATTAACCACTATGACTTCAAAATTTTGGTAATCTTGGCTTAAAGCGCTATCTACAGCTTTCTTGATTGTCTTTTCAGCATTGTATGAAGGAATAATTATGCTTGCTTTCATTTTTCTATTAAATCCCAAGTCAAGGGAGTAGCAGGGCCTATATCTTTCTTAGCTTTTTTCCCTAATATTTCTGGCAAATGCTTAATAGCTAAACCCTTTTCTGGCCTTAATCTTGCTATATTTTCTTTAGTGAACTTTTCTCCTTTCCTCATCTTCTTCGCCACCCAAAGAGATCTTCTAAACTGCTTGTTTTCTTTCTCTCTTTTCCCTGGCTCATAGCAAACCCCACCCAAGGCCTTCTCAACATCTTTCACCTCTTTAACTAATTTCTTTAGTTCTTGGGGCTCTATGGAAAAAGCAGCGTCAACCCCACCATCGCTTCTTTTCAAAGTGAAATGCTTTTCAATTACTTTAGCTCCCAAAGCAACCCCAGCCACGCAAAGAGATGTTTCTATTGTATGGTCAGAAAGGCCAGGAATAACTTCAAACTTTTTTGGAATGTCCTGAATAGTCCTTAAGTTCATTTCTTCAACATGGGCAGGATAAGAAGAAGTGCAGTGCAAAAGAGCTATCTCCCCACTTCCATATTCTTTTAGAACATTTAAAGCTTCTTCTAATTCCTTTTTATTAGACATTCCTCTCGAAATAATTACTGGTTTTTTTGTTTGAGCTACTTTTTTCAGCAATTCCAAATCAGTTATTTCAAAAGAAGCTATTTTATAGCAAGGAACGTTCATTTTCTCCAAAAAATCAACTGCAGAGTCATCATAAGCTGTAGAGAACAAAGGAACATCATATTTTAGAGCTGCTTGTTCCAGCTCTTTATGCCACTCCCAAGGAGTATAGGCCTCTTTATACAATTGGTGCAAGGTCCTGTTTTTCCAGGCCTTATTTACCTTTACTTGAAAATCCTCTTTATTAGAATCAAAGGTCATGGTATCTGGAGTGTAAGTTTGTATTTTAATACCATCAACCCCTGCTTCACAAGCTCTTTTGATTATTTCCTTAGCTCTTTTTTTATCCTGCAAATGGTTGGCTGAAATATCAACTGAAATAAAAACAGGATGATTTTCTCCCACCCATTTCTTTCCTATTTTAAATTCTTTTTTCATATTCTTTAAAATTATCTTTTTGTTCTTTAAACTGAAAACCAAACCTTTCAAACAATTTCATAGAAGCTAAATTATCTTTGTGGATTTCAGCTGTTAAATATTTTACTTTTCCTTTCATAAAACCAATCCCTTTTTCTAAAGACAAAGAACCAAGCCCTTTCCCTCTAAAGTATTTTGACAGAGAAATGCCGATTTCAGCTCCCTCATTTCCATGGTCAAACCTTATTTGCCCTGCTCTTTCCCCTTCAGCTTCAATAACATACAGCTCTTTGTTTGTTTTTCCCTCAATGACATTTTTCAACCACTCAACATGACCTTCCCATTCTATCTTTTTAGGATTTCTATAATACTTAAAAGCTTCAGGGTCATTTCTTAATTCAAAAAGAAACTCAGCATCAGACATATTTGCTTTTCTTAAATCAATCTCCATTTTCTTATACTATTACAATATCAGCAAAAGTAAATCGGTAGCGCTTTGGGACTTCATTGAAAGGAATTCCTTTAACAATGCTGTAAACAGCATTAAGAACTCCATCATGACTTACAACCAACACCTTCTCCTTGCCAGCTAAGGCTTCCAAGCCCTTTCTCACTCTTAAGACAAAATCTTCTGCTTTTTCTCCTGCTGGAGGATGAGACCCGTACTTGAAATTACCTTGCTGGTCGAAAAGAAAAGCATATTCCTCTCTTGCCTGTTCATTGGTTATGGCTTGCAAAACGCCCAAATTTCTCTCAGAAAAATTTCCTTCTGTGTCTATCTTTCCTATTCTTAATTCCTTGCCAATAATCTCGGCTGTGTCCAAAGCTCTTTTCAAAGGAGAGCTAACAATTATATTAATGTTGTAATTTTTCAATTTCCCGGCCAGCGCCTTGGCCTGCTGCCTGCCCAATTTTGTCAAGGGAGAGTTCAATTGCCCCATGGTTCTTTTCTCTAAGTTCCACTGGGTTTGACCGTGCCGACAAAAAACAATAGGATGCTCGAAAAAGCTCATTCTTTTAATTCCTTTTGTTGAACTTTAGCATTTATTGCTTTTAATTCTGGATTCTTATCTAAAAACTCAACCACCTCTCTTGTGGAAAAGAACTTCTCTCCAAAATGGGAGTAAATTTTTCTGGCTAATTCCATGTCTTCTTTTGTGTCAACTGTTAATCTCAGGTCAGGCCTTCTTAAGACCCCTTTTGCTTCAATGTTTTCTGTTTTAAAGATATCAGGATTCTCAAAAAAATAAGGGGTGACATGCTCTCTTTGGTGTTCTTCTCTTGCTTCTTTAAAAGCTTTTTCTAAAACAGAAAAAGAAAAAACCTCAACATCAAGACCCCTTGGAAAAGTCCTTTCAATTACATTGGAAGTGTAGTCAGCTTTGGTTAAAAAGTGCCTCATAATAATTTCATCTGCCACTTCAGGGTCAATAAAAGGACAGTCGGAAGTAATTCTTACTATGGTCTCAACTTTAAAATGTTTTGCTGCTTCAAAATATCTTTCCAAAACATCTTGTTCTGGACCTCTGAAAAAATCCAATAAATTCTCTTGGGCCAGGATTTCTAAAACATCATTTTCTTTTGTGTCTGGAATGGCCAAAACAACATTGTCAAGCTTTTGAGACATTTTTAAACGCTCAACCACTCTTAAAGCCATGGGCTTCCCTGCAATATCCATTAAAACTTTGTCCGGCAACCTTGTTGAAGCAACTCTTGATTGAATGATAGCTCCTGTCATTTCTTTTTCAAAAAAAACATAGCATCAATATTATCATCTTTCAAGTACTTCACTTTCTTCTGTTTCACCATTTCTAAATCAAAATTATCCAAGTATATTTTAGCAAAATCCGCTTTCCAAAGAAGATTCTCCTTACCCCTGTATAGAACCTGTTCTGTGTTTTTACTAAAATACTCAAATCCCCAAATATATTGTTTTGAGCACCTTACAATTTCTTCCATGGCAGTGGTAATGTCTTTTGGGGCAACATGGATTAAAACCCCGGAAGTGAAAACTAAATCAAAAAAATTATCTTTAAAAGGAATATCTAAAACAGAGCCAAAAACCACATTAAATCTTTTGGCCTTTTCAAGGGCTGTTTTATTAATATCAATTCCATAAAGGTTTTGAAAGCCAATTTTTTCAAGGCCTTGGAGCTGAGCTCCAACATTACAACCAATCTCTAAAATCTTAACGCCTTTGTCAAAACCTTTCAAGAACTCATTATTAAGGACTGTTCTGGAAAGACCATAGTTTTTTTGGTAAAGAGCATCTAGCTCTTCAATGGTTTTGGGATTCCTCTCTGTGTATTCATCTCCATACGCGCCCTGCCAATTTTCTTCCTGGAAAGTTATCATAATAATTCTTTCAGGGTTCGAATTACCCTTTGAACATCATTATCAGTCATCTTAGGATAAAGGGGCAGGGTTAAGGCCTTTTTGTAATACTTTTCTGTTTCTGAAAGATCGCCTTTCTTATACTTTTTATAAACTGGCTGGAAATGTAAAGGCACATAATGGACTTGAGTGAAAATTCCTTTTTGTTTTAATTTTCTGTAAACTTTTTTCCTATTCTTAACTTGAACAGGATAAATATGCCAAGCTGATTTCACATATGGTTTTTCTTCTAAAAGAAAAAGGTCTTCATTTTTCAAGCCCTGCTGATACATCTTCACTATCTGCCTCCTTCTTTGAATAAACTTGTTTAATTTCTTAAATTGAGAAAGACCCAAAGCGCATTGAAAATCAGTTATTCTATAATTATATCCTATTTCCTTTATCTCATATTTCCAATCCTCTTTTTTCTCAATACCGTGATGACGCAGCTTTTTCATTCTTTCAGCAAACTTTTTATTGTTTGTTAAAACTATGCCGCCTTCCCCTGTTGTCATTGTTTTTACAGGATGAAAGGAAAAAACAGTCAAGTCAGAAATGCTCCCAATCTTTTTCCCTTTATAAACAGAGCCAATAGCATGGGCTGCATCTTCTATTAAAAAAAGATTATGTTTCTTTGCTATTTCTTTTATCTTATCAAAATCGCAAGGATGACCTGCAAAATCAACTACTGCTATTGCTTTTGTTTTCTTAGTTATTCTTTTTTCTATTTCTTCAGGAGCAATATTCAAGCTCCCCTTCTCTATGTCACAAAAAACAGGAACAGCCCCACAATAAGAGCAGGCTGCTGCTGTTGCAGAAAAAGTTAAGGAGGGCATTATAACTTCATCTCCCTTTTGAAGGCCAATAGCTAAATAAGCAAGGTGCAAACCAGTGGTGCCAGAAGAACAAGCAACAGCATGTTTGGCTCCACAATAATTCGCTACCCTCTTCTCAAACTCTTCAACTTTAGGGCCGCAAGTTAAAAAATCAGCTCTTAAAGCTTTCCCAACTGCTTTAATGTCTTCTTTTGTGAGCCACTGACGGCCGTAAGGTATTTTACTTAACATTGTCTAAAATCTTTTTGAGATCTTCTTTCTTGAGCCAATCTTTATTAGTGTCGCTTGAGTATTTAAAATTAAGAGGCAAGTGGCATCCTTCATCCCCGTTCTGCCAAAAGTGAAACTCTGGACAAATTACAAAATGATCCTTAAGCTCTTGGGAGTGTCTAGCCTCCTCTTCAGTTAACAAAGTTTCGTGTATTTTTTCTCCAGGCCTTATGCCTATAATCTTTTTTTCTGCTGTGGGAGCTATAACGTCAGCCAAATCCATAATCTTCATCGAAGGAATTTTGGGCACAAATATTTCACCGCCTTTCATTTTATCAATACAGTTTATAACAAACTTGACTCCTGCTTCCAAGGTAATCCAAAATCTCGTCATTCTCTCATCTGTAATAGTTAAAACTCCTTTTTTGCTTTGCTCCCTGAATAAAGGGACAACGCTGCCAGAACTTCCGACAACATTGCCGTATCTGGTGCAGCTGAACTTTGTTTTTCTCTCTTTGCCAACATAAGAATTGCCTTGGACAAAAAGTTTCTCAGCTGTCATTTTAGTAGCTCCATAAAGATTAACAGGATAAGCTGCTTTGTCCGTAGAAACATTCAAAACTTTCTCCACATTGTTATCAATAGCAGAATCAATGACATTTACAGCTCCTTCAATATTAGTTCTTACAGCCTCAATAGGATTATATTCACAAAAATCAATATGCTTTAAAGCTGCAGCATGAATCACAACATCAACCCCGTTCATTGCTCTTTGCAATCTGTCTCTGTCTCTTACATCGCCAATAAAAAACCTTAACCTTTCGTCCTGAAATTTTCTTTTTGCTTTCACTTCTGCTAACTCGTTAATATCATAAATCCTTAAAGATCTAAAATCATGCTCTTTTAATAGAATTTCAGTAAACTTTGCGCCAAAAGAACCAACTCCTCCAGTTAACAAAATTGTCTTTCCTTTAAACATATACCCTATTTTGCCTCATTTTCCTGTTTTAGTAAAGAGTCCAAGACCCTTTCTGAAGCCCCAAACTCCCCTATGAACTTGCTTACGTATTGTTTTCTCTTTTCTTCTATCATAGGAAAGTCCTCTATTTTGCCTTTTTTAAAAAACTGAATCGCTTCTCTAATACTAAGCATATATGTCGCCCCCTGAAAATGGAAAAGCTCTCTTTTTTTATCCAAAATTATCTCCCACAAAGGGTGTTTTAAATTCTTGTAGTCTTTCCTGTCAGGAGCAATGCAAAGATTCGGGACACCTAAGGGCACAGCTTCTGTCACTGCAGTGGAAAAAAAGTTACAGCACAAATCAGCAATGCTCATCACTTTAATGATGGTTGAGGGATAATATTCTTCATCAAATATAATTTTATCGGCTATTTTTCTTAAATACCTCCTTACTTTGTCCTTTTTCCTTGCTTTCACTAAAAGGAAAGCATTGTTTCTGGAGCAAAAATCACCCAAAGCCAAATTGAGCTGTTTATCATTTTCTCTGTTTAAAACTTGTCTCAAATACCTTTTTCTAACTAAACTTAAAGGAAGTTGAAAAAACCAATTGTCCATTCCATATATAAAAGGAACCCAGAACCTATCAACAGAACCGTTAAAAGGAAAAGGAAGAAAAAGCACTACTTTTTTACCTTTTGGAATGCCCAACTCTTGTCTTACTTTCTCTCTGTTCACCAATTGAATCTGATCCAGTTCTGGGAAGCCGCTAAATTCAATCCTTTCTTCCTTAAAATCCTTCTTAGCAAAAATCTTGGCCAAATCCAGCCATTCTTTTGTATAAAGGAAATATTTGTTAGGATAATCTAAGTATTGAGCTTGGATAATAGAATCAAGTCCATGCTGCAAGGAAAGCCATTTAATATTCCCAGCGCTCTTCCTTATTGGTTCATAATCAGAAAGATAGTAAAGGGAAACAACGGCATCTAATTTTTTCTTCTTAATTAATTCTTTTAACTCTTCATTTGATTCAAACTTTAAAGATTCTGCTCTATTGGAAAAAGGATTATCATGAATTAAAGGAAATTGGTATGCTTTTGGACCTGTCTTTGGCTGAGAATAGTCGTGGAACAAAAAAACCTGGTACTCTCTTTTTAGGGCCCCATTAATCAAAGTACTGAAGTACTTAAAATAGATATTCCGGTGAACTAAAAATCCTATCTTCATATTTTTTTGTTAATTCTTTATAAAAAAATTATTTAAAGAGGCAAAAAAATCAATAAAATCCATATTTGACTCCTGGGTTGTCCTAAAAATATTTTATAAGGAGGATGGATGATTAAAATCATGGAGCTGCCAACCCCCGACCCAGAAACTATTTCATTGTTACAAACCACCCTTATCGGAACTCGTTTTAAATATTATCAAAGGATAAGCTGGTTTTCAATCTTATGCTTTGTCAACTCTTCCTGAAAACAAGCAGAATCGCATGCCCCACCAAACGTGAAAAGAAAAAAGAAAGCAGAAACTTTATCCCTCTTGCTGTAATAGTCTTGCTACGATAAATATTTCCCAAAAATTTCAGACCATTAACCTCATCCTTAATCCCTTTCAAAGCATCAAAAGGACTCCTCAGCTTTAACTCAAAACCGTGCTTTCTGCAATCCGCTATCAAGCGATTCGGGTCCAAGATAAATTCATAGAAATTAGCCATGTTCATATTCCTGCTATCAAATAGCTGATAATCCCCTTTTTCAGCTTTTCTCTTTCTCAAAAAAGACATTTGTGGAAAAGTCAAGAAGAAATAGCCGCCTTTTTTTATCACTCTTTGCGCCTCTTTTATTATTTCTTCATAACCATCTTGAAAATGTTCTATAACCCCTAAAGACCAATAGCCATCAAAAAAGTTTGCCTCAAAGCTTAAATGCCTTACATCCTGCACCTCTATTTTCAATTCAGGGAAAAGCTCTTTGGTTTTTTTCACGGTCTCTTCTGCAAAATCCACTCCATAAACATCATAGCCCATCTGCTGCAGCTTGAAGACATTCTGCCCAATGCCGCATCCTCCCTCTAAGATTCTATCCCCCGGCTTCAAAAATTTAGCCGTGAACCTGCTGACTAATCTGTCTCCTTTCCTTACACGGCTGGCTAAATCATTGCCTGCCCAATGCTTATCCCAAAACAAAGGAGTGGCTTTTTCTAAAAAAAGCACTAACCTCTTATTATTTTTGTCGTAAAACTTATTTAGCATTGGCTTTTTTAATCAACACTTCCTGGTTCGGATAACTCTTTCTTAAAAATCCTCTAAACTTTTTAGATATATAAATCCTAAGCCAAACAATATTATTAAAATCATTCAAAACTCGATTAAGTCGCTTTTCTGTCAAAAAAGTAATTGTTTTCAAAAATTTATAAGGCCTCCCTCTTAAAATCAAATAAAGGTAGCTGAAAAATCTTGGAAGATAAGCCGGAGGAAAAGGAAATCTTATCTTGTAATGCCTTTCTTCAAAAGCAGCATAATTTGGAGTGTTAATATATATCATTCCCCCTTTCTTTGTTATTCTTATCATCTCAGAAATGCATTTCTTTACATCCTGAACATGCTCCAAAACAGTAAAGCAATGCACAAAATCAAAATAATCAGAAGGAAAAGAAATGTTTTCTCCATATTCTTTTTTGAAATGGGAAAGATCAATGCCTCTCTCTTTCATTTTCATTTGAATTATCTCAAATTCTTCTTTCGAGGGCTCAATGCCATAAACATCAGCTCCATACTCTTCTTTCAAAACCACAGCTAGTCCTGCTGTTCCAGCTCCAAAGATAAAATGTTTTTGAGAGGAGTTGAACTTAACACCCAAAATCTCCTGCAGTCTTTCCATTCTTTCTTTTTCCAAAGTTTCTTCTTTCAATCTCGCTCTTGCTCTTTCTGCGTAATCTTTCAAACCGCAGGATTTATAATAGTCCTTATAATAATCAATTATTTTATTTTGTAATTCTCTTGAGTACATTTTCTAACCATTTTGCGCCTTTTAATTTTAAATCCCTGTCATGAATTACAAAGGAATTATCTATAAACTCAATGCCTTCCATCTTTTCTTTAGAATCCATCATATATCTTTCAGCTAATACTTTCTTTATATTAGTTTTTTTCAAGGCCATATATGTTTTATAGCTCCAAACGTTTCCTGGTGGGACAAAAATTTCAATTGGTCTTTCAAAAAACTTCTCTAAAATCTCTTGGGACTTTAAAATATGAGAAAAATGAACTTTTTCTTCCAAAAAAGGCCAAAATTCTCTGTGAAACTTTCTGTTGGAAGTAAAGAAGCTAGGGTTTTGCTTTCCAACAACACAATGAGTCAAGCCGTGATTTGCCACAATAATCTTTCCCTGGATAAAGGCCTTTTTGAAAACAGCGCTTTCTTCTTTGAATTTCTCTGGGAAAGGAACTAATTTACTATCTTTCTCAACCCAGCAGGCTGTAATAGAAACAATAGGAACAATATTATACTTTTCAAATAAATTTAAAAACTTTTTCCATTCTTCTTCTGTTAATTCTTCATATTTGCCTCCTTTTTTAAAAGGCCAAATTCTCTTCAAAAACCAAAAATTAGCTAAAGGGAAATAGAAAACAGGAATGCCTTGCAGTCGAAATGTCTTTTTCCCGTGCTGATTAAAATGCTTTGAAGAAGCGCCAATATCATCAATTCTGAATATCATTTTTTTAATTTAATAAATAAGCCAGAATAGTAATCATCTTCTTTCTTTTCTAATCTGAAAACTTTTATCAAAACATACTTGAAAAAAATAGGAAACAAATTATAGTATCTTTTTTCCCAAAAAGCATATCTTGAAATGTCATAACAAGAGGTATGCTTGTTTCCTATTTTCTGCACCTCTATCTCATTAAACCCAATATCTTTTAAAATCTTTTCCAAGTATGATTTCGTCATCCTCAAATTATCTTTGTGGTCTTTATAGTAAAAAGGCAAGCTCAACAAAGCACACCCTCCATTTTTCAAAACTCTTTTAATTTCAAAAAGAGCTCTTTTCACTTCCTCTAACCCCAAATACTGCAAAACCTCAAAACAAATAATGCTGTCAAAGCAAGAATTAGGATAAGACATTGAACAGATATTCTGTTTTTCAATGCCAAGTTCTTCTTTCGGATTTATATCGCAAGCTGTAACCTTTCCTTTGAACCAAGAGTCATATTTTCTCTGCTGTGAGCCGATATCCAAAATATCTTCTTTTATTAAAAAAGCATTCTCCTTTATCTTTTTCTCAAGCAAGTTGCGGTGATAGGTTTTTTTAATGTGGCTGAGCATGCTCTTTTAATAGGAGCTCTTTCTTTGCTTTCTTTAAGTCAGATTCCACCATTTCTTCAACCAATTCCTGAAAACTAATGTTAGGAGTCCAGCCCAGTTTCTCTTTGGCTTTGGAGGGATCTCCCAATAGCTCTTCAACATCCTTGGGCCTAAAAAACTCTGGATTAACCTCAACAAGCGCTTTTCCTGTTTTTTTGTCAATTCCTTTTTCCTCTACTCCTTCTCCCTCCCACCTAAGATCAAATCCTAATTTCTCAAAAGCTATCTCGCAAAACTCTCTCACTGAATGGTTCTTGCCTGTTGAGATAACATAGTCCTCTGCAGTATCTGCTTGAAGCATTCTCCACATCATCTCAACATAATCCTTAGCATGGCCCCAATCCCTTTTGGCGTTTAAGTTCCCTAACTCTAGCTTTTCTTGAAGACCCAAGCTAATTCTGGAAGCAGCTAATGTAATTTTTCTAGTCACAAAATTCTCGCCGCGTCTTGGACTTTCGTGGTTGAATAGAATGCCATTGCAGCAAAACATTCCATAGCCCTTTCTGTAAGCTCGGGTTATCCAATAACCAAACAATTTTGATATGCCATAAGGGCTCTGGGGCTCAAAAGGAGTGTTTTCATTTTGGGGCGTAGTGGAAGGATCTCCAGAAAAAAGCTCACTTGTTGAGGCCTGGTAAAATCTTGTTTTCAAACCCAAAATCCTTATAGCTTCAAGTATTCTCATCACTCCTAAAGCATCAGTATCAACTGTGTATTCTGGTATCTTCCAGGACGTTCCAACATGGCTTTGAGCTGCCAAATTATATATTTCATCAGGCTCAACTTCTTTGACTATCCTCAACAAATTCAAAGAATCAGTCATTTCACCGTATAAAAGATGAAAATTATCTTTTTTAATACCGTTCACTCTTTCTTCATTAAAAACAGAGGACCTTCTCCGAAGCCCGTAAACCTCATATCCTTTTTCCAGTAAAAGCTCTGAAAGATAAGAGCCGTCCTGGCCTGTCACTCCTGTAATAAGTGCTTTTTTCATAGCTTGTTTATTATTTTGCCTTTTAAAATCATCAGCTTTATTAAAGCAAACTTTAAACTAGCTGACAAGTTTATTCTTTTTATAGCAATGGCTTTTTCAAAAAATCCATAATACTCTTTTGCCTTGTTCGTCAAAGAAAAGTCAGGGATCCTCGATTGATAAAAAAAGTAGTTATTCTTTACTTTTTCTATTTTCCCTAAAATATCCTCTTTAGAAAAAAAGAGCTCTCCCCCTTCTTTTAAAACTTCAGGATAACTGCTGGAATTAAAAGCAACCGAAGGCAAACCACAAGACAAGGCCTCTATCAAAGCGTTAGAGCATGATTCTGTTTTGCTTGGCGCTATGAAAATATCATGAGATTTAAGAATAGAAGCTAATTCTCTTGAAGAAACAGGCTTTAAGCTCTTTATTCTCTTAAAACCTACAGGGGAGTTTCCAACAAAAGTCATTGCATATTTAGAAAAATCCAAGCTCTTATCTAAAAACTGTAAAATGTCAAATCCTTTCAAAAAAGAGGAAGACCAGCTGGTTGAAACAAGTTTTACTTTTTTTCTATTAAAAACACTCTTTGCTTTTCTGTTAAAAACAGCTTCGTCAGCTCCATTATGGATAACTGTTTCCAAACCAGAAAAAGGGAATAATTTCTTGTTTTCTTCTTGGCTCCATTCTGATTGAAATACAGCAGCATCAGCGATTAAATCGTTAATCTCGAATATGGCTTTATCCCAGAACTTTTCTTTTTTCCTGTAAGTTGATATTGGACCGTCTATTCTGTGAACAAATACTTTATTGGGGTGTTTCTTTTTTAGAAAAAAAGCTTTCTCCAATAAATGATGGCTGTTGAATAAAATAACATCAGCATCTTTTGGGTTTTCTGCGTAAACTCCTTCTTTTAGAAAATAATCTCTTAGAGAACTCAAAAACTGGTTTCCACCACCCCCAGCCCCTTTTCTAAAGTGAAAAAGAATGTGTGTTTTCATAAAGCTCTTTTGAATATCTTTTTGCAATTTTATCCCAAGAATAATCTTTAACTTTTTCCAAGCCAAAACGAATAATATCTCTCCTCAACTCCTGGTTTTTCATGATATGAACTGCTTTTTCTGCTAATTCAAGAGCATTATCCGCTAATAAATCTTGCCTTAAAATATCAATTGCCATTCCCACTTTAGTTGAAATAATTGGAACACCGCTAGCTAACGATTCTAAAATGGCCTTTGGTCCTCCTTCAATTCTGGAAGAAACAAGGTAAAGGTCCAACACTCTGTAGTATTGGGCAACATCTTTCATTTCCTCCAAAAAACCAAGGTGCAAAAAAGGAATTTTTCTTTTCTCTAATTCTTTTTTAACATAACCCCTGGCAGGTCCAATTAAAAGAACGAAAACAGACAACTCTTTGGCTATTTTCTCTACTGCTTTAACAAAAACATCAGGTCCTTTTATCAGCTTAGGTGTGTTTCCCTCTCCCCAGCCCTCACCATCTTTCTGAAAAGAACCTAAAACAATGCTTTTTCCTGGAATATTCAGCTTTTTCCTTAGCTCTCTTTTCTCTTTTTCTCCTGCTGGTTTAAACAAAGACAAATTAACTCCCAAAGGAATAACTTTTATCTTTTCTGGAAAAATGCCGAACTCTATTAAGTCCTTCCTGCTTTTCTGGCAAGCTGTGTGAATAAATTTCAAGCTTGTTTGCTTTTCTAAGACTTGTTTGTTTCTTTCATCTTCTGGTACAAAATGGAACCAAGTTAAAATCTTTTTTTTTGAAAAGACCATTTTAGAACTCAAAAAAGTATTTACAGAACCAAAATGGACCACAGGACTTCTCACTAAAAAAGGAGTTGTGCTTAATCTCAAATCAGAAGAAGCTAATTCTTTTTTTACCTGAAAGCCAATCCAGCCCGTAACCCAAGTCCTGTTTTCAACCAAATAGCAAATTCTTTTCTTGAAAAAGAGATTCCCCAGTAAATCTAAAATTTTTTCAAGGATGCTTAACCTCATTTCTCCAGTAATTTAAAGTGTCTTTTAAGGTTTTCTCAAATGGTATTTCAGGCCTCCATCCTGTTTCTTTAGAAAACTTTGAAATGTCAGCTTGTATTTTAGGAATGTCGTTTTTTCTCATTAAATCAGGGTCTTGCTCTATCTTTATCTTTTTAGAACTCAAGCAAAGCAGGGCCTCAAGCATGTCTTGTATTTTTCTTGATTCCCCGCTTCCCACATTATATGGCTCTCCAAAAGAGCAATGCTTTACAGAAAGGAAATAGGCCCTAACAATATCTCTCACGTCTGTGAAATCCCTGTGAACATCCAAGTTTCCAACCTTTATGATTGCCTCTTTTTTTCCAGCTTCAATTTCAGCTATCTGACGGCAGAAAGAAGGCAAAACAGCATTTCTTTGTCCGGGCCCTGTGTGATTAAAAGCCCTTATAATAACAGCTTTCAAACCATACTGCTTGAAGTAATAAAAAGCTGCCATTTCTTGAGCTGCTTTGGAAATAGCATAAGGAGAAAGGGGCCTTAAAGCAAAGCTTTCTTTGACAGGATTTTTTTCCACAAAGCCATATTCTAAAGCAGAACAAGCTATCATGCAGACAGGATTTAAATTAAGTTCTCTTAAAACCTCAAAAAGATTTACTTGGCAATTCACATTATTAAACAAAATGGAGAAAGAGTCGGCTGTTGAAGAGCTTTGGGCTGCTAAATGGAAAATGATATCAGGGCCTACTTCTCTTAAAATCTCTTTTAATCTTTCTTTAGCGTTCAAATCGCATTCAAAAGTATTCAGCTTTTCCCTCGGGCTTTTATGCCCTGGGAATAAGGTGCCGAAAACATCATCTCCTTTTTGCAGACAATAATCAGCCAAATAAGGACCGACAAATCCTCCCAGGCCTGTAATTAAAATTTTCATAATTTTTTTACTAAAGCCCAAATTTCACCAAATCGAATAAGGTGCTCTTCTAAAGAAAGTCCTACTTGTTTTAATTCTTTTTTAAAATCTTCCATAGTGTATTCAATAAAATGGCCTTTGTCCAACCTGTGTTCTACTTGCATTTCTTTTTTATACAGAACGAGCCAATCTCTTTCTAAAAAAGGAACTCTAATTAAAAGCTTCTCAGACAGTTTTCCCATTTTAAAAAGAAAGGGCTTGCTTTCTTTAATATGCTCCAAAACATTGGATAAAACAATAACGTCAAACTTGCTTTCAAAATTGTATTCCAGAGCATCCCCTAAAATGAAATGGAGATTAGCCAAATTATAATTCTTTTTTGCTTTTTCAATATTGCTTTTTAATATATCTATTGCAAAGACTTCTTTTGCTTTTTGGGCTATTTCAAAAGCCAAAAGCCCATGACCGCAACCCACATCTAATACTTTATCGTCTGACGAAATATTGTTCAAAAAAAACTGATGATATTTTGTTAACCTGTGCTTTGGATGCACTCCTTTTTCAGATCGAACAGCAAGACAAGATATTGCCTTATAGCAAAAATTGTCTAAAAAGAGAAAAAACTTTAAAAAAGTTTTAAGCATAAAGACCTATGTAAAGCTTTAATTCCTTTTCAATAATACTAAGCAAGCTGAAGCTTTCTTCTATGGTCTTTCGTGCTTTTTTTCCTAACTCCTTTCTCATCTTTTCATTATTTAGAAGCTGTCTTAAGCCCTCTTTTAAGTCTTGCTCTTCTATCCCAACCAAAACACCGTTTTCCTCATTGACTATCTCTCTTATGCCCTCGACATTACTGGCTAAAGGGGCTAACCCACAGCTCATTCCTTCAAGAAGAGCTTTGGGGCAGCCTTCGTAAAAAGAGACCATAGCAATTATTTTTGCTTTATTTAGCTCCTTAGGCAATTCTTCATTTTTTATTCTGCCTTTAAAAAGCACATTTTCTCCTGCTGTTTTTCTTAACCCTTCTTCTTTGGGGCCTTCGCCCACCAAAACCAAACTCGCGCCTAAGTCATTTACAGCTTTTATTAAATTAGGAAGGTTTTTTTCTCTGGCCAATCTTCCAACAAAGATAACGTCAATTGTTTTTATAATATCTTCTGGCTTAAACAATTCAATATCAATGTAATTGGGAATAACAGTTGTTTTTTTCAAATCAATGCTAAAAAATCTTTCAGCATAATCTTTGTCTTTTTGAGAAGTGAAAACGATCCTGTCCGCATATTTGTAGCTTGTTTTGGATAAAGCCCTTACCAATATTCTTTTCCATTTCGGTTTTTTTTCTTTCTGCATGACATTTAACCATTCATAACCGCACCTTAAAACCATTTTCTTTTTGTAAAGCCATTTGGCAATTAGAGCAGTCCAAGAACCAGACATTTGATTCGTCTTTATAATGTCAATCTCTTTTAATTCTTTTCTGTAAACAAAAGGCAAAAGAAAGCTGTATAATACAGAAGGCATTCTCCATTTTTTTGAAAAAACCCTCATGTTCTCTGGAAGAGAGTATTTGCTTTCTTCTTTTTTGTCCCCGTAAGTGAAAAAATAGACCTGATTAAAATATTTAGCCAGTTCTTGGTAAGGCCTTACCTCTCTTGAAATGCTCCCCACTTCTTGCCAAGTATGAAGGCCGTTTCTATAAGTAAAAAATAGGGCTAAAGTTTTCTTTTTCATTCTCTTTTTGAAAACTTTTCTGGGTCTTCAATCCCCTGTTTTTCCATTAGTCCATTGTTAATCTGTTCAGTGATTTTATGAAGCTTTAAATCAACACCGTTTTTATCTGCAAACTCAATCATGGCTCTGATGTCTTTATTCAAGCACTTACCCCCGTACCCGCGATAACCCTTGTGAAACACAGTTAAATGAGTTCTGCCTATTCTTTTGTCAACAGCAGCTGATTCCATAACAGTATCATAGTCAGCCCCTATTTTCTCGCAAAGGTCATAAAACTGATTAGCATAAATGACTTTAACAGAAAACCAGTTATTGCCATAATATTTAACCAATTCCGCTTCAAGGCAAGGCATTATCCTTTCAAAAGGAGCCAAGGGCAAAAGCATCATAATGTCTCCTGCAATGTTATGGCTTTTTTCTGTATAACCCACGATTTGCCTGTCAGGATAATTCATGTCCTGGTCTGCTGTAGCTTCTGTTAAGAACTCGGGATTAAAAAGGAACTTGTGAGAGGGATATTTTTCTTGAAGCTTGTTTGTGGTTCCAGGAACCACAGTTGACTTTATAACAATGGTCTTGCTTCCTGTTAAATTGCTGACAGCGTCTTCAACATATGACAAATCAAAACCTTTTCCTTTGGCAAAAGGGGTGGGAACGCAAATGAAAACAATGTCAGCTTGGTTAACTTCTTCTTTAGAACCCAAGCTTCTGCCCTTATCGTATAAATAAAGCTTATTCTCCCTATTTTGTTCAAAGAATCTTTGCAAAGCACCCCCCACCATGCCAACACCAACAATGCCCACTTTGTAATCTTTTAATCTCATAATTTAGAAAACCATTCTTGAGTTTTTTCAACGCCTTGCTCAAAAGAAACTTCAGGAGACCAGCCCAAAAGCTCCTTGGCTTTTGAAATATCAGCTTTAGTATGTTTAACATCTCCCTTTCTTTCTTCCAGATAAACTTTTTGACCGCCAATTAAATCAGCCAAATAGTTAACAGAAACAGCTCTATCACCACCTGTGTTTATTACTTCTCCTCCTTGTAATTTTTCTGAACTCATAGCTAAAACACAAGCTTTAACAATATCTGAAACATAGCAAAAACCTCTTGTTTGTTCCCCATCACCAAAAATAGTTAAAGGTTCTCCCTGCTTTTTAAACTTCAAGAACTTGCCTAAGACCAAACTGTAATCAGAATCAAAAAGCAATCTAGGACCATAAACACAGAAAAACCTTAAAGAAATAATTGGAATGTTATAAAGTTCTGTAAATAGTTTAGCAAACTTTTCTCCAACCAACTTTTGCAAAGCATAAGGGCTTTTTGGCTTTGGAGTCATGTCTTCCCTTAAAGGAAATTCCTCCTGGTCCCCATAAACAGAAGAAGAGGAAGCGAAAATAACTCGTTTTACTTTAGCTTCTTTTGCTGCTGTGAACACATTAACTGTGCCCGAAATATTAACTTGAGTAGTGCTTACGGGGTCTTTAACAGAAACAGGCACTCTGGGTTTTGCAGCTAAGTGAAACACAAAATCAACTCCTTTGAAAAAAGGTTCTATCTTTTCATAGTCACAGATATCTGCTTCATGGAATAGAGCTTTTCCATTAACGTTTTCTCTTTTTCCAGTAGACAGATTGTCTAAAACAACAACCTCGTGGCCTTTTTCCACTAATGCGTCAACTAGGTGGCTGCCGATGAAACCAGCCCCGCCAGTCACTAAAACCTTAGACATATGCTCTATAATACAAAAAAACAGGCTGAAAATCAACATTCAGGACCGCCTTTTAGTTTAAATCGCTGCTATTGAGTTAGGACTTTGTCCATTAAAAGTTCAAGCAAGCCCCTCACTTCTGCTTGGGCTTGTTCTTCTGTCTGGCTGTTGGTGAAGTTCAGCCACTGGGATAGCACTTCTTGATCTCCCAAGCCCCTTACTGAATTTTCCAGTTGCAGTCTTGTCTCAAAATCTATCTTCTGTTGGGCGTTTAAAACTTTCTCAATAAAAAGCTTGGTAAAAAGGAAAATTTTTGTGTTAAACTCTTGAGTTTTGGCTGCTTTGGCCTCTTCTTGCAAAGCATTCTTCGCTGGAAGATATCTCAAAAGCCAGAATAAATTGCTCAAGAACAAAACAAGCACAAGACCGACCACAAAAAATTTGGAAAAGTTGGTTTGTTTTTTAAAATTCTGCTGCATATTTTTTTATTCTATTTTTCTCCCCTTTCTCAACAGCTTTTCTCTAATTTTATCACGATAAAAATTGTAAAACAAGAAAACAATAACTAAGAAAAGAAGAACGTTCTGCCAGTTAAAAAATCCGAGAAACCAAAATCTGCCTTTCAATTCTATGTTCTGATGCACTCCTCTGCCCTCTTTAACCTGAAAAGAACCGCCCTTGTAAAGAGGATAGCCGGGAGCTTCAACCTGCAGATAGTAAAAGCCTTCTGGCACCAAAAACGAGTATTCACCCGTTTGGTTGGTGATTTGAGGATTCTCCTGGTTAAATTCTTCAGCAGGCCATATCTCATAAAGCTTGCTCTCTGGATTCAGCCAGAACAAAGAAACAACAGCTCCGGGCACCCTGGTTTCTTTATCTCCTTTTCTTTCGTAAATATAGCCTTCGGGGTCAACCACTGTAATCATTCTTAAGGCTTTAACTCCAAGGTCCGGGTCCTGGTACTCTATCACAGAAATGACCTCATACTCTCCAGCGACCAAAGGAGCTGTTATGCTGGCTGTGTAAATGCCGTCTTTGTCTTCGTCTTCGTATTCAAATTCTAAAACCAGCATTTTTTCTTCAATCTCCGGCTTGTTTGCTTGCTCTTGTTCTGAAGATGGAAAACTTGCGCTTAAAGAAGCCAAGATGCTTTTTATTTCAAATCCTTGTTTTTCAAGAACAGCCAATCTGTTCCTAAAAACCAGGTACCCCCTCACGGCTTTGACAGGGCTTTCTGGCTTTAAAACAAGCTGCAGGGTTCTTCCGCTCACTGCATTTATTCTCTGGCTCACCCTGCCCTGCTCGGTCAAGGTAAGCTCAATATTAAAATCAATCAAGCCCTCTCCTGCTCGAGCGAAAACAACTTCAGAGGGAATTTTTTCCTTGATTGACAAAGGCAGTTCGGTTAAAGGAAATCCCTTGAAAGGAGCAAAATCTGCCATGCCCAATTCCGCTTTAAGGTCAATTCTTTCTGACAAGCCCGGCAAGGTTAGTTTGAGAGCTTGAAGCTTTTTCACATCGCTGGCTTTGGTTATATCCAATTTAGCAAAAACCTGGTTCAGGGAAGGAAACTTTTCTGACAAAACCTCTATCTCTTCGGGCAAAGGGGCCAAAACAAATTCTCCTAAAGGCTCTTGAAACAAAAGATTCCATTTCCCCTGCAAAGCCAAAGGGGCTTCTTTTGAAACTAATTCTTCTATTTTTTCTTCTGTCTTTTTTTCTTCCTTCTCTTGGGTGAACAGCTCTTTGATTTTCTTTGGCAAAGCACTTACTTTCTCTGAAATTTCTTTCGCTTCTTCTGCTATTTCCTTTGCTTTCTCTTTTGTCTTTTCCACAAAGCTTTTTTCTTGTTCTTTTTTTTCTTCTGGAACAACCGTCTCTTCTTTTTGCTCTGCTGGAGGAGCAGTCCCGCCCCCAAGAGAAATTGGGATAACAGCCGCCTGGTCTGTTTCATCGTTATCTGCTAAAGAACCGCAACCCGGGTCATCTGGAAAATCAATTTTCCCGTCTCCATCGTCATCAAGGGCATTGTTGCACTGCGCCCTTGCAGAGCGAGGCCTCCAGTCAGTTCTCACTTTGTAATCAACAGCAGAGCAAGAGTCGGTGTTAGAGCAGTTCAAAGAAATCCAGCCTCCGTTTTCTGACCAGGCATAACCAGAAAAATATCCTTCAGAGTTTATGGAAACACCCCCGCCAGCAGGATTAAAAACAATCCAGCCTCCGTTTTCTGACCAGGCATAACCAGTTAAATTCCCCTCACCATCATTGGCAACTTTGTAATCAACAGCAGAGCAAGAGTCGGTGTTAGAGCAGTTCAAAGAAATCCAGCCGATGTTTTCGCCCCAAGCATAACCGGTAAGTTCAGAATCAGAAACATGAACATTGCCCTCTGAAAGACCGAACAGCGCCCAACCCATATTTTCTGTCCAAGCATGCTGGTAAACAGAGTCAATCGCACCGTAAGTTGAAGAAGCGAAAACCGCTTTCAAGCCAAAAGCAAGCAAAAATGCTACAATGAAAATAGTTCCAATTATGTTTTTCTTGTTCATCCGCTTTTATGCTTTCTTTAGAAAATTATAGCAAAAAAGAAAAAGAAATGACAACAGCTCCATCAGAGAGAGAGAGAGAGAGAGAGAGAGAGTAAAGCTTGCTTTGATGAACCTTTTTCTTTCAAAGAGCTTTTAAAGGCCTATTATGCTTGCAGGAAAAACAAAAGACACACTCTTTCTTCTGGCTGGTTTGAAATCAGCTTTGAAAAAGAATTGCTGCAACTGGAAACAGAACTGAAAAAACGTTCTTATCGGCCCGGGGAGCACACTTGCTTTGTAATCACAGACCCAAAACCAAGAGAAGTTTGGGCAGCTAACTTTAGAGACCGGGTTGTGCATCATCTTTTAATAGCCAATCTTGAGCCAATTTGGGAAAAGAAGTTCATTTTCCACTCTTTCGCTTGCAGGAAAAACAAAGGGGCTCACAAGGGAGTGCGCTGTCTTAAAAAGACCTTAATCACAGCAAGCGGCAATTCAACCAAACCGATTTTCTTTTTGCAAGCTGACATTTACAACTTTTTTGTGAGCATAGACAAGCAAATCCTTTTTTCTCTGATAAAGAAAAATTTCCATAACAGGGATATTTTATGGCTCTGCCAAAAAGTTCTGTTTCAAAACCCGACTCACAACTTTGTTGTGAAAAGCGACAAAAAACTCTTTAAGTTAATCCCAAAACACAAATCCCTGTTTTCTGCTCCCCCAGGCAAGGGCCTGCCCATTGGAAACTTAACCAGTCAGTTCTTTGCCAATCTCTACCTGAACGAACTTGACCAGTTCGCAAAACACAAATTAAAAAGCAAATGGTATTTCAGATATATGGACGACTTTGTCCTGCTGCATAACTCCAAAAAACAGCTTCTTTTGTGGAGGAAAGAAATTGCTCACTTCCTGCAAAAAGAATTAAAGCTCAAGCTCCATTCCAAAAAGCAGGTTTTACAACCAGCAGCAAACGGGGTTAACTGGCTCGGGTATATTGTTAAACCCGACTACATTTTAAGCCGGAAAAGAGTGGTTTCCAGCTTAAAGCGAAAACTCTTTTCTTTTAACAAAAAACTGGGCTTTCAAATCAATGCCAGGCCAGAGGAAAAACAGACCCTGAAACTCCCTCTTTTATTCCCGGACAATCTTCCTTCGCTTGATTTCGTTGAAAAAGCAAGAGCAACAGTCAATTCCTATTACGGTCATTTTCAGCACGGCTCTTGCTTTAATTTGCGAAAACAAATTTATTACCGCCATTTTAGAGAACTGCAGAGTTTTCTATGCCCAGCCAGCAAGGATTTTTCCCATTTTATTATTAAAGAATCTTATCTCAACCTGCTAAAACAGAAAAAAGAGAACTTTTAGGGCGGAACACAGCCCGGAACCGGTTGCCATTGTTGACATTGTTGTTATTGAAATAGCTGCAACTGTTATTGCCAGCTATCCTGGCATTGTTGTTGTTGTTCTGCTCGGAAAGCCAAAGATTTTGTCCTTTCACTTTACCCTTTTAACAGTCAATTTTTTAACTAACAAAGTATGGCTGTTTCTCGCTTATTCCGCTTTAAAGCGGAGAAAAGGACTGAAATTCCCCTTTTTCTGCTCCCTCTCCAAGGCCTTGGCTCTTGGAGATTCCCGGCAGGAATAGAAAGTTAAATTAATTTTTGACTGCCCATTTCTGCCAGCCTCCAATTTGCTTTCCAATTTCCTCTATTTGTTTGTTCAAAACGCCTAGCTGGCCCCCGGAGACAACCTTTAAATCAAAGGCCAACCGTAAATGAATTCTTAAACCTTCCAAGCAGCCGTTTAATTTTCCAAGAAGAACCCTTTTGTCTTGAGCCGCATTGATTTTCACAATTAACTCCAGCAGGTTGTGGCATCTTTGCTTCAATTCCTGGCCCAAAGTATATTTGTATTCTCTTTTAAAATTGCTCGTTGCTTTGTAAACATTAACTGTCAAAATGTAGGTTTGTTGGAAAATTGGGGTATGCTCGTATCGGGCCATAAGCCAAATGAACAAATTGTTTAAATTCCCAAATCAACAAATTGCAAAAAGGGGAATCAAGGGCGGAACACAGCCCGGAACCGGTAGCCACTGTAGACATAGTTGTAA
>Ga0180437_10002625_pt1 | contig 28230 bp, 23 predicted proteins | sample SS_ome_4_FD_132410 | JGI IMG/M metagenome (GOLD analysis project Ga0180437, IMG submission 132410) | Hypersaline lake sediment archaeal communities from the Salton Sea, California, USA - SS_3_D_1 metaG | ecosystem: Environmental > Aquatic > Non-marine Saline and Alkaline > Hypersaline >...
AAGAACGAACCCGGACGCCAGCGGTGCCGCCACACGCTGACACGGGTACTGGATCCGGCTCGGTTTCGTACCCACACGCAATACGAACCACAACAGCGAGAAGAATCCTACCACCAGATGCCATAAGAAAAACGGGCGGCCCGCGGAGCCCGAGTTACCCGCACCGTTGTGGCCGCGGGCGCGAGCCTTTGCTCTCCTAAAGACGGTGTCTCTCGTGTGCCCGGCACTCTTGCCTCTGGCGAATTCTCGATTCATATCTCCGCGAGTATCCGATTGACCTCGCCGGACTGTCTGTCCAGGAAGAAGCATGTAAACAGGTCTCCGTTCGTATCTCGCTGCGCTTGTATCCGTCCTCATTCTCGCAAGATAACCCAATAATGTTATAACACATGGCCAAAACTCTGGATATTCGGCGTAACTCAGACCAACTCACCTATTCGGAGGAGCATAACTCGTACCGCAAGACACAAACGCAGGTGGAGAAGTCGTAAAGTGTTGGCTGAAAAGGTGATGCGACTCAGTTCCGGTCGATAAGGCGGCGGTTGGTAGGTCCGGGCGATAAGGTCATAATCGCGGTCGGGTTTCAATATCGTAAGTGGTTCATTCAAAAGCGTTTGCGGTAACGATCGCTCCTTTCCATCAATGGCACCGACTCCGTTTGTGAGCGCTTTACTAGACGGTCATCGTTTTGAGTCTCTTTTCGTCCAGCTCGAGGCCCAGGCCCGGGTTGGTCGGGACGACCATACGGCCGTCCTTAAACTCGAGTGGATTCTTGAAGAGGGAACGCAGCGGGCTTCTCCACGCGTTGTAAGCCAGCTCCTGTGCCATATCGTTCGCGACGAAAACTGATGTGAAGTGGAGGTTGGCCGCCTGGCCGACGGTCGGCTGCGTCTGGTGAGGACAAAGCAGCTTGTGGTGAGCCGACGCCAGCGCTGCGATCTTCACCGCCTCGGAAATGCCGGCGCACTTGACGATGTCCGGCTGGAGGATGTCCGGGTTGGCGATCTGGATCAGGTCGCGGAACTGCCACCGCGTATATTCGTGTTCGCCGGCAGCAACTGGAACGTCTACGGCATCCACGACCTTCTCGTAGCCGGCATAGTCCGTTTGCGCCACAGGCTCTTCGTAGTGGATCACGTTGAACGCCTCGATCTCCTTGCCGACGCGAATGGCGGTCTGCACGGAGTATCCGTTGTTAACGTCGTACAACAGTTCGACGTCCTCACCGACTGCACGACGCACGGTGGCGAGCGTTTCGAGATCCTTCTTGACGTTGGCGTCGGGAGTTAGGGGGCCGTAATCCATACGGATCTTAACCGCACTGAACCCTTGCTCCACGGCCCTTTCAGCGTGTCCCGCCATCGCCTTCGGCGTGGACGCGGCGCCGCCGCCGATGCTTGCATAGACCCGCACAGAATCGCGCCGTTTTCCGCCGAGAAGCTGATTTATTGGCATCCCGGCGACCTTGCCCAGTATATCCCACAGCGCAATGTCAACTCCTGCCAGCGCTTCCGGTTGAAGACCCATCACGCCCTGTTTGTACGTCCCGTAATATAGCCTGTCCCAACAGCGTTGTATGTCGAGCGGGTTCATCTCTGCCAGTCGCGGCGCGAAAGCGGTTGCAATAAGGTGAGCGGCGGTCCCGCTGTTCATGGGACTCGCCTCGCCGACGCCCGTGACTCCCTCTGAGGTGCGGACCAGGACAAAACATTTACCGCCTCTGAGCACGTACGGTTCCACCGCTGTTATCCTAATGGAATGTTCTGCCGCTAAGGCTCCGATCGTGTTGCGCAGGCGCGCCAGAGCCGCACACCCCGCCGCTGCTCCAAGACCAACAAGGAAACTTCTGCGATTGATTGCCGGCATAGCTCTTGCCTCCTGTTTGTTCGACCGTTCTTGTTGCCGGGTCTATATACCGACTCAGCAACTGTCGCCACGAACGATTGTGTGTCCAGGCGTTTTCTATTGTGCTTTCGGCGCCTTTTCAAGATCCAGGATGAATATGCCGTGACCAACTCCCGCCGATTCCGACGCCCTGGCCACCTGGAACGCCATGAACCGGCCATCGTCGCTGATCACCGGATTGGTGGCGCGGTATCCGGGGTACTCGCTGAACCGGGTCAACTTTTCAAACCGGCTGCTTCCATCGAGCTTCAGTTTCCAGATATCCAGTCGCGGCAGATCGTCACCAAAGGCATACGGACGGTCCGGCACGCGTTCAACACAGGTATATTGTCCGTCTGGGAAGATCCCTTCCGGCTCCTCGTAGGAATTCGGTCCGTTCGAATAGTTGCTGACCTTGCCGGTTGCGATATCCAGTCCGAATACCTCGCCGCCCTGGTAACCGTATGCGCTGAAGATGAGTTCTTCCTCGTCCGGCGGCCGGAAGTTCTGTGTTTCGAGCGTGCACTTGAACTCAAGGTCGCGGCTGTCGAGTATGTTCCGTTTATTCACCAACTTCGGTGCATCGTCGTCGTGCGTTATGTCTGCCATCCAGATCTGCGATGCTCCCCTAGGAATACGTTCCGGGTAGTTCCCGGCGTGGACCGTCCAGGCGATCTTCATCTGTGTGCGTGACACGGCGGGGCCTTCCGAGCAAAACTCGCCGAGCGGGACGGGTTTCTTAGTGAGCGAGCTGTCCAGAACCCAGAGCTCCGCGGTCTTTGATCGGCTTGGCATCGGACTCCGTGCGTCGAACACTCTTGAGCCGGATAGCAGAATGTCGCCGTTGGCAAGGTAGAGCGCACGCGTGTACCCTTCGTGGTAATAGTGATGTGTCATCGGCCGGATGATCTTCGTCGCCACGTCGACCTCGTACACGTCGCCGAACGTCTTTTCGATGAACAGTATCCGCTTGCCGTCGTGGGACCAGTCCGCGCGCTGCCCGAAACACGTGAGTCGCGTGATGTACGGCGGCAAGTTGTCTATCGGCGAACCTTCTCTTGCAGGACGATCTTGGGCCAACGCGACCGGCGAGACAACCGCGGCGGCCGCGCACAGAAGAGTGATGAGTGAAGCCAATTGACTCCGGGCGACATGGTTCTTTGAACCCATTTCGATGCACCTCCTCAGGAGTAACGGTTCGGCAATGTTACTCCCAATAACCGTAGCAAATTGCGTGCGGTAAGCTCAAGGTTTCTGAGCAAGACGGGGTAGGGAACGGTCGCCCGATCGGCGGGTCGCACAACCGAGAACAACATTTAGACCAGGCGTATTGTTACATGCGCATACTACCGCGTCATTCTCTCGTTGACAGTCTGCTCAATCCGCGCTAGTATAGACTGAACGTGCCGGTGAAGTATAACTGGTAGGGAGAACGAAGTGTCGTGTGCCAACGCCTGACGAAAGGGGGTGGGGAAAAACAGCAAATCTTGGTGCAATCGCAGGAGTGAGCGGTCAGCGAATGGACAGGCGCACATCCGTCAGCACAACGGTGAAATCAGGGGGGGTAAATCATGAACAGAATGAAGGGTTTCACTTTGATCGAACTGCTCGTGGTAATTGCGATTATCGGGATCCTGGCGGCAATCTTGCTGCCGGCGCTAGCGCGAGCCCGTGAGGCGGCCCGGCGCGCCTCTTGTGCAAACAACCTGAAACAGCTGGGACTTGTACTGAAGATGTACGCGAACGAGTGGGACGGCCGGTTCCCGCATCTCAAGACGCACAATTCAGCCGACCACTCCAACGTAGACATAGTGGTCGGTGAGCCTCCTTGTGGCTACGTCAATACCACTTGGGTGTTTTTCAATGGACCTTCCGTTTATCCCGAATACCTTACCGATCCCGCAGTCTGTATCTGCCCCTCGGACCAGGACGATGGTGTGCCGATGTATGAGCGCGGGTGGTTTCATATTGATGGCGATCCTCAAAAAGGTATAGACGCATGCAGGATAGATGCCTGGTCGTACTGGTACCACGGGTTGGCGATCAAGCCGGAGCACTTTCTTATTGCTGGAACTACGGAAAACCAGATACCTTTTGGGGTTGGCATAAACATTGACATACCCTTTATGGAAGCGCTTTGGTCTCCGTTCACAACGGGAGACGTCAAACTCTACGACGAGGATATAACTTTCACCCATTCCAGCGGCGAGCAAATGACGCTGTACCGTCTGCGTGAAGGCATCGAGCGATTCTTCATTACGGATATAAACAATCCGGCGGCGAGTGCCGTAGCGCAAAGCGAAGTGATGGTGATGTACGACGCCGTGAACACTCTGGCTCGCGGATTCACGCACGTTCCCGGCGGCGGCAACGTTCTGTTCATGGACGGTCACGTCGAATTCTTGAAGTTCCCGGGCCGTTTTCCAGTCAGTCGCGCTTGGGCGGAGATGTGGGGTTTTGTGTCGAGATACTTCGAGGAAAACCCGTAACAGCTCCTTGTGTATCTGCATTGAAGCCACGGGTTGCACCCCCGTGGCTTTGGTGTTGTATGCCCTGAGAACTTGGCAGGATAGGACTGGCGCAGTTTGCCGATCCGTGATCAGGGCTCACGAAGTTGCTGTAGAAGGGTTCGCCCGCCAGAGCCGCGCGGCTTGGGGGGAGGGAGGTAGTCTAAATCAGGTTATCACTCTGGTAGGATGAAGGATAGCGCGTTGTGGCCACAGCGCGCAGGGTGGGGGAGGAACCAAAACCGAAAACGACACGTCTGAGGAGCTAGATTATGGATATAGGTACAACCATAAGGGAGAGAAGGAGTATACGCAAGTTCACATCTGACAAGATACCACAAGAGACCATCCGCGAGGTCCTGGAAGAAGCGCAGTGGGCTCCTTCGTGGGGTAACACGCAGCCTTGGGAGATCTATGTGGTCACCGGCGAGGTTCTGGAGAAGTTTAAGAAAGCGAATATGCAGAAGCTTATGGAAGAAACGGTCCAGCACCCAGACGTACCGATGCCGGAGAAATGGCCGGACGCGCTCCAGCAAAGGTATCGGGGAATCGGGAAGAGCGTGTTGAGCGCTCTATCCATAGCGCGGGACGATGTTGAGGCTCGCAACCGGTACTACGCGGATATGTATGGTTTGTTTGATGCGCCATGCCTGATTATCGCCTGCGTCGATAAGGACATATGTCTGGAATACGCCATGCTCGATGTTGGACTTCTCATGCAGACTATCTGTCTCCTTGCACACGATAAGGGACTCGGCACTTGTATGCTGGCGGCCGCAGTGAGACACCCGGAGATCGCGAGAGAGTTGCTCCCGATCCCCGAGGATAAGGTGATCGTTATCGGCGCCGCTCTCGGATATCCCGACCCGGATGCGCCGGTGAATCTTTTCGAAAGGGAGCGGGCAGGTCTGGATGAGTTCGTGACGTGGGTAAGCTGACGTTCCACGGAGTGTGGGTGTCAGACAACGCTATGGGGAGGAGTTGAAGATGCGGAAGATTTCGCGGAGGCAGTTCGTCAAACGCGGTACCACCGCTCTGGCAGCGCCGTTTGTTGTTCCGTCCTCGGTGCTGGGCAAAGCCGGCGCTGTGGCCCCGAGCGAGCGGATCACGATGGCGGCTATCGGTGTTGGTGGGATGGGCCGGACGGATTTGAGAGGTTTTCTGAAACAGCCCGATGTGCACGTGCTCGCTGTGTGCGATGTTGATAAGAAGCTCCTCGACCGGTCGAAGAGGACGGTGGACAAGTATTACGATAACGACGACTGTGCTGCCTACAACGATTTCAGTGATGTGATGGCGCGCGACGATATCGAGACGGTGATGATAGCGACGCCCGATCACTGGCATGCGCTGATCTCTATTGCGGCCGCGAAAGCCGGTAAAGACATTTACTGCGAGAAGCCGAGTGCGCTGACCGTCGCTGAGGGCCGGGTTGTGGTTGAGACTATGAAGCGCTATGGAACCGTCTACCAGAGCGGCACACAACGGCGCAGTGTTCCTCCTTATGCCTTTGCCGTCCGTGCAGCTCGGAATGGGATGTTGGGAAGATTGGTGAGTCTCCACTCTTATCTCAAACCGGGGCCGGAATGCGGTGTTCAACCTGCGGAACCTGTCCCGGAAGGTTTCGACTACGACATGTGGCTGGGCCAGGCACCCTATGAACCTTACACACCCAAACGGTGCCACGGCACGTTTCGGTGGATATACGACTACTCCGGCGGACAGCTTACGGACCTCGGCGCCCATTTCAACGACCTTGCCCAGTGCGCCAACGACACGGAGCTCACCGGCCCGCTCGAGTACGAAGGTTGGTCCGAGTTTCCGAAAGAGGGGCTGTGGGACACGCCCACGCGTTATAGTGTCACGGCCACGTATGCGGATGGCGTCAAACTGATCTTGCATGATGAACCGATGGGCCCCCGTCCGGCGTCGATAGGGGTGAAGTTCGTAGGCGAGGAGGGTTGGGTGAGCGCTAACGACATGGGCGAGGTGGAAGCGTCGCCCGAATCCATACTCAAAGCTAGAAAGGATCGGCGCCGTGTGGATTACACTCAGTTGGCCGGTCATCACAGGAATTTTCTGGATTGCGTGAAAACGCGGGCACAAACTATTGCTCCGCCGGAGATCGCGCACCGATCGACGACGACCTGCCACGTAGCCAACATTTGCCTGCGGCTCGGCCGCGCGATGAGGTGGAATCCCGAAACGGAACGGTTCATCGACGACCCTGAGGCGGACAGGATGTTGGCAAGGACGATGCGACCGCCGTGGCGTCTGTGACAATGCTATGGCTCCAGCAGTTCTGAAGACTGATGCGTTACGTGAGAAAGGGTAAGACAATGGCCATGTCAAGCAAAGTGATGCTATCTGCAATGGGGGCGGTGTTGTGCATGGTTGTTATCTTTGGCAATGGAGCAGCAGCCTCGATTACCAGGTCGGACGTTGATGGGAGACTGGCAGCTATCGCGACATATGAGTACGGTATGAGCAGGCAGCCGTTGGTTGCCGTGGAAGAGTTGATCCGCACGTCGCAGGACCGGCCTGAAATAAGGAAATATATCAGCAAACAACTGGCCAAGTTGCTGGAATCTGATGCTACATTGGAGTGCAAGTCGTTCGTTTGCAGGCAATTGTGGTTTGTCGACTCGGCCGATTCTGTGCCGGTGCTAGGCAGGATGCTGGCGGATGAGAAGACCGTCGATATGGCCTGTTACGCGCTCTGCCAGGACCCCTCTCCGGCAGCAGGGAACGCGCTTCGCAACGCGCTGGGCGGGGCACGAGGGAAGGTGCTGATCCCGATCGTCAACCTGCTGGGTGATCGGCGTGACGCGCAGAGTGTTGACTCAATAAGTGCGCTCGTGTTCGGGGAGGACGAAGCGGTCGTAGAGGCGGCAGTCGGCGCGTTGGGAAAGATCGGTGGTACTCAAGCTGCGAATACGTTGGCGCGGGCCAGGGCGCATGGCGGTCCTGAAACCCGACTTGCAGCGACCCACGCTTATCTGCAATGTGCAGAAACCCTCCTGGTTAAGGGTATGAAGGATGAAGCGACTGCGATCTTCAAGGAACTAGCCGGTGCAGGCGAACCGGAACCGGTCCGGAACGTTGCTATCAGAAGGTTGGCCGGGCTTGAGGGCACGGCTGACATACCGTCGCTGGTTTCTCTGTTCGACAGTAAGACCTTTGCGGGTTGGGAGGGCAAGCTTGAGGTATTCCGGATCACAGACGGCGCAATCGTCGGCGGAACGCTCCAAAAGGGACTCCGGCGGAACGAGTTCCTGTGCACGACGAAACAGTATGCCGACTTCGAACTGCGGCTGAAGGTCAAACTGGTGGGTAAGGATGCGAACGGCGGAATACAGCTTCGCAGCCGTCGCATCCCTGATCGAAGCGAAGTGATGGGTTACCAGGCGGACATGGGCGGACCATACTGGGGCTGTCTTTACGACGAGGGTCGGCGACGGAAGGTGCTAGCAAGCGCGGATCGAGAAAAGCTGGCCGGAGTGTTCAAGCCCGACGACTGGAACGACTATGTTATCCGGTGCGTCGGCAAACGAATCCAGCTCTGGCTAAACGGTCTTCAGACAGTCGACTACACGGAGCCGGACGACACCATCGAACAACAAGGCGTTATCGGTCTGCAGGTCCATGCCGGTGCCCCCATGGAGGCCTGGTACAAGGACATTTCGATTAGGGAGATCGCCCACTGAACCGAGATGTCTGGCCGGTCGGGCCCCATTTGATGCATGCCTCTACCTGATGCAGTGCTCCGGGAGGGCTCCGCTTCTGCGGAGCCGATATGGAGCGTTGTTGAGAGACTCATACCTGCTGCTCGGATGCCATTCCAAGCGTACTGAAGAATGTGATTTGAGGGCGGTTCCCGAACCGCCCCTACAAAGCGTTGCACCCACGGTACCGTGCTCTCCCAAAAGGCTCTCGCAAAACGCTTGTCAGTCTGCCACCGGTTGCCGACGGTTTCGCTCGTGTGGTATCATGCCGCTGGGCCTTCGGGCGAGAATTGAACTCTCGCTTTTGCATCTCACCGTGTGGGAGGGGTTCTATCGCTGGGACTGCTTCTGGTGTTGGGCATCATGATGGCAGGGGAGGAGGAAGATCGATGAGCGGACTATCGTGCATAGTGGCGGTGCTAGTTGCAGCTGTGGCGTTCGCGGCGGTTGCGGAGGAGAAGTTTGAAACGGATGTCATCAAGACGTCCGAGGGCGATCTCAAGATCGCTTTCATCGGGCACGGTACGCTGATGTTCACGTTTGGCGGCAAGGTTATCCACGTTGACCCGTGGACCCGACTGGCGGATTACAGCAAGCTGCCGAAAGCCGACGTTATCCTCGTAACCCACGATCATGGGGACCATCTCGACCCGAAAGCGGTGAAGACTCTCCGCACTGAGAAAACGGCGCTCGTGTTGACGGAAGGATGCGCCAAGAAAGTCAAAGGCGGTATTGTAATGAAGAATGGCGACACAAAGGTCGTCGAGGAGTTGAAGATCGAGGCGGTGCCCGCTTACAACATCGTCCACATGCGCAGTGCCGGGAGACCGTTCCATCCGAAAGGCGACGGGAACGGGTACGTGATAACTTTCGGCGACAAGAGGGTCTATGTCGCGGGCGATACCGAGAATACGCCCGAGATGAAAGCGCTCGAGAAGATCGATATTGCTTTTCTGCCGATGAATCTGCCTTACACCATGACGCCGGAGATGGTGGCCGACGCTGCAAAGGCCTTCAAACCTAGACTCCTGTACCCGTACCATTTCGGCGAGACGGATACGTCGAAGCTCGTGGACCTCCTGAAAGACGCGGAAGGTATCGAGGTCCGCATTCGCAAGATGAAATAAAGGGCCTGCGCGCATCGAGTCCGGGCGGAAGGGGATACAAGTAATGGGGCTGTTCATTGGTGTGGACGGTGGTGGGACGAGGACGGTCGGCGTCGTTTTCGAGGACGAGCAAGTCGTCGCGAGATACGTCGTCGGTCCGACAAACCCGCATTTGGTTGGCGAGAGCGGTTGTCTCGATGCGCTCAGGGATCTCTTTGAGAGCTTTCGCGGACATGCGCCTCTCGAGACGGTACAGGCTGTTTGGCTCGGTATCGCCGGAGTGCATACTCCCGCCGATGTCGCTCTCGTGCAAAACATAACCGGTACGCTGGGTATCGCGGACAAAACGCGCATTTCCCACGACCTGCTTCTTGCATTGGCGTCAGCCGGCGCCGAGAAGTGCGGTATCGCAGTGGTGGCGGGTACAGGCTCGTGCGTGTTCGGGGTCAACGATGAAGGGGGCACGTGCCTTGCAGGCGGGCGGGGCCATCTGCTGGGCGATGAAGGCAGCGGTTACGCGGTTGCGGTGGATGCGCTACGTGCCGCGTCGCGGTTCGAACAGGACCGTGGGCCGCAAACCTCGCTTCTGTCGCGCATCGTCGACCGGCTCGGTATGAGCGAGTTTGATGAAGTCGTGCGGTGGACGTACACCGTTGAGAAGAGCGACATATCCTCTCTTGCCCCGTTGGTTTTCGAGGCGGCTGAGCAGGGGGACGACGTCGCGCAGGCGATACTGGAGGACGGTGCGAGACAACTAGCCGCACTTACCCACGACGTTGCAGTGAAACTTGGACTTGCGGAAGCTGCGCCGACAACGGTTCTATACGGTGGGTTGTTCGAGCAAGGTTACTTCGACCTGGTGAGAGATGCGATTGACTTACTGCTGCCCGAAGCGGAAGTCGTGCGTCCAAAGGTGGAAGGCGCGGTTGCCGCGGCCAGGCTTGCACGCGATAGCGTTGCCGAGCAGATACCGTCTGTTTCGCCGCCAGCGCGGTCGGTCGGTCCGCCGGTGACGGAGCAGAGAAACTGGCGTTCCGCCGAGATTGATCGTCTGTCCACGAGGGAGATGTTGGACATAATCAGTATCGAGGATCGGAAGGTTGCGCAGGCGGTCGAGCAGGTGCTGGACAGCGTTGCCCGCGCGGTTGACGTTGCGGCGGAGGTGATCGGTTCAGGTGGCCGAGTATTCTATGTCGGGGCAGGAACCAGCGGTCGGCTCGGCATGTTGGACGCGGCCGAATGTCCTCCCACGTTCGGGGTATCGGATGAGACGGTTCAAGCTATCCTCGCAGGCGGCGATTCGGCTGCGAAGGTCGCCGTTGAAGGGGCTGAGGATGATGCCGAGAAAGGCGCAACAGAGATAGCGCGACGCGAGGTCGGCCCGGGCGATCTGGTCGTGGGAATAAGCGCGGGCGGCGTCACTCCTTTCGTCAGAGGGGCTGTCGATGAGGCGCGGAAACGAGGTGCGCGCACCGTTCTTGTCGCATGCAACCCGGCGGCGGATTTTCCGGAAACCGATATTCTGATAAACCCTGTGGTGGGACCGGAGGTGATAACCGGTTCTACTCGTATGAAAGCGGGCACTGCGACCAAGATGGTGCTCAACATGATATCCACGGGTGCGATGATCAAGCTCGGTAAGGTTTACGGTAACCTCATGGTAGACGTGCAGCCGCGCAGCGCCAAGCTCGTGAAGCGCGCACGCAGGATTTTGTCGGAGATTACCGGCGTTGATGATAAGGAAGCTTCGGGATTGTTGGAGCGGGCGGATAACGACCTTAAAGTTGCGATCGTCATGGGGCAATTATCGGTGGATTCCGAGGAAGCCCGCCGGATTCTCGACGAATCTCGAGGCAGTCTTCGCAACGCGCTGGATAGGGGCACAGGATAATGGGTGATACTGATGGAGTCTGACTTTTCTGGTCGTATCAGGCGATCAAGATCGGAGTTTGTTGCGGTTTCAATTGTTCTGGCATTGTCAGTCTTCTCGGGTTGTAATAATGTTAGTCCGGGACTGGACGGGGGAAACGGAACGCGACGTCCTCTCTCCGTTAGTCGTCCGCCAAAGTTGCGGATAGGTATCGTGCGCAGGGAGCAGAAAGTGGAATTGTATGCGAGAGACAGCATTTCGCTGGAGTCTGCGGGTCGCCCGGTTATAACCCCTCAGAGAAACGGGTGGACTTTCAAGGTGCGCGATTCGGTACCCGCTGAGAGTTCGTACCTTGTGTGTGTCGCCTCTTATCGCCCGGAGGACCGAGCCAACGCTCTTAGTGCGCTGAACGATTGGAAGCGTGGCGGTTACAGCCCCGAACTGATAGAGAGAGGCAAGGAGATGCGAATAGGACGGCATCTCGTCGATAACAGGGTCTATACGCTTTGCGTCGGTACCTATTCGGATAAGATTGGCGCCCAGCGCGAGCGCGAGCGGTTGTCGCAGGCAGGTATCGAGGGGTGGGTTGAGGAGCAGCCGGTGCGGTCTGCCGGCGGGACGATATCCGTGAACGACGCCGAGGAGAAGTACGTGGTGTACGTGAACGGCCCCATTTACGCGAGGGCACGCTCGCCGATCACAATCAAAAGTGTGAATTTCGGGTTCTGGGAAGAGCGGCGGGAGGACAGAACATATAAAGGTGTCCTCGAGGTAGGCTTCGGGAAGGATGGTGCGCTGCAAGTGACCGAGTTCGTTGACCTTGAGACGTATCTGTCGGGTGTCGTGCCGTCCGAGATGCCGGCGAGTTGGCCGAAAGCCGCGCTTGAGGTTCAGGCGGTGGCTGCACGAACCGAGACGCTGGCGAAAATCGGCACGCGACACGTCGCGGACGGTTTCGACCTGTGCGCGACGGTGCATTGCCAGGCATACGGCGGGCTGACGAGACGGGCGCCGTCAACGACCGCCGTGGTTCGGGCAACAAGAGGCGAGGTACTAATGGATGGGATACGTCCGGTTGATGCCGTGTACAGTATGAACTGCGGTGGACATACCGAGAACGTGGAGAACGTGTGGTCGTTGCTTGCCGAGCCGGCTCTGCGAGGGAAGCTTGACGCGGTTGACGGCCGTCGGCGCTTGCCATCACCTATCGGGGAGGAGGAGATTGTTCGGTGGGTTACCACCAAACCGGACGTCGCGTGTTCGGTGTCGAGCAGACCGGAGAATTTCCGCTGGAGAAAGACCTACCGCGCGGATGAGCTCGACGCCTTGGTTGCGGCGAAGATCGACGTAGGCACTGTTCTTGACGTTATACCGCTTGACCGCGGCGTCTCCGGCAGGTTGAAAGGTGTGAAGGTCGTCGGCACGCGCGGTGAGAGGGTTGTCCGGAAGGAGCTCGCCATACGGTCTCTTTTCGGAGGGCTTTTCAGCGCCGCGTTCATCGTAGAGATCGACAGGGACGGGTCCGGCAAGCCGGTCGCCTTCACGTTTACAGGAGCCGGTCGGGGTCACGGTGTCGGTATGTGCCAGGACGGCGCTCGTGGACTGGCTACACGAGGCGCGACGTACCGGGAAATACTCACACATTACTACACCGGCGCGGAAATTGTGAAACTGTACTATTGAACAGCGTGCCGTCGAGCCTGATTCCCGGCGGACCCCGGTAACCTGACGTCGAGACCCTCGAAACCGCTATCACGTTGAGACCGCGCGGCGGACAACTCTCGGCTCGCCGGAAGAATCAAACCGCCCAAACCCCGCCATAAGGCCGCGTAAATTTCCCCTTGACATTTTATGGTAAGATTAGGATAATCTAATTAGAATATTCGGGTATCCTGGTTCGACACAAATGCGAGGGTAGGGTATGTTACAGGTTCAAGATCTGGTTCTCCTCGGTCTGCTCAAAGAATCGCCTAAACACGGTTACGAGATCAAGCAGGTCGTGGACGAGCGAATGCAGCGGATTGCGAGGATAACGTCCGGCACGGTATATTACACTCTTCGCAAGTTGGAGGAGAAAGGTTTTGTGACAAAGACGCGTGCGCGGTCGGGGAGGCGTCCCGAGAAATATGTTTACGAGATAACCCCTGCAGGCGATGAGGAGTTTGCCAGATTGCAGCGGGAGAGCTTTTTTGCGCCCGACACGTTTTATTCGGCATTTAACGTGGGTCTTTACTTCATACGGTACGCCAACTTCAAGGAGGTACTGGAGGCTATTGACACGCGGGTGAAAGAGCTCGAGGAGGGGTTAACGGTTATAGCGGATCTGGAGCGGCAGAACCCGGGCAGGTGGCCGTTCCATCTTCGCGCGATACGCGACAGAGCCGAAATGACAATCGATATGTCCCGGCGTTGGTATTCTGAACTGCGCAAAGAGATCTGGAAACGTAAGGACAGGAAGCCGAGGAGGCAACCGGCGGAGAGGGTAGAGAACTGAGAAGGAACTCGAGTTTTCGTGGGGATAAACAACTAGTCGGGATTACGGGATCTTCATCGTGAATCATGGGGGAGGCTTGACGCGGCGCGTTCTGCTGCGCGTTCTTGTGGGCGCGTGCGTGTTACTCGTTGCGTCTCTAATCCATCCTGTTTGGGCCGAGTTTGAGGCGGGTGTTGCAGCGATTGACATAACGGCTCCGGTCGGCACCCCTCTTGCGGGATACGGCGACCGATGGGGTCGGCCTTCGACGGGCATCCATGATCCGGTCTACGCGAGGGCGCTTTACCTGTCGGATGGCGAGACGCCGGTAGTCATAGTGACGTCGGACCTTATCGGTATATTCAAGGATTTCCGTGACCGGGTTCTCGCGCGTTTGCCGGACGACCTTGGCGTACCACACAACAATATACTTCTGAGCGCAACGCACACGCATTCGTCCCAGGGAGCGATGATCAACGTTCTCGTGGCGAAAATAGCGACCGGCGGATACGATGAAGAGGTTCTCGAAGAGACTGCGCAGAGATTCGCCGGCGTGATCGTAAGCGCTGTCGAGACTAAGAGACCAGCGAGGTTCGGGTACGGGTCCGGCGAGGACGCCAGGTTGAGCAACAATCGTGCTCGCGACGGCGGCCCGACGGACCCCGTGATTACGGTTATCAGGATTGACGACGACAATGGCGAACCGTTCGCCATTCTCACGAACTTCACCGCGCATCCGACCGTGTTGAGCGGCAGAAACATGTTGTTCTCGGCGGATTATCCCGGCTACTTTGTCGACCATCTTCAGGAACTTTACGGTGGGGCGGTCGTGGCGATGTTCGCCAACGGTGCCGAGGGCGATCAGGGTCCCGGAAACCCCGATGGCAACAGCGGTTTCGCACGGGCGGAGTCGGTTGGCAAGATGTTGGCGGAGAATGTCAAGAGAATCGCCGGCGGAATCAAGACGATTGACCGGGTCAAGCTGCATGTCGGTTACAGCGAACCTCAACTACCGCCATCGGTCTTTGAGCGCGTGCTGCGCCATCCGACGACAGTAATCCAGACGGTTGAGATAAACGATTTGGTGCTGATGGCTGTGCCGGGTGAGATGTGCGTGGAGATAGGGTTGAATCTGAAGAAGAAGGCGCTCGATCTAGGTTACTCGCACGCGGTTATCGTCGGGTTGGCCAACGATCACCTGGGCTACTTTGTCCCGCGCAGCTATTTTGACAGGGAGTATTATGAGACGGCGATGAACTTCCACGGTCCGCGGGTGGAGGAGTTCTTTTACCGGGAAGTCATGGCACTACCGTCTCGTGCGAGTGCGGGAGAGATGAGGGCCCGATCTGCGCAGATCAAAGCGCCGGATGTTGTCGAGCGCAACGGCATTCACTATCTGGTTCTTGAGGGTGATCCGTACGAGATAGGTTACAAACACGGTGCCGCGATGCGCGATTCAATTGGAGAAGTCGTGAACACGCTCCTCTAAGAGGAGCCGGCTCGCCGGCCGGAGATTGTGCTTCCCGCGAGCGCGGCGCGGCTCATACCCCGTTTTCTGGACGTGATGCCCCTGTACATACCGTTCGTAGCGACGCGTGTGCGCTTGATGAATCGGTTCGTGGACGAGAGGTTCAGGCTGGAAATGGAGGGTATGTCGGATGCGTCCGGTGTATCGTACGACGAGCTTTTTCTTGCGAACACGTTTTTCACCGTGACCGCCCAATCGGACAAGGGCGATGTTGCCCGGTTGCCGATGTGCACGAACTTGGCGGCGTTCGGCTCGGCAACGGAATCGGGTCGGCTCGTCGTGGGAAGGAACCTGGATCTCAACGTGAACCGTCCGTTTGTCGGCAAGACGAGTGTGTTTGAGTTTCGACCGCGGGGCGGTCTTCGATTCATCTGCGTCGCGTGGCCGGGAAGCGCCGGCGTTTTCACGGCTATGAACGAGAAAGGTATCGTTGTTGCGCCCGAGGGTGTGGCCGCTGAGACAACCACGTTGGACGGTGTCCCGATAAACATGCTTTTACGGAAGGTGATGCAGGATGCCGGAAGTCTTGCTGAAGCCGTGAAAATGATACGGGGCGAGCCCGGCACGTGCGCGTACAACGTCCTGGTGGGCGACGCGAAGATCGGCGAAGCTCAGATCGTTGAGATTCGGCCCGGCCGCTCGTCGGTGCGGACGGCTCGCGACGGCGTTGTGTTCGGCCGGGAATCCGGGGAGGGAGAAGCGGGCGAAAGGTACGACCGCGCGCGACGGTTGGCCGACGGCTTTCGGGGAAGTCTCGACGTTCAGCGGGTGATGGAGATATTGGTCGATCGGAACGAGGCGGGCGTGTGGAACCCGCAGACCGCACACAGCGTGGTGTTCGAGCCGACGGCCGGGCAGGTTTATGTGGCTCAGCCGGACGCTGCGGGTGCGCCGGGGGAATACGTGACGTTCTCATTGGAGATGGACCTTGAGTAAGAAGGCTAGAAGAAAAGCGCGGCGCCGCCGGTATCGAAACGTGCGGATAGTCTGTGTTGCCGTCCTTGCCGTAGCTGTCATAGCGGCGTGGGGCGTCTATTTCAGAGACAGCGTCAGAATCGCCGACCATGTGCCCGCGGGTTGCGCCCTTATGCTCGCCGCCAACGATCTGTGGCCGGGCGTTAGAGAGCTTCCTCAGTGGGATTATGCAGTCGAGAGTTGCGGTGAGAGTGTTGCGTGGCTTGCCGCCGCCGATGCCTTGAGCGACACCAAGAAGACGCTTCTTATGTGCCTCGTTTGTGAGGAGGTTCGCGTCGTGATGTGCAGCGAGGGCGGCTCGGATGCGTCGGCAATCTGCCTCGTGAAATTGTCGCGGCTTGGGAAGCTGTCGGACCTGTTGGCAAGGTTGTCGCGCCGGGTCCGCGTTGAATCACTTGGAGACGTGAAGCTGAGACGCGTGAACAGAGGGCGACCGTTCTACTATACGGTACTGGGCAGACTGCTGATTGGTGGCGAGTCGCCGGATCGCGTTGTCGAAGCAGCAACGCTCTCTGGCGACAAGAAGTTTGTCGAGTCAAACGGTTTTGCCCAGATGGAGCGTAGGGACAAGGTTCCGTGGTTGGCGTTTTACCGCGATCTGGGCACAGAGACAACCGGCGAGCAAGCAGGGGCGTTCAAGTCGGCCTACGGGGTTGTCCATGTTGAAAAGGACGGCATCCAGGCGGAGTTTGAGGCTCCGTTTGCCCCGGAGTTCCGCAAGAGTGCCTCCGATGTCATTGGAAAGATGCGGCGGCGCACGGTGCGAACGAGCACGCGTATGCCAGCGGACGTGATCGCCGGCTTGACGGTTTGCGGGTCCGCGCCGTTCGGCGAGATTCTTGAGAGCGCTGCGCAGGCGTTCGAATTACCCCGGTTGCGGCCGGATAGTTGGGACAGCATCATAACCGGTCGTGGTTCTACCCTGGCGGCATCGTGCGGTGCGCTGTTTGCGGAGTTTGTTGATGCTCTGAGCAACGAGGCGACATTGGCGCTCACGAACGTTGAGGTCGACGAGATTGTCCCGACACCCGAATTCATCTTTTTCGGCAAAGCGCGAGAGGGTATGCAGGAGGATCTGCTGGAGAAGTTGGAACAGACGGCGGAGCGCGGCGGGGACGGGCCGTACGGCTTGCAGAAAAAACGGGTCAAAGGGGTGGATACCGCATATATCGACCTGCCGGAAGGGCGTGCGTTACAGCTTTGTTTTGCGGGAATAGGCGATCTGTTCGCGGTGACAACCAGCGAGTACGCTCTCGAGAGTTTCCTCGATACGGCGCTGGGAAACACACCCTCGATCAAGATGGCTGAACCGGACCTGATCGAGCCCGAGGAGGGAGCGAACCTCGTGCTCGTGCTGAACACGCAGCGACTGGCCGAGGAGAGCGAGGAGTTGCTCGAACTGCTCCTGGAGTACGATTTGCTGGTCGACGTGGACAGGGAGAAGTATGACACACGGATCTCGCCCGTGCTTGGACTGGGACGATTGTTTCGCCCCGTTGGCGTAAGCGTGTCTCTTGGAAGCGACTGCATAACGGGGGACGTCAAAGTCCCGTTTGCGAAGATGTAGCTGCAGACTGGTAGATGGCGGTTGGCTGGTCGCTCGAACGAGCGTGCGGCTGACGGAATGCAGGTTAGGGGTGAATTGATGTAGGTCGGCAGGATACGGGGATCAGGAGGAGGTTGGACTTGATCTGCGGAAAGGAGGATGTTATGAACGTCGTGGTTCTGGTAAAACAGGTGCCCGACACGGAAGCCAAGATCGAGGTGAAACCGGGTACTGCGAGTATCGTCACGGAGACCATCACTTACGTTGTGAATCCGTACGACGAATATGCCGTTGAGGAGGCGCTCAGGATAAAGGAGAAGCTCGGGGAAGGCGAGGTGACGATAGTAGGGATGGGGCCCGACAAGGCGACCGAAGCGTTGCGAACGTGTCTCGCGATGGGTGCCGACAAAGCGGTCCATCTCAACGACGATGCGTTCGCTGGGTCGGACTCGTACGCTGCGGCGTTGGCTCTGTCGAAGGCGCTCGAGGGACTCAGCTACGATCTGGTGCTTTGCGGTAAACAGGCCGTTGACGACGACAACGCAGCGGTTGGGATCGAGTTGGCGGAGTTGCTCGGCATACCGCACGTGGCGGTAGTCACGAAGATCGAGATCTCGGAGGACAAGACCAAGGCTGTTTGCCACAGGGAGATAGAAGGTGCCTCTGAAGTTGTGGAGACTTCTTTGCCGGCGGTGATCACGGCGCAGAAAGGGCTTAACGAGCCGAGATACGCTTCCTTGAAGGGGATTATGCAGGCGAAGAGGAAGCCGATCGACGCGAAAGACGCGGCGAGCCTCGGACTTTCTGCAGAACAGGTGGGCGCGCAGGGATCGAGGGCCAAGATCGTCAGCATGACGCCACCGCCGCCGCGACCGGCAGGCAGGATCGTGCCCGGCGAGCCAGCCGAAGCGGCTCGCGAGGTTGTCAAATTGCTGCGCGATGAGGCGAAGATTATCTAGCCGGAGGACGCGATCTTTTGACCGGCTGAGCTGGTTCAGCCCGGCAGTCACTTCCGGAAAAGGATGATTGCGGTTGCGAAGGCTGAAGGAGAAGGAAAATGGCAGACAATGTGCTGGTGTTCGCTGAGCAAAGAGAAGGGAAGTTCAGAAAGGTGGCGTTGGAGGCGGTGTCTGAAGGCAAACGGCTTGCCGACAAGCTCGGCGGCGAGTTGAGCGCCGCGGTTATCGGCAGCGGCGTTGAGGGTATCGCCGGCTCGCTCGGAGCGTACGGTGCGGCCAAGGTTTACGTGGTTGACGATCCCGCTCTGGAGAGCTACACGTCCGACGGCTATGCGAAAGCGCTTTGCAGAATAATCAAGGATACGGAGCCGAGCATCCTGCTGATGGGGTGCACGTCAACGGGACGCGACCTGGGTCCTAAAGTCGCCGCCCGGATGGGGACAGGTCTCGCCGCGGATTGTACCGCGCTCGACGTGAAAGACGGCAAGCTCGTCGCGACGCGGCCGATGTACGCCGGCAAGGTGTTGGCGGAGGTTGTGTGTCCCGACGCGACGCCGCAGATAGCTACGGTCCGCCCGAACGTGTTCTCGGTTGCGGAACCCGACGAGAGCCTTTCGGCGGAAATCGTCAAGGTGGACGCTGAGATGTCGCCCGAGGAGCTGAGAACGCGCGTCAGGGAGGTTATCAGAGCGGCGGGGGCCACAATCGATCTTACCGAGGCGCAGATTATCGTGTCGGGCGGCCGCGGTATGGGCGGCGCCGAGAAGTTCAAGATTCTGGAAGAGTTGGCGGAGGCTCTGGGCGGCGCGGTCGGCGCGTCCCGTTCCGCGGTTGATGCGGGCTGGCGTGACCATCAGTTTCAGGTCGGCCAGACCGGCAAGACGGTGTCGCCCGTGCTCTACATAGCGTGCGGCATATCAGGCGCCATCCAGCACCTGGCCGGAATGAAGACCTCGAAAGTCATCGTGGCGGTGAACAAAGATCCTGAGGCTCCTATATTCAAGGTGGCGGATTACGGTATTGTGGCAGACCTGTTCGAAGTGGTCCCGATATTGACAGAGGAGGCGAAGAAGCTGCTCGCCGAGTAGCGAGAAGCCGGCGAAAACCGGCTGCATTCGCTGATCCTCAAGCACGGCAAGGCTGAGTTGACCTTGGAAAGGAGGAACTATGCTTGGCATCGGGGGTAAGATCGTTCTCTTGTTGTGCATCGCGGCGTCGGTGGGGTTATTCCTGAGAGCAGTCATTTTCCGGGTGCGGCTGCTCAGGCTCGGCAAGAGCGAGCCCCGCTTCGACCGTGTCGGAGACAGATTGCGCAACTTCGTGCTGAACGTGTGTTTCCAGAAATCGTTGTTCGAACGGCCGTTCCCGGGTCTGATGCACGCGTTGGTTTTCTGGGGATTCGTGGCGTTTCTCCTGGCCACTATCAACCACGTTGGCGAAGGGTTGATGGAAGGGTTCTCGATATTCTTCGGTGCCCGGGTAGGCGCGTACTATTGGGGTTTCGTTGATCTGTTCGGCGTGCTGGTGCTCATAGGGATTCTGGCGCTTGCGTTTCGGCGCTACGTGCTCCGACCGGACTGTCTGACACTGCCCTCGACGGAATCGGCCGTGATCATCGCGCTTATCACCAGTCTTATGGTGACGTACATCCTTGGCGAGGCGTTCCGTATGGCAATCGAGACGACCGCTGCCGACGATTTCCGGTTTGCCGGCGCATTCATCGCGAAGGGTCTGGCTAGTACCGGCGTTTCGAAATCCGCGTTGAACGCGGGTTTTCTGGTATGCTGGTGGATACACATTCTTGCGATCCTGTTTTTCCTGGTTTACATTCCCCAATCCAAACACACTCATTTGCTTGCGTGCCCGTTCAACGAGTTCTTCTTGTCGTTGAAACCTCGGGGAGAACTAACGACGCTGGACCTCGAAGACGAAGAGGCTGAGTCGTTCGGCGTAGCGAAGATCAACGAGTTCACGTGGAAGGATCTGTTGGACCTCTACTCTTGCATCGAGTGCGGACGATGTCAGGACAACTGTCCGGCGCATCTCAGCGAGAAACCGCTTACCCCAAAAGGGCTTATAGTGGATCTTAAACATCATTTGCTTGAGGTGGGACCTCGTCTGTTGCAGAAGAGAGGCGAGGTTTCGGCCGATACCCAACAAGCGGAAGATGACGTGCCCACGCTGCCTTCGAATGTCATATCGGACGATACGCTTTGGGCTTGCACGACGTGCGGCGCATGTGTCGAACACTGCCCGATATGCATCGAACAGATGCCTAAGATAGTTGATATGAGACGGTACCTGGTTCTCATGGAGTCGAAGTTTCCGCCCGAGGCCGTGGCTGTGTTCAAGAACATGGAAACCAACAGCAATCCGTGGGGTATAGGTTGGGCGGAGCGCGCCGACTGGGCTAAAGAGCTGGACGTGAAGAAGATCAGCGAAAACCCCGATGCCGAGATTCTGTTCTGGGTAGGCTGCAGCGGCGCTTTCGACGAGCGCAACAAGAGGGTCTCGACCGCGCTGGTCAAGATACTGAAAGCCGCCGGGGTGAACTTCGCCATTCTCGGCGAGGAGGAGAAATGTTGCGGCGATTCGGCGCGCAGGCTCGGCAACGAGTACCTGTTCCAGATGATGGCGCAGGAGAACGTCGAGACGCTGAACAAGTACAAAGTGAAGAAGATCGTTGCGACGTGCCCGCACGGGTTCAACACGCTTAAGAACGAGTATCCGCGCTTTGGCGGCAACTACGAGGTGGTCCACCATACGCAGCTTATCGCGGACCTGATCCGAAGCGGGAAAATCAAGCTGAAGGGCGGGTCGTCCGGCGCGCTGGCGTACCACGACTCGTGCTATCTGGGACGTTATAACAGCGTCTATGATGAACCGCGCGAGGCGTTGAAGGCCGCAGGTTTCAGCGTGACTCCGCTCGACCGGCAGTACAGAAGCAGCCTGTGCTGCGGAGCGGGCGGCGGTCGGATGTGGCTGGAAGAAACGATTGGCACGCGTATCAACGAGATGCGCACGAAAGAGATTGTGGAAAAGGGAGTTGAGCTTATCGGGACGGCGTGTCCGTTCTGTCTCACGATGATAGAGGACGGGGTGAAGGAGTTGGACAAGGCCGAGAGCGTCCGGACAAGAGATCTGGCGGAGATCGTTGCAGATAGACTGGTCGAATCTTGACCGGCGTGCGACGAATGAGCTTGTGACGAGGATCAGGCGGGTCGTTTTGACCGCCGTTTTGAAGGTATTGCAGTGGGGTGAGGCGTTGAATCTTGCAGCAAGTACATGGAACTACTTGTGCGCATACGGCAGTGAGGCGAAGCTGGAACAAGCGATTCGCGAGATTGTTGAGGACGGTTTTGGCGTTGAGTTGTGGCTTTCGTGGACCGCTGACCCTGAGGCAGTCCACGAGACGCACTGGGACGATATTCGCGGAGCGCTTGAGGGCGCCGACGTGACACTTCATACCGGGCTTGGCCGCTGCGACGAGGAGCTGTTCAGAAGAGAGGTCGATATGGCGGTATTTCTCGGAGCGGACCTTATTGTCACCCACGAGAGCACGCTCGGGCTCAGGTCGGCGGACGAGCCAGCGGTGAGCGGGTGCTGCCGGGACATTCTTGACTATGCCAGATCCAGAGAGGTGCGCGTCGCGTTGGAGAACGGGACGTTTGAGACGCTGGAGAAGGCGCTGGCGCTGGTGGAAGATCTCGGGATCTGTCTGGACATCGGGCACGCCAATATAGATGAAAGAGGTGTCGGCCAGTTCCTCGAAAGATTCGGCGCTGCAATATGTCACGTTCATCTTTCTGACAACTACGGACAGACGGACAACCATCTTGTGCCGGGCGACGGTTACATCTCGATGAAAGACTGGCGGGCCCTGCTCAAAACGCTGCACAGAGCTGGTTTTTCGGGCACCGCCGTGCTCGAACTCAACACCGCCGAACCAAGGAAGAGCGCGAAAAGGGCGCGGGAGTTTCTCGATTATGCTGCTCGTTCTGTGGATGAGGAGCTGCGTTGAGAGGCGTTCACCGTAAGCCCGGTCCCGAGAGAGTAATGTGGTAACCCGGTTCCGCACGATGTGTTTGAATCTGCGAGAAGTTGATGTTGACTTTTCAGGTTAGACCGGTTACACTAAATAGCAAATCCGCATCGGTTATAGGTTCAGTTGGGTTTATGGGGCATTGAGCCGGGCCTCGGGCAAGCTGGCCCGCAAGAGGAGGTATTACGATGGTTAATAAGAGAGGGTTGTCACTGGCCCTGGGGCTGGCGTTGGTTTTTGGTCTTCTGGTAGGATGCCAGACGGCGCAGGGTCCCAGTGATGAGGAGCAGATTCGCGGCCTTGTCAAGATCTTCGTCGATGCCGGTAACAAGGGCGACGTCGACGCGGCCATGAGCATTTTTTCGGACGATTTCATGACGGAAGACGGTATGGACAAGGAGGACATGCGCTTCCAACTGGAGGATGGTGCAGCCACTGGAATAGAGTTTGAAGCCACCGACGTGAAGGTCAAGATAGCTCCGGACGGGAAGAGCGCCGCGGTCTCTGGCGTGATGGTCGACTACACGCCGTATGTAGCGACGGCAGTGAAGAGAGACGGCAAGTGGCTCGTGACGGGCGTTGAGGAGGAGTACTAGCTGTCCGGCCGTGGCAATTTGTGACCATTTCTTGTCGGTGCAAGACGAGGAGGGGTAGGTTCCACAGGGAGAGGCCTGGCGTTAGCCGGCCAGTAAGAGGAGGTATTGCGATGGTTTACAGGAGAGGGTTACCACTGGTTTTGGGGCTGGCGTTGATCGTGAGCCTTCTGGCGGGATGTCAGACGGCGCAAGGTCCCAGTGATGAAGCGCTGATTCGGGACCTCATCAAACAGTTCGTGGACGCTGGCAACAAGGGCGATGTCGACGCCGTAATGGCTAACTTTGCGGACGATTTTGACATGGACGGTATAGATAAAGAAGGCGTCAAGTTCATGATGGAAGACGCCGCGGCCAGTGGAGTGGAGTTTGACGCCAGCGAGGTCGAGGTCAAGGTAGCTCCGGACGGGAGAACCGCTACGGCCAGTGGCGCGATGGTTGATTACACGCCGTACTCGACCAAGCTGGAAAAGAGGGACGGCAAGTGGTTGATAGTCGGCGCTGAAGAGCAGTATTAGCAGCTACGTTCGTGCGCAAAAGAGCGCACGCGGCAATGCCGTGTGCGCTCTTTTTTTCTTTTGATTCCCGCCATTCTGCAGGTGCAGAGAGCATTCTAGCGCTGAGCGATTCCACTCCTGCCGGGAGCGGCCCTTGTCACCGCCGCGCTTACGCGCCGATTGCTTCTCTGATCCTGTCGAGCATCTCGTTCTGGTTCTGGATCCATGAGGACAGCTTGCCAAACTCCTCTTCGGTTGTCCCTTTTTTGACGTTATCCAGGAGCGCGGTGCCGATCTTGTCGAGTTTCGGGAAAGCCTCTGGTATATCCTCCCGCGACGTTACGTCTTGCCCTATCTTCGCGCGTTCGTCCCACGCTTTCTGGAAGGCCGGCCGCAACTTAGCAAGTTTCGCGTCGTCCAGCTTTGCCCCGAAGGCGAGTTCCGCCCAGAGACCTTCGATGTTACAGGCCATTCGGACCATACCTCGGGCTCCGCCCCGTCGCATCTGGGCTTGAGCGCCGAAGACGCTCAGGACAAGCGCGGCAACAAGCACCGTTGCACCAACAAACACAGTAACCCTTTTCCTCATGGTTCTACCTCCTCTATCCTACGTGACCAACTCCCACCCGACGACCGTCAACAAGTCTCGCATCGCGGAACCGGTCCGTCGCCAGTTGCACTGGTTTACGCTGATGCGCTAGACCTCACAGTTCCCACGCATTATAACACCGAAACCACCCTATGGGGTTCCCAACCACCTGTTTCTATAAGTCTGATTGCCTCATCGATAGCGCGCAACATATCTTGTTTGTCTTGAGGCAGCTTTGCGTGCAGGGGCAACAGATTAGAGACGTGGTCGCTTGTGAAAACCGAGTTTATGCCGTCCAGCAACTCTATCAACCGCCTCTCTTCCTGCAGAAGCTCGAGCACCGAGCAGGGTGTGAAGACGCCGTCATCGAGCTTCGACGCGAGCGGCGTGCCCGGGACGACGGTGAGTGTGCGCACCCGTATGAAATCGGGATCGATCTGATTGAGCACCACGGCGGTCTGTTCGGCGTGCTTCACGTAACCGTCTTTGCCGCCCAGTCCCAGAAGCACATACTCCGAGAGCGAGATACCCGCCTCTTTCACCTTCAGACCCGCTTCGACGGCCTGCGCAGCCGTGATACCTTTAACCATTGCGCTGAGCGTTTCGTCGTCGCCGCTCTCAAGTCCGATATGCAGCCTGGACAGACCCGCCTCGCTCAGCTTTCGCATGTCTTCGAGCGGCTTCTTGAGCACCGTTCTTGCCCTGGCGTAACTTGTGACGCGTCTCAGGCGCGGAAAACAGCGGTAGAGATGCTGAAGTATCTCGACAAGGTCGTCCACGGGAATGATAATACTGTCTGCGTCCCCGATAAAGGCGCAGTGCGAATCGCCGTATAGCCGCGCGGCAACTTCGATGTCTCGCTTCACCTAGGCGACCGGCCGTTTCTCAAAACGCATTCCCTTATACATGGGACAGAAAGCGCACCTGTTCCACGGACAGTTGCGCGTAACGCGTATCAACACGCTGAACGCCTCGCTCGGCGGTCTATATGGAGGCATTTCGTAAGCCAGTTCGTGAGCCATAGCTGAATCCTGCCTTGATCGACACCACTTGCTGTGCCAGTTCTAACTGCGTTTTCTCGATGACAATGGTAGCCCTGAAACGTTTCAAAGTCAACACTGCAAGCGTTTACGGAGGGGAGCCTCCTTTGGGCAGGCGCGAGATCAGTCAGCCGCGGCAACGCCGCTCGGGCGTCTCAGGAACCTGATGAGGGTATCGTTGAATTGCGCCGGAGACTCTTCGTGCGGGCAGTGTCCCGCCCCGGATACGATGACAAGCGTGGAGTTCGGTATCAGCTTGTTCAGCTCGACCGCGTCCTCGACCGGCGTGATCATGTCGTCTTCTCCCCACACTATCAGTGTGGGAACATCGATTTCCTTGAACCGCTCTCCCAGCTTCCACTGAGTTATTTGTCGCCCGACACTTCTGTATGCGTCAATAGCGCCGGGCGTTAGGAACGGACGGTAGTATCCTTCCGCAACCTCGTCTGTGACCTTATCGGGGTCGGAATAGATGCCGCCCTTCAGGATGCGGGCCACGTTGCTTTTCCTGAACAGCAGACGGAACGCCGGTCCTCCTACCAGGCGGGCATTGAGCAAACGTCGTACGCGCGGCAGGTTGTACGACTGCCCTAGCGGGTCAACGAGTACGAGCTTCTCCACTTTGTCGGGGAACTTCAGCGCGAACCGAGCCGCGATAAGTCCGCCAAGCCCGTTTCCTATGAGCGTGACTTTCTGGTAATCATGCGCTTGTGCAAACTCATTGATGAGATTTACCCAGATATCCGGCGAGTAGTCTATTCGAGGTTTGTCGGACTTGCCGGAACCGAGCAGATCCAGCGCAACGACTTTGTGCTGTTCGGCAAGTACGGGGAGATTGTGGCGCCACGCAAATGAGCTTGCTCCGAACCCGTGCACGAATATGAGCGGTGGGGCGGTTTCTTCCGCCACAGGTTTGGGTTCGCCCGCGCTCTTGTAATAGATCCGGTATTCTCGCCAGGTGTACGTGAGTTCCTTGACTTCAGGAAGCTCCTCCGCTTCTAGGATCAAGCCGCACGCCAGAAAAGCCGTGACCACACATCCCAGCAGGACTATGTTCACGCGGTTTCTGTTCAGCATCTTCGTTACCCTCACCAGGATGTTACGACACCTCACTCCACAGGTCAAGCCGGTCTTTCAGGACGCAGCGTGAGCAACATGATGCCGGCGATGGTCGCGAGCGCCGCGCCGCACGAAAAAGCCGCCGCCGCGCCGAATTTGTGCCAGAGTAACCCCGCAAGGGGGCTAGCAATGAGTGCAGCGAATCCCACGCTCATGTGATAGAAACCCATGGCCGTTCCCATCCGGTTTTCCGTGGCAAGGTCGGACACGAAGGCTCGCGACACGGGGTTGAATATGCCGCAGTGCACGCCGTAGAGGGGAAAAAGAACCCAGGTATGCCACGGTCTGCAGGCTGCTCCGAAGAGCAGACTGACAACGGCGTACGACAGATAAGCGGTTAGCAGAAGCCGTTTTCTTCCGAATCTGTCCGAGAGGTGGCCGACCGGCACCGCCGTCGCGCTGTACGCGGCGTTGTACACCAGGTACTGGGTGAGCACACCCGTCGTGCTCACACCTACTGACTGGGATCTTAGCAGGAAGAACTGGTACGAGAAGTTTCCGAGACAGAACACCAGATTCACGAGGAGGAACCTCTTGAAGACGCCACACATCTTCTCCCTCTTGACGGCGGTAAAAGTGCGGTCGTCTTCCGGTGTCGATCGCTCTCTGACGAATAGAACGCAGGTGAGCACAGCAAGGAAACCGGGCAGTGCCGCCCAGAGAAACACGGTGCGGAAATTATCGTGAGACAGCTTCATCAAAACTATTGCGGCCGCCGCGCCTACGAGCGCGCCGGCGGTGTCCATCATTCTGTGGAATCCGAACGCAACGCCTCGGGCGTTCTCGGCGGTTGACTCGGCTATCAGAGCGTCGCGCGGCGACGTGCGTATTCCTTTTCCGCACCGGTCGGCGAACCGGGCCGCGAACGCCTGTCCGCCGGTTTGCGCGAACGAGAGCACGAGTTTGCTCAGGCTGGAAAGCGTGTATCCTGCCGTGACTAGCGACTTGCGTTTCCCGACAAGATCGGAGATCCGACCCGACAGTCCTTGCAGGACACTCCTTACCGCATCCGACACGCCCTCAATCAGGCCGATGAATCTCATGTCAACGCGCAGAACGTTCGCGAGGAAAAGAGGCAGAAGAGGCAGTATGGTTTCGCTGTGGGCGTCGGTTAGAAAGCTCACCGCGCCCAGCGCTCTGACGTTGCGCGATATTCTTGACGTGCTCGGTGTTTCGTCTTGCATAGAGAAGATCCTGACGCCGGCTTATCGTTACCTGTTTCGGTCGGATTCCTCGTGTGCCATTCTACAGGAAGCGTTGAGACCGATCAATCGCGCCGGCTTTCTTTGCGCAGCAGCGTGCGGCCTTGCCAGCGGAGAGTCGAGAATCCGCCTCGCCACGGCGGGTTTTCAGCGTGGCTGGCCGGGCCATTACAAGGGGAGGGTTTCCCCGACTCCCGTCTATTGTCTACCTTTCTACCGATTTCGCCTTGGTCAATGTGCTGCAATAGGTTATAATTACGGGTACGTGAGACATTTGGGAGGATAGGGTTTCAATGAGAATCGCGCTTGTAGGGCCAACGCACCCGTTTCGAGGAGGTATCGCGCATCATACGACCCTTCTTTGTCGGGCATTGCGCGCGAAACACGATGTGCGGTTCTACACGTTTTCGCGGCAGTACCCGAGGTGGCTATTCCCTGGCAGGACTGACAGGGACTCGAGCCGGGATATGGTTATAGGCGAACCTGCTGAGGCGATTCTGGACGGTCTGAATCCCTTCACGTGGCGCGACGCCGCGCGGCGGATCGTGGCGTTCGGTCCCGATCTGGTGATAATT